>Ga0308157_10001144_pt1 | contig 61254 bp, 61 predicted proteins | sample PhyBR1_FD_201035 | JGI IMG/M metagenome (GOLD analysis project Ga0308157, IMG submission 201035) | Phyllosphere microbial communities from UC Gill Tract Community Farm, Albany, California, United States - DLSLB.R1 | ecosystem: Host-associated > Plants > Phyllosphere > Unclassified | place: USA... | reverse complement strand
AAACCCGAGTTATAAAAACCCGAGCCGAGGATAATTTGGCATTTGACAAGTGCACGCTGTTGAGTTCTCAAGGAACGGACGCTCCCGGCCCTGCGGCTCCCACCGCAGCCCTCCGGGGCAACTTCCTTAGCCTATCTCAGCCGTTCGCGTCTCGCAAATGCGACACGCCGTTCGGCTGGAAGCTGTTTACTTCCGCGCCATCTGCGACTCGCGTCGTTCAGGCAACTTCGGTAGCTTATCTCATCGTCAGGCGCTTCGCAATTCGCGACACGCCGTCCGGCGAGAACCTCATCCGTCTTCCGACAGCTTCGCCGTCGTCGTCTCGGATGAGACCTTGTCGCCTGCTTGGGATGGGAACCTTCCGGCTCAACCTCACCGCTTGGCGGCGACAAGTGAATACATTACGCAGGTCGGGGGCGACGGGCAAATCGTGCCGTTCTCATGGCGTGTCGCCCCCGGTTCCGGGGTCAGCCGACGAGGAAGATCCCCGCCAGCGCCTTCTTCCCGCGCCGCAGCACGCTCGCTCCCCCGGCGAGGGAGCCGCCGACGACCGCGTCATCGGCGAGCACCTTCTCGCCGTCCACCGTCACGCCGCCCTGCTGGATCGCTCGGCGCGCCTCGGAGGTCGACTTCACGAGCTCGGTCGTCACGAGCGCCTCGATCACTGTCGTGCCGGGGGAAAGCTCGGCGTGCGGAAGCTCGCGAAGTGCGGATGAGAGGGTCTCGGCATCGAGGGCTGCGAGATCGCCCCGTCCGAAGAGCGCCTCAGATGCGTCGATCGCGGCGCGGGTCGCCGCGTCGCCGTGCACCAGCGTCGTCACCTCGAGGGCCAGCCGCTTCTGGGCGGCGCGGCGGAAGCCCTCCTCCTCGACGGCGCGCTCGTACTCGGCGATCTCATCGCGGGTCAGGAAGGTGAAGACCTTCATGAGGTTCACGACGATCGCGTCATCGACGTTGAGCCAGAACTGGTACATCGCGTACGGACTGCACATCTCGGCGTCGAGCCAGATGGCGTTGCCCTCGCTCTTGCCGAACTTCTTGCCGTTCTCATCGGTGATCAGCGGGGTGCCGAAGGCGTGCACAGAGCGCCCGGTGACCTTGTGCACGAGGTCGGTGCCGCTGGTGAGGTTGCCCCACTGGTCGCTGCCTCCGGTCTGCAGCACGCAGTCGTAGTTCTCGTGCAGGCGCAGGTAGTCCATGCCCTGGAGGATCTGGTAGCTGAACTCGGTGTAGCTGATGCCCGCGTCGGAGTTGAGCCGCGTTGCGACCGTCTCCTTCTTGATCATCGTGCCCACCCGGAAGTGCTTGCCGATCTCGCGGAGGAAGTCGATCGCAGACAGGGAACCCGTCCAGTCGAGGTTGTTCACCATGCGCGCTGCGCTGTCGCCCTCGAAGCTGAGGAACCGTTCGACCTGCGCACGCAGCTTCGCTACCCATCCGGCCACGGTCTCGGCGTCGTTGAGAACGCGCTCGGCGGTCTGCTTCGGGTCGCCGATGAGACCGGTGGCCCCTCCGACGAGTCCGAGCGGCCTGTGGCCGGCGAGCTGCAGCCGGCGCATCGTCAGGAGCTGCACGAGGTTTCCGAGGTGCAGACTCGGTGCGGTCGGGTCGAAGCCGCAGTAATAGGTGATCGGGGAGCCTGCGAGCGTCTCGCGCAGCGCGTCGCGGTCGGTCGACACGTGCACGAGGCCGCGCCACTCGAGCTCGTCGAACACGTTCGCGAACGCGGGGTCGTTGGTCTGCACGGCGGTCGCAGCAGTATCGCTCATCGTCGTGCTCCTCACAGGCCAAGGGCCGAAACGGCCGACTGGGCGCGTTCGATCAGCTCCGTGCGCTGCTCGGCCACCCGCTCGGGCGCCGTGCCGCCGACCCCGGCGCGCGATGCCACGGAGCCCTCGATCGAGAGCACATCGCGCACCTCGGGCGCGAGGTGCTCCGAGACCGAGGCGAGCAGGGCGTCGTCGGCGTCTTCGAGGCCGATGCCGCGGTCCTCGCATGCCTTGACCAGTGCGCCGGAGATCTCGTGCGCGTCGCGGAACGGAACGCGGCGCTTCACGAGCCACTCGGCGACGTCGGTCGCCAGCGAGAAGCCCTCGGGTGCGAGGCTCGCCATGCGCTCGGTGTCGAAGGAGAGGGTCGCTACCATCCCGCGGAACGCGGGGAGGACGACCTCGAGCGTCGCGACCGAGTCGAACAGCGGCTCCTTGTCCTCCTGCAGGTCGCGGTTGTACGCCAGCGGCAGCGCCTTGAGCGTCGCCAGCAGCCCCGTCAGGTTTCCGATCAGGCGCCCGGCCTTGCCGCGCGTGAGCTCGGCGATGTCGGGGTTCTTCTTCTGCGGCATGATGCTCGACCCGGTCGAGTAGCCGTCGTCGAGGGTGACGAAGCCGAACTCGCGCGTGTTCCAGAGGATGATCTCCTCGGAGAACCGCGAGAGGTCGATGCCGATCTGCGCGGTGATGTAGCCGAACTCCGCGGCGACGTCGCGCGCCGCCGTACCGTCGAGCGAGTTCTCGCTCGGGCGGTCGAGGCCGAGCTCGCGCGCCACCAGCTGGGGGTCGAGCCCCAGGGTGGAGCCGGCGAGCGCTCCCCCGCCGTACGGCGAGACGGCGGCCCGCGCGCGCCAGTCGCGCAGGCGCTCGAGGTCGCGGACCAGCGGCCACGCGTGGGCCTGAAGATGATGGGCGAGCAGCACGGGCTGCGCGTGCTGCAGGTGCGTACGACCGGGCAGGATCGCGCCGGGGTGAGCCTCGGCCTGCGCGACGAGGGCGTCGATCAGCCCCAGCAGCTCGCGCGCGATCACGCGCGCGTGGTCGAGGAGGTACATCCGGATGAGGGTGGCGATCTGGTCGTTGCGGCTGCGGCCGGCGCGGAGGCGCCCGCCGAGGTCGGCGCCGACCTCGGCGATCAGCGCGGTCTCCAGCGCCCCGTGCACGTCTTCGTCTTCGAGCCGCGCCTGCAGCTCGCCGCTCTCGAAGCGGGCCAGCAGCGCGTCGAGGCCCGCGTGCATGCGCGATTCCTCATCGGAAGTCAGGTAGCCGGCCGCGGCGAGCGCCTTCGCGTGCGCGTGGGAGCCGGCGAGGTCGTAGGGCGCGAGCTGCCAGTCGAAGTGGGTCGATCGGCTCAGCTCGGCCAGCTCGGGGGAAGGACCTCCCGCGAAGCGGCCTCCCCAGAGAGTCCCGTCGCCGGTCTTGCCTGTCGTGTTCTCGCCCGTCGTGCTCACCCCTCCAGGCTACGGCACGGCCCGCCGCCCCATGCACAGCGACGGCGCCGCGGTCGCCCGCTGTCGCGGGGATCGCGGCGCCGTCCGAAGCGCCGTGCGGGCTCGGCCGCTACTGCTGAGCCAGCAGCCAGGTCAGCAGCGCCTTCTGCGCGTGCAGCCGGTTCTCGGCCTCGTCCCAGATGACGCTCTGCGGACCGTCGATGACCTCGGCGTCGACCTCGTAGCCTCGGTCGGCGGGCAGACAGTGCATGAAGATCGCGTCGCTCGCGGCCTGCGCCATCAGCGCTCCCGTGATCTTGTACCCGCCCAGATCATCGATGCGGCGCTGCTTCTCCTCTTCCTTGCCCATCGAAACCCACGTGTCCGTGATGACGACGTCTGCGCCCGTCGCGGCCTCGACCGGATCGACGACGACCGTCACCGAACCGCCCGTGGACGCGGCGATGCGCTGCGCGTCGGCGACGATATCGGCCCTGGGTGCGTACGCCGCGGGCGACGAGACGCGCACGTGCATGCCCGCCAGCGCACCGGCGAGCGCATAGGAGTGAGCCATGTTGCTCTGGCCGTCGCCGAAGAACGACAGGATCTTGCCCTGCGTCGAGCCCTTGTGCTCGCGGATCGTCAGCAGGTCGGCCAGGAGCTGGCACGGGTGGAAGTCGTCGCTGAGCGCGTTGACGACGGGCACCGTGGTGCCCTGCGCCATCTGCTCGAGACCGGACTGCGCGTAGGTGCGCCACACGATCGCGGCCACCTGGCGCTCGAGGACCCTGGCGGTGTCGGCAGGCGTCTCCTTGCCGCCGAGCTGGCTCGACGCGGTCGTGATGATCAGCGGCGAACCGCCGAGGTCGGCGATGCCCACCGCGAACGACACCCTCGTGCGCGTCGACGACTTGTCGAAGATCACCGCGACGGTCTGCGGGCCGTCGAGCGGCTTGCGCCCCCAGCGGTCGCGCTTCATCTCGGCCGCGAGGTCGAGGATGGTCGACTGCTCGATCGGCGTGATGCTGTCGTCGCGCAGGAAATGGCGGGTCATTCGGTGGTCTCCACAGTCTGGGTCGCGGCGGCCAGGGCGGCGCCGAACGTCGTGATGAACTCGTCGATCTCGGCGTCGCCGATCGTGTACGCCGGGGCGATCCGGATGACATCGGCCGCCGGCGCGTTGACGATCAGACCGCTCTCGAGCGCGACGGCCGCGACGGACGCGGCGATCGGCCGCTCGAGCACGATGCCGATCAGCAGGCCGGCGCCGCGGGTCGCCGCGACTCCCGGCAGCTGCTCGGCCGCGGCGCGCAGCTGAGCGCCGCGCGCGGTGACGTTGCCGAGGAGGCCATCGGTCTCGATGTGCGAGAGCACCCGGTCGGCGACGTGGCTGGCCAGCGGGTTGCCGCCGAACGTCGAGTTGTGCATGCCGGGTGCGAACAGCTCGCTCGCCACACCGAACGTGATGAGGCCGCCCAGCGGGAAGCCGGCGCCGACGCCCTTGGCGAACGTCACCGCGTCGGGCGTCTCGCCGTCGGGCAGCACACCAGGCTGCTGGAACGCGAACCACGTTCCGGTGCGGCCGGAGCCGGTCTGCACCTCGTCGAGGATCAGCAGCGCGTCGTTCTGCCTGGTGAGCGCACGCGCCCGTGCGACGAAGCCCTCAGGCAGCTCGCGCACGCCGGCCTCGCCCTGGATCGGCTCGACGAAGATCGCCGCGACGTCTCCGCCGTCGAACGCCGTCTCGAGCGCCTCGATCGTCGGGGCGATCGCCCTGGTGCCAGGCAGCAGGGGTGCGAACGGATCCTGGTACGCCGCCTTGGGCGTGATCGACAGCGCGCCGAGCGAGCGGCCGTGGAAGGCGCCCTCGAGCGAGAGGATCGTCTTCTTGCCCCGCGCGTTGCCGTGCAGGCGCGCGAGCTTGAGCGCGGTCTCGTTCGCCTCGCTGCCGGCGTTGGCGAGGAACACCCGCCCCGACTCGCCCGTTCCGGCGAGCCTCTTCAGCCGCGCCGCGACATCGAGCTGCGGCTGCGATGTGAACAGGTTCGACACGTGCGACAGCTTCGCCGCCTGCTCGGCCACCGCCTCGACGAACACCGGATGGGCGCTGCCGAGGCAGTTCACGGCGATGCCGCCGAGGAAGTCGAGATAGCGGGCGCCTTCGCTGTCCCACAGGTGGGATCCGGAGCCGTGGTCGAACAGGCGGGGCCGCCCTCCCAGGCTCATCAGGTCGCGCTCCGCCGCCACCTTCCAGGTCGTCTCGCTCATGCCGATACCTCCGTTCCGATTCCTTCGCTGGTGAAGAGTTCGACGAGCACCGAGTGCGGCACCCGTCCGTCGATGATCGATGCCTTGCTCACGCCGTGCTCGACGGCGTCGAGGCAGGCCTGCATCTTCGGGATCATTCCCGATTCGAGCTTCGGCATCAGCTCGCGCAGCTCGTCCGACGTCAGATGGGAGACGAGCGAGTCGCGGTTGGGCCAGTCGGCGTAGAGCCCTGGCACGTCGGTCAGGACGACCAGCTTCTTCGCGCCGAGCGACCGCGCCAGCGCGCTGGCCGCCGCGTCTGCGTTGATGTTGAGAGTGTGACCCGGATGGTCGAGGTCGGGGGCGACGCCCGCGACGACCGGGATCCGGTCTGCGGCGAGCTGATCGAGCACCGGCTGCGGGTCGACCTGCACGACATCGCCGACGCGGCCGAGGCTCTCCTCGACGCCGTCGATCATGACGCCGCGGCGCCGACCGCCGAACAGCGCCGCGTCCTCGCCCGAGATGCCGACGGCGAACGGGCCGTGCGCGTTGATCTTCGCGACCAGCTGCGGGTTGATCTGCCCCGTGAGCACCATCCGGACCACGCTGATCGCCTCGGTCGAGGTGACCCGGTAGCCGCCCTTGAACTCGCTCGGGATCGCCAGGCGGTCGAGCATGTTCGAGATCTGCGGGCCGCCGCCGTGCACCACGACCGGCTTGATGCCGACGTAGCGCAGGTAGGCGATGTCCTGGGCGAAGGCGTCCTGCAGCTCCTCGGAGATCATCGCATTGCCGCCGTACTTCACGACGACGATCTCGTCGCGGTACTGCTTCAGCCACGGCAGCGACTCGATCAGCGTCGACGCCTTGAAAGCGGCCTGCTCCGGTGTGGTCTGCTGGAGGTCGATCTCGCTCATGAGCTGTATGCGCTGTTCTCGTGGACGTACGCGTGAGTGAGGTCGTTCGTCATCACAGTCGCCTCGGCATCGCCGGCGAACAGGTCGATGTCGACCCGCGTCGTGCGCGGCGTCAGGTCGACCTCCTCGCGCGGCCGGTCGGGGCCGCCCTTCGAGCACACGCGAACGCCGTTCATCGTCACGTCGACGTCGTACGGGTCGAACTGCGCGTCGGTCGTGCCGATCGCGGCGAGCACCCTGCCCCAGTTGGGGTCGTTGCCGAAGATCGCCGTCTTGAACAGGCTGTTGCGCGCCACCGAGCGAGCGACTGTGACGGCCTCGTCCTCGCTGGCCGCGTGCAGCACCCGGATGAAGACGTCGTGGCTCGCGCCCTCGGCGTCGGCCATCAGCTGCGTCGCGAGGCTCGTGCAGATCTCGGTGAGCGCCGTGCGGAACTCGGCGGGGTCGGGCGACGCCCCGGACGCGCCAGACGCCATCAGTGTCACCTGGTCGTTGGTCGACATCGCGCCGTCGGAGTCGAGCCGGTCGAAGCTCACCCTGGTCGCCGCGCGCAGGTGCGCATCGGCGTCGTCAGCGTCGAGCACGGCGTCGGTCGTGATGACCACGAGCATCGTGGCGAGGCCGGGGGCCAGCATGCCAGCGCCCTTGGCCATACCGCCGATCGTCCATCCGGAGCGCGAGACCTGCGCCTGCTTCGGGATCGTGTCGGTCGTCATGATGGCGTGCGCCGCGTCGTCGCCGCCGTCCGCACTCAGCTGCGCGATGGCGGCCTCGGTGCCGGCGAGCACCTTCGCACGGAAGGTCTCGTCTCCTGTGCCGATGAGCCCGGTCGAGCACACCTGGATGTCGATCGCGCCGACGTCGAGCAGACCGGCGGCCTTCTCGGCCGTGAGGTGCGACGTCTGGAAGCCGAACTCTCCCGTGAAGCAGTTCGCACCGCCGGAGTTCAGGACGACGGCCTCGGCCGTGCCGCCCTTGATCGCCTCGCGCGACCACAGGATGGGGTTGGCCTTGGCCCGGTTCGACGTGTACACGGCGGCCGCGGTCTTGCGCGGTCCGCGGTTGACCACCACCGCGAGATCCTTCTTGCCGGTCGACTTCAGACCGGCGACGACTCCGGCGGCCTCGAAGCCTGCGGGGGCGGTCACGCTCACGGCGCCACTCCGTTCGTAGTGAGCGCCGTGGTCTCGTCGAGACCCAGCGCGATGTTCATGGACTGGATGGCGGCGCCGGCTGTGCCCTTGGCCAGGTTGTCGAGGGCGGTGACCACGGTGACGCGGTTCGCCGGCCGATCGATCGCGAGGCCGATGAGCGCCGTGTTCGCGCCGATCACGTCTGCCGTGCGCGGCATCTGCCCCTCGGGGAGCAGCTGCACGAAGTGCTCGTCGCCGTACGCCGACTGCCACGCGTCGCGGATCTGCGCGTCGGTGGCGCCCTCGGCGATGGGCGCGGTCGAGGTGGCGAGGATGCCCCGCGACATCGGGACGATCACGGGTGTGAACGAGATCCGAGGGTCGGCGGCGCCCGCGCTGCGCAGCGCCTGCTGGATCTCGGGGATGTGCCGGTGGGTGCCGCCCACCGCGTACGGGTTGGCGCTGCCGAGCAGCTCGGCTCCGAGCAGGTGCGGCTTCAGCGCCTTGCCGGCGCCCGACGGGCCGACCGCGAGCACGCTGACGATGTCGCCGGCGTCGATCACGCCGGCGGCGACGCCTGGTGCCAACGACAGCGAGACGGTCGAGGCGTTGCAGCCGGGGGCCGCGATGCGCGTCGCGCCGCGCAGGTGCTCGCGCTGCTTGCCCTCGGGTGTGAGGAGCTCCGGTACGCCGTACGCCCACGGCTCGTGGTGCTCGCCGCCGTAGAACGCGGCCCAGTCGGCCGCGTCGGTGAGGCGGTGGTCCGCACCCGCGTCGATGACGAGCGCCGCGTCGCCGAGCGCATCGGTGTACTGCCCCGACTGCCCGTGCGGCAGAGCGAGGAACACGATGTCGTGCCCTGAGAGCGTCTCGGGGGTCGTCGGCCGGATGGTCAGATCGCGCAGCGAGCGCAGGTGCGGCTGGTGCGCAACCAGCGGATCGCCGGCCGAGGAGTGCGCCGTGACCGTGCGGATCTCGACGTCTGGGTGATTCGCCAACAAGCGCAGGATCTCGCCGCCCGCATAGCCCGAGGCGCCGGAAACAGCGACCGAATACGTCATGCCTTCTACCTTATGTCTGCGTGAGGGGGTTGCCGGTACGGCGACGCCGCTTCCTCACGTGAACACGCCGAGGCCCGCGGTGCCGCCTAGATTCGGCTGGCACGCGCGCGACGCACGACGCACACCGCGACGCCGGTGGCGTGCGGGGTCGGGGTCGCGAAGACGGTCATGGCGTCGAGATTAGCAGACGGGGCGCCGCCGGATGACGCCGTCGCTACAGGATGAAGACGATCGCGATCGCGCTCAGCACGATCCCGGCGACGCCGAGCCCCTTCGACGTCTGCGCGATCGGGTCGTGCTTGGAGACGCCGACGATCGACAGGATGAGTCCGACGATGCCGCCGATGAGCCCCAAGAACAGCGGCAGGAAGACGGAGACGAGGCCGACGACGAACCCCGACACCGCCATGCCGTTCGCGCGCCGCCCGTCAACCGGCGGGACGTACGCCCCCGGGTACCCGCCGGGCTGCGCATAACCGGGCGGCGCGTACCCCTGCACGGGGTACGCCTGGCCCTGAGGCGCGGGCTGCGAGTACGGTGCGGCCGCATCCTCCGACGGATACGGCGGGTAAGGCGCGTACGGCGGCGCGGGCGGCGCGGTCCCGTCGAAGACCGGATCCGCGAGCTCCGGAACCGACGACGGCACGGGTGCCGGCTGCCGCTCGGCATGCGCCGCCCCCGGCAGCGGCGGGGTCTCCGAGAGCTCGGGCAGCGGCGTCGTGTCGGCGGGCTCCGGCAGCGGGGCGGTCGCGGAGAGGTCGGACGGCGACGCGGCCCCGACCGGCTCAGGCAGCTCGAACGACGGCAGCTCGGGCAGCGGCGGGAGCGGGGGAATCGGCGGGAGCCCGTCGACTCCCGTGACGTCATCCGCGGCGTTCGTCATGCATCTCCCCGTTTCAGCCGGGGCGCTCTCCCCGGTCTCCTCCAGCCTACGGGGAACCCGCCGCCTCGGCCCCGGCTCAGCCGCCGGTGACGACGATCTGCCCCTCCATGCCGTGCGCGCGGTGGCCGGACACGGTGCACCAGAAGTCGGTGTCCTCGCCGACGACACCGACGTCGATCGTCTCGCTCTCTCCGACGTTCAGCCGCTCGGAGGTCGGCCCGCCGTCGAACGCGATGTCGTGGATCTCCATGCCGGTGTTCTCGAACTCGACGACCAGCTCGTCGCCGACGGGCACCTCGATGGTCGACGGCGAGAAGCTCATGCCCTCGACCGTCACGGTGACGGTGGTCGTGTGCCCCGTCGGCTCGACGTCGGGGCCGGACGAGCAGGCCGAGAGCAGTGCGATGCCGGCCACGAGGGCGACGGCCGCGGCGAAGCGCTTCATTGCTGAGCCTTTCGGACGGGCGCGTGCGGACAGGGGCGACCGGCCCGCACGCGTCGGGTCAGTCGCGGATCGAGGCGCCGAAGCGCCCGGCAGCGACGGCGACGCCCGCGAGCTTCGCCTCGGTGGCCTCGGCCGCCGTGAGGGTGCGGTCGCCCGCGCGGAAGCGCAGGGCGAACGTGAGAGACTTCGAGCCGCCGGGCACGCCGTCGCCGCGGTAGTCGTCGACGACCCGGATCGATTCGAGCAGCTCGCCAGCGCCCTCCGTCAGCGCCCCGGCCAGCTCTGCGGCAGGCACGTCCGCGCCCACCACGAGCGAGACGTCCTGCGTCGCCGCCGGGTAGGTCGACAGCGATGCCGCCGTCACGCGCTGACCGGCGAGCGCCAGCAGGCGGTCGAGGTCGAGCTCGGCGACGATCGTGCGGGCCGGCAGGTCCGCGCCCTTTGCGACGCTGGGCAGCAGCTCGCCGACATAGCCGATCTCCTCGCCGGCCGCGGTCAGCACGCCGGTGCGCCCCGGGTGCAGCGCGGCGCGCTGCCCCTGTGCCACCGCGATCTCGATGCCGGCGGCCGCGCCGATCGTCCGAACGGCGTCGAGCGCCGCGTCGAGGCCGACCGCCTCGGCCGCGCGCCCCGGCTGCTTCTGCGCGATCAGCCCCGTGAGCAGGAGCGCGACGTGGCGCGGCTGCGGCGGGATCGCGGCGTTCAGCTCGGCGAGGGTCTCATCGCTCGGCCGCTGCCCGAGCGGCGGCACCGCGTCGGTGCCGTAGGCCGCGCCCGGTTCCGGCAGGAACACGCTGCCGGTCTCGAAGAGCGCGAGGTCGGTGAGCCCGCGGGAGATGTTGCGGTGCGCCGTCTGCGCGAGACCGGGGATCAGCGATCGGCGCAGGAACCCCTCCTGCGAGCTGATCGCGTTGGCGATCCGCACGCTCGGCACGTGCTCGCCCGAGGCGGAGCCGTGGAGGTCGTTGACGGCCTCGGTCACGAACGGGAACGACGCGGTCTCGACGAAACCGGCCGCGGCGAGCGCGTTCGCCACGCGGCGGCGCCCCTGCTGGACCGGGGTGTAGCCGCGGCCAGACGGCGGCGTCGGTACGATCGACGGCACCTTGTCGAGGCCGTCGACGCGCACGATCTCCTCGGTCAGCGCCCACTTGTCGGTCAGGTCGCCGCGCCACGTCGGCGGCACGACGGAGCGGACGCCGTCGGCCTCCGCGACGCGGCAGCCGATCGCCTCGAGGATCTCGCGCTCGCGCTCCGGCGCGTAGTCGACGCCGATGAGCCCGGCGGCGAAACCGGACGGCAGCTCGACGGCTGCCGGCTCGGCGATCGCACCCTCGTAGGCGCCGAGCGCGTCTGCGGTGCCGCCGGCGAGCTCGACCAACAGGTCGACGACCCGCTGCGCGGCGATGCGGGCGACCGCGGGGTCGACTCCGCGCTCGAAGCGGCGCGAGGCCTCGCTCGGGAGCTTGTGCCGACGAGAGGTGCGGGCGATCGAGACGCGCTCGAACGTCGCTGCCTCGATCAGCACGTTCGTCGTCTCGTCGCCCATCTCGGTCGTCCGTCCGCCCATCACTCCGGCCAGGCCGATGGGGCCGGAGCCGTCGGTGATCAGCAGGTCCTCGGCGAACAGCTCGCGCTCCGTGCCGTCGAGCGTCGTGAGCTTCTCCCCCGCCGCCGCGCGCCGCACCGTGATGCCGCCCGTGAGCCTGTCGAGGTCGTAGCCGTGGATCGGCTGGCCGAGCTCGATCATCACGTAGTTGGTGATGTCGATCAGGATGCCGAGCGACCGGATGCCCGCCAGCGTCAGCCGCGAGACCATCCACGGGGGCGTCGGGCGCGACGGGTCGACGCCGCGCACGCTGCGCGCGACGAACTGGGTCGCGCCGATGCTGCCGCGGATCGGTGCGTCGTCGGTCAGCTCGACCGCGAAGCCGGTCGCGTCGGCCGGGGCCTCGCCCGCCGCGGGGTCGGTGAACGCCGCGCCGGTGGCGAGCGCGTACTCGCGCGCGATGCCGCGGATCGACAGCGCGTAGCCGCGGTCGGGGGTGACGTTGACGTCGACCGCCGAGTCGTCGAGGCCGAGCAGCGCGATCGCGTCGGCGCCCACCTCGGGGTCGAGGCCCAGCTCGACGAGCCGGATGATGCCGTCGCTCTCGAGCCCCAGGCCGAGCTCGGCCGCCGAGGCGATCATGCCGTCCGACACGTGTCCGTAGGTCTTGCGCGCCGCGATCGGGAAGGGCCCTGGCAGCACGGCGCCCGGAAGCGTCGCGACGATCTTGTCGCCCTCGAGGAAGTTCTGAGCGCCGCAGATGATGCCGCGCACTCCCCCGTTGGCCTCGCCGACGTCGACCTGGCACCAGCGGATGTTCTTGCCGTTCTTCTGCGGCTCGACCTCGAAGCTCAGCACCTTGCCGACGACGATCGGTCCGGTGAGGCCGAAGGAGACGAGCTCCTCCTCCTCGAAGCCGACAGACACGAGCGACGCGAACACGTCGGCCGGCGTCGCGTCGTCCGGAACCTCTACCTGCTCACGCAGCCACGAAAGCGGAATGCGCATCACACCACCATCCCGAACTGCTCGCTGAAGCGCACATCGCCCTCTGCCATGTCGCGCATGTCCTGTACGTCGCTGCGGAACATCAGCGCCCGTTCGATGCCGATTCCGAAGGCGAACCCGCTGTAGATCTCTGGGTCGATGCCCGCCGCACGCAGCACGTTGGGGTTCACCATGCCGCAGCCGCCCCACTCGATCCAGCGCGCGCCGCCCTTGAACGTCGGGTGCCAGAGGTCGAACTCCGCGCTCGGCTCGGTGAACGGGAAGTGGTTGGTGCGCAGGCGCGTCTCGGCCTCCTGGCCGAAGAGCTGCTTCGCAAGGTGGTCGAGCGTGCCCTTGAGGTGCGCCATCGTGATGCCCTTGTCGACGACGAGGCCCTCCGCCTGGGTGAACACCGGCAGGTGCGTGGCGTCGAACTCGTCGGTGCGGTACACACGGCCGGGGCAGAGCACGTAGATCGGCAGCTCGCGGTCGAGCATGGAGCGCACCTGTACCGGGCTGGTGTGCGTGCGCATGACGAGGTGGCGGGCGACTGGGTCGACGTAGAACGTGTCCTGCTCCTGGCGAGCCGGGTGATCGACGTCGAAGTTCAGGGCGTCGAAGTTGAACCACTCGTGCTCGAGCTCCGGCCCCTCGGCGATCTCCCACCCCATGCCGACGAACAGGTCGCTGATCTGCTCCTGCATCACGCTGATCGGGAAGCGGGCACCCGTGCGGGTGCGGGTCGCGACCGCGGTGATGTCGACGCGCTCCGCCTCGAGCTGCGCCGCGAGCTCCGCCTCGGCGAGCTCGTCCTCGCGCGTCGCAAACGCCTGGTTGACGCGACCCCGCGCCGCGCCGACGAGCTTGCCGAACTCGGCCTTGTGCTCCTTGGCGACGTGGCGCATCTGCGCGTTCAGCGCGGCCAGCGGGCTGCCCTCGCCCTGGTGGGCGGCACGGGCCTGCTTCAGCTGCGCGACATCGGCGGCGGCGGACACCGCGGCGAGCGCATCGGCGACGGCGGATTCCACCGCCTCTGGCGTGATTTCGACTGGTTCCGACACAAGAGTCGATTCTACGTGCCCGCTGTGGTCGCACGGAAAACGGCCCCGGATGATCAGAGCATCGCGCTCTGGTCATCCGGGGCCGTCGTGGCCTGCCGGGGCGCTCAGCCGCCGTGGTGCCCGCGGTCGAACTTGCCTGCCCCCGCCTGCGTCGCGAGCACCTCGGTGAGCGTGGACTCGTCGTCGGCCGCGGGGTCACGCGGCTCCACGTGCCCGGCGATCTTCGGCGACCGGTGCGTGCGCCCCTCGACCCACTTCGCGAGGAGGCTCAGCAGCAGACACATCACGACGTAGATACCGCCGATGACGAGCGCCGCCTGCAGGATGGGCCTGCCCTGCTGGGAGCTGAGGAGCTTCGCGTAGTAGAGCAGCTCGTGGTAGGTGATCAGGAAGCCGAGCGCCGTGTCCTTCATGGTGACGACCAGCTGGGCGATGATCACCGGGAGCATGGCACGGATCGCCTGCGGCAGCAGGATCTTGATCATCACGCCGCTCTTGCGGAGGCCGACAGCGTAGCCGGCTTCCTTCTGACCGCGGGGCAGCGACTCGACCCCGGCGCGCAGCGCCTCGGCGAGCACCGACCCGTTGTAGGCCATCAGCGCCAACACGACCGCCCAGTACGGCGACATCGAGACGCCGAGCGCGGGAAGGCCGTAGTACAGCAGCATCATGAAGACGAGGACCGGGATCGCGCGGAAGATCTCGGTGACCACGGTCACGGGGATGCGCACCCAGCGGTGGTCGGACAGCCGGCCGATGGCGAGGACGAAGCCGAGCGCCAGGCTGAGCACCGCGGCGAGCGCGAACGCCTTCAGCGTGTTCAGCAGCATCAGGCCGATCTGCGTCCACACCGTCGTGTAGGTGAAGACGTTCCACTTCGAGGCGTTGAACTGGCCCGTCAGACTGAGTCGCCAGATCACGAAGGCCAGCACCGCGGCGACGAGCACGATCGTGACGATGGCCAGGATGCGGTTGCGGGCGATCGCCTTGGGGCCCGGAACGTCGTAGAGAACGGAGCTCATCGTGCGATCCTCCAGCGGTTCTCGAGCACGCGCTGAAGCCAGGTGAGCAGCATGACCAGCGCGACGAACACCAGCGCCGACCAGAGCAGCACCTCCATCGGCGTGCCGGTACGGGTGTGGGAGTTCGAGATCGTCGACTGCAGCGCCGGCAGCACGGCGATCGAGAATCCGGCGGCCACCGTCGTGTTCTTCAGCAGGGCGATCAGCACGCTCATCATGGGCGGCACGACCGAGCGGAACGCCTGAGGCAGCACCACCTTGGTCATCACCTGGCCGAACGGCAGGCCGATCGCGCGGGCGGCCTCGGCCTGCCCGACGGGCACCGTGTTGATGCCCGCACGCAGCGTCTCTGCCACGTACGTCGCCGTATACGTGCCGATCGCGAGGATGCCGAGCACGGTGTTCGACAGGTTCGGCAGCGCGAGCGCCGAGTAGCCGAACACGAAGAAGAAGAACACCAGCGTCAGGGGCGTGTTCCGGATGAGGTTGACGTACAGCGTGCCGACCGCGCGTGCGATGGGGACGGGCGAGACGCGCATGGCGCCGATGACGATGCCGAGCACGAGGGCGAGCAGGCCGCCGAAGAAGAACACCAGCAGCGTGTTGCCGATGCCCTCGGCCCAGAGATCGAGGTTGCCGGTGATGGCGTCCACTCGTCACTCTCCTTGGGGTAGTTCGGGGTGCGGGGCGGGCTCTCGCCCGCCCCGCGGGGACTCAGCCGACGGGGTCGACCGCTGGCTGCTCCGACGTCGTGCCCGACAGGCCGAGCGTGGCGTCGTAGATGCCCTGCCAGGTGTCGCCGCCGTCGGTGAACAGCGTGTTGATGTGCTCCTGCAGCGCGGTGTCGCCCTTCGGCAGGCCGACGCCGTAGCGCTCCTCGGTGAACAGGCCGGGGTCGTTCCCGTCGGCGTCGGGCAGCACCGTCAGCTCGTCGGGGTACTGCGCCGCGTAGCCGACGAGGATCGCCGCGTCGGTCGTGACCGCGTCGACCTTTCCGCTGAGGAGGTCCTCGACGCAGGCGGAGTACAGGTCGTACTCCTGGGTCTTCACGTCGGGGAAGTTGTCCTTGATGTTCTGGATCGGCGTCGAACCGGTCGCCGAGCAGACCGTCAGCCCGTCGAACGTCGACTCGTCCTCGACCTCGGTGATGTCGCTGTCGCTCTTCACCAGGAAGCCCTGGCCGGTGATGAAGTACGGGCCGGCGAAGTCGATCTGCGTCTTGCGCTCGTCGGTGATCGAGTACGTGCCGACGTAGTAGTCGATGTCGCCGTTCACGAGCGCCTGCTCGCGGTTGGCCGACGCGATCGGCTCGTACGTGATGTCGCCCTCCTCGAAGCCGAGCGACGCGGCGATCCACCGCGCGATCTCGATGTCGAAGCCGCTGCGCTCGTTCGTGGTCGCGTCGAGGTAGCCGAGGTTGGGCTGATCCTCCTTGACGCCGATCACCGGGCCGCCGTTCTCGACCATCTTGTCGTAGGTCGGACTGCCCGTCAGGTCGGGCTCTGCGACCTCGTAGGTGGGCAGGGCCGGTGCGTCCTCGCCGTCGGTACCGGCGGGCTCGTTGGGGCTGCCGCTGTTGCAGCCGGCCAGTGCCAGCAGGGCCGCGGCCGCGATACCAGCGGTCGCCATGGTGCGGAGCTTGCGCATGTTTCCTCCTGTTGTCTTCGACGCCTCAATGCCGTGCGGCGCCGCTGTGGGGGTCTAGTGGGTGATCAGCTTCGAGAGGAAGTCCTTCGCGCGATCCGACTTGGGGTGCGTGAAGAAGTCCTCGGGGCTCTGATCCTCGACGATCTCGCCGTCCGCCATGAACACGACGCGGTCGGCCGCCTTGCGGGCGAAGCCCATCTCGTGGGTCACGACGATCATCGTCATGCCCTCCTTGGCGAGCCCGACCATGACGTCGAGCACCTCGTTGATCATCTCGGGGTCGAGCGCGCTCGTCGGCTCGTCGAAGAGCATCACCTTCGGATGCATCGCCAGGGCGCGGGCGATCGCCACGCGCTGCTGCTGGCCGCCGGAGAGCTGCGCCGGGAGTTTGTCGGCCTGGTGCCCGACGCCGACCCGGTCGAGCAGCTGCCGCGCCTCCTTCTCGGCGGCCGCCTTGCTCATGCCCTTGACCGAGATCGGACCGAGCGTCACGTTCTGCAGGATCGTGAGGTGCGCGAACAGGTTGAACGACTGGAACACCATGCCGACGTCCGCACGGAGCTTCGCGAGGGCCTTGCCCTCCTTCGGCAGCTCCTTGCCGTCGATGCGGATCGAGCCGCTCGTGATCGTCTCGAGGCGGTTGATCGTGCGGCACAGGGTCGACTTGCCCGACCCGGACGGGCCGATCACGACGACCACCTCGCCGGGGTCCACCGACAGGTTGATGTTCTTGAGGGCGTGGAACTCGCCGTAGTGCTTCTGCACATTATCGACGGTGACAAGGGGCTCAGCCATGCACCTTACGTTAAACCGCTAGCGCTCTGCGCGCTAGGCCGAGCGATGTGCGTAACGCATTCGTAACCGGTGAGCATGTTGCACAGCCGGCATCGCGGCGAGTCAGCGCTTCAGCTCGAACGCGCTCTGGTAAAGGCACACGCTCGCCGCCGTGGCGAGGTTGAGCGATTCGGCCCGTCCGTAGATCGGCAGGCGAAGGGCTCGATCGGCCAGCGCGAGCGATTCGGGCTCGAGCCCGCGCGCCTCGTTGCCGAACAGCCACGCCGTCGGCTCCGCCAGGAGCCCTCCCGCACGGGCGTCGAGGAGGTCGTCGCCGGAGACGTCGGCCGCGAGCAGCGAGAGGCCCGCCGCGCGGACGCGGGCGGCGACGTCGTCGAGGTCGCATTCGAACGCCACCGGGACGTGGAACAGCGAGCCCGTCGTCGAGCGGACCACCTTGGGGTTGTACGGGTCGACCGTGTCGCCCGTCAGCACGACGGCGTCGGCGCCCGCCGCGTCCGCGACGCGGATGATCGTACCGAGGTTGCCTGGGTCGCGGATCTCGTGGCATACCGCGATCAGCCGCGGCGCGGCGGAGAAGACCTCGTCGAGCTCGGCGCGGCTCTGGCGGGCGACGGCCAGGATGCCCTGCGGGGTGACCGTGTCGGCCATGCCGGCGAGCACCTGTTCGGTGCCGATCTCGACGCGCAGTCCGGCGTCGGTCAGAGCGGTGCGGATGTCGCGGTTGCGTTCGAGCGCCTCCTCGGTCGCGTAGACCTCGTCGATCGCGCCGGGCGCGTAGTCGAGCGCCTCGCGAACGGCCTGCGGCCCCTCGAGCAGGAACTGCCCGGTCTCGCGCCGCGCGCGCCTGGTGGCGAGCTTCGCCACGCCGCGGACACGGGGAGAACGGGGATTGCTCAGCACTGCCCCATCCTATCGGCCCGCTTCCGCCGGCCGGCGGTGCTCATCCGGGATCCGTCGTCGGCGACGGGGCGACCGCGGTCGTCCGGACAGACAGAACGAGGGGCACCCTGTCGGGTGCCCCTCGTTCTGCAAGGTCTGCGTGCTTACGCTGCCTTCGGCGCGTTGACGTCGGCCGGAAGGGCCTTCTTCGCGGTCGCGACCAGCGAGTTGAACGCGGCGGGCTCGTTCACGGCGAGCTCGGCGAGCATGCGGCGGTCGACCTGCACGCCGGCCAGGTTCAGACCCTGGATGAGGCGGTTGTAGGTCAGGCCCTGCGCGCGGCTCGCGGCGTTGATGCGCTGGATCCACAGGCGGCGGAACTCGCCCTTGCGCTTGCGACGGTCACGGTATGCGTAGACCAGCGAGTGGGTGACCTGCTCCTTGGCCTTGCGGTACAGGCGCGAACGCTGACCGCGGTAGCCGGAGGCGCGCTCGAGGATGACGCGACGCTTCTTGTGGGCGTTTACTGCCCGCTTGACTCTTGCCATTGTCTTATTTCCTTACGAGATCTCGCGTCTCAGCGACCGAGGAGCTTCTTGACGGTCCTCAGGTCGTTGCCCGAGATGATCTGGTCCCTGTTGAGGCGGCGCGTCACACGGCTCGACTTGTGCTCGAGGTTGTGGCGCATGCCCGCCTGCTGCTTCTTGATCTTGCCGCTGCCGGTGATCTTGAAGCGCTTCTTGCTGCCCGAGTGGGTCTTCTGCTTCGGCATCTTCTCTTCCTTGGTCTGCGCCCGTCCGGGCGACGTCCATTGCTGCCCGCTCTCGCGGGGAGTGTGTGGGTGTTACTCGCCCGACTCGGCAGACTTCGCGTCGCGCGCTGCCTGCTTGTTCTTGGCGCGAGCGGCGTTCTGCTCGGCCTTGGCGTCGGACTTGTTGCGGTGGGGGGAGACCACCATCGTCATGTTGCGGCCGTCGAGCGTGGGGCGATGCTCGACCACTCCGTAGTCTGCGACGTCCTCCGCGAACTTCTGCAGCAGCTTCGCACCCATCTCGGGGCGGGACTGCTCGCGACCGCGGAACAGGATCATCGCCTTGACCTTGTCGCCCGCCTGCAGGAACTTCTCGGCCCGCTTGAGCTTGGTGTCGTAGTCGTGCGCATCGATCTTCAGGCGGAAGCGGACTTCCTTGAGGATCGTGTTCGCCTGGTTGCGACGCGCTTCCTTCGCCTTCTGGGCGGCCTCGTACTTGAACTTGCCGTAGTCCATGATCTTGACCACGGGCGGCTTCGAGTTCGGAGCGACCTCGACCAGATCGAGATCGGCCTCCTGGGCCAGACGCAGCGCAGCTTCGATACGGACGACGCCGATCTGTTCTCCGGCGGGGCCGACGAGTCGGACCTCCGGAACGCGGATGCGCTCGTTGGTGCGGGGATCGCTAATGCGGGACTCCTTGGGTGCGATGGTGACTGCCACCGTGGCGCGAGGGGCGCGCCACGAGCGAAGAGTCAACACATCATTCACCCGTGCACGACGCCGGACGTCGAGCCACCCGAACGCCCGGATGCCCGGGCGCAACCCGCGCAGAACGCGAGCGGAGTGTGTGACCCGGTAGCCTGGAACGGCAAGCGCGGGTGGGATGTGAATCCTCTTTCGTCCGGAATTGCTCCGGAGCCTCGTCGACTCTACCAGAAGGACCCCAATGAGCACCAGTTCGCCCGATCCGCACCGGCACACGTTCGATTCGGAGCGCCACGACCGCTGGGAATCGCAGGAGCAGGCGTCCGCCGCGGTCGACGAGGTGCGCGACATCGCCGATGTGGGGGCCGTCGAGGTGCTGTCGACCGCGTGCGTTCACCTGATGAGCGCCGCAGCCGTGAAGCTCGGGCTGTCGGAGGGCGAGAACCCCGAGCAGTGGGTCGACCTCGACGAGGCGCGCAAGCTCATCAACGGCCTCGCCGGCCTCGTGACCGCCGCGGCGCCCGAGATCAGCGACATGCACGCCCGTCCCATCCGCGACGGCCTCCGCTCGCTCCAGCTGCGCTTCCGCGAGATCAGCCTCGTGCCGGACGCCCCCGGCGCCGGCCCCGGCGAGAAGTACACCGGCTCCGTCATCTGACCCGCGCCGCCCCATCCGGTCGATCTCCCGCACCTGAACGCGGCGCCCAGCCGCTCAGGTGCGACGGATCGACCGGATTCCGCGTTTTCGGAGCGGTTCGCCGCGGCGCGCGGGATCAGCGCTCGAGGCTGACCTGCAGGCTGTCGACGAGCACCGCGATGCGGTCGTCGGCCGCCCAGCGGCGCGACAGCCGCTGCAGCACCGTGTCGAGCTCATCGCGCTCGAGGCCGTCGATGAGGCGGAGCCGGACGACGACCTCGGGGCCGCGCAGGCGTGCAGCGGGGTCGCCTGCTTCGACGGCGACGTCGAGCACGGCGAGCTCGCGGCCGACGGACTCCTGGAATCCGCGCACGACTTCGGTGCTCAGCCACGCCGGCTCCCAGCGCTGCGACTGCGCGATCGCCCAGACGGCGGGGCGGCGCACGACGAACTCGGTCGGGCTCGCAGGGTCGACGACCACTAGATCGGTGTCCTCCCCCGCCGCCGCCAGCGCCGCGCGCGTGCCCGCCACGGGGATCGGACGCGCCTTGTCGTCCCACGCGCGCATGGTGTCGACGCTGCTGAACACCGGGAGCACCTTGCGTCCGTCGGGAGCCGCGACCGTCACGATCGACAGCTCCTGGGTCTTGTCGACGGCCAGCCCGTGCGGTCCGACGCCCTCGTCGCCCTTCTCGGCGACGAGCGGGACGAGCACGCGCGCGCGGCGGAGCGCGTCGACGACCGCGACCTGATCGGCCGTGCCCTCGCGGAACTCCGTCAGCGCCGCCCAGAGCTCGGCATCCGCCGTGCCGTCGTCTCCCGCAGCGGGGTTCGGACGGAACGTGCGTCCCTCCCACGGCACTCCGGCCGAGTCCGCGCCGTGGTGATCGTGCGCTGCGTGCGGGTCGTGACTCATGCCGTTCCTCCCGAGAACGCCGCGCGCCCCCGCGGCGAGTCGCCGGGGAGCGCAGCGGGTGCGAAGCTCATGCGTCAGTCGGAGGCGACGTCGAGCGCCTCGACCAGCGTGAAGTTTCCTGCGTAGAGCGCCTTGCCGACGATGGCGCCCTCGACGCCCTCCGGCACCAGGGTGCGGAGGGCCGCGATGTCATCGAGGCTCGAGACGCCGCCGGAGGCGATCACGGGCTTGTCGGTGCGACGGGCGACCTCACCGAGCAGTTCGAGGTTCGGGCCCCGCAGCGTGCCGTCCTTGGTGACGTCGGTGACGACGTAGCGGGAGCAGCCTGCGGCCTCGAGGCGGTCGAGGACCTCCCAGAGGTCGCCGCCGTCCTGCGTCCAACCGCGGGCCGCGAGCGTCGTGCCGCGCACATCGAGGCCGACGGCGACGGCGTCGCCGTAACGGCCGATGATCGAGTGGGTCCACTCGGGATTCTCGAGCGCCGCCGTGCCCAGGTTGATCCGGTGAGCGCCGCTCTCGAGCGCCGCCTCGAGGGAGGCGTCGTCGCGGATGCCACCGGACAGCTCGATCTTCACGCCGCGCACCTGTTTGATGACCTTGCGGATGATCGAGGCGTTGTTGCCGCGGCCGAACGCGGCGTCGAGGTCGACGAGGTGGATCCACTCGGCGCCCTGGTCGACCCAGTTCTCTGCGGCATCGACGGGACTTCCGAAACTGGTCTCGGTGCCGGCCTCGCCCTGGGTGAGGCGGACGGCCTTGCCGTCGGCGACATCGATGGCGGGCAGCAGGGTCAGCGCTGGCGTTGACGCGAAATCGTTCATAGCTCCTCGTGCGGGCGGGCCCATCCCGGTGATGCGCACGAGCACTGAGATTACGCGTACTCGGGTGCCCGTGCCAATCGGCGACGCCGGTATTCCCGCCCGGCGTGTCGCAATGCGTCACACGCGGGCAGAATGCTCTGGGCGGGGGTCAGTCGCGGAGCGAACTGACCCAGTTGCGCAGCAGCTTCACGCCGGCCTCGCCCGACTTCTCGGGGTGGAACTGCGTGGCCGACAGCGGGCCGTTCTCGACCGCGGCGAGGAAGGGCACGCCGTGCTCGGCCCAGGTGACGGCCGGCTGGGGGAACGGCGGGATCACGTCGAGGCTCCACGACTGCGCCGCGTACGAGTGCACGAAGTAGAACCGCTCGTTCTCGAGTCCGCGGAACAGCACCGACCCCTCGCCGGGGCTGACGGTGTTCCAGCCCATGTGCGGGACGACGGGAGCGTCGAGACGAGCGACCTCTCCCGGCCACTCCCCCAGGCCCTCGGTCGTCACGCCGCGCTCGACGCCGCGCTCGAACAGCACCTGCATGCCGACGCAGATGCCGAGCACGGGGCGCCCGCCCGACAGGCGGCGATCGATGAGCTCGCCCCCGCCGATCGATTCGAGCTGCTCCATGACTGCGGCGAACGCGCCGACGCCGGGCACGAGAAGCCCGTCCGCCTCGGCGACGACGGTGCGGTCGCGCGTCAGTCGGACATCGGCGCCCGCCGCCTGCAGCGCCTTGAGCGCCGAGTGGATGTTGCCCGAGCCGTAGTCGAGGACGGCGACGACCGGCTCGTCTCGGCTCACAGGGCGCCCTTGGTGGACGGGATGCCCGACACGAGGGGATCGATCGCCTTGGCCTGGCGGAAGGCGCGCGCGAGCGCCTTGAACTCCGCCTCCGCGATGTGGTGAGGGTCGCGGCCGCCCAGCACGCGGACGTGCACGGTCAGCCCCGCGTGGAACGTGATCGCCTCGAAGGCGTGGCGCACCATCGAGCCGGTGAAGTGGCCGCCGATGAGGTGCATCTCGAAGCCGGCTGGTTCGCCCGTGTGGACGAGGTACGGGCGGCCGGAGATGTCGACGACGGCCTGCGCAAGCGCCTCGTCGAGCGGCACCAGCGCGTCGCCGTACCGCGAGATGCCCGACTTGTCGCCGAGCGCCTCGCGAATGGCCTGACCGAGCACGATCGCCGTGTCCTCCACGGTGTGGTGCACGTCGATGTGTGTGTCGCCCGTCGAACGCACGGTGAGGTCGGTCAGCGAGTGCTTCGCGAACGCCGTGAGCATGTGGTCGAAGAACGGCACGCTCGTCGAGATGTCGCTGCGGCCGGTTCCGTCGAGGTTGAGCTCGAGGTCGATCGAGGATTCGCTCGTGGAGCGCGTGCGGCTGGCGGTGCGGTCGGTCATGCCCTCAGCTTACGGGGCACCGCCCTGTCAGCGCGCGGCGACGAGCTCCGCCATCGCGTCGAGGAACGCGGTCGTCTCGGCCTCGGTGCCCGCGCTCACCCGCATGTGGTTCGGGATGCCGATGTCGCGGATGAGGATGCCGCGGTCGCGGAGCTGCTCGAACAGCCCGTGCGGGTCGTCGACGCCGCCGAAGAGCACGAAGTTCGAACCGGACGGGTACGCCGTGAAGCCGAGCTCGGCGAGCCCCGCCGAGATCCGCTCGCGCTGGGCGACGATGTCGTCGACCGTGCGGAGCATCGTGTCGGCGTGACGGAGCGCCGCGACAGCGGCCGCCTGCGTCAGCGCGCTCAGGTGGTACGGCAGCCGCACGAGACGGAGGGCGTCGATGAACGCGGGGTCGGCCGCCAGGTAGCCGACGCGCGCGCCGGCGAAGGCGAACGCCTTGCTCATCGTGCGCGACACGACGAGACGCTCGCGCCCCTCGAGCAGCGTCAGAGCCGACGGCGCGTGCCGCGAGAACTCCTGATAGGCCTCGTCGACGATCACGATGCCGGTCGTCGCCTCGTACACCGCTTCGACGACGTCGAGCGAGAGAGGCGTGCCCGTGGGGTTGTTCGGCGTGCAGAGGAAGACGACATCGGGGTTCGCCTCGCGCACCTGCGCCGCGGCGTCGGCCGCGTCGAGCTCGAACGCCTCGCCGCGGGTGCCGGCGATCCAGCGCGAGCCGACGCCGCGCGCCAGCAGCGAGTACATCGAATAGGTCGGCGCGAAGCCGAACACCGAGCGCCCTGGCCCGGCGAAGGCCTGCAGGATGTGCTGGAGCACCTCGTTCGAGCCGTTGGCCGCCCAGATCTGCGACGCGTCGAGGCCGTGGCCGAGGTAGCGGGCGAACGACTCGCGCAGCTCGAGGAACTCTCGGTCGGGGTACCGGTTGACCCCGGTGAGCGCGTCGGCGACCGCCTCGGTGATGTCGCGGGCGACCTCTTCGGGAACGGGATGCGTGTTCTCGTTGACGTTCAGCGCGACGGGCACCGGCATCTGGGGAGCGCCGTACGGCGACTGCCCGCGCAGGTCGTCGCGGATGGGAAGGTCTTCGAACGAGAGCGAGGTCACCCTCTCATCGTATGACGGCGGCGCGCACACCGCGCACGGCCTACTTCGCGCTGTACTCGGTCGGAATCGCCAGCTCGTCGCCCGCGAGGAGCGGGCCGCCGGAGAGCTGGTTCAGCTGCGAGATGGCGTCGACCACGTCACGGGGATCGCTCTCGGGTGCCACCATCTGCGCGATGCTCCACAGCGAGTCGCCCGAGAGCACCGTCACGGTGTCGTACGCCCCTGCGGGCGCACCGTCGTCGAACGACCCGAGCGCCGCGCCGCCGCCGGCGAGGAGCGCCCAGCCGAGAGCACCGACGACGGGAAGCGCCGCGACGCCGGCGAAGAAGCGGCGGCCCCGCGCCGTCAGACGAAGGCGGGTGCGCTGCTCTGCGAAAGCGATGGTGGTCATGCTGACTCCTCAGGTGAAGGGACTTCGCATCCGGCACCTCGGCCGGGAGGGCCGGATGCGAAGCTACGTACCGAATCTATCTTCGAGTCACCGTTCGAGTCAAGAGCAGTTTCGACGAAATGTTCCGAATGCTGTGCGACACGGTCGAACAAAGATGTCGAAACTCCCCGCGAGTGGCGTAGCCTCGTGGTGACGGAGACGACTCCATCACCGACCACCGACAAACGCGTTCGACACCGAGCAGGAGCACCCATGAGCGACGACGCAGCCGGCCAGACTCCGCCCCGCACGCGGCGCCGCCGCAGCCTCAGCGAGAAGCAGATGGCGATCCTCGAGGTCATCCAGCGCTCGATCCAGAAGCACGGCTACCCGCCCTCGATGCGCGAGATCGGCGACGCCGTCGGGCTCAAGTCGCTCTCGAGCGTGACGCACCAGCTGGGTCAGCTCGAGCTCAGCGGCTACCTGCGCCGCGACCCGGGCAAGACCCGCGCGATGGAGGTGCTGATCGATCTGCCCGGCCTCTCCGGCGAGAACCCCGCAGACTCCGGCCCCTCCGTCGGAGACGCCGCAATGATCCCGCTCGTCGGCCAGATCGCCGCAGGCGTGCCGATCACCGCAGAGCAGCAGGTCGAGGAGATCTTCCCCCTCCCCCGCCAGCTCGTCGGCAAGGGCGAGCTGTTCATGCTCAAGATCAACGGCGAATCGATGATCGACGCCGCCATCTGCGACGGCGACTGGGTCGTCATCCGCACGCAGAGCACGGCCGAGAACGGCGACATCGTGGCGGCGATGCTCGACGGCGAGGCCACCGTGAAGGTCTTCCGCCAGCGCGACGGGCACACGTGGCTGCTGCCGCGCAACTCGAACTTCGAGCCGATCCTCGGCGATGAGGCCGTGGTGCTCGGCAAGGTCGTCGCGGTGCTGCGCGCCGTCTGATCGCATCGCTCCTCTGGTCGCCCCCGATCGTACTCGACCGGGGGCGACGTCGTCCCTGCGCGGCGTTCCCCGCGCGCCCTGTGTGGCATAGCGTGGAGGCATGAGCGCGACCCTCCCGTACGGATCATGGCCCTCTCCCCTGGCTCCCGCGGATGTTGCCGGCGGCACCCTGCGCATCGACGGCGCGCGGTTCGTCGGCGACGAGGCGTGGTGGAGCGAGGGCATGCCGGCGGAGCGCGGTCGCACCGCCGTCGTCCGGGCCGCGGCGGACGGGTCGCTCGACGTGCTGCTGCCTGCACCGTGGAGCGCCCGCTCGCGCGTGCACGAGTACGGCGGCGGTGCCTGGACCGCCGACGAGTCCGGCGCGTGCTTCTTCGTCGAGCAGTCGGACCAGCGCGTCTACCGCTTCGCGCCAGGCACCGAACCGGTGGCGCTGGTTCCCGTCGACGCCGCGGCCTGCTACGGCGATCTCGTGCTCCAGGGCGGGGCTCTGTGGGCGATCCGCGAGCGCGACACGGGCGCCCCCGTGCCCGCACGCGACCTCGTCGTGATCCCGCTCGACGGCTCAGCGGCATCCGGCGCGGCTGAACTCGTCAGCGCGGTGTCGGGCACCGACTTCGTGGCCTCCCCCGCGCTTCAGGGCGACCTGCTCGCCTGGATCTGCTGGAACCACCCCGACATGCCCTGGGACGCCGCCGAACTGCGCGTGGGGCGACTGGGACCCGACGGGACGATCGGACAGCACATCGTCGTCGCGGGCGGGCGCGGAGACGGCACCGGCCCGCGCGTGAGCGCGCTGCAGCCCGAGTGGACGGCGGAGGGCGAGCTGACCTTCCTCGCCGATCTGCCGTCCGACGGTCAGGACCAGCGCTGGAACATCTGGCGCGCCGGCACCGACGGCGACGCCGCCGTGCTCGCCCCCGTCCTCACCGCGGACGCCGACACCGGCGGCCCGCTGTGGAACGTGGGCACGCGCTGGTACGCGCCGCTGTCGGACGGCCGCATCCTCGCCGTGCAGACCAACGGCGACGACCGGCTCGCGCTGGTCGATCCGGCTTCCGGCGACGTCGCGCGGCTCGACACTCCCCTCACCGGCAGCGTCCTCGTCCGCGATGAGCGCGCCGGACGCGTGCTGCTGACGGGAGCCGGGGCGACCGTGCCGGGCGGGCTCTGGCTGCTCGACACCGACGCTGGCACGCTCCGCGCGCTGCGCGGCGGGCGCGCGGCGATCGACGACGGCTTCCTGCCTCGGCCGCGCGCCGTCACGGTGCCCGGTCCGCTGGGGCCCGTGCACGCCTTCGACTACCCGCCGACCCATCCGAACGTCACGGCGCCCGAGGGCGAGAAGCCGCCGTACCTGGTGCTCGTGCACGGCGGCCCCACCGCGCACGCCGCGGGGACGCTGTCCCTCGCCGCCGCGTTCTTCACGAGCCGCGGCATCGGCGTGCTCGACGTGAACTACGGCGGATCGACCGGGTACGGCCGCGCCTACCGCGAACGCCTCGTCGGGGCGTGGGGCGTCGCCGACGTGGCCGACGCCGAGGCGGCGGCACAGGGCATCGCCGAGGCCGGTCTCGCCGACCCGGAGCGGATCGCGATCAAGGGCGGATCCGCCGGCGGGTGGACCGTGCTGTGCGCCGTCGCGAACACCGATGCGTTCGCGGCCGGCATCAGCCGCTACGGCGTCGCCGACCTCCGCCGGCTCGTCGCCGACACGCACGACTTCGAGGCTCGGTACCTCGACGGGCTCGTCGGCCCGCTCCCCGATGCGGAACAGGTGTACATCGACCGCTCGCCGCTGTCGCACCCCGAGACGCTCACGACGCCGCTGCTGATCCTGCAGGGGGCGGACGATCCCGTCGTGCCGCCTTCGCAGTCCGAGGCGCTGCGCGACGCCCTCGCCGCGAACGGCGTGCCCCACGCGTATCTGCTCTTCGAAGGGGAATCGCACGGCTTCCGCCGCGCGGAGACGCTGGAGCGCGCGTTCGCCGCCGAGCTGGCGTTCCTCGGACAGGTGCTGGGCTTCGCAACGCCCGGTGTCGATCCGGTCGCCCTCGCCTAACCGCCCTCGCGGGCGATCCGCCCCGATTCAGTCGACGAAGTAGGCGCTCAGCTCGGTCGCGAGGCGGTCGGCGACCCTCGCGCGGATGTACGTACCAGCCTCCTCGTGCCGCCGCTCGAGGAGCTGACCGGTCTCGTGAACAGCCGAGATCAGATCGCCTCGGTCGTACGGCACGACGGCGCGCACCTCGACGGCGGGCGTCGGCAGCGCATCCTCGACCGTTCGCCTGAGCTCCTCGATGCCCTCGCCCGTGTGCGACGACACGAAGACCGCCCGCGGCTCGAGGCCGTGGAGCACGATGCGCGCGCTCTCGTCGACGAGATCGACCTTGTTGAACACGATGATCTCGGGCACCTCGCGCGCCCCGACGTCTCCCATCACGTCGCGAACGGTCTGGATCTGCCCCGCGGGATCCGGATGGTTCGCGTCGACGACGTGCAGGATGACGTCGGCGTCCGCGACCTCCTCGAGCGTCGAGCGGAACGCCTCGACCAGCTGGTGAGGCAGGTTGCGGACGAAGCCGACCGTGTCGGCGAACGTGAACACGCGCCCGTCCGCGGTCTGCGTGCGGCGCACGGTCGAGTCGAGGGTGGCGAACAGCGCGTTCTCGACCAGCACGCCCGCGGCGGTGAGCCGATTGAGCAGGCTCGACTTGCCGGCGTTGGTGTACCCGGCGATGGCCACCGACGGGATCGTGTTGCGCTTGCGCTCCGACCGCTTGGCGTCGCGCGCCGGGCCGAAGTCCTTGATCTGACGGCGCAGGATCGCCATGCGGGTGCGGATGCGGCGACGGTCGAGCTCGATCTTCGTCTCACCGGGGCCGCGCGAGCCCATTCCGGCTCCCGCGGCGCCGACCTGTCCGCCCGCCTGACGGCTCATGGAGTCGCCCCAGCCGCGGAGACGAGGCAGCAGGTACTCGAGCTGCGCCAGCTCGACCTGGGCCTTGCCCTCGCGGGTCTTCGCGTGCTGGGCGAAGATATCGAGGATCACGGCGGTCCGGTCGACGACCTTGACCTTGACGACGTCCTCGAGCGCGCGGCGCTGCGAGGGCGCGAGCTCTGTGTCGGCCACAACGGTGTCAGCGCCGACCGCCGCGACCAGTCCGCGCAGCTCCTCGGCCTTGCCCTTGCCGAGGTACGTCGCCGGATCGGGGTGCGGACGGCGCTGAAGGACGCCGTCGAGCACCACGGCGCCCGCAGTCTCGGCGAGGGCGGCGAGCTCGTGGAGCGAGTTTTCCGCGTCGTCGAGCGATCCCTGCGTGTACACGCCGACGAGCACCACGTTCTCCAGGCGGGTCTCGCGGTACTCGACCTCGGTGATGTCCTCGAGCTCGGTCGACAGGCTGGGCACGCGTCGCAGCGCACGGCGGTCCTCGACATCCCACTGCTCGCCGTCGGCGCCGCCTGCGGTCGTCGCCGAGTCCTGCAGCGCCTGCGCGGCGCCGAAGATTCGGACCCCGCTGCGCGAACCGGCGCGCGCCAGCACCCGCTCGACGGCGTCGTCGGCTGCGGGGCGGGCGGTCTCGACGGCGTCGTCGCCGTCGGTGAACGAGGTGGTCTGGTCAGCCATGGATTCCTTCTGGTGTGAAACGGGAGCCTTTAAGGGTAACGTTGATCGCTATGGGGGATCACTATTTCAGCGCCGCTCCCTCCAGCGACGATCGCCCCCGCCGCATCCGCATCTCGGTCGCCGGACACGAGGTCAGCGTCACCACCAACGCCGGTGTGTTCAGCCCCGACCGCCTCGATGTCGGCACGTCCGTGCTGATGGCGAACTCTCCTGCACCGCCGCCGGGCGGCGATTTCCTCGACCTGGGCTGCGGCTGGGGCCCGATCTCGATCGCGCTCGCGCTCGCTTCCCCTCATGCCCGCATCTGGGCCGTCGACGTGAACGAGCGCGCGCTCGACCTGGTGCGGCGCAACGCCGAGGAGCTGGGGCTGAGCAACATCACGGCGGTGACGCCCGATGAGGTGCCGAGCGACGTGCGCTTCCGCACGATCCGCTCGAACCCGCCGATCCGGGTCGGCAAGGCGGTGCTGCACGACCTGATGACGGCCTGGCTGCCGCGGCTCGACGAACGAAGCGACGCGTTCCTCGTCGTCAAGCGCGATCTCGGCAGCGACTCGCTTCAGCGCTGGCTCGACGCGACGCTCGCCGACGACTTCAGCATCAGCCGTCACGCGACGTCGAAGGGCTTCCGCGTGCTGAGGGTCCGCCACCACGGCACGCCGCCGACCGAGGCGATCACGCTGCCGTAGCCGGCACCGCCGCACTTCATGCCGCTGGCGGCATATGTCACGAGGCCAGCGCGACCGTGCCCGTGTAGACCAGCGTCGCAGCACCGGAGAGCCAGACGCGCTCGCCATCCCCTCGGCCCGACATGTCGACCGTGAGCGTGCCGCCGGGGACGTCGACCCGCCACCGGTCGGGTGCTCCCTCGCCCGCCCACTCACGGACCGCGAGGGCCGTGGCCACCACACCGGTGCCGCAGCTCAGCGTCTCGCCCACCCCGCGCTCGAAGACGCGCATCCGAACATGGCCGATTCCTCCGACCACGAGCGGCTCCTGCGGGACGACGAACTCGACGTTCGCGCCGTGCTCGGGGAGCGGCTCGACGATCGGCTGCACCGTCAGGTCGAGCCCCGCGAGCTCGTCCTCGGATGCGAGAGCCACGACGATGTGCGGGTTGCCGACGTCGATGCCGAGCCCCGGCCGCGCGACGCTGATGCCGCGGGCCCGGACGGTCGGTTCGACCGCCGGCGAGCGCCAGGTGCCCATGTCGACGCGGAATCCGTCGCCGTCGAGCGACACCGAACGGATGCCGGCGCGCGTGCCGATCGGCGTCGGCTGATCGGCCGTGATCGAGGCGAGCCCCGAATCGAGCAGGAAGCGCGCGAACACGCGCACCCCGTTGCCGCACATCTCGGCCTTCGAGCCGTCGGCGTTGCGATAGTCCATGAACCACTCGGCGGCCGGATCGGCCTCGAGCGCGGCCGCGCCCTCGGCGATGCTCGCGGAGCGCACCACGCGCAGCAGCCCGTCGGCACCGATCCCGAAGTGGCGGTCGCAGAGCGCGGCGACCTGGTCGTCCGAGAGATCGAGCGCGCCGTCAGGGTCGGCGACCACCACGAAGTCGTTGCCCGTGCCGTGGCCCTTGCTGAACGCGATCTCGGTCATATTCCCAAGTTTACCGAGGCGGACCCTGCACGATCTCCGCCGCCGCGGTCGGTGCCGCTGGGGCATCGAACCAGCGCAGTCCCTCGTAGCGGCGGAACCACGACACCTGCCGGCGGGCGTAGCGCCGGGTCAGCGCCTGCGTCTGCGCGATGGCTTCGGCCTCGTCGAGCTCGCCGCGCAGCTGTGCGAGCGCCTGGGCGTAGCCGATCGCCCGGCTCGCCGTCGTGCCCCGCTCGATCCCGGCGGCCCGCAGGGCGTCGGTCTCGGCGAGCATGCCGTCCTGCCACATCCCCTCGACGCGGCGGTCGAGCCGCTCGACGAGCTCGGGCCGAGGCATCGCAAGCCCGACCAGCGTCGTCGCTTCGTGCCACAGTACCGGCGCATCGGGGAGCGCCGCCCCGTGGGTGTCCGAGCCCTGCGCGAGCACCTCGAGGGCCCGGATGACGCGGCGCTCGTTGCGGGGGTCGATGCGCTCGGCCGTGCGAGGGTCGCTCTCGCGGAGCCGCTCGAACAGGGGGCCGATGCCCCGCTCGGCGAGCTCGCCCTCCAGGCGGTCGCGCAGCGCCTGATCCCTCGGCGGGAAGCGGAAGTCGTAGACGACGCTCGACACGTACAGGCCGGAGCCGCCGACCAGGATCGCGTGCGCGCCGCGACGTCGGATGTCGTCGATCGCCGAGCGCGCCGCCTGCTGATAGGCCGCGACCGCCGCCTCGTCGGTCACATCGAGCACGTCGAGCAGGTGATGCCTGACACCGCGGCGCTCGTCGAGCGGGAGCTTGGCCGTGCCGATGTCCATGCCCCGGTACAGCTGCATCGCATCGGCGTTGACGATCTCTGCGGACTCGCCTCGCGCGGCGAACTGCTCCGCGATGTCGAGCGAGAGATCGCTCTTGCCCGTGCCGGTCGCGCCGACGACGGCGATCAGCCGGGGCCCCTCGGCCTCGGTCGTCATCGCGTCAGACGCCGACGCGCAGCGTGGGCAGACCGAGCCGGACCGGGCCGGCCGGGGCTTCCGAGTCGCCGGTCGGAACTGCGCAGCTGGCCGCGTCGGCGTTCGCGTAGGCCTCGCCGCTGCGGGTGCGGCGCACGCGCAGCGGCGCACCGTCGGTCGAGTCGGCGAGCAGGTGGGAGGGCGCCGCGTGCGTCACGGTGACGGTGACGACGTCGCCCGGACGCGGCGCCTCCGAACCCTCCGGCACCTCGAAGTGCACGAGGCGGTTGTCTTCGGCGCGTCCGGTCAGGCGGTGCGTCGAGGCGTCTTTCTTGCCCTCGCCCGTCGAGACGAGGACCTCGATCGTGCGACCGAGCTGCTTCTCGTTCTCTTCGAGCGTGATGCGCTGCTGCAGCGCGATGAGGCGGTCGTAGCGCTCCTGCACGACTGCCTTCGGCACCTGATCGGCCATGGTGGCGGCGGGCGTGCCCTCGCGGATCGAGTACTGGAACGTGAACGCGCTCGAGAAGCGCGCCTGCTCGACGACCCGCAGGGTCTCCTGGAAGTCCTCCTCGGTCTCGCCGGGGAAGCCCACGATGATGTCCGTGGTGATGGCCGCGTGCGGCATGCGCTCGCGCACCCGATCGAGGATGCCGAGGAACTTCGCGCTGCGGTACGAGCGGCGCATCGAGCGCAGGATGCGATCGCTGCCGGACTGCAGCGGCATGTGCAGCTGCGGCATGACGTTGGGCGTCTCGGCCATGGCGTCGATCACGTCGTCAGTGAAGGCCGCCGGGTGCGGGCTTGTGAAGCGCACGCGCTCGAGCCCCTCGATCTCGCCGCACGCGCGCAGGAGCTTGCTGAACGCCTGGCGGTCGCCGAACTCGACGCCGTAGGAGTTGACGTTCTGGCCGAGCAGCGTGACCTCGATCGCCCCATCGTCGACGAGCAGGCGGATCTCGCTGAGGATGTCGCCGGGTCGGCGGTCCTTCTCCTTGCCGCGCAGGCTCGGGACGATGCAGAACGTGCAGGTGTTGTTGCAGCCGACGGAGATCGAGACCCAGCCGCTGTAGATGTTGTCGCGCTTGGTCGGCAGGGTCGAAGGGAACACCTCGAGCGACTCGAGGATCTCGAGCTCCGCCTCGTCGTTGTGGCGCGAGCGCTCGAGCAGCTGCGGCAGCGAACCCATGTTGTGCGTGCCGAAGACGACGTCGACCCATGGCGCCTTCTGCTGCACCACGTCCTTGTCCATCTGCGCCAGGCACCCGCCCACGGCGATCTGCATGCCCTCGTGCTTGTCCTTGACCGACTTCAGATAGCCGAGCGTGCCGTAGAGCTTGCCCGCCGCGTTGTCGCGCACCGCGCAGGTGTTGATGATGACGACGTCGGGCTCCTGGCCGTCGACGGCGCGCACGTATCCCGCGCTCTCGAGCGAACCCGAGAGCCGCTCGGAGTCGTGCACGTTCATCTGGCAACCGAAGGTGCGCACCTCGTAGGACCGCGCATCGCCGCCGGCACCGAGTGCTGCGGTCGAGGGCTCGATCAGGGTCGGGGCACTGGATGGCGTAGTCATGGCACAGCCATTCTATCGCCGAGGTCTCGGTGCGGGCGCTGAACCGGCGCCCGAGCGAACCCGGCCGAACGCGTCTGCTACTCGAAGCGAACGCCGTGCGAGGGCGCCGACTGCTCGTCGAGCGCCCGTCGGGCGACCGACATCGCCAGCCCGCCGTACCCGCGGCGCGACAGCTGGCCGACGAGCCGCCGCAGCGCCGTGTCGTCGTCGTAGCGCGCGAGCTGGCGCGCGCGACCCCGGGCGAACTCGAGCGCCCGCTCGTAGTCGTCGTCGGGCAGCTCGGCGACGACGGCGTCGACGACGTCTCGAGGGATGCCGCGCTTGGCGAGCGACTGCGCGATCGCCTTGCGCCCCTCGTTCCGGTGCGTCGATGCCTGGAACACGATCTGCTCGGCAAGGGCGGCGTCATCGAGCGCGCCCGATGCCTCGAGCCGCTCGATCACGGTGTCGGCGATCTCGGACGGGACCTCGAGTCGGCGCAGCTTGCCCCTGGCCTCGGAGACCGAGAGCCCGCGCGAGCCGAGCGAGCGCAGCAGTCGCGTCTCGGCCCGCTCGACCTGCTCGTCGTCGCTCTGGGCCCCATCAGCCGGAGTTCCGGCAGAGGCCGCGGAGGCGTCGTCTGCGGGAAGCTCGACGAAGCGCACGCCGTCGCGCTCGACGGTCTGCAGGCGCGGAGCCGGGCGGATGCCCGGCTCGCTGCCCAGCCCGCGCCACGTGGTGTGCCAGTCGTCAGTGCTCGACGTCTCGCTCTCGGAGGTCTCGGACGCCGCAGCGGTTGCCGCCGCAGCGTCGCCCCCGCCGGACGGAATCCGTCGGACGGGGAAGCGCCGCTTCGGGTCGTTCGCTGCCGCTCCCGCATCGGCCGACGTCTTCGCCCCGGCCGTATCGGCGCCGCCGCCGAACAGCGGGATCACGGGAGCGATGCGGTCGCCGTCGTCGCCTGCTGGCTCGTCGCGATCACTCATACCGTCACCTCACCGCGCACAGCGGACGCCGCGAACACGATCACGCCGAGCGGCGCGCGGGCTCGTCGTCGGCTTCCTCGACCTCGGCGACCGGCTGCCCGATGCCGAGCTTGGCCTTGATCTTGCCCTCGATGTCTGCAGCGATGTCGGGGTTGTTGATGAGGAAGTTGCGGGCGTTCTCTTTGCCCTGGCCGAGCTGGTCGCCGTCGTAGGTGTACCACGACCCCGACTTCTTGACGATGCCGTGCTCGACGCCGAAGTCGATCAGGCTGCCCTCGCGCGAGATGCCGACGCCGTAGAGGATGTCGAACTCCGCCTGCTTGAAGGGCGGCGCCATCTTGTTCTTGACGACCTTGACGCGCGTGCGGTTGCCCACTGCGTCCGAGCCGTCTTTCAGGGTCTCGATGCGGCGGATGTCGAGGCGCACCGACGCGTAGAACTTGAGCGCCTTACCGCCGGCGGTCGTCTCGGGCGAGCCGAAGAACACGCCGATCTTCTCGCGGAGCTGGTTGATGAAGATCGCCGTGGTCTTGGTCTGGTTCAGACCACCGGTGATCTTGCGCAGCGCCTGCGACATCAGGCGGGCCTGCAGGCCGACGTGGGAGTCGCCCATCTCGCCCTCGATCTCGGCGCGCGGCACCAGGGCCGCGACCGAGTCGATGACGACCAGGTCGATCGCACCGGAGCGGATCAGCATGTCGGCGATCTCGAGCGCCTGCTCACCGGTGTCGGGCTGCGAGACGAGGAGGGCGTCGATATCGACGCCGAGCTTCTTGGCGTACTCGGGGTCGAGCGCGTGCTCTGCGTCGACGAAGGCGGCGATGCCGCCTGCGCGCTGCGCGTTGGCGATCGCGTGGAGCGTCAGCGTCGTCTTACCCGACGACTCAGGGCCGTAGATCTCGACGACGCGGCCGCGCGGGATTCCGCCGATGCCCAGCGCGACGTCGAGAGCGATGGAGCCGGTGGGGATCACCTCGACGGGAGCGCGCTCTTCTCCGCCCAGTCGCATGACCGAGCCCTTTCCGAACTGGCGATCGATCTGGGCGAGTGCGGTCTCGAGGGCCTTCTCGCGGTCTGCTGGTGCGGGCATCGCTTTCTCCTTCGTGTCTTGGTGTTCCACTGCCTCTAGGCTGTCGCCGCCCGAGATCGTCTCTCGGGTGTGAGCGACAAGGCTCGTGGCTCGTTCCGTGATTCACACAGTAGGAGCGGCCACCGACATTCGCGTCGGCGGTGCGCCCCGATGTGGATGGATCGCGGATCTTCGCCATCTGTGGAACAGACTACGCGCAGACATCGAACACATGTACGACGACACGCCGCACGTTCTCTCGAAGAGGATTACGGCGGCGGTCAGCCCCGCGGCTCTGGCCTGCCGACGCCGTGACGGCGCGATTCGGGCACATCGGTCTCGGCGCACAGCGCCAGCCAGATCTCTCGCGGTGCGATCCCGTCGGACAGAGCCTCATCGGCCGTGCGCGCCAGCGGCGCGAGCACGAGATCGGTCAGCAGCGTCGCCGACCGAGGGCCGAACTCGTCGTCGACCGCCCGCAGGAATTCGCTGCGCTTCACCCGATCAGCGAAGCGACAGCTCGGGCCCGACCTCTGCCACGAGGTCGTCGGGGACGACATCGGGGAACGGTTCGATGCCCTCGAGCACGGCGAGGCGATCGCCGACGGTCTTCATGATGGTGGAGATCGGCGTATCGAGCGCATCGGCCACCGAGGCGAGGATCTCGCTCGACGCCTCCTTCTGCCCTCGTTCGACCTCGCTGAGGTAACCGAGTGCGACCGAGGCCTTGCTCGCCACCTGACGCAGCGTCTGGCCCTGACGCTGGCGGAACTCGCGCAGAACGTCGCCGATCTCTTGACGTACCAGGATCATCTCGGGCCCCTCCTCCAGCAGCCGTCGTATGCGGGTGCATCACAGTACAACGACTGAGACGCGAAATCTAATCCCGCAGAAACAATCTAACCGTGCACCGGCACCCCGGCGCCACGAATCTGCGGATTTCGCCGTCTCCCGAGGCCCTTCAGGGCAGATTCATAGTGCTGACCCGCTCACGACGTCGATCGCCAGAGCGATGGCCGCGGCGACGGCGGCCGCTCGGATGTCGGCGCGCGCTCCGGCGAAGACGTGATGCTCGACGCGAGCGGCCTCAGGAGTGCTGACGCCGATGTAGACGGTTCCGACCGGCTGGCCGTCGGGCGACGTCGGTCCGGCGATGCCGGTCGTCGACACACCGACCTCGAGGTCGCGCCCGTCGAGACGGAGCGCGCGGCGCACGCCGCGCGCCATCTGCTCGGCGACCTCGGGGTGCACGGCGCCGTGGCGCTCGAGCAGCCCCTCATCGACGCCGAGCACGCTGTGCTTCACAGCCGTGTCGTATGCGACCACTCCCCCGGCGACGCTCGCGGAGGCGCCGGGCACTTCGATCAGGGCCGATGCCGCGAGACCGCCTGTGAGGGACTCGGCCGTGGCGACGCGCCAGCCCCGGGCGCGCAGCGCCTCGAGGAGCGCCTCGGCCGCCGTCACTCCGCGACCCGTCGGGCGGCGCGCCCCCCGCGCAGCTGTGCGGCGATATAGTCGACACCGCTCGCGATCGTCATGATGAGCGTGATCCACATCAGCACGGCCGTGACGATGACCCACACCTGCTCGCCGACGAACACGGTGTTCAGCGGGAGCAGGGCCCACGACAGCGCGACGCCCTGTACGGCGGTCTTGATCTTGCCCATCCAGGCCGCGGCCACGACATGGGTGCGGCGCACGATCAGCCGGTGGACCGTCACGCCCCATTCCCTGATGAGGATGACGACCACCATCCACCACCAGATCTCGCCGAGGAGGGCGAGGCCGACGAACGCCAGGCCCGTCAGCAGCTTGTCGGCGATCGGATCCCAGAGCTTGCCGAAGTCGCTGACGATCTCGTACTTGCGCGCGAGATAGCCGTCGACCCAGTCGGTCGAGATCGCGACGATGAAGACGATCGCGGCGGCCCAGCGCATGCCTGCGCTCGCCTCGCCGAAGTGGCCGCCGATCAGCAGCAGGACGAAGAACACGCCGGCGAGCGGGATGCGCGCCACCGTGATCGCATTCGGAAGCTGCCGCGGAATCGTCATCTCAGTCTCGTCCCGTCAGCTGCCATGCGTCTTCGTCGCCGTCTGCGTCGTGGTCCTCGACCGGCAGGCCGGCGTACTGCGCCTCGATCGGGTCGGAGCCGTAGCGGTCGGTCGTCTCGGGGTGCGGCTCCGCCTCGGCAGCGGCGGGCTCGGCGGGCGGCTCCTCGCCGCGCAGCCGCGCGAGCACGGCTGGCAGCTGGTCGGGCGCCGCGAGCACATCGCGCGCCTTCGAGCCCTCGCTCGGCCCGACGATCTCGCGCGATTCGAGCAGGTCCATGAGGCGGCCGGCCTTGGCGAAGCCGACGCGCAGCTTGCGCTGCAGCATCGAGGTCGATCCGAACTGGCTCGATACCACCAGCTCGGCGGCCGCGAGGAGCACCTCGAGGTCGTCGCCGATGTCGGAGTCGATCTCCTTCTTCGGCGCGTCCATCGCCTCGGCGACGTCTGAGCGGTACTCGGGCTGCGCCTGGCGCGTGACGTGCTTGACGACCGCATCGATCTCGTCTTCGGTGACCCACGCGCCCTGCAGCCGGAACGGCTTGCCTGAGCCCATCGGCGCGAACAGCGCGTCGCCCTGGCCGATGAGCTTGTCGGCGCCTGGACCGTCGAGGATCACTCGCGAGTCGGTGACGCTCGTGACCGCGAAGGCGAGCCGCGACGGCACGTTCGCCTTGATGAGGCCCGTGACCACGTCGACCGACGGGCGCTGGGTGGCGAGCACCAGGTGGATTCCCGACGCGCGCGCCAGCTGGGTGATGCGGACGATCGAGTCCTCGACGTCGCGCGGGGCCACCATCATCAGGTCGGCGAGCTCGTCGACGACGACCAGCAGGTAGGGGTACGGCTTGAGCACGCGCTCGCTGCCGGGCGGCACCTCGACCTCGCCGGCGACGACGGCCTTGTTGAAGTCGTCGATGTGGCGGTATCCGAACGACGCCAGGTCGTCGTAGCGCATGTCCATCTCTTTCACGACCCACTGCAGCGCCTCGGCCGCCTTCTTCGGGTTCGTGATGATGGGCGTGATCAGGTGGGGCACGCCGGCGTAGTTCGTGAGCTCCACGCGCTTCGGGTCGACCAGCACCATGCGCACCTCGCTGGGCTTGGCGCGCATCAGCAGGCTCGTGATCATCGAGTTGACGAAGCTCGACTTACCGGATCCGGTCGAACCGGCGACCAGCAGGTGGGGCATCTTGGCGAGGTTCGCCACGACGAACCCGCCCGACACGTCCTTGCCGACGCCGATCGTCATCGGGTGCGTCGACTTCTGCGCCGCGGGAGAGCGCAGGATGTCGCCGAGCGCGACGGTCTCGCGGTCGGTGTTCGGGATCTCGATGCCGATCGCGCTCTTGCCGGGGATCGGCGCGAGGATGCGCACGTCGTTCGACGCGACCGCGTACGAGATGTTGCTCGACAGCTGCGTGATCTTCTCGACCTTGACGCCGGGGCCCACCTCGACCTCGTACTGCGTGACCGTCGGGCCCCGCGAGAAGCCGGTCACGTGCGCGTTCACCTTGAACTGCTCGAACACGCTCTCGATCTGGGCGACCATGCGGTCGTTCGCCTCGGACTTCGCGACAGACGGAGGACCGGCGGAGAGCGCGTGCGGAGACGGGAGCACGTACGGGACGGCCGGGGGCTGCGGGCCGCGCGCGCCCGGTCCGTCGGTGCCGAAGCCGCTGAGGCCCGGCAGTGCGTCGTCGAGGTCGCCCGTGTCGTCGCCGTCGCCCATGAGATCGGTCGCGCCGTGCTCGCTGAGCCCTGCCGTCACCCCGCCGATGTCGGTGAGCACCTCGGTGGCCGCATCGTGCGGCTCGTCGACCACGATCGCCTGGTCGTAGCCGCCGTCGGACTGCGTCCCCAGCAGCTCGGTGAGCTGCTGGGGATCGGTGACGACGTCGGCCGATTCCTCGCGCCCCGACTTGTTGCGCCGCCACCACGGCAGCTCGTCGTCTGCGCCGTCTGCATCGTCGTCCGACGCCTCGATCTCGGCCTTCTTGCGGCGCCGGCCGGACGGCTTCTCGTCGAGCACCTCGGTCGCCGCCGTGTCGCCCGCCTGATCGGCAGACGCGCGCTCGGCCCCGAACATCCAGTCGTAGAGCTCGCCGAGGCGGCTGACGATCTTGTTCGGCGGCGTCTTGGTCAGGATGAGCAGGCCCAGCGCACCGAGGATCGACAGCACGATGTAGGCGCCGATCGGCGAGAGGTACGACAGCGGCTGACCGAGCATCCAGCCGAACAGGCCGCCGGCGGCGCTCAGCGCCGGCATGCCCTCGCTCGGCTGCGGCTGCCCGCCTGCGACGTGGCAGAACGCCGCGACGACGATCGTGAGCAGGCCGAAGCCGATGCCGATGCGACCGTTGTCGTGCACAGAAGACGGATGCCGGAACAGCCAGCCGGCGAGCACCAGCAGGAGCACCGGGAAGACGAACGCCGTGCGGCCGATGAGCATGCCGAACGTGTAGGCGCTGATGCTCGCTGCGACGGGCTGCCCGATGAAGAACCACTCGGTGACGGCCCCGGCGACCGCGAGCAGCACCAGCAGAAGGGGGAAGCCGTCTCGGCGATCGGACTTGTCGAGCGTCTCGGGCCCGAAGGCGCGGAACAGCCCGCCCACAGCCCGCGCGATGCCGTTCCACATGCGCAGGGGAACGGCGGGGCGATCGTCGTCGCCCACGTACTTCTTCGGCGCGGGGGCCGGCTTGCGGCTGCTCGAGGTCGACTTCGAGCGCGCGCTGGACTTCTCGGATGTCGCTCGTGCCATACACCCAAACTACGTCGAACCATCGACAAACCCCCGGAACGACGCACTTTCCGCCGTATCCGGGGGTTGATCGTTATGCGGGCGCTATGCCTCGATGACCACGGGAACGATCATCGGACGGCGACGCAGCGACGTGCCGACCCAGCGCCCGATGGCGCGGCGCACGGTCTGCTGCAGCGCGTGGTTGTCGCGCACGCCGTTGCGGACGGCCTCTTCGAGCGCCGCGGCGATCTTGGGCTTGATCTTGTCGAACACCTTGTCGTCCTCGGCGACGCCGCGCGCGTGGACCTCCGGCCCCGAGACGATCTTGCCGCTCTTGGAGTCGACGACGACGATGACCGAGACGAAGCCCTCCTCGCTCAGCACCCGCCTGTCCTTGAGGTCGGCGTCGGTGATGGCGCCCACGCTCGAGCCGTCGACGTACACGAAGCCGATGTCGCGCTGTCCGACGACCTCGGCGACGCCGTCGCGCAGGTCGATGACCGTGCCGTTCTCGCCGATGATCGTGCGCTCAGGTGCGAGGCCCGTGTCCTGCGCCAGCTTGGCGTTCGCCGTCAGGTGGCGGTACTCGCCGTGCACGGGGAGCACGTTCTTCGGCTTCAGGATGTTGTAGCAGTACAGCAGCTCGCCCGCCGCGGCGTGCCCGGAGACGTGCACCTTCGCGTTGGCCTTGTGCACGACGTTCGCGCCGAGCTTCGTCAGGCCGTCGATCACGCGGTAGACGGCGTTCTCGTTGCCGGGGATGAGGCTCGAGGCGAGGATCACCGTGTCGCCGGGACCCGGCTCGATCTCGTGGTTCAGATTCACCATGCGGCTGAGCACGGCCATCGGCTCGCCCTGCGAACCCGTCGACATGTAGACGATCTTGTCGTCGGGGATGTCGCGGGCCTTCTTGTAGTCGACGAGCACGCCGTCGGGGACCGTGAGGTAGCCGAGGTCCGCCGCGATCTTCATGTTGCGCACCATGCTGCGCCCGAGCAGCGCGACGCGGCGGCCGTTGTTGTTCGCCGCATCGAGCACCTGCTGCACGCGGTGCACGTGGCTCGAGAAGCTGGCGACGATCACGCGGCCGGGCGTCTTCGAGATCACCTGGTCGATGACCGGGCCGATCTGGCGCTCGGTCGGCGTGAAGCCCGGGACGTCTGCGTTGGTCGAGTCGGGCAGGAAGAGGTCGACGCCCTCCTCGCCCAGGCGTGCGAACGCGCGCAGGTCGGTGATGCGGCCGTCGAGCGGCAGCTGGTCCATCTTGAAGTCACCGGTGTGCAGCACGAGGCCCGCCGCGGTGCGCACGACGACCGCGAGAGCGTCGGGGATCGAGTGGTTGACGGCGACGAACTCGAGGTCGAACGGGCCGATGTCCCATCGCTCGCCCTCGACGACCTTCTCGACGACGGGCCGGATCCGGTGCTCCTTCAGCTTCGCCTGCACGAGCGCGAGTGTGAGGCCGGAGCCGATCAGCGGAATGTCCTCGCGGAGCTTGAGGAGGTAGGGCACCGCGCCGATGTGGTCCTCGTGGCCGTGCGTGAGCACGATGCCCTCGATGTCGTCGAGCCGGTCCTTGATCGGCCCGAAGTCGGGGAGGATCAGATCGACGCCCGGCTGGTGCTCCTCGGGGAAGAGAACGCCGCAGTCGATGATGAGGAGCTTGCCGTCGTACTCGTAGGCCGTCATGTTGCGGCCGACCTCGCCGAGCCCGCCGAGCGGGGTGATGCGCAGGGTGCCGGCCTTCAGCGCCTGAGGTTCGTAGACAGGTGTGGACATGGTCCGCCTTCCCGGGACGCCGGGGCGTCCGGTTCGTGTCGTCTTCTGTTGTGCGGTGCGGCGCTGCGCGCCGCGAGGTCTGGTGCGCGTCAGCGCGTGGTGCCGGGGATCTTCGGCAGTGCGCCGCCCGCGGCCGCGTTGCGGTCGGGGCGGAAGTTGTTGGGGTCGACGCCGTCGATTCCGGTGACGAGGGCGAGCTCGTCCTCGATGAGGGCGGCTTCCCACTCCTCCGGACCGACGAGGGGCAGACGGACTCGGGGGCTCGAGATGCGGCCGAGGCCGTGCAGGATGTACTTCGCCGCGACGGTGCCAGGCACGTGCGTCATGACCGCGCGGACGAGCGGCTCGAGGCGGCGGTGCTCGGCCGTGGCCGCGGCGAGGTCGCCTCGGTTGACGGCGTCGACCATCGCCCGGTAGGGAGCGGCGGCGATGTTGCCCGTGACGCCGACGAGGCCGGATGCCCCGATCGACATGTGCGGCAGAGCATTGGCGTCATCGCCGGAGAAGTACAGCAGGTCGGTCTGGTTGAGCACCCTGCTGACCTCGCTGAAGTCGCCCTTGGCGTCTTTCACGGCGAGGATGTTCGGGTGCTTGGCCAGGCGCAGGATGGTCTCGTACCTGATCGGGACGCCCGTGCGCCCGGGGATGTCGTAGAGGATGACCGGCAGATCGGTCGAGTCGGCGATCAGTCGGAAGTGCGTGAGCAGCCCCGCCTGCGTCGGCTTGTTGTAGTACGGCGTGACGATCATGATGCCGTCGGCGCCGGCCTTCTCGCTCTTCTGGTAGAGATCGATCGCGTGCGCCGTCTCGTTCGATCCGCCGCCCGTGATGACCTTGGCGCGGCCGGCGGAGACGCTCTTCGCGACCTCGACCAGGCGGAGCTTCTCGTCGTCGGTGAGAGTCGAGGTCTCGCCCGTCGTTCCCGTGACGACGACGCCGTCGGCACCGCCCGAGATCACGCTGTCGATGTGCTTCTCCGTCGCGGGCCAGTCCACTTCGCCGTCGGCCGTCATCGGAGTGACGAGCGCGACGAGAACCTGACCGAAGGGATTGGCTGGCTGCGACATGCTCCCAGCCTACCGCTCGCGCGTGTACCGGATGAAGCGGTAGCGGGTGCCGGTGCGCGACGCGTGCCAGCCGGACGGCGGATCGACCGACGACGCGCGCCATCCCTCCCCCACCTCGGGGGCGAACGCATCGGCGTCGACGTCGACATCGATCTCGGTGACGACGAGCTCGTCGAGCAGCGGCATCGCCTCGGCGTAGACCGACGCCCCGCCGATCACCCAGGCGTCACGCCCGCCGGCCCTCGCCCGTTCGAGCGCCTCCTCGAGCGACGGCGCGATGGCCGCGCCCGGTGCGTCGTACTCGGCGTCTCGGGTGATGACGATGTTCTCGCGACCCGGCAGCGGTCGGAAGCGCTCGGGGAACGACTCCCAGGTGCGCCGCCCCATCACGACGGGGCTGCCGACCGTCTCAGCCTTGAAGTGCGCGAGGTCCTCCGGCAGGTGCCACGGCATGCCGCCCGAGGCGCCGATGGCCGCCCCGTGCGCCTGTGCCCAGATCGCCCGCAGCGCCACGGCGTCAGACCGCGACCGCGGCGCGGATCGTGGGGTGGTGCTGGTAGCCGACGACCTCGAAGTCCTCGAACTCGTAGTCGAAGATCGTCTCCGGCGTGCGGCCGATCTCGAGCGTCGGGTATGCGAACGGCTCGCGCGAGAGCTGCTCGGCGACCTGCTCGTGGTGGTCGTCGTAGATGTGGCAGTCGCCGCCCGTCCACACGAAGTCGCCGACCTCGTATCCCGTCTGCTGCGCGACCATGTGGGTCAGCAGCGCGTACGAGGCGATGTTGAACGGCACGCCGAGGAAGAGATCGGCGCTTCGCTGGTAGAGCTGGCAGCTGAGCTTGCCGTCCGCCACGTAGAACTGGAACAGGGCGTGGCACGGCGGGAGCGCCATGCCCTCGATCTCGGCGGGGTTCCACGCCGCGACCATGTGCCTGCGCGAGTCGGGGTTCTTCTTGATCTGCTCGACGACGTTCGCGATCTGATCGATCTGCGTGCCGTCGGGCGCCGGCCACGAGCGCCACTGCACCCCGTACACCGGACCGAGGTCGCCGTTCTCGTCGGCCCATTCGTTCCAGATGCGCACGCCGCGCTCCTGCAGCCACCGCACGTTCGACTCGCCGCGGAGGAACCACAGCAGCTCGAGCGCCAGCGAGCGGAAATGCACCCGCTTGGTGGTCAGCAGCGGGAACCCCTTCGAGAGGTCGTACCGGATCTGGCGGCCGAACACGCTGGTCGTGCCCGTACCCGTGCGGTCGCCCTTGCGAGTGCCGTTCGCGAGCACGTCGCGGAGCAGATCTTCGTAGGGGGTCTCGATGCCGTCGCTCATGCCTCAAGGGTACGCGGAGCAGCACCGGACCCGGCGCTTCTCCGACGGTTCAGCGCGCCGGAACAGGCGACACGGCGACCGATCGTCAGTAGGCTGGCGAGCGGACCCCCACCCCCGAACGAAGGAGCGCACATGAGCGTCACCAGCGAAGCAACCACCACCTGGAACGGCAGCCTGTTCGAGGGCTCGGGCACCGTCGCGCCCGCCTCGGGCATCGGCACCTTCGCCGTCGATTGGAAGGCTCGCAGCGAGGGCTCGTCGTCGACCACCACGCCGGAGGAGCTCATCGCGTCTGCTCACTCGTCGTGCTACTCGATGGCGCTGTCGAACGAGCTCGCGAGCAACGGCACCCCGCCCGAGAGCGTGAGCACGACCGCGTCGGTGACCTTCGTCCCCGGCACCGGCGTGACCGGCAGCCACCTCAACGTGCGCGCCAGCGTTCCCGACATCGATGAGGAGACGTTCGCGAAGATCGCCGAGGCGGCCAAGGTCGGCTGCCCGATCTCGCAGGCGCTCTCCGGCATCGAGATCACGCTCGAGGCCACCCTGGCGTAAGCCTCCGACGAGAGCGCGCCCCGATCCTCACGGGTCGGGGCGCGCTCTCGTTCGTGCGGGGCGGTCGCCGCGGCGCCGGATGAGGCGGCCGCGGGCGAGCACCCGGCGGCTCAGGCGCTCCGCGGCGCCAGCGAGATCGACTTGCGGATCGCCGCGCGCGCGCGGCGGCGGTCGCCGGCCGCGTCGTAGGCGAGCCCGAGCCGGTACCACGCGCGCCAGTCGTCCGGCGCCTGTTCGACCTGCGCCCGGTACTTCGGGAACACCGCCTCGCCGTCGTCGCGGACGACGCGGCCGCTCGGCGCCACGGCGACGTCGTCGTCGGGAAGCTCGCCCTCGGCGTCGAGCACGCGGCCGAGCCGGTCGGCGCGCACGCCGAACCACAGCTCGCGCCCGAGCGCCCACGCTCCGATGAGCGGCAGGACAATGAGGGCAATGCCGATGCCGATGCCCGCCGGCTCTCCGGAGGACAGGAACGCGATCGCCCGTCCGCCCGCGAGTACGAAGTACAGCACGAGCACCGCCGCCATCACGGCGACGCCGATGCGCGTGCTCATGCGCCGGTCGCCCCAGCGACCTGGCCGGCGGGCGCGCCGTCTGAGACGGGAGCGCCCTGGCGAGCGCGGGGCGCTCCGATGCCGATGTCGATGAAGTTCTCGAGGCCGACGACGACGCCCTGCGCACCGACGACGGCGTCGAGTGCGATCCGGATGCCCGGCGCGTACGCCGCGGCCGAGTCGACGGTGTCGTGCACGATCGAGAGGCTCTCCCCCGCGCCGGAGAGGATCGTCTCCTGCTTCGCGATCACCCCTGGCCGGCGGAGCGAGTGCACCGGCACGCTCGCGACCTGCTGCCCCCTGGCGCGCTGGTCGGCGTGCGGAGCTTCGACGGGCGACTGCCTGGCGGCCGCGATGAGCTCGGCCGTGCGCACCGCGGTGCCGCTCGGCGAGTCGATCTTGGTGTCGCGGTGCGATTCGACGACCTCGGCGAACGGGAAGAACTTCGACGCCGCCGCGGCGATCGCACTGCCGATCACCGAGCCGAGCGAGAAGTTGGGGATGAAGACGGCGGTCGTTCCGGCCTGCTCGACGGCTGGTCGAACGGCGGCGATGCGCTCGGCCGACCATCCGCTCGTGCCGACCAGCACGGGCAGACCCCGCTCCGCGGCGGCGCGCACGACGTCTGCGCTGATGTGCGGCACCGAGGCGTCGACGACGAGGTCGGCGCCGTCGATCTCGGCGAGATCGCTGCGCGAACCGAGAACCCGATGGATCTCGAAGCCCTCGTGCTCCTCGATCACCTGCCCGATGATCGATCCGAGCTTGCCATTGCCACCGACCAGAGCCACGCGAGACGCCATGGATCCATCCTACGGCGCACCGTGCGCGTGCCGACCTCGCGTCAGATGACGTTGTCCTCCGGCAGACCCGTGCGCAGCTCGTGCGGCAGGTGGCCGAGGTCGTTATGCGTCAGCAGCGTCCACGGGCGGCCGGGCTTCTGCGCGATCACCGTCAGGCCGCAGTGCGCCTGGTTCAGCGTCATCCAGCGCCATTCGGGGGCCTCGAGCACCTCGCGCACGAACCACGAGATCACGAAGTTGTGCGTGATCAGCAGCTCGTGCACCTCTTCATGGCGGCGCACGAGGAACTCGGCGGTCGCGTCGGCCATCTGCGCCCGCCCCGCCTCGATCTCGTCATCGCTGTACGAACCGAAGAACGGCTCGAACGCGCTCGGCGTCTCTGACGTCATCCCGGTGGGAACGCAGTCGAACAGCAGAGCGCGCGGCACAGGGTCGACCGACGGCAGCCGCTCGGCCACGTAGCGCGCCGTCTCGCTCGCCCTCTCGAGCGGCGAGTGCCAGACGGCGTCGAGCTTCAGCCCCGACAGGCGGTCGGCGATCGCGGCGGCCTGTCGCCTGCCCTTGGCGGACAGCGGGCCGTCCTCCAGACCGTGCTCTGCGTCTCGGTGCTCGCCATGACGAACCAAATAGATGTAGTGCGTCATGCGCTCTCGTACTCCAGAAACCGTCTCGTCCTCGAACCGGCCTCCAGCCTAGCCGAGACGGCACGGCGAGGCACGGCGACCCTGGCGTGCGTCACAACCGGCCGACCGGACGGCCGAGCGCGCCGTAGCGGTCGACGATGCGCTCCTGCGCCGCGCGGTCGAGATCGGCGAGGTGGGCGTCCGAGAGCTCGATGCCGATGCCCTGCACCAGCTCGTCGACGTGCCCGGCGTCGTAGGCGTTCACGATCGGCGCGACGACGCCGGCGCGCGCACGGAGCCACGCGATCGCGATCGCGGCGTGCGGCACGGAGAGCTCGTCGGAGACGCGGTCCATGGCCTTCAGCACTCGTGCGCCGCGGCGCGACATGCTGTCGGCCAGCTGCTGCCCGCGGCTGGAGGCCGCCACCTGCGCTCGCGAGCGGTGCTGACCGGAGAGGTAGCCGTGCTCCAGCGGATGGGACGGCGTCACGGCGATGCCCTGGGCTCGCGCGACGAGACGGAGGTCTCCCTCGAACTCGTCGCGGCGCAGCACGTTGTAGGGCACGTCGATCACGGGGATGCGCGGGTAGCCGGCCGAGGAGAGGATGCGCATCTCGACCAGCTGGTTGGCCGTGAGGCCGTAGGCGCCGACCACCCGCACCTTGCCCGTCTCGACGAGCCAGTCGGCCGTGGCGAGGGAGTCCTCGAGCGGCACCTGGTCGGTCTCGGACGCGTCGAAATAGAGCACGTCGATGCGGTCGGTGCCGAGGCGCTCGAGCGATGACTCGACGGCGCGCACCAGCGAGACCGATCCGAGCCCCGGATGATCGGGGTGGCCGCCGATGCGGACGCCGATCACGACGTCGTCGCGGACGCCGCGGTCAGCGACCCAGCGGCCGATGATGTGCTCGCTGCGGCCCGCGGCGAAGCTGTCTGCCGTGTGCAGCGCGTTGCCGCCGAACTCGGCGAAGCGGTCGAGGATGTCGAAGCTGGCCTGCTGGCCGATGGTCCATCCGAACTCCGCACCGCCGAGGAAGAGCGGGAAGACGTCGAGACCGCTCTCGCCAAGGGGTTCGCGCAGAGCTGCGCCCACGCCCGCTCCGATCAGCGGGATCGGAGCCGAGGGGTGCTCGTCGCGCGAGGCGGGGCGATGGACCCTGGGCAGGGACGTGTCGAGATGCGGCTGCGCCAGCGCCGCCGGCAACCGCCGCGCGCGTTCCCGCTGTGCATCGGTCGGACTCCCCATGATCCCCTCCTGATCACGGCCACGCTACCCGGGCGGCCGCCGTTCTCCGGCATATCGACACGGCCGGGCGGGAAACCGTCGCCCAAACGTGACGAACGGGCCGCGGGCGTCATCCGACGCCCGCGGCCCGTTCGTCCGGAACCGGCGGGAACTACTCCGCGGCGGCCTCCTCAGAGGCAGCGGCCTCCTCGACGACCGGCTCGAGCGCGAGCTTGCCGCGGTCGTCGATCTCGGCGATGCGCACGAGCACCTTCTGGCCGACCGAGAGCACGTCCTCGACGTTCTCGACCCGCTTGCCGCCGTTCAGCTTGCGGATCTGCGTCACGTGCAGGCGGCCGTCCTTGCCGGGCATCAGCGAGACGAACGCGCCCGACGGGATGATCTTCACGACCGTGCCGAGGAACTGCTCGCCGACCTCGGGGTTGGACGGGTTGGCGATCGCGTTCACCTGGGCGCGCGCGGCCTCGGCCGCCGGGCCGTCGGTCGCGCCGATGTAGACCGTGCCGTCGTCGTCGATCGAAATCGTCGCGCCGGTCTCGTCCTGGATGCCGTTGATCGTCTTGCCCTTGGGGCCGATCAGCTCGCCGATCTTGTCGACCGGGATCTGCACGCTGATGACGCGCGGCGCGGTCGGCGCCATCTCGTCGGGAGCGTCGATCGCCGAGTTGAGCACCTCGAGGATGCGGAGGCGTGCGTCCTTGGCCTGCGTCAGCGCGCCGGCGAGCACCTCGGAGGGGATGCCGTCGAGCTTCGTGTCGAGCTGGAGGGCCGTGACGAACTCGGCGGTGCCTGCGACCTTGAAGTCCATGTCGCCCAGTGCGTCCTCCGCACCGAGGATGTCGGTCAGCGCGGCGTAGCGCGTCTGGCCGTCTGCTTCCTCCGACACGAGGCCCATCGCGATGCCGGCGACGGGCGCGCGCAGCGGCACACCCGCGTTCAGCAGCGACAGGGTCGACGCGCAGACGGAGCCCATCGACGTCGAGCCGTTGGAGCTCAGCGCCTCGGACACCTGGCGGATCGCGTACGGGAACTCCTCGCGGCTCGGCAGCACCGGCACGAGGGCGCGCTCGGCGAGGAAGCCGTGCCCGATCTCGCGGCGCTTCGGCGAACCCACGCGGCCGGTCTCACCGGTCGAGTAGGGCGGGAAGTTGTAGTGGTGCATGTAGCGCTTGCTCGTCGTGGGCGACAGCGAGTCGATCTGCTGCTCCATCTTGAGCATGTTCAGCGTGGTGACGCCCATGATCTGGGTCTCGCCGCGCTGGAAGATCGCCGAGCCGTGGACGCGCGGGATGACCTGCACCTCGGCGTCGAGCGGACGGATGTCGGCGAGGCCGCGACCGTCGATGCGGGCGCCCTCGGAGAGGATGCGACCGCGCACGATCTTCTTGGTGACCGACTTCCACGCCGCCGAGAACTCGAGCGGAGCGGATGCGGGCAGGTCGCCCGACTCGGTCTTCGCGACGAGCTCTGCCTTAACGGCGGCCTTCAGCTCGTCGTCGGCGCTCTGGCGCTCCTGCTTGTCGGCGATCTGGTAGATCTTCGACAGCTCGGCCAGCGCCTTGCCCTCGACGAAGTCGTAGGTCTCGGTGCTGTAGGGCGGGAACGTCTGGAACTCGAGCGGAGCCTTCGTCGAACCGGCGGCCATGGTCGCCTGCGCCTCGACGAGCTGCTTGATGAACGGCTTCGCGGCCTCGAGGCCGCCTGCGACGATCTCCTCGTTGGGCTTGACGGCGCCGGCCTTGATGTGGTTCCAGCTGCCCTCGGTCGCCTCGGCCTCGACCATCATGATCGCGACGTCGCCGTTGTCGAGCACGCGGCCGGCGACCATCAGGTCGAACACGGACTGCTCGACCTGCTCGGCGTTCGGGAACGCGACCCACTGGTCGTCGTGCGACCCGAAGCCCGGGACGAGCGCGAGGCGCACACCGGCGATGGGGCCGGAGAACGGCAGACCCGAGATCTGGGTCGACGCCGAAGCGGCGTTGATCGCGAGGGCGTCGTAGAACTCGCCGGGGGCGATCGACAGCACGGTGACGACGATCTGGACCTCGTTGCGCAGGCCGTCGACGAACGACGGGCGCAGCGGGCGGTCGATCAGACGGCAGACCAGGATGGCCTCGGTCGACGGGCGGCCCTCGCGGCGGAAGAACGAGCCGGGGATCTTGCCGGCGGCGTACGAGCGCTCCTCGACGTCGACGGTCAGCGGGAAGAAGTCGAAGCCCTCGCGGGGGTTCTTCGACGCGCTGGTCGCCGAGAGGAGCATGGTCTCCTCGTCGAGGTACGCCGCGACGGCGCCCTGGGCCTGCTGCGCGAGGCGGCCCGTCTCGAAGCGGATGGTGCGCGTGCCGAAGCGGCCGTTGTCCAGCACGGCCTCGGCTGCGGTGATTTCAGGACCCTCCAAGGGGTTTCTCCTTCGATCGTGCCCGCGATGGCGCGGGCGTACGAGAGGAGCAGAGCCAAGGAATGACATGCTGGCCGCCAGGAGAGACGCACCGGGGGCGCACCACCGGGAAGCCACTTCCAGAGACCAGCCCCTGCGAGCCTGCTCCACGAACATGTTGAGTTGTGCCCCTACCCTATCAGCGCACCCTGCGCGAGCGGGCGGGAAGAGGCGGGTGCGGAGCGCTCTCGCCCCGCACCCGTCCCGCTACGCCCTGGTGAGCCGGATGAGGGTGTGCGGGCGCGCGGGCAGCGGGCGTCAGTGAGCCTCGGCGAGCACCTCGCCCTCGCGCTCGCCGGCATCGTCTGCGTCCGCCCTGCGCTGCTTCGCGATGAACAGCACGATCACGGCGCCGATCGCCGCGGCCGCCGCGCCGATCACGAAGCAGGTCTGGAACGCGCCGTGCGTCGGCACGTCGGTGCCGGGCACCACCGTGATCGTGCTCGACGTCAGCACGACGGCCATCACCACACCGGCGATCGTCATGCCGATCGAGCGCATCAGGCTGTTGAGGCCGACACCGGCGGACGCCTCGCTCTTCGGCACGTTCGTGAGGATCAGGGTGGGCATCGCGGCGTAGCCGATGCCGACGCCGGCGCAGATGACGCACGAGGCGACCATGAGCTGCCACGGCGCGTCCATCAGCAGCGTGGCGACCAGATAGCCGGCGGCCAGCACGCCGGCGCCGACGGCCATCGTGACCCGCGCGCCGAGCCGGGTGAGCATCCGCGACGACACGGGCGTGAAGAGCATCATCATGAGGCCGCCCGGCGCCATCCACAGGCCCGCCTTCCGGATCGCCAAACCGACGAGGAGGCCGGAATGGTCAGCCACCCGCCGCTCACGCCCGAGCTCGCCGCCGCATCGCAGTTCGCACGCCTCGAGGTGCACCGGCGCGTCGTCGAGCAGCGCAGTCGCATCGGCACGGCCGACGGCCGGCTGCTCTGGCTCCTGTCGAACAGCGCGCCCCTCACGCTCCGCGAGATCGGCGAGGAGCTGCGGCTCGAGCAGTCGACCGTGAACCGCCAGGTGCACGCCGCACTCGACGCCGGCTACGTCGAGCGCGCGGAGAGCGCGGGGCGGGCGAGGCGCTTCACCAGCACGGCGACCGGGCGCGAGCTGTACCGAGCATCGTCGGCCCTGACGCTCGGCGCCTACGCGAGCGGGCTCGAGGCGCTGGGCGAGCATGCCGAGGCGTTCCTCGGCATGCTCGAAACCTTCGTCTCCTCGTTCGGCGAGGCCGTGCAGCCCGACTGACGGATCGCGTGCCGGCGCTACGCGTGCGCCGGGGCGAACGTCGCGCGGCGGTAGTGCTCCAGCAGCTGCGCCGTCAGCGACGCCCAGGTGCGAGAGCGAACGCTGTCGCGGGCCGCGAGCGCGAACGACGACCGCTTGGCGTCGTCGCCGACGAGGTCGACCACCCGCGCACGCAGATCGTCGAGGTCGCCGGGTCGGTACAGCCATCCGTCGACGCTCGATCGGACGAGGTCGACGGGGCCGCCGCGCCCCGTCGCCACCACAGGCACGCCGGAGGCCAGCGCCTCCTGCACCGTCTGGCAGAACGTCTCGCTCTCCCCCGGGTGCACGAATACGTCGAAGCTCGCCACCGCTTCGGCGAGCGCGTCCCCGCCGAGGAAGCCCGTGAAAACCGCGCCCGGCAGCTCGCGCTGGAGCCTGGCGCGCTCCGGCCCGTCGCCGACGATCACGAGACGGGTGTTCGGGATGTCGCTCAGCACACGGAGGTCGGCGACCTGCTTCTCGGGCGCGAGGCGGCCGACGTATCCGATGACGCGGGGCTCCGCCTGCTCTGCCGGGGCCGGCGCGACGAGCCCTGCGGCGACCGGCAGCTCCCGGCCGTCCGGGACGACGCCGGCGGCGACCTGCGCACGCCAGCGTGCGCTGCGGCGCGCCGGCGAGAAGCGCGCGGCGTCGACGCCCCTGCCCCACCGCGAGATGCGATCGACGCCGAGCCCGGCCAGCTGCCGCTCGGCGTGCGACGAGGGGGCGAGCGTCAGCGTCGCGCGCCGGTGCAGCCTGGCGATGTGCGACTGGGCGAGCGGCATGGCTCCCGGCACCCCGTAGCGCTGCGCGTAGGAGATGACGTCGGTCTGGTAGACGGCGACGGTCGGAACGCCGATCCCGTCGGCTGCGAGCAGCCCCTGCCAGCCGAGGATCGCGGGCGAGGCGAGGTGCACCACGTCGGGCTCGAACCCGCGCAGGATCCGCCGGAGGCGACCGACCGTGGCGACCGCCACGCGCACCTCCGGATAGCTCGGCAGCGGGAGCGAGGTCAGGTACGTCGCCTCAGGTACCTCGATGCCCGAGACGTCGACCGCCTCTCCCGGCGAACGAGGCGCGACAACGAGCACCTCGTGCCCCGTGCGGCGCAGATGGTGCGCGACCTGCAGAACCGACCCCGTCACACCGTTCATGTGCGGGAGGAACGACTCCGTGATGATCGCGACTCGCATACCCCCAGGGTCACGGATGACCGGGCCGCTCGCGCGCGAATCCGCCCTTACCGGCGAGAGTTCACCGAGCGTTCGCCGGTCGGTCAGGTCGCGCGGCTCAGCGCTGCGGCAGCTCGGTGAGCAGATCGGCGAACGAACCGCCCTCGCCGAGATACGCCTCGGGGCTGAACGGGTCGACTTGCTCGGTCCTGCCGGTCTCCGCCAGCCGGTCGGCCAGCTCGCGCGCCCCGCGATCCACGCGCTTCTGCAGCGGCGCGACCTGATCGGCTTCCCCGCCCCAATCGCTCGACGAGGCGAACACGCCCGTCGAGACGGGCTCGGCGTGCAGGTAGGTGAACAGCGGTCGGATGGCGTAGTCGATCGCCAGCGAGTGCCTGGGCGTTCCCGCCGTCGCGCCGATCAGCACGGGGGTGCCCTCGAGCGCCTCGCGGTCGAGCACGTCGATCCAGCTCTTGAACAGCCCCGAGTAGCTCGTCGAGAAGATCGGCGTCACCACGATGACGGCGTCCGCCTCGGCGACGAACGCGTTCATCTCCGCCAGCTGCTTCGGCGCGAAGCCCGTGAGCAGGTTGTTCGTGATGTCGTGGGCGACGTCGCGCAGCTCGAACACGCGCGCCGAGGCCTCGACGCCGCGACCTGCGAGGTCGTCGATGACGGCCTGCAGCATCCGGTCGGCCAGCAGCCTGGTCGACGACGGGTCGCTGAGACCCGCCGAGACGACGGCGATCCGCTCGGCGCTCATCGGCCGACCCCGAACGCGCTGCCGGCCGGGGCCGGGGTGTCCTGGTAGGGCGAGCCGCCCGTGACGTTGTCGCCGCGGTTGGCGTTCGGGCGGGGCTGGCGCGCCGGGGCATCGCCGTACTTGGCCGTCACGCGCGCCCGATGCGTGGGGGCGTCCGGCACCTCGACGGGGCGGCGGTCGGCGAGTTCGCGGCGCAGCACGGGCACGACCTCTGCACCGAGGAAGTCGATCTGCTCGAGAACCGTCTTCAGGGGCAGACCCGCGTGGTCGACGAGGAACAGCTGGCGCTGGTAGTCGCCGAAGAAGTCGCGCATCTCGGCGTAGCGGTCGATCACCTGCTGCGGCGAGCCGACCGTCAGCGGCGTCATCTCGGTGAAGTCCTCCATCGCCGGGCCGTTGCCGTACACCGGAGCCGCGTTGAAGAACGGCCGGAACTGGTCGATCGCGTCCTGCGAGTTCTTCGCCATGAACGCCTGGCCGCCGAGTCCGACGATCGCCTGCGCCGCGGTGCCGTGGCCGTAGTGCTCGAAGCGCTGGCGGTACAGGGCGATCAGCTTCTGGTAGTGCTCCTTGGGCCAGAAGATGTTGTTCGCGAAGAAGCCGTCGCCGTAGTAGGCGGCCTGCTCGGCGATCTCGGGCGTGCGGATGGAGCCGTGCCAGACGAAGGGCGCGACGTCGTCGAGCGGGCGAGGGGTGGAGGTGAAGCCCTGCAGCGCCGTGCGGAACTTGCCCTCGAAGTCGACGACGTCGTTGTCCCACAGCTGACGGAGCAGCTGATAGTTCTCGATCGCGAGCGGCAGTCCCTGGCGGATGTCCTTGCCGAACCACGGGTAGACGGGGCCGGTGTTGCCTCGGCCCATCATGAGGTCCATGCGCCCGCCGGAGACGTGCTGCAGCATTGCGTACTCCTCGGCGATGCGCACGGGGTCGTTCGTGGTGATCAGCGTTGTCGAGGTCGACACGATCAGCTTCTCGGTCTGCGCGGCGATGTACGCCAGCAGCGTCGTCGGGCTCGACGAGAAGAACGGCGGGTTGTGGTGCTCGCCGATGGCGAAGACGTCGAGCCCGGCTTCCTCCGCGTGCTTCGCGATCGCGACGACGTCGCTGATGCGCTCAGCCTCGCTCGGCGTCTCACCGGTGAGCGGGTTGCGCGTGACGTCGCTCACGCTCATCAGGCCGAACTGCATCTGCGTACTCGTGTCGCTCATGGCGTCTCCGATCGATTTGTATGCGTTTGAATATACCTGATGCAACGCTCCCCCCACGAATCTATTCCGTCATCCGCAGATCTCCTCGGCCCAGCCGCGCGATCCCCGCACACCGGGCCGCCCGCGTAACCGTCGGCAACAAAATCGCTTACCTCTGCCCAGAGGCATACTGTCGGTTCATGAGCGATCTGAACCTCCCCATCCTGGATCTGTCCCAGCTCGACGCCGGCGATGAGGCCGCCGCTCGCTTCCGCGACGACCTCGCGGCCGCCACGCGCGACGTGGGGTTCTTCTACCTGACCGGCACAGGCCTTCCCGACGGCCTGCAGGAGCGCCTGCTCGCCGCTGCGCGCGCGCTGTTCGCGCTTCCGGATGAGGACAAGTTCGCGGCCGAGATGGTCAACAGCCCGCACTTCCGCGGCTTCACCCGCGTGGGCGGCGAGCGCACGCAGGGCAAGATCGACTGGCGCGAGCAGATCGACATCGGGCCGGAGCGCGAAGCGATCACCGACGAGGGCGCTCCCGACTTCTCGCGTCTCATCGGCCCGAACCAGTGGCCTGCCGCCCTGCCGGAGCTGAAGGAGATCGCCTCCGAGTGGCAGGAGACGCTCGAGGGCATCTCGCGCAAGCTCCTGCGTGCCTGGGCGCTCTCGCTGGGTGCGGACGAGAACTACTTCGACACGCACTTCGGCGACCCGCAGACGCTGCTGAAGATCGTGCGCTACCCGGGCAAGGACGACGTCGAGCCGCAGCAGGGCGTCGGCGCCCACAAGGACTCGGGCTGCCTCACGCTGCTGTGGGTCGAGCCCGGGAAGGGCGGCCTTCAGGTCGAGCGCGACGGCGAGTGGGTCGACGCTCCCCCGGTCAAGGACGCGTTCGTGGTCAACATCGGCGAGATGCTCGAGGTCGCCACCCAGGGGTACCTGCGCGCCACGAAGCACCGCGTGATCTCGCCCAAGGCACCGGACGACCGCATCTCGATCCCGTTCTTCTACAACCCCGCCCTCGACTCGAAGCTGCCGATCATCGAGCTTCCCGAGGAGCTGGCCGAGAAGGTGCGAGGCGTCGAGCAGGACCCCGATAACCCGATCTTCGACCTGTACGGCCAGAACGCGCTGAAGTCGCGCCTGCGCGCGCACCCCGACGTCGCCGAGCGCTGGCACTCCGACCTGCTCGCCGGAGCGCGCTAGGGCAGATCGGGCGCCAGCCGCAGCGACGGCTCGGCCATGACGGCGGCCAGGATCGTGTTCTGGAACCACCGCAGGGCCGGGGCGTCGCTGTGCGCGGTGCGGGCGTACAGCTTCACTTCCACCGGGTCGATGTGGAACGGCAGCGCCCGGTAGACCAGAGGACGCGTCACCGTCCAGACCTCGGCGAGGCTCCTGGGCACGCTCGCGATCAGCTCACTGCTCTCCAGCAGCGTGGGAAGCGTCGAGAAATGGTTGACGCTGAACCGAGGCACGGGCGTCCCGCCGAGCTTCGCCAGCGCGTTATCGACGTGAGGGCGACCGGAGTCTCGGGCGACCACGACGTGATCCGCCGTCCGGTACGCGTCGAAGTCGACCTGCCTGGTCGCCAGCGGGTGCGATGCCGACATCAGAACGACGTACTGCTCCGTCTTGATCGTGTGCGTCTCGAAGTCGCCGCGGATCGGGCCGGAGTTGATCGCGAGGTCGACGGCGCCGCGGGTCAGCCTGTCGGCGATCGTGGCGTGATCGAGCGCCTCCGTCTCAAGGCAGAGGCCGTCGCCCGCGGCGGCCACGGCTGCCGCGATGGGCGCGAACCAGTACAGCTCCCCCAGCTCCGAGAGCGCCATCCGGAACCGCCGCGTCGAAGAGCGAGGATCGTAGCCGCGCGTCGCGATCGCACCGTCGATGCCTTCGAGGGCACCCCTGATCGATGGGTACACCTCCTCGGCGAACGGCGTCGGGGCCATCTGACGCGCCTCCCGGACGAACAGGTCGTCCTCGAGATCGCGGCGCAGCCGAGCGAGCGACTGGCTGATCGCCGGCTGCGTGACGTACATCACCCTGGCGGCGCCCGTCAGACTGCGCGCCTCGTAGATGGCCACGAACACGCGCAGGAGGTTCAGATCGAGCCCCGCGGTCCTCGTCGGCTCAGACGACGGCCTCACCGATTCCGACGCGCTCATGTCTCGGTCCGCACCGCCCCCGTCGACATGACGAGACTCGACTCCTTGATGTTGCGCCAGACCACCGACCGGAGTCGCGCGAACTCCGGCTGCTGCTTCGTCTCGAGCTGGTCCCTCGGCGCCGGGAGGTCGACTTCGAGCCGCTCGTCGATGAACGTGGGCCGAGGACCCATGATGAGGATGCTGTCGGCGAGGTAGACCGACTCGTCGATGTCGTGCGTGACGAACACGACCGTGATGCCGAACTCCTCGCGCACCTGGAAGACGAGATCCTCGAGATCGGCCCTCGTCTGCGCATCGAGCGCGCCGAACGGCTCGTCCATCAGCAGGATGCGCGGCTGGTACGCCAGACCGCGCGCGATCGCGACGCGCTGCTGCATGCCGCCGGAGAGCTGCCATGGGTACTTCTCGCCCATCCCCCGCAGCCCGACGGCCTCGAGCGTCCGCTGCACCCGCTGCGATACCTCGGACTTCGGCAGCTTGAGCCGGCGCAGCGGGAACGCGACGTTGTCGGCGACGCGCATCCACGGGTAGAGCGAATTCGCGTAGTCCTGGAAGACGAGCGCGATCTGCTCCGGAGGGCCCGTGACGGGAGAGCCGTCGACGCTGATGCGTCCGGACGTGGGCCTCAGCAGACCCGCCATGAGTTTGAGCACGGTGGTCTTGCCGCAGCCGGACGGACCGACCATCGTGACGATCTGACCCTCTTCGATCGTGAACGTGAGGTCCTGCACCGCGAGCGTTCCCGTCGTCGGGTCGCCGTAGCGCTTGCTGACGCCTTCGAGTGTGAGCATGGGCTGTCCAATCAGCTTGCCGCGGCGTGCGAGGCGTGGTGCCAGCCGAGCGCGAACCGCTCGATGCCGCTGAATACGAGGTTGAGGAGGTAGCCGAGAAGTCCGAGCAGCAGGATGCCCGACCACATATCGGCCAGCGCGAACGACCGCTGCGCCTGCACGATGAAGTAGCCGACGCCGTTCGTGGCTGCGACCATCTCGCTGATCACCATCAGGATGATCGCGAGCGGCAGGGCGGTGCGGATGCCGGCGAAGATCTGCGGCGAGGCCGCACGCAGCTCCACGTGCACGAGATGGTCCCACGGCCTGATGCGGTACACGCGGTCGGTGTTTCGCAGCGTCGGTTCGATGCCGGCAATCCCGTCCATCGTGTTGAGCAGGATGGGCCAGACGCAGACGAAGGCGATCAGCGCGACCTTCGCCGTCGAGTCCACGCCGATGGCGATGATCGTGAACGGCAGCAGCGCGGGCGGCGGCACGGCTCGGAGGAACTCGACGATCGGGCCGGCCTGCCGACGAAGCCATGCGACTTTGCCGAGCAGCAGGCCCAGGGCGATGCCGACGATGATCGCCACGATGAAGCCGGTCAGCATGCGGACGACGCTCGGAACGAGATCGCTGCCGATCCGAGCGAACAGCCAGTTCTGCTGGAACGCGATGAGCACGTCCTGGAACGGCGGGAAGTAGAACCCGCCTGCGGTGTTGGTGAACACGAAGATCGCGGCGATCACCAGCAGAGGTGCGGCGATCTCGGCCCCCGTATAGAGAGCGCTGCGGCGCGACGGAGTCATTCGACGACCTCCCTGTGCGACGGGTGCCAGCGCAGCAGGCGCCGTTCCACGGCCGCGAAGACCGCGTTGAGGAGCACGCCCAGCACGCCGGCGAGGAGCACGTACGCGTACATCGAAGCGACGGCCGAGCCCTGCCTCGCGTCGTTGATCTGCTGGCCGATGCCGCCGGCGCCGACCACGATCTCGCCGGTGAGCACCAGGATCAGCGACACCGTCGACGCGATGCGCACTCCGGTGGCGATGTACGGCACGGCGCTCGGGAGCACGACCCGCATTGCGACGTCGATCGGGCGGATCTGGAAGGACTTCGCTGTCTCCGTCTGCGTCGGCATCACGCCCCTGATGCCGTACGTGGTCTGCACCAGCATCGGCCACAGCGCCGCGAACGCGGCGAGGAAGACGGTTCCTCCCGAAAGGTTGTCGGCGAACAGCAGGAACACGAGCGGGATCAGCGCGACGGACGGCACCGGGCGGAGGAACTCCACCAGCGGCCGCGTCGCGCGGTACGCGAGCTCGCTCGAGCCGACGAGCAGTCCGAGCGCGATGCCGATCGCCGCGGCGATCGCGAGCCCGAGCGCCCAGGATCGCAGGGTCTCCCCTATCGCGATCCACGACGTCGGACCGGCGAGCAGCTCGAACAGCTTCGCGAACGTCTCTGTGGGCGGCGGCAGAAACCGGCTGGGGAGCAGGTCGGTGCGCGTTGCGACCTCGACGACCAGCAGCACGACCACCACGCCGCCGAGCGACCCGACGGCGTGGAGCGTCCTGCGTGCGATCCCCGTCAGGCTGCGCTCAGGGAGCGTAGATGAGGTCATCGTCGCTCGGGCGGGTCTCGATCGTGCCGTAGGTCTCGGTGAAGTCGAGGAGCGTCGTCATCTTCTCGAGGTCGAGCTCCGAATTGAAAACGGGCAGCCGCATCCGGTTCGCCACGTCCTCGGGCACCTGCGTGAAGGTCGGGATCGCCGCGCGCACGGCGTCCGGGTTCTCGTTCGCGTAGTCGATCGCCTTCGTGATGGCGCCGACGAACGCATCGACGGTGTCTGGGTCCTCCGCGATGAACTGTTCGGTCGTCTGGTAGGCCCCGTTCGGGAAGTCGGCGCCGAGGTTCGCATACGGCGTGTCGACGACGCGGCCGCCGGCATCCAGCACCTGGGTGACGAACGGTTCGGGCACGAGCGCCGCATCGAGATGCCCCTGTTCGAGCGCCGCCGGCATCTCGGGGAACGGGATCTCGGTGAGCTCGATGCCGCTGTCGTCGACGCCCTGTTCTTCGAGGGACGAGCGCACCTGGATCTCGGCCACACCCTTGAGCGCGTTCACACCGATCGTGGCCGATGCGAGGTCCTCCGCGTCCTGCACGGGACTGTCGGCGCCGGCGACGACGACCTGCCAGTCGACGTCGGGGGTCGCGCCGCCCACGTCGTTCCCCGCGATGAACTTCAGCGGCAGGCCCTGGCTCATGGCGGTGAACACCGGCACGTACCCGGCGCACACGATGTCGAAGGAGCCGGCGACGACGCCAGTGATCATCTCGCTTCCCGTCTGCACGGACTGCACCTCGAGCTCGATCCCTGCGTCCTCGAAGAACCCCTGCTCGATGCCGATGTAGATCGGAGCCATGTTCGCGGTCGACAGCGCCGCGATCTTCACGGTCGTGGTGCCGTCGCCGCCCTCGGCGTCGCCGCCGTCGCTTCCGCCGCTGCACCCGGAGAGCGCGACGGCCAGAGCGAGTGCTGCGGAACCGGCGAACAGCGCCGCGCCCCGTCGGAGTCGATACGTCATTGTGTTTCCTCCTCTGTATGGGAACCGGGAAGTCCCCGGATCAGTTCTCGTCCATCGAATGCTCGAGGAGCCACGACGGGAACGCCGCAATCTTCGCGTCGATCACCAGCGGTCGATCGCGGGCCCCCGCGAGCCACTCCCGCACCGGCGCGAGATCCTCGCGCCGCCTCACGGTGATGCCGTCGCAGCCGTACCCCCTGGCGATCGCCGCGATATCGGTCTCGGGGAACGACACGATCTCGAGCTTGTCGGTCTCGTGCTTGAAGTGCTGCACTTCCGCGCCGTACGCGCTGTCGTTGTAGACCACGACGAGCATCCCGATGCCCAGCCGGACGGCGGTGTCCAGCTCGACGTGGGACATCATGAAGCCGCCGTCGCCGATGCCGACCAGCGGAACCCTGCCCTCGTTGGCGAGCGCGGCGCCGATGCCGCTCGACAGCGCCAGACCGATCGACTGGAAGGCGAGCGGCACGCTGTAGCCGCGGGCGTCCGGCACCCGGAAGAAGGCCCCGGGGTAGCCGTTGAAGTTGCCGCCGTCGGGCACGACGACGCGTTCCTCCGGCACGACGTCGTCGAGGGCGATCGTCAGCGTGCGCGGATCGATCCTCCCCGGCTCGCTCACCTCGTCGAACGGCTGGTCGCGCCAATGCAGGCTCTGCCGGATCCGCTCAGCGGTCGCCAGGGAGCGGTAGCGCTCAGCGCCCGCCTCCGCTCGGGCCTCCAGCGCGTCCGCCGCTGCGGCGGCCGTCAGCGCCGTGTCGCCGAGCACCCCGGTGGTGACCGGATAGTGCAGACCGATCGCCGCTCGCTCGTCGTCGACCTGGATCACCGTCTTGCCCCGCAGCAGCGAGCC
>Ga0308157_10001143_pt1 | contig 61305 bp, 65 predicted proteins | sample PhyBR1_FD_201035 | JGI IMG/M metagenome (GOLD analysis project Ga0308157, IMG submission 201035) | Phyllosphere microbial communities from UC Gill Tract Community Farm, Albany, California, United States - DLSLB.R1 | ecosystem: Host-associated > Plants > Phyllosphere > Unclassified | place: USA... | reverse complement strand
TAATGGCTGTGCGCCGTCAGTCCCACGAAGATCGCGAAAAAGAAAATAGAACCGCCGTAGAAGACGTTTCGGGCGCCGGTCTTGGTTAGGCGTTCTGCCATCCCCTTCGTCCTTTCACTGGCCGAAGGCGGAGCCCCGGCATCTCATCCCCCGTCGATGGTGCGGCTGGTCAATCCCCTCGCCAGCATCACGGGACTGCACCCTTCTATCGAGCGGTGAAAAGACATCTTTGCGTTTTGGCAAAGACTGGACCATTTACAGCGGTTCCAGCTAATATTGAATCGTTGGGACCGCTGTAACTATTTGTTTTCACGCATTTCCGAACGCAACACCGGTTCCCACTTTTTCTGGAAATGCTTTAGAGCGCATCCCGAAAAGTGTGAAACGGTTTTCGGACAAAGATGCGCGTTAAAACAGATAATTAGAGTGCCGATCTGATCCGATCAGATCGAAACGCACTCTAAGCAAAAACTGCGCAAAACAATGAGATTGTATGGTTGTTCAAAGAAGGAAGCGGACTGCTACAGAGCGCATGAGGGCGAGTATAAGCAGCGCAGCCGGCCAAGCCAGCAAGGCAAGCTTCAACGCGCCTCTGGTGGCGCGCATTTCCATGAAATCGAGAACGACGAACCAGCCTTTTGCAAAGGCAAGAATCAGAACAGCGATGATTGCGGCAAGCATGCTGGCGCTCAAACTGGCAATCAGCGCACCACTCATTGCAAGCGCCAGCAAAATGAGAAGTGTGCGGTTGAGGGCCCTGTACTCTCGGTTTCTCATTTCGTCACCTCACGCAAGATAAAGAACCGGGAACATAACCAGCCAGACAAGGTCAATCGCGTGCCAGAGCGTGCTGATAAGCAGAACATTGGAAGCGGATGGACGCCACGCGACCAGCGCCAAAATGATTGAGCCAAACAGCACATGCATGAGATGAAAGCCGGTGAGGAGAAAGTAGAGCTCGAAAAACGCCCCCACAGCTTCGTCGCCCACAAACTGGATTTCGTGCGAGTATTCGACGAATTTGAGGGCCACAAATACAAGACCAAAAAACGCTGCCCCCAACAGCGGGCGTCTTGCTTTCTTTGCATTATGTCGTTGCCGCACAGCGATTGCAGCCTGCCAGCCGCTTATCAGCAGCACGATCGTGTTGATTGCAGCAAGACCGGGGCTGAGATGCGCCCGCAATTGCGCCACACCATCTGAATTGATGATCGACATCACCATGAAGGCGATCAGCAAAATTGCAAAAGTGACAAGTTCGCTCCAGACGAGAATCCAGAGCAGAAGATTATCCTCCGGTTCATCGTCTGAAATCGTTGCCGCGAAGGCTGTGTCTTCCGTTTCAAGCATGGGGCATGCCTAGCCCGCTCATCCCCCATCTTCTTTGCGTTTTGACAAAGAAAAATCATGTGCGTGGAGGCATCGTTCCTTTTCAAACCAAGGAATCTTTCAATGACGGATGCACAGATCGGACTCATGGTTGCCACGCCTGCAATCATCGCCTTTTCGCTGGTTCTCTATCGAATGGGGGCCTTGCAGGGCGCGGGCACGCTTTCAGCGGTTGCAGCATCTATCGCGATTGCTGTCGTCCTGTTCTTTGGTCAATAAAGCACTTCTAGTTTATGATGAATCATAGGAAATGCATCTCACTGTTTGTTTCTACGTATGTCTTTATCCCAAAAATGCTTCGCACTTTTTGAAGGCATGCTTTAGAGCGCGTTTCGATCTGATTGGATCAGATCGGCGCTCTAATTATCTGCTTTAACGCGCAGCTTTATCCGAAAACCGTTTCACACTTTTCGGGATGCGCTCTAGTAGCGGGGCCGAAATTGATCCAGAACAAGGCAGCTCTGTCAGAAAGCCATTACAGCGGTTCTAATTAATATTGAATCGTTGGAACCGCTGTAATTCTTTGTCTTGTTTGAGATGCATCAAAGCAGCATCGCATCGATCAGTTTACAAAAGCTGTCATGGTGACGCTGGCTGTCGTCATCATCTTTCGGCAGTGACGGCCTCGGAAAACTATAATGTCAATCGAACCTGTTTCGGTAAATCCTGTCATCGACCTGCGCACCATTCCGCCCATCACACGACATGCGACCATTTTTTCCATGATTGATGCGCTTGAACCGGGCGATGCGCTGGAGATCGTCAACGATCATGACCCAGTGCCATTGCGCCGCCAGCTCGAGGCCCGCAATCCCGGCGATTTTTCCTGGGTCTATAAGGAGACCGGTCCTGTCTGGTGTGTCGAAATTGCACGGCGCAAGCTTCATGGTTCAGACCATGAGTGCACTTGCGGTAATCACTAACCTATTCATGAAGGATTGAGATGATCGGTGCCGCGCTTTCCCGCTGGACTCTGTCTTATTTTGCAGCCTCTCTCGTCTTACTCACAGCTGGGGTCGGATTGATGGCAGGCGGCTTTGGCTATCCGTTTCATGGAATTCGGGCACCGGAAACTCTCATCCTCGTCCATATCATCGCTATCGGCTGGCTGGCATTGCTGATGAGTGGCGCATTGTTGCAGTTCGTGCCGGTCCTGGTTGCAAAGCCCCTTTGGGGAAGTTCCGCACAGCTGCCAGCACTTTTGCTGTTGCTCACAGGACTGACCGGACTGCTTTTCGGCTTTGCAGGCATGTCTGGACTGCTCGAAAATTCGGTTTGGCTGCTTCCCATGTCGGGTCTGCTTTTAATCGCAGGCTTTTCGCTGATCGTTCTGATGCTTGGGGTGACAATCTGGAAAGCGCGACCCATTACGTTGCCCACACGCTTCGTCGCCATTGGCATCAGCTGCCTGCTGATCGTTGCCTGTCTTGGAGGGCTTTATACCTTAGTTCTTTCAGGGGTGATCGAGCAGGTTATCGCTCTTGATATCGCCGGATCGACCATATCAATTCATGCGGTGCTGGCACTTGGCGGCTGGATGACTTTTACAGCCATGGGTGTGAGCTATCGGTTGCTCACCATGTTCATGCTTTCGCCGGACAGCAACACGAAGCGCACCAGGCTTTTATGGTGGTTGGGTCTTGTTGCATTGACAATGCTTGGCCTCGGCGTCGCACTTGTTGCTTTCAGTGTCAGTCAACCTGACATCACACTATCGACCGCGCTCGTTCCGGGTATCGTCTGCATTTTTCTTTATACTCTCGATGTGCGCGCGATTTATCAGCGGCGCAAACGCAAGACGATTGAATTGAACAGTGCCGCCAGCATTTCTGCATTTGCAGCATTGCTGATTTCGATGGTGCTTGCGCTGACAATGCTCTTTACCGGCATGACCGAGAAGATGGTTGCCGCCCTCGTTTATCTGTTTGTCTTCGGTTGGCTTTCAGGCCTGAGCCTCGCACAGCTTTACAAGATCGTTCCGTTTCTCACCTGGCTCGAATGCTACGGACCCGTCATGGGCCGCGTGCAGACGCCACGTGTGCAGGACATGGTGCGTGAGCAACATGCCCGCTACTGGTTCATCCTTTATTATGGGAGCGTTGGGTTCAGCACCTTGGCCCTGATCGCCGACTATCCAACCATTTTTAGGCTGTCATCTTCACTTACCCTCATTACCATTCTGGCTTTGAGCATTCACTTTATCCGCGCCCGGCGGCTTCTGGACGTACCGACCAGTTTGCGCCTGCCCAATGGCGTGGCGCTACCCAACCTTATCCATGCCGGTATGCCCGTGCTCAGGAGGTCGAAATGACATTATCCATTCAGGAAATCGCTCATCGTGAGCTGGATGTGCGCCCCTTGCTCAAAAGTGGTGTGGAACCCTTTCAGGCAATCATGGATGCCACGGAAAATCTGCTGCCCGGCCAGAGCCTTTTGCTTGTAACCCCCTTCAAACCAGTACCGCTCTTTGCGGTCATGGAACGAAAAGGCTTCCTTGCTGAACCACAGCCAATTGGCGAGGGTGACTGGCAAACGCTCTTTTCTCCATCGCAAGAAGTGGTCCCGGAAATACAGCTTTCAAACAATGTGGGATCGCCTGATATCTGGCCTGAGCCTTCGCAATATCTCGATTGTTCAGACATGCAACCACCCGAACCGATGGTTCATATTCTGGCAGAACTCGAACGCATGCTAGGCGGCGAGGTCTTGTTCGCTCTGCTTCACCGCGAGCCACTCTTCCTGTTTCCAGAGCTTGAAAGGCGCGGCCATGAATGGGTCGGCAACTTCGATGAAACCGGCAGTGCCTACCGTATCATGATCCGCGTGGGCCAAGAGCGACAAGCGTGAGGACAAAGCCATGCAAAGCGAAAATGATGTCCAACTCGAATATGCCATCCTCAAGGCGCTACAGCTGATACTAGATCCGGAGCTGGGCGTTAATCTGGTGGATCTGGGCATGATCTACCACATCGAGGTCGCAGACGACGGAACGGTCAATGTAGAGATGACAACGACGACACCCGGTTGCCCCGCCGCAGGATTTCTTACGCAAGCCGTGCAAACATGCGTGGAAGCTGTCGACGGCGTTTCACGCGCCAATGTCGAACTGACATATGAACCAGCATGGGTGCCTGAGATGGCACAGCCGGAAGTTCAATCTCGTTTCACGGGCCGTCCTTTATAATAGCGCATAATAGGGCTCTGTTGCAAAAGCTTTGCCGATGTCCGAAAGAATGCTGACAATTTTCAGCGAGACTTTCGATGAGCTATTTCTACTGGCGCCATTTTCAGGGTGACGTGATTTTATGGGCGGTGCGGTGGTATTGCCGCTATGGGATTAGCTACCGCGATCTTGAACTGATGATGGGTGAGCGCGGTGTGTCCGTCGATCATTCCACGATTTATCGCTGGCTCCAGAAATACGCGCCGGAGATTGAAAGACGGCTGCGCTGGCATTGGCGCCAACTACGGTCAACGAGTTGGCGCGTTGGTGAAACAGCCTAGGAACTTCGCTGCCCAAAAGATCCAGTGTGTCTACGGTCACATCGGTTGTTTTTTGACTCGACTATCCGCGTGACGACACAATCGTCATCAAGTCGTTGACCAGTTCGATGACAAGATGATCATTGGCACCGTGAATCCATAGGATGTCACTGCAGGCTGCTTCAGCCTGCAGTCTCGTTGAAGATAGGTGAATTAAAGCTTGTTCAAATCAGTGCCTCTGGTCTCAGGAGCCATCGCCACACCAATGAGCGTAATCAGGCCTATTATCGTTGCGTAGATCGCCACAGGAATATAGCTGCCGCTTCCCCATGATAACAAAGCAGTCGCTATGAATGGTGCGATCCCTCCAGCAAATACCGCGGAGACTTCTCTGACGATAGAAATTGCCGTGAAGCGCGTGCGTGCACCAAACAATTCGTTGAAGAACGCGCCTTGAACAGACAGCATCGAGTAGTTTGAAATTGCGATAGAAAATGCGATTGTGCAGACGATGATTGTTGGGTTTTGGGTGTTAAGCAGCCAGAAATACGGATAAATCCCAAACGTGAACAGCGCGGCTCCAAAGAGGTAAACTGGCTTTCGGCCTATGCGATCAGAAACAAAACCAAGGAGTGGAATTGTGATTATTCCGCATGCTGCGCCAATTAATACACCCGTCAAACCTATGTTTCGATCAATCAGCAATTGAGACGTGATATAGGACAATGTCCACACCTGAAAAAGATAGCCTGAGACATTCTCTGCGAAGCGTGCAGCGAAGGCCATCCAAAAGCGCGGCCCAGAGTCCTGGATCATATCGCGGATAGGCGCGTCGGATGTCTTTCCCTCTTCCTTGAGCTTATGGAATGTCGGAGATTCACTAACTTTCAACCGCACAAAAATGCCGGCGATGACAGCAAAAATGCTCAGCAGAAACGGAATTCTCCAGCCGTAACTCATGAAGGCTTCATCGGACATGGAGTTACTTACTGCAAAGAATGCGCCCGCAGACAACAATGTTCCGAGACATACGCCGAGCGTGGGTAAACTTGCATAAAGTCCGCGTTTATTGACGGGCACATACTCTGCAGCGAGCGTGACGGCACCACTAAACTCGGCGCCCGCAGCTAATCCTTGAATAATGCGCAAGCCAATAAGAAGTGCAGGTGCTGCGATCCCAATGGATGCATAAGTTGGTAGCAAACCGATGAGCATAGTGCCGAAACCCATCATGATGAGCGTAACGACAAGGACTATCTTGCGCCCATGAAGATCGCCAATACGACCAAAGATAATTCCTCCCAACGGGCGGGAAAAAAAGCCAACGGCATAGGTCCCGAACGCTGCAAGCGTACCTGCAAGGGGTGACAAATCCGGAAAGAAAATGCGGTTAAAAATCAATGCTGCCGCTGTAGCAAAGATGTAAAAGTCATACCATTCTAAGGCTGTGCCGATTAGAGCCGACGTAACGGCCCTGCGAACCTCCGAAGATTTTTTCGCTTCCTCCAAGCCTTTATCTATTTTGCGGGTGTTGATGCGCTCAATTTGCGTGACGCTCATAATTACTCCTCCCCAGGATGATTGAATTAGTGAAAACAAGAAGACCGGGCAGCTGATTGCAGCCCAGTGCCTTGCCCGCTACGGTCGATTGAGTGGTAGCTTTTGTCGTTAAGGGTTTAAGCTCGCGCGATAGAGTGCCTGTAACCCGTTTGATACATCTCGCCATGACCTTCGTTCGAGCACAGACTCTCGAAGATACGCTGATCCGTTCGTTTGGAAGGATATGTAACCATTGTAGCGCGGGCGCACGTAGGCGTGAGATACACTGTCAAATGTGCTTGAGTAAAAGTTAGACCACTCGTGATTGAGAGTAACATCACCCCATGCACTTTCTGAGGATGGTTGTCCGTGGTGTCGAGGAATAAACTTTGTTTGCACCTCTTCACTCATCAACCATAACAAGTGAGCTTTTAGCTGTGGGGTTATCGGACTTCGTCTTGATATAGCAATACCGGTTCCTCCCAATGTGGAACCGGGCATTCCTCCCGCTGACCACGTAGGCGCGTTTGAAAAGGAGATTCTCTGCCCCAAGACATTTGACCTGTTTGCGTAGTTCACATAGCCATAGATCAACGGACACATCACTATGTCGGAGTTGATAGACATATGTTCGAGAATGCCTATCGGATTGAGATGTATTGTGTTGCGGGGAGCTCGCTGCGCCAACTCCATCATCAACTCATAAGCATCTCTTCCTCCTTGTTCATCGATAAGCACTTCGCAATCCGGATCAGCCGGTTTTCCCATAGAAGCGAGAATAGAAAAGTAGCTTAGCAGTGCATGAGGGCCGGCTAAAGAAAGGGCGACCTTTCCCGTATCTGCAGATAGGTTACTGACGTCATTCCAGCAAAGCCCTGCGGATTCTAGTTCGATCAGATCGCTGCGCCAGGCGCTGACCTGCGTCGCTGCGTCAAGCGGAATGGCCCAGTGATTGCCATTCATTGCGTAGCTGCGGGCCGACGGGCCGATGCTTGTCCCAACAAGTTTTGTCAGCTCGGAAGGCTCGAAAATCTCCTCAAGAGAGAATAGGCAGTTGCAGTCGACGGCTTCGCCCAGGTGCGGGTGGTCGAGTACCACCAGATCGTAGCGGGAACATAGGTCTGCTATAGGCGACGATTCAAAACCTTCCAAAGGTTGTTTTTGCCAGTCAATCTCGATGCTGGCTGCACTATACCTTGCCGCTGCCGCGAGAGCATCGTAACCGCGAGGGTGATCCCAGGTGAGGCCCATGATCGGCGCTGACATTGTCACAATACTCCTGCGACAACGATACCAGACTGCTTTAAAGCTTGAATTTTTGCCTCGTCATACCCGGCTTCGCGCAAAACTTCATCGGTATGTTGCCCAATAATCGGCGCGCCACGCTCCACACTTGACGGTGTTTTTGAAAATTTGATTGGAAATCCCGGTGCTTTGATATGTCCCTCCGTCGGGTGGTCATATTCTACAAAGGTTCCGTTATGAGCAATCTGTGGATCGTCAAGCAGGTCTTCATAACCATAAACCGGGCCGCACCAGATATCGGCTTCGCGCAGAAGGCGCATCCATTCATCGGTGGTTTTCAGTTTCAGGCGCTGTCGTGTTCTTGCGAAGATTTCATCCCGGTATTTCCAACTGTCATCTTCGTCATTCATCGTCAAAAAGCTATCTTCTCCAATCACTTGGCCGAATTTCGCCAAAGGCGGAAATGCAATGATGATAAAACTGTCGGACGTTGCGAAAGCCCCGTAAGGCGCCCGGATATAGACATGCGCATGCGGTTCGGCTGATCGCTGCTGCGGACGGCCACCAACCGTGAATACGGAAAGTTCCTGCATCTGAAGCGTGACGATGGCATCAAGCATGTTAACCTGCACCAACTGACCTTCGCCAGTCCGCTCCTTGTGGAGCAGGGCCGCCAGTGCCCCCTCAAAGGCTGTATAAGCCGTAACGGCATCAACGAGGTATTGTCCAGCTGCATTGGGAGCCTCATTGGCCCGCCCTGCCGATAACATGGCACCCGACAGCCCCTGCAAGACCAGGTCTTGCCCTGGCCGGTCCACATAGGGCCCTTCCTCTCCGTAACCTGACATGGAAACGTAGACCAAACCTGGATTGATCTTGGAAAGCGCTTCGTAGTCAACCCCTAGACGCTTTGCTACTCCTGGCCTGTAATTTTGCAAGAAGACATCCGCATCTTTGATCAGGTCAAGTAATACCGCTTTGCCCTCGTCGCTTTTAAGATCGATTGCCAAAGACCGTTTGTTCCGATTGAGAGAGAGAAATGACACATTGATCTTGTTGCCGGAGGCTCCCCCAGCAGAAACGTGGCGCTGCCATTCCCCTGTCACCGGCTCCACCTTGATGACATCCGCTCCGAGATCGCCAAGCCGCTGTGTTGCAAATGGACCGGCCATCGCGATTGAACAGTCGATGACTTTATATCCCGATAGAATTCCCAATTTTTATCTCCAAGGCTGTCATGAAAGTTTAGTTGAGTATGGCCGTTCAGGTCATTTGCTTGGACGGCAAAGGACCATGATTTGGTTGGTTCCTTCCTGAACGGTCTCGTTTTGCTGGTTTGTTGCGCGAATATCGAGCGTGATGATCCCGCGATTACCCTTGCTGGTCAGGCGCTTGTCAGTAATGCGTAAATGGGCCTTTAGCTGATCGCCGATGAAGAGGGGGCCGGTAAACCGCCAGTTCCAGTTCAGTGCCGCAACGACATGAAATTGGACAAGGCAACGGTTCTTGAGCGCGTCGATCATCGAAAGGCCGAGCAAACCATGGGCAAGGCGGCCCCGAAACCCCATTTCCCGGGCAAACTCTTCATCAACATGTACGGGCGTGAAGTCACCCGTTAGTCCGGCAAAGGTCAGAATATGATGCTCGCCCAAGGTGATGGCGGGGGTTTCATAGGAATAATCATTTTCAATGTCTTCGAAGTAGTTCTTTTCACTCAATCGCATTACATGCCCTTACGTTTAACACGGAAATGGTAGCGCTATCATCTTGCACCCGAGAAGTAACTGACTCGGGCGGTTCCGCCCGGGTCGAAATCTTCCACTTGAACTCACAAAGCGAACTATTTGAGCTCGTTGGCGAAGACATTTTCCCGCAGGACGGGAAGTTGCTCATCAATATTTTCGGCGGTTACAATCAGAATGGGAAGCACTTGCTCCTTTGCAGGCGACTGCCCGTCGATCTTCGCAATCACCGATTCTGCCGCCTGTTTTCCCATGAGATATGGCTGTTGCATTCCGCTTGCCAGAATAGCGCCGTCCTTAATGAGCGGAACAAATTCGGGAGTTCCGTCAAAGGCTGCAACGAGAGTATCAGAGGTGCGACGCATCGAGGCGACGGCGCGCACAGCGCCAAGAGTTGGCGTATCGGTTTGCACAAATATGCCACGCAGACCTGGATGCGCTGTGAGCATATCTTGAACAAAACGATAGGTCTCATCGGCGGTGTAGAGTTGCATTTCATTGCGCGCGACAATCTTGTGCCCCGCATCGGTAACGGCTTTCACAAAACCATTTGTTCGTTTGACGCCGTTCTGGCGAGCCTGAGAAATCTGGATAAGCCCGATTTCCGCGCTATTCCAGCCTTTGGCCGCAAGCGCTTTAGCCATTTCCTGTCCGACGGCGTATGCCCCCGCCTCATCATCTGAGGTGACAAACGTTGTATAGTCGCCAGATGTCGTGCCAATACCCGCGAAGCTCAAGGGAACGCCTCCTCGCATTGCGAGATCGAGCACTGCGGGAGCCGTCGAGGAATCGGTCGGCGATAAAACGATGCCTGTGGCACCCTTTACGATCGCGTCCTGGGCATTTTGCAACTGGCTTTGTGCATTGTTGCGGGAGTCGAGGACGGTGAACTTATATTTGTGGTCAGCAGCAGCCGCTTCGACGCCCTTTGAGACATAACGCCAGAAAGGGGCTTCAATGCCTGCAGACAGATAAACGAGTTGCTTATCGCTTGCACGCGCGTAAGGACTATTGGTCAAAAGGCTGGCGGTGACGCATAAGGCCAACGCCGCAAAATTCCGTCGGGTAATCATCCTGGTTTCTCCTCCCAAAAATGAATCTTAAACTAGGCTTCCCGTCTCATTTGCGGGTTGTGCTAGCGCTATCATTTTGCGATACAGTTAGCGTTAACATACGAAGGTGTCAATGCGGACGAAGCGATCTCGAAATATTTCTATGAACCTGCCGGTCGTGACCATGTCGGATGTGGCCGATAAGGCGGGCGTCTCTCCGCAGACGGTTTCTCGAGTGATCGGCAGACCAGAGCTAGTCGCGGAGAAAACACGTCTGCACGTCCAGCAGATCATCCGTGAATTGAACTATATTCCTAATGAGGCTGCACGCAATCTGGCGTCTAACAGCAGTCGCGTTGTTGCGGTTGTCATTCCGACATTATCCAGTTCTGCTTTCGCCGCAGAGGTGAAAAGTATCATCGATGTTATGGAGAAACGCGGCATATCCGTGATCATCGGCAACAGCGAATATTCGGCCCTGCGGGAAGAAAATATTATTCGCACTTTGTTAGAGCGGCGCCCCTTGGGGTTCATCCTCACAGGAAACAACCACACACCTGTTGCAGAAGAGTTGCTACGAGCGAGCAGTTTGCCAATTGTCGAGACCTGGGATACTGACAGGGAAGCCATTGATATGGCTACTGGATTTTCGAATATTGCGGCGGGGCGCGCAGTCGGCGATCTATTCGTGGCGCGTGGGGCAAGGAGAATAGCTTTTGTTGGCGGTGGGGCTACCCAAGACCCCCGAGCATCGGCACGGTTCGAGGGACTTGCAGAGGCGATTGCAGCCGCGGGTTTGTCGCCAGCCTGCAGAGTAGAGCTGACGATGCCGATGAATACCCAAGATGGGGTGATCGGAATGGATGAAGTGTTGCGGCGGCAACCCTTGACAGACGCGATCTTTTTTTCCGCCGATAGCTTAGCGCTTGCCGCATTGCTGGAATGCAACAGACGTGGAATTCGCGTGCCCGATCAGCTGGCCATCTGCGGTTTTGGCGATTTCGATCTCGCATCGTTTGTTTCTCCAGCCTTGACGACTGTGCGCATCCAACCCGATGCGATGGGTGAACGCGCAGCCCATATGCTGCTCAGTCGATTGGACGGGGCCAAGAGCGAGAAAAGAACCATCGTTCTTGATCACCAGCTTATTCGGCGTGGAACGGCCTGATCATTTGCCTAGATGCGATACCAGTTTTCAGCGCTGAGGCGGAATAATTGGCGTTTCTCAGGGACGCTGTAGTCGTCGACAATTTCACGATAAGCATTGACGACGGTTGCATATTCACTGTGAAGACCGTCCAAGGGCCAATTTGTGCCAAACATGCAGCGATCAACGCCGAAATGTTCGATGCAGGTTTCTATCCAGGGCCGGATTGTTTCGACTGTCCAATTGTGATCGACCATTGCCAGTCCGGATAGTTTGCAGGCCACATTGGGTGCTTGCGCGAGTTGGGCGATCGCTTTGCGCCAGTGATGAAAGTAGGGAACGTTCCGCTCTTTGGGGAAGCCACAATGGCCTAGGATGATGCGCGTGGAAGGAAAGTCTTTTGCCAAGGCATAAGCCTTGTGCATTTGTTGCCAGCCCGCATCCATGTCGTAAACGAGATCCCGCTTTGCCAACTCCTTGAAACCTTGTCGAAATTCGACAGCATCCAGGAAATCAAGCCCCATAAACGAAAGCATCCGCACGCCGCGAAAATTACCGAATTGTTGATGCCGATCAAGTTCGCTCGCAGCATCTTCGCTCGCAAGATCGCAGCGCGCAATAATGCCATTTGGCATGCCTTTTTCATCGGCAACTTCTTGCAGCCATTGCGTTTCACGAACCGGGTCAGTCTCGCCATCCGCAGTTTCAATGTGTACAGACTTAATCAGGTTGACCGCTTGGGCTTCCCGACGAAGGTCATCAACAACATAGTTTTTCATGATCTTGCTGTAATCGCCTGAGGGATGGCCGATGAACGGTTTGTCGGTCAGCCAAGCGTAATATAGTCGCTTAAGATCCCACAAGTGATGATGTGCATCAACAAACTCAAACACGTATTCTTCCTGGTTCATTCGTGCCTCCTCCAAAGCTGTTAAAGTCAATCCGTCGACAAACACATGCTTGCCATATCGGAAAAGATAGCGCTATCATAAAAATTGAGGATGGAGTTAAATTGGGAGGATTCCGCTTGGATCGGAATGACACGGAGCCTGCGTTGCTGCTTACCGCACAGGGAATCGAAAAGCGGTTTGGCTCAATGAGAGCACTGAAAGGCGTTGATTTCTCGCTCAATCACCGCGAAGTGCACGCTATAGTTGGTGCAAATGGAGCCGGTAAAAGCACATTGATGCGAGCGATTGCGGGAATGCATCGCATTGATAGTGGCAGTTTGACGGTCGATGGGCGTGAAGTTCATTTCTCCTCGCCACGCGATGCGATCGCTGCGGGTGTTAGCATGGTCACGCAAGAAACCAGTCTGGCACCTCACTTATCGGTACTCGAAAATATTTTCCTGCCCGAATTCGCAAAGCCGGGACGACTAAACTGGGCTAACAATCGTCGTCAGGCGATAGCATTAATCGACGAGTTACAGATCTCGGTTGGTTTCAGCTTGGACGACGAGGTTGGCCGTCTTTCAATGGCCAATCGGCAGCTTGTTGAGATCTTAAAGGTCTTAGCACTCGATTCCAAAGTTATATTCCTCGATGAGCCGACGACTTCATTGTCACCTTACGAATGTGACAAATTGCTCGAACTCACGCGAAAGCTCGCTGAGCGGGGCCATAGTCTTGTTCTTGTGACCCATCGTATGGAGGAAATTTTTGCAGCAACGGACCGCCTGACGGTTTTACGCGAAGGTGCGACCGTCGTCGGTGGGATCAGGACGGATAGTATTGATGCCAATGAGCTTATCCGCCTGATGGTTGGGCGGGAACTTTCCAATATTTATGCGCATCATGAAACCCGGCCCATCAGAACAACAAGAAAAATCTTACAAGTAGAAGGATTATCCGCAGGGCCAATGGTCAAAGATGTGTCATTTGACATCGCAGCCGGAGAAATTGTTGGGCTTGGCGGGTTGGTTGGAGCAGGGCGAACAGAAACAGTCGAGGCGATCTTTGGGCTACGTCCTGTTGAGCGTGGGTCTATCAAGTTTGCGGGCGAGGCGTTTTCGCCCCGCTCCCCATTGGAGTCCATTCGCTCCGGAATCGGTTTTATAGGCGAAGACAGAAGAACGCAGGGGTTGATACCGGACTTTACAGTGCGGGAAAACTTGATGCTCGTTCAACTAAGTCTTCAGAACCATCAATTGGTAGACTACAAAAAATCGGAGGCGCGCGCCCATGAAGTGGTGAGACGACTGGGATTAAACCTTAGTCGTCTGAACGATGCCAATATTTTGAAATTTAGCGGCGGCATGCAGCAAAAAATCATCATTGCGCGCTGGTTGCTCGCCAGCCCAAGACTGCTGATTTTGGATGAACCAACGCGGGGCGTCGATATTGAAACCCGTTCTACGATCTACAAAGCGTTGCGCGAGCTTTCGGATGAAGGAACAGCCATTCTGGTCATCAGTTCCGATTTTGAAGAATTGTTAGGCTTGTCTGACAGGGTCGTTGTTTTAAGCGACGGCAGAAGTGTTGCAGACGTTCCGGTTGCTTGTCTGAACACCCAACGTCTGACAATGCTGTCCGCTCCGCGTCGCTCGGCGCATTTAATTGGTGCGATGCTGACGCGTATTGCGCAGCAATTCAATGCCAGCTGCATGTGGCTCCATTATGATGACGACTATGTCTTTTGCCTGGACAGCGCACATTCGGAGCCGGTCGCGGGAATGTTGCAAAAAGGCGATTTTTTTCCATTCTCAGCCACCGTTATCAGTCAGCCGGAGAATGCGAATATCACCATCGCGACCATGCGGGGCAAGCAGGGACAAGCGATGGGAGCAATTGTGTTACTCACGAACGATCCCGCCAAACTTCCGCTGGCTAGCGAATTGGATCGTATTGTCCATCATTCATTACACACTTCAGAAAGTGTTGCAGCATGAGCGTTCAGACACCCGACACTACCCGAATTCTCTGGTCTCGTTTCAGCCACATCGGGCATTCTCTTGAACTAAGGATGTTTTTGCTCACCGCCTTCATCGTGGTTGGATTGAGTTTTGCCAGTCCTTATTTTCTGACCTACAACAACATACTCAACGTATTGGACCAGTCGGTTGTGGTCGGTATCCTTGCGGTCGGGCTCACCTTGGTCATTCTGACCGCAGGTATCGATCTCTCAGTGGGTTCAACTGTTGGACTGACAGGCGTTGCGATGGCTGTTAGTTTTCCTGTTTTCGGCTTCTATCCAGGAATCGCGATTGGGCTGCTCACAGGTGCAGTCATTGGATTTGCCAACGGCTTTATTATCGAAAAAGGTGGGGTCGCGGCGTTCATCGTAACGCTAGGAATGATGTCAATTTGCCGAAGCTTGACCTACACACTAAGTGGCGCACGGTCGATCACCGATCTGCCGCCCCAACTAAGCGAAATTGCAATGGGCATGATTGGTGGTATCCCGATCAATGTCATATTCCTTATTCTGCTTTACGCTTCCGTCTACTGGCTACTTAAAAAGACCAAGATTGGACGCTCCCTTTACGCAGTCGGCTCAAATCCTGAAGCAGCCCGCGTCGCTGGTCTTTCGGTTGGTCGTTATAAGATCTCGGTCTATGTCATTACGGGTGTTTTGTGTGCAGTGGCAGCAATTTTTCTCGCTGGGAGAATCCGTTCCGTCGACCCCACAAGCGGGCTCGGGCTGGAACTTGATGCGATTGCAGCCACAGTGATCGGCGGCACCAGTCTCTTCGGCGGACGTGGCTCAATCATCGGAACGTTCTTTGGTGTAATCATCATGGTCTGTATTCGGAACGGATTGAACCTCTTGGGAATTGACCCATACTGGCAAGGTACCGTGATCGGGACGATCATCATCGCTGCAGTGCTGCTCGAGCGGCTGTTAAACGCTAATCGATGAAAGCCGGAAGCAAGATGATGGCAAGGGCCCGTGAAGTTAATTCGTGATTACTCTTCCTCAAACCAGGTGATTGTTAATGACCACGTCTGATAATCGTCGGGATATTTGTTGCTTGTGCTGCAATCCCCGCCGCACTGTCACAAACGGTAAAGATGAAATCCATCTGCGGTGCACCCGGCTCGGCGAAGACATCCCAGCTCTTGGACGAGAAATCTGTTGACGGGTAACCGAGGGCAACGAGTTCTTTGAGCGCTTGTGGATTGACTTCGCCCTTCGGCTGACTACCGGCAGAATAAGCCTTGAATCGACCGTCGCCTTCCTTGTTGAGGATGGCTTCGGCGAGGATGGAACGTGCGGAATTGCCCGTGCACAGGAAGAGCACGTTAAAGGTTTTTTCGGTCATGTCTGCGATCCGTAAGTTAGGTTGGCGGCCGGATAAGTCTCATAATGGTTGCCGATGATGGGCAGAGAGAAGAAAGCTGCCGGGTTGCGAGCACCCCCGCTGGCAGATTTTCCCGCTGAACTTCGATGAACCCGAGGCGCTCGAAAAACGGCGATGCGTTCGTTGTCGCAAGGTAAACAGCGCGGCCTGGCTCGACATGCGCCAGAACCGCCGAGACGGCTGCATGGCCGACATCTTTCCCTCTTTGATCCGGAAGAACGACCACTGATCTCAGAAGCTGATCACCCCCGCATGCTTCAAGACCTGCGAAGCCGACTGTCTGATCATCATCGAACACAACCCTGAAGAACACCCGCCCCTCATCCTCGATGTCATCCGTCGGAAGATCGGCGGCCACTAGCGCATTTTTGAGATCGAGATTGCTCCCGTGCACTCGTTCAATCTTGAGGGCACTCATGCCGGACTTTCCTGCGGGGTCGGGATACCGCACGGGGTAAGTTCAGCGATGAGTGGGGCACACAGTTCAGCCGATCCACCGCAACAATCCTTTAGAAGAAACAACGTCATATCGCGAAGCTGTTCAATCTCCGCACGATACATGATGATCCTGCTGTGCCGTTGCGATGATACGAGCCCTGCCCGCGACAGAATGTTCAAATGCGCCGACATGGTGTTTTGCGGCACCACGAGTGCACGCGCTATATCGCCGGCCGGCAACCCTTCCGGCGCATGCTTTACGAGCAGCCGAAAAGTTTCAAGACGGGTTGGTTGAGCGAGCGCTGCAAGCGCGAGAATTGCCTGCTCCTGTTCCATATATCCAGATTACTGGAATTATCGACGAAATCAACACGTTTGTTCAATGGTGCCCTACTCCGGCCTTTCCATCAGGACTGCTCGAAACCCGGCATATGCGATGATCAAGGGCTTCGAGGTCATGCGGGCGTTGCGCAAAGGCCAGGCTGCTATTTTCAACCTGACACGAGACATCCGTGGGGAAGCGCGTATCGTTGAACGCGCTTTTGGTATCGGGCCGAGCGTGTTGAGAAAACGTGGAACTGCTCGCGCAGAATCTACAAGGTCAGACCGCTTGGCAGTGGAGAACGAGGGGCTTTCCTTGTCAGCTGGATTTTTTTGCAACAGCCCCGGGGGTCACACTATCTTGCCTTCGAATGCGGCGGACTTCTGAACCATCCATTTATCCGTAACTGGTGCAGCTCTAGTGCAACAGGCTTGAAAAAGCTAACCGACCAACGTTGCCGATCGAAGACGTGTGAATTCTGAGCGTGGCAGGAAGTAACAGTATCTGACATTGTTCTTACGAAAAAAGGCGTTAATACTACCTAAACTTGTAGGGGAGTTTACATTTCGGCCGGCGCATGAGGGGAATCGAACCCATTAAAATTAGGGATGGCTGCCGGAAGTCTTATAGACTTGGTCAGAGTGATGGCGCCAATAACCGATCAGTCGCAAATTAAGCGCAGGGTTGGGACGGGTGAATTATTTGGTGCAAAAGCCGATGTCGGCACGACGCCTGCAAACGCGATTGTCGGGTTCGAGTTTCCTTTCACCGTCATCCAATCACTCTGCAGAGATGAGTTTCGCAGAGTTTGTACGCTGCAGGGAAGCATCGAGCGGTTGGCATCACCGGTTTAATAAAAGAGATCAGCGCGTCTCTCCTCAGCTTTCGGCCGAAAGCAAGACCTTATTGAAGAGTTATTCTCCAAGGGCCACGGTTTTTCTGCGACCCGCGGCGGGGTATTGAGCATTCCTTTATGATCGCCGTTGAGCTCGGCCGTATAGTCGCAACCCTGTGGCGAGCGATCTTGTTCAGGGCCGCCACTAAGTGTTCGATGTTCCCATCTTGTTGGCCCGTCCAGAGCAATTTCGACAAGCCAACCAGTATGATTAAAAATGACCTCTAACCAGAGTTGGTCGCATCCACTCTGACTGTTGATCGCTTTGGAGAGACGATGAAGATAGCAACTCTGTTTACCCGGCGCCGCGGTGCATTACCGGCGATCTTCCCTGCACTCATGGGAATTGGAACTTTTGGGGTGGTGTCCATCTCAGGGGTCGCGCTGTTTCCTGGAACGGCACTGGCTGTTGACGAGTGCGGAATTGGCGCAGATGTGACATGCGGGGCCGCAGGCAACCCCTATTCATCCGGCATCATCTATTGGAACAATGTCGACCAGACGGTGAGAGTGGCGGCGGGCACCGCTATTAACACGTCCGCCCCGTATGGCATTTCATTGACTGGTGTCGGTGCGCACACTGTAATTTTCGAAGGCGCAGTCGAACTTAATGTCGATGGCGGTTATGCCTTTAATTCGGGCGGCATTTCTTCAATTAATGCGACCCGGTTCGACATCGACACAAGACTTGGCACCATCAATATCACAGAACAAACAAGTGCTATAAATATATTCTACGAGGGGAGCGCGACCGACAATCGAGTTCTGACCGGCACCATTAATGTTCAAGAATTTAATACTGCTGCAATTTCGCTTTATTCAGCTAGCTCAGATTCTGCGGTCTTAATCGATGCAAGAGGTGGCGCGATTACGAGTGGCGGTAGTGGCGTTCAAGTAACAACGGCGGGAACAGCTAATATCTTCACCGGCGATATCACGACGAACGAAAATTACTACGGAAGAGCTCTCAATCTACAAGGTCAAGGCACGTCGGTGCTGAACGTCGACACAACCGCAGGCAAGCTTCTAACGACCGACCTTTTTTCGGACGCTGTTAATATCTCCAGTAGCGGCACAACAAAACTTACTGCTGGCGACATTGGCACTGAGGGAGATTACTCCAATGCTATCAGCGTTACGTCTTTTGGTAAAAGCTTTTTCCCGGGAGACGAGCTCACGCCTCCTGGAGACGTGACCATCGACGCCACTGCTGGCGCCATCACAACCGTCGGCGATCGGTCGATCGGCATCCAATTCACGGGCGGTGTCGGATATGTGTATGATGCCGATTCTAACGTCACAGATTATGTTGATGCGGCTGATTTAACGGTCCGAAGCGGTGCCATTTCCACAACCGCTGATTTAGCTTCTGCTATTGTCGTCTCAGGTGGTGGTGTGGTGGACATCAATACCACCGCTGGCGCTATCACGACCACCGGCGATGGAGCAGGAGGTGTTGTAGTTTTTGGCGATCGCAATGTCGGTGAGGATGTGACCGGTAGTATGTCCGTCACGACGGGGGATATAACGACTTCAGGCAATGCAGCATTTGGCGTAGCTCATTATATTTATGCCGGACCGTTGTATGATGAATCGATTTACTCCACTCCCGCGTTCCCCGGCACGCCAACAGTCATGAACCTCAATGGGGCAATCAAGGCGAGCGGGGCTAATTCGGGCGGCGTCGTGTCGCTCCAGGCGGGGGTGACGGCTCCGATTACCATCAATGCCAACGCCAGCATCACCGCATCGGGGCAGAATTCGGTCGGCATCGCCGCTGGCTCCCATGACGGTAGCGCTGAGATCAATATTGCTCAGAATGCAGTGATCGAGGGCGGCTGGTCGGCTACGCCTGGTGATCTGTCGCCAGGCTTCAACGATACAGAGACTAATCAGACTGGATTTCAAGCATTTTATGGATCTTATGGCGGTGTCGGCGGCGGCCTGCCGGCAGCCGGTGTCGTCTTGTGGTCCGGGGCAGAGGGAATATCTGCTGTCCTGAACAACAAGGGTACGATTGGTGCGCTCAGTGATCAAGCAATCACCCAAGGCGTCACCTGCGGTAACAGCCAATACGTTTCGCCCGCGGGACGCCTTGTTTCGAATTCTGGAGATGCTGCCAGGGTAATACCCAGCAGCAATGGATGCACGACAAGCGGGATTATCGAGGGGGGGGATGGAGGATATTCCGGTCTACGATGTGGCTTACCCAAGCACGACAGGTTCGGTTCACATCGTTAATGACGGCGAGATCAATGGCTTTGTTACCCTTTGGGGTGGGGCTCCGCACACGCTCGACAACGCGGGTAGTTTTAACATCCGCAATTTCTCCGATACCGACGGTGATGGCGTTCGCGATACGAAACGGGTTTCTGTCTCCGATTTCGGCGGACCTGATGCAACCTTCAACAATCTCGATAACGGTGTCGTGCGGCTCGCTCCGGTTAAAAATGCGCCCGTGACGGACACAACCGGCAGCTATGTGCCGACAACCGGCACCGACAGCCGACCATTGGAATCGTCGTTTTACACAATTGCCCGGGAAGGCGTGGCGCAAGGTCAATTTGTCAATCTTAAGACCTTCAACAACGCAGGCACAATTGATCTGCGCGGAGAACAAGTCGGTAACACACTGATCATCACCGACAAGGACACGGTTGACGGTTCGGCAGGCGATGGCGTCTTTGTGTCTCAAGGCGGCAAATTCCTCACCAATGCCGTGCTCAATGATGGCATCGCACCGGGGGGCGCATCGAACACATTTGCTGACGTGCTCATCGTCGATGGCACGAAGCTCGGTTCTGCTGCGACAAGCATTTTTGTGGGCAATCAGGGTGGCAGTGGCGACCTGACGCCTGGCAACGGTATCATGCTGGTTGAAGTGCGCGATAAGACCCGTTCGGAAAATGGCGTCTTTGCACTGGGCGATCACGGATATACCGTCGATGGCCGTACGGGTGTGTCGCTCGGCAAGTGGTCGTATTTCCTTTATCACAATGGTGTTAATGCTGGCGGTATCGATGATACCGCGGACGGTAACTGGTATCTGCGCTCTCAACTCATGCCCGTCGACCCGGTCGATCCAACGGATCCTGTCGATCCGGTTGAGAACCCGACAACGCCTGTTTATGAGAAGATTCCGTCGCACCTGGAGCATCTCATCACACCTTCGACCATGCAGCAGCGCGTGGGCAATCGATACTGGAACAATCCAGTGGCACCGACGGAAACCGTATTTTGTAAGGATCCATCGAAAAATTACAAATGTGAGATCACTTCCAGCCAGGCTCAGTACTATCTTGATAGCAAGAACAATGTGGTAATTGAGAAAAACGGCTTATGGGGTCGCGTGGAAGGTGGTTACGGTCGGTTCAAACCTAGCGTTTCTCACACCGCTCAAGATAGCCGTGACAACTGGTGGAAGTTGCAGAGCGGCATTGATGGCCTGCTTTATGAGAATGAGGCCGGCAAGTTCATCGGCGGCATCAATGTCTCCTATGGCCAAGTTCGCAGTCGGGTCGATTCATGGCTTGGACGTCCGACCAATGGCGGTTCGACCGGTGAGCTCAGCACGACGGGCTGGGGCGTGGGCGCAAGCCTGACGTGGCTTGGCGAAAACGGTTGGTATGTCGATGGTCAGGCTTCGGCCACCTGGTTCGATATGGATCTCGATTCCAATGCACTTGGCATGTCCCTGGCTGATGGCAACAATGGCATGGGCTACATGGCGAGCATTGAAGCGGGCAAACGTATTGCGCTTAACGAAGCCTGGACCCTTATTCCGCAAGCTCAGTTCTATTGGACCCATGTCGATTTCGACAGCTTCACCGATCCACTGGGCCTGAATGTATCAATGGACCGTGGTGACAGTTTTGTTGGCCGTTACGGTCTGGCGCTCGAGCAGCAGGAAACCTGGAAAGATAAGGACGGAAAAACCCGTCGTTCCAGCATCTACGGTATCGTCAACCTCTATAACGAGTTCCTAGGCGAAACGCGCGTCCACTGGGCTGGCGAGACCCTTGCTCAGCGTGATGCACGGTTCTGGGGCGGTGTTGGTCTCGGTGGCACCTATAACTGGAATGACGACAGGTATTCGATCTATGGCGAGGTTGCCGCCGAAACAAGCCTGGAGGACATCGGCGATAGCTATAAGCTTGGTGGGACGTTGGGTTTACGCGTCAAATGGTGAGGCATATGTGCCAGAATTGATCTCTTCCGGACCGAAGCGCATGGTTTCTATCGACGTGCACAGCGGCACTATAGCTTCGGATATCTTGGTTATCCGTCCGAAGTTATGGGCCGCCGTTGCTAAGCGTTGTCGGGGAACTGTCGCAAATTTTTACTACTTCCGCGCTATGACGTCTCGGCTTTGTATGACTGAGGATGGGTGAAGGGCTTGTCGCAAACTTCCTGATATTCCGCAGCTATCCTCTTAACGATGCTATTTTCATGTTTTGTTAACTTTTGTAAGTCCGAAGAGGTGTGCAAGCAAATCGTTCTGGTGGTTGACAGTCCAGCCACCGGAAAAGCCAAATCCTTTTCTTAGCCACAGCATCGCCTCGAAACCGGCAATCGTTCTGCGTGCAGTGTTGAATGATTGGAACCCACCGATCTTGGCATGTTTTTCTTCACCCGGAAATAGTCGCTCTCAATTCCATGCTGGAGATGTTCGTGACATAATGCACAGGATTTGGATGCAGCAAGCCGCTATCGACCGACGTTTTGATCGCCGATGGAAACGTATTGACACCAACCGTGCCGATCTTGTTAGGCGACAACAAGGGCTAATCTTTCAGCATCTCGCGGAAGAACCGGCTGGCGGCTTCGAGGTTACGCTTTGCAGTCAGTAGGAAATCGACCGGATTACCATGCTTGTCGATGGCCCGGTAAAGCCAGCGCCATTTGCTGCGGATCTTGACGGAGGTCTCATCAATCCGGGCCGATCCACACTGCGGCTAGCGAAACTGGCTAAGACGCTTCTCGATCATCGGCGCGTAGGCCAATACCCACCGGTTGATGGTGCTGTGATCAACCTCGAAGCCGCGCTCTTCAAACATTTCTTCCATATCTCGATAGCTCGGCGGATATCTCAAATACCAGGTGACGCCTGTACGATCCGCCATTACTCGAAATGCCTTCCTTTGAAATCATCCTCCGACTGACGCTTCAGCTTTTTGGTAATCGCATTCAGAATCTTCGCTACGCTCCACAATATCTGGAGCGGAATTTCTCTTCCGAAGGTCACTATACCGTTAAGCGCAGAAATTTGCGACAGGTCCCCGGAGGCCGTAATCACCTATTGACTCGCGTTGAGTCCGACCAATCATTCCAATGCCTGGCAATCAGCAATTTACGCCTTCGTCACCGCCCGGAACGCATTCGCCAACTTCTTGACGGCCGCCTCGATTTCCAGTGGTGTGTAGGCGGCAAAGCCCATCAGGAAGCCGGCCTTCGCTTCATTGGCAGTGTGCAGCGCAGATAGCCCAAGAAGCTCAATCCCGGCCCTCCGGGCCGCATCGATTACCGTGCGTTCGGAAATATCCCAGGTCAGCACGCAGGGCATTTGCAGCCCGCCAACAGGAATATGTGGTTCGACAAAATCCGACAGGTGCTTACTCACGAGGCCAGCCAGCACATCAAGGCGTTCGGCATAGACGCCGCGCATGGTCCGAACGTGCGCACCAAAATGCCCGCCCTCCATAAACCGGGCCAGTGTGAGTTGCGCCATGGGTGCCGTATGGCCGTCCAGCAGCGTACGCGCGACGGTCATCGGCTTTACGAGCTGGGGCGGCAGCACTACGTAGCCAATTCGTAAACCGGGAAAGAGTGATTTGGTGAAGGTGCCGATGTAGATGGTGCGGTCATGCGGATCGAGACCTTGCACACAGGCCGTCGGCTTGCCTGCGTAGTGGAATTCGCTGTCATAGTCGTCTTCGATGATCCACGCCTGATGTCGCGCGGCCCATTCGATCAGCGCCATCCGGCGGTCCAGCGCCAGCGTCGCGCCGGTAGGAAACTGGTGGGACGGCGTCAGAAAGACCGCCTTGGCCCGGCCCGGCTCAGCCATGATCTGCTCGATGATGATGCCCTGCCGATCCACGGGGATCGGAACGCATTCCAGCCCCGCCGCATCGAACGCCTTGCGCGCGCCGTAATAGGCAGGATCTTCGATGAATATCCTGTCGCCGGGATCGAGCAGCATGTTCGCGCAGAGCGACATGGCCTGCTGCGAACTGGTCAGCACCAATACCCGGTCAGCCGTGGCGCGTGCGCCGCGTTCGAGGTTCACATAGTTGGCAATAGCGCGGCGAAGCGGCTCCGTTCCCTGCGGATCGCCATGATGCAGCGCCTGTGCGCCAATCTCTTTGCGAACCTGCCGCTCCAGACGCTCCCAGAGTTGAAGCGGAAAGGTCCGGGTCTCCGGTACGCCATGGGCAAAAGGCCGCGGTAACTGCACATCGCGAACACCGCCGCTGCGGAACATGGCCGCGCCGCGCCTGCTGAGATTGGGAGCCTGGTTGCGCTGCAGCGTGTCGCGCTGGGACAGACGGCGGCCGGGGGTGAACTCCGTCATCTTTGCGACGAAGCTGCCGCTACCTACGCGCCGGTCGATAAAGCCTTCGGCGTGAAGCTGGGCGTAGGCTGCTTCGATCGTATCGCGCGACAACCCCAGCGATTTGGCGAGCGGGCGTGAGGCGGGCAGCGGCTTGCCCGGCCCAAGGGCGCCATCGACGATCAGTTGGCGGATGGCCCGCTGAATCCGTGCGTGAAGCGGCATCGCCGCATGGTCCGGATGGGCAACCCATGCCTTCACGGATTCGAGTTGGGAGTGCTTGAACAAATGGTCTGAACCTATTTGAGAAAGTGGATGGGCTTATCAGGCCATTATCAGGCTAAATGTCAATGCGCCTTGTTCGCCGCGCGCCCTAACCACAGGAGCCTTCTCAGGATTATGTCGTCCCATTCCTCGCCTTCACCCATCCGCTTCAACGATCTGACCCATCCAATCGTCGCGGGCCTGATCTCCGTCATCGTCAACTATGGCGGCACGTTCATTCTGGTCTTTCAGGCGGCGAAGGTCGCAGGGCTAAGCCCTGAACTCACGGCATCCTGGGTCTGGTCGGTTTCTATCGGCGTCGGATTGACGGGACTATTCCTAAGCCTGCGCTATCGCGAACCGATCATCACGGCATGGTCAACGCCGGCAGCGGCGTTTCTGGTCACCGCGCTTGCGACGACGCCCTATGCGGAGGCGGTCGGTGCCTACATGATCTCGGCTGCGGCTTTCGTCGCGCTTGGGCTTTCCGGCTATTTCGAGAAGGTCATCCGCCTGATCCCGCCGGGCATCGCCTCGGGCCTGTTGGCTGGCATTTTGCTGCAATTCGGCATCGGAGCTTTCGGCGGCGCGAGCGTCGATCCGCTTCTGGTCGGCTTGCTGATCGTCGCCTACGTCGCGTTGAAGCGTTTCTCCGCCCGCTATGCCGTGGTCGGCATTCTGGTTCTCGGGCTTGTATTCCTCTTGGCGCAAGGTCGCGTCGATCTGTCCGACCTGAAACTGGAATTCGCGGCTCCGGTCTTCACCATGCCGGCGTTCTCGCTGAACGCGCTGCTCTCGGTCGCATTGCCGCTATTCCTGATCACGCTGACCGGCCAATATATGCCGGGAATGCTGGTTCTGCGGAACGATGGGTTCAAGACGAGCGCAAATCCCATCGTGACTGTGACGGGCCTCGGCTCGCTCATCATGGCCCCATTCGGCTCCCATGCCTTCAACGTCGCCGCCATCACAGCAGCGATCGCCACGGGCAAAGAAGCACATGAAGACCCATCCAAGCGCTGGATCGCCGGCATCGCGGCTGGCTGCTTCTATGTGGTGGTCGGCGTGTTCGGCGTGACACTGGCCGCCGTCTTCATGGCGTTTCCCGCGACGTTCATCACCACGCTCGCCGGTCTGGCGCTCCTCGGCACCATCGGCGGAAGCCTCGCAGGGGCGATGGCCGACCCAACCTCCCGCGAGGCGGCACTGATCACCTTTCTCGCGTCCGCCGCCAACATCAAACTGCTCGGCATCGGCGGGGCGTTCTGGGGACTGCTGATCGGCCTTGTCGCCTACCTCATCCTCAACGGTCGTCTGCCGCAAGGCGAAAGTCGGACAGGGTATTGTGATTGATGACATTGTGATTGATGACAAGGAGCCCAATCAACCAGCGAAAGCCCGGATCATGCTCACAGCGACGCTCCATCTCACGGGCAGATCCGATACAGCGGCTATAAGAGTAAATCCATAATCTCATCAGGAGCCGCGGATCATAAGTGGGTCGCCCGGCAACACCTTCAAGTGAGCCAATCCCTGCCGTAAAGGCAGACCGATCAAGTTGGCCAACCAATTCCCAGATCGGCTGAGCAGGATGATCTTCTTCCACCAGCCGGTCAACATCCAGCATCTCCCAACGAAGCTGCCGACGATTGGCCTATCGAAAATAAGCGGATCTTCGTGATATAGGGTAATGATCGCGCACTTAGTTCGATCCAGGATTATGTATCATTCTACTCTCGCCAGTCCGAAATGTGTCGCAATCTTGGGACATTCCCCCGGCCGGTATGCTCCTCCCGCGAAAGGGAATTCGCCGTTACAAAATCCCCCACGCACAATACCGCCCTCTCCCTGTGACTTCACGCACGCTAAGCTCGTCTATGAGATTGAGTTCGCCCCGCTGCGCCACCTTGGGGTCGGTCCCGGTAGGGGGCGCCCCCCAATTCTGACCACGGCAAGCTGAAGCTTGCTGATCAAACCGGTCAGAGGGTTCAAGACGTTGAAGACGGCATATGCAACGATCAAAGGCTTCGAAGTCATGCTGGCGTTGCCCAAGGGCCAGGCTGCTATTTTCAACCTGACACGAGACATCCGTGGGGAAGCGCGTATCGTTGGACGCGCTTTTGGTATCGGCCGAGCACGTTGACAGGGGCCGTGGAACTGCTCGCCCAGAATCTACAAGATCAGACCGCTTGACAGTAGAGAACGAGGGGCTTTCCTTGACAGCTGGATTTTTTTGCAACAGAGCCCCTAATAGACATGGCCCCTAATCGTCTCACGAAAACCAGCGATTGAAACTAATCAATCGCTGGTTTTACTTTTGACAACACGCGTCAGCTGCAATCGTCCTTTGTGCTATCGCAAACAAGCGTTTGCAAACTTAGCGACCACACTATAACTCATTGTAATTAAACGATAATTAATTCCACAATTTATGATCTATGTTGATTGCGGTCAATGAAGCAACACAGCCGATCTCCTATACATAAAACGACAGAGCAAAGAGCGCTCGGTCCTATCGTATAGGAGAGAATCGATGGTAGACCAGATGCAGATCAACCGCCGCACGATACTTGCAGGAGCAGCACTCGCTGGTGCGCTTGCGCCAGTGTTTGCGACAACATCCGCCTGGGGCAATGGCGCGATCCAGAAGACCAGTGCAGCGGAAATCGCAGCGCTTCCCCGGCAGAAAGTGGAGCTGGTGGACCCGCCATTCGTCCACGCTCACAGCCAAGTCGCAGAAGGTGGGCCGAAGGTCATCGAATTTACGATGGTGATCGAGGAAAAGAAGATCGTTATCGACGATGCGGGGACCGAAGTTCACGCAATGGCTTTCAATGGCAGCGTTCCCGGTCCGCTAATGGTGGTACATCAGGACGACTACGTTGAGCTAACGCTCATCAATCCTGATACCAACACGCTCATGCACAATATCGATTTCCATGCGGCAACAGGTGCATTGGGTGGCGGTGGGCTCACCGAGATCAACCCCGGTGAAAAGACGATACTGCGCTTCAAGGCTACCAAGCCCGGCGTCTTCGTCTATCACTGCGCACCTCCCGGAATGGTTCCCTGGCACGTTGTCTCGGGCATGAATGGGGCGATCATGGTATTGCCACGCGATGGACTGCACGACGGCAAGGGCAACAAGCTCTCTTACGACAAAGTCTATTATGTCGGTGAGCAGGACTTCTATGTGCCGCGCGATGAGGTTGGTCAGTACAAGAAATACGATGCACCGGGCGATGCCTATGAAGACACCGTGAAGGTGATGCGTACCCTGACCCCGACACACGTTGTCTTTAACGGTGCTGTGGGCGCATTGACGGGCGATAAGGCAATGACCGCCAAAGTTGGTGAGAAGGTGCTGATCGTTCACTCGCAGGCCAATCGCGATACCAGACCGCATCTTATTGGCGGACATGGCGACTATGTCTGGTCAACAGGCAAGTTCAACACGCCGCCAGATCTTGATCAGGAAACCTGGTTCATTCCGGGCGGGGCCGCGGCAGCAGCCTTCTACACATTCCAGCAGCCGGGCATCTACGCCTATGTGAACCACAATCTGATCGAAGCCTTTGAACTGGGTGCGGCTGCGCACTTCAAAGTCACCGGCGAATGGAATGACGATCTGATGACGTCGATCCTGGCACCATCTGGCATGTAACGAAAAGACTGAAGACTTCTTTGGTGATTGTTGAATGAAGAAAGGCTTGGGGCCGTATCTGTAAAAGGACACGGCCTCTCGATACCAAATGACCAAAGGTTGCAAGAAAAAGCGCCTGCGCGAATTGGCTGTGGCGGTACCTGCCGTTTTGCTGGCAGTGGTTACTGGCCTGTTCGTGGTCGATGCTGCAGGGCGGTTGGATCGCCCGTTTCAAGGCACACAATTTGAGCACCCGCAGACCATTGTCGTCGCTCCGCGCAGCATGACCTATCGCGCTGATGGCGACTTTCAAAAAAACAATTATCCGGTGGATGCGCCGCTGACGACACGCAAACTCGCGCGGTCTTTTGAGATCATGAAATATCAGGTCAGCGCATCCGATTATGAGCGTTGCGTTGCCGATGGCGATTGCCAACCGGCAGAAACGTTGCCGCATAATCGAAACGGATTAAGCACAGACGCGCCGATTGTCGGTGTAAGCTACGATGATGCCGAACACTATGCGAAATGGCTGTCGCAAAAGACCGGCGAAGTCTGGCATCTGCCTACGGACGAGCAATGGGCTTTTGCTGCCGGCTCCCGCTTCACCGATACCGCACTCGGCATTGAGGAAAATGCAGCCAATCCGGCTTTACGCTGGCTCAAGGACTATGAACAGCAAAGCGCACGCAAGCTTGAGCGCAGTCCCGAAGTCCGTTCTGCGGGTGCATTTGGCGAGAACGAACTGGGCATCGCAGACGTTGCGGGCAATGTGTGGGAATGGACACAGACCTGCCATCGTCGGGTGAATATCGATGCCTATGGCAAGGTCGTTGCGGAGACGCCCGTCTGCGGTGTCTATGTGGTCAATGGCAAGCATCGCGCCGCCATGAGCTCATTCATTCGCAATCCAAAGACGGGTGGCTGCAGCGTCGGTGTACCACCCGACAATCTTGGCTTTCGTCTGGTTCGCGACGGTCGCTGGTATGCGGTCGTACTGAAACGGCTAAAGGAATTTTCCATATGACGGTTTGTGCCTGAATGGTCTATTTTATACCCCCAAGACTATCCCTTATTCCTCTTGCTGTGCTAAAGCGACGATGGGGATTTTTAGTAGGGGATGCGCGATGGCCACGATAGATCGCGGGCTTGTCAGAAAACTATCGTTGTTCGCAAAGATGAGCGATGACGAGCTGGACAAGCTTGTGTCTTACGCCTCAACGCGGCGTGTCGTTCCAGGTGAAACCATTTTTGAACAGGGCGACGAAGCCGTCCTGTTCTTTTTGCTGCTTCACGGTCGCCTCAAGGTCAATCAGGTGACACCAGACGGACAGCAGATCATTGTTCGCATGGTGCATCCCGGTGATCTGTTTGGCTTCGCCAAAGCTTTGCAACGCAGCGACTATCCCGGCACCGCAATGGCTGTTGCTGAAAGCATTGTTCTGGCCTGGCCGACCGAGCTTTGGGACTATTTTGTCGAGCAGAACCCCGGTCTCGCCATGAATGCGATCCAGACGATTGGTAAGCGGCTTGAAGAAGCGCACACCCGCATTCGCGAAATGTCGACCGAGGAAGTGGAGCGCCGCGTTGCACATGCTGTTCTCCGCCTTGCCCGTCAAGCGGGTAAGAAGGAAGAAGACGGCATCCGCATCGATTTTCCGATCACCCGTCAGGATATTGCCGAAATGACCGGAACAACCCTTCACACAGTCTCCCGCATTCTGAGCAGCTGGGAGACAAAAGGGTTCGTTCGCGGCGGACGTCAAAAACTCACGGTTATCAATATGTCCGGCATCAAACGGCTAGCAGACGGCGATTCTTAGCCCGCTTCGCACTTTTGCGGAAACGCTTTAAGGTACGATATCCGTCTTGGCCGTTCGTATGCTTTGTTCTTCAGGCTTCATGAAAAACGCCCTGTCGCCGCCAACATCAAACATCATGGTCCTTTCAATCGCCGCGATATAATCCGGCGAAGATGAGGCAGTCGCGATAACGTTCCCACCTCTCCCGACAAAGTCATTTTGTACGGCAATGATATTAGTGGTCGCTGCGGACGGTCGGATAATATCAACGATATCGCCAGCAGATATGTTGACTATTCTTCTGTTCGAACCCCAGGAAGCAGCTTTCAACTCATCTAAAGCCGCATCTATCGAAAGCGAAAATGATTTTCTCTCATGAGAGAGATCACTATCAGAACGCCCATAATCATTCAGTGCAATTGCTCTCGCGGCCGCATCGGCATCCGTTTCACTGCAAATTTGCAACCATGGCAGAACGACATCTTCCTTTTGCGTCTTGGACCATTCGCGATAGGTGACTGCAACACACTGGTTCGGACCGCTGGTCATGACATCGTGCAAAGACCGTAATGCTGCGACGTGTCCAGCACGCACCATCTGCACAGTGTCAGAATCCAGGAGGGATGACCGATCGACGGCAAAGACAATTGCAACATCGACACGATCCGAACGCTTCATCTTCTCTGCCGCAGCCCGTTCGCTCCCAAATGACAACGATCCAAGCAGCATTGCAGCAACTGAGATCAGAACTGACCGACTAAAATCACCAAAATTTGCGTGTTTGCGAAACATGGTTGCCGCCCCAATCACCATCGCCGACGACCCGTCAGCGGATTGAGCGGGACCATAATCCCCTGATGCAACTGCTAAAATACGACATGTGACGTATTTCATCCTATCAGGCCACTTGATAGCTTTCGATCAGGAGCGAAAACACTTCCATTCGAGCGAGCTATCGTGCATCCCGAAAAGTGTGAAACGGTTTTCGGATAAGATGCGCGTCCAAACAAGGCACTTGAATAGCGGCTCTGGCAGTTAGGGTGGCTACTGCCAGAGCCGCAATTATCAATGATTATGCGGAGGGCAATCCGAGGCGCACTGCATAGGCCGTCAACTCGGCGCTGCTATGAAGATTGAGTTTGCGCATAAGGTTTTCGCGGTGCTTGCGCGCAGTAAAAACACTTATTCCGAGCCGCTCTGCGATTTCTCTTGTTTTAGCGCCTTGCGGAATCAGAGCCAGAAATTGCAGTTCTCGTCTGGTGAGAGGAACCGGAGACTGGATGCCGATATTGGGTTCCGGCTCGTGACCGTTCGGTCGACTGAGCGCGATAGCCTGGTGTGCGGCACCATTATCGTTTCCGTTTTGAAGATTGGTAACAGTCGTCAGCAATTCGCCCGGATCGCCGTCTTTGGTGAGATAAGCATCCGCACCCGAGGCAAGCGCTGCTCTGATGGACCGAGACTCGCTGTTAGCCGACAGAATGACGATCTTCAGTTTTGGATAGGTTGTCCGCAATTGCTCGATAAACTGGAAACTATGAAATCCCGGCATTCCAAGATCAAGCAAGACCATATCGCAAGGTGTTTGCGCCAGAACGGCCAGTAAAGAAGAACAATCTCCGACTTCTCCAACCACAACTGTTTCGCTTATAGTCGAAAGAAGCAGTTTAAGTCCTTCGCGGACGATACTGTGATCGTCGGCCAAGATAATCCGGTAATTTACCCTCATCGAAAAGATGCCCCTCAAAACCACAAGCGAATACAGGATAGCATTATGGTCGCATTAGCGCTCTCTGAAAAAGACGAAAAATCTACGAGCGTTAATCCTGTCGATGAAGCGCGCATCAGGCAAGCGCTGGTCAATATCCTTTACAATCATTCGGCCGGGGTGTTGCTGACCAATATCTTCGTACCAATACCCTCGCTTTTGCTCTTCTGGGGTAAAGTTCCCAATGCATGGCTCATTGCCTGGTGCCTTTCGGTTTACCTGCTCACAATCACCCGTGTCATCGTCACACGCAGCTTTTTTCGCCGATCCAAGACGCCGGACTCCTATTCAAAATGGGCGTGGACTGCTGCCGGATTTTCGTGGTTATCGGGCTTGAACTGGGGCTTACTCGGGTTGATCGGTTTCGTATCTAACGAGCCGCATTTGCTGACCTTTGCGATGATCGTCATGACAGGGTTAACATGCGGTTCCGTGCCCACCTCATCTGCATTTCTGCCAGTCCTTGTCGGTTCGCTGTTTACCACAGTGCTGCCGAGTACGATCTATTGCATTCTGGCGCAGGGCGAAGTCTACAATGCCTATCTCTTCCTCGTTGCCTGCCTCGTCATCATCAACTGCCATCACGGTCGAGTAACCCACCGGGATCTGGCTGAAACAATACGGCTGCGGTTTGAAAACGAAACGCTTGTCGATCAGCTAAAGAGTGAACGAGACAGGGTGGCGGCAGCGGACCGTGCCAAAACACGCTTTCTGGCAGCCGCCAGTCATGATTTACGCCAGCCTGTCCATGCGCTTGGCCTTTTCAATTCGACACTGGCCGCACTGGCGAGCAGAGGAAATGTAAATGCGACAGACGCTGGCAACATTGCCGGAAAGATCAGAAAGGTCGTTGCCAATCTCAGCTACCTGCTGAATGCGTTACTCGATGTTTCACGTCTCGACGCTCAGATTGTAACGCCCAACCGAGAAATCATTTCAATCAACGATCTGTTCGACAACCTCAAGAACGAGTTCGCAGGCCTTGCTGAAAGCAAAGGCTTGGAATGGCGGATGCTGAAATGCTCCCATCATACCGACAGCGATCCGATGATGCTTCGGCAGATATTGGCCAATTTGATCACGAACGCCATTCGCTATACCGAAAGCGGGCGGATCGTTTTTGGCTGCCGCCGCAGAGGCGATAAGGTCGAGATACAGGTATTCGATACCGGTCTGGGAATTCCGGTAAGCCAACACATCACGGTTTTTGAGGAATTCGTGCAGCTTCATAATCCTGAACGGGATCGCGACAAGGGTTTGGGTCTTGGCTTGTCCATTGTGAAGCGAACCGCAGAGCTGCTTGGTCATCCGGTTCGCCTGGTGTCGCAGCCGGGCAAGGGGTCGATGTTCTCGATCATGGTTCCGCTCGTCACCGACCAGCGCCAATCTGAAAAGACAATACAGAACATCCCTCAAACTGGTGGAAACATATTCATCGTCGATGACGAAAGCACCGTATTGGATGCTCTGTCCGGTCTCGTGGATGTTTGGGGATATCGCGCCTATGCGGGACGCAATGTGGACGAAACATTCGTCGCATGGCAGACTGATGAAACCGCATCACACTCTGCTTCGGATATTATCATCGTAGACTACCGCCTTGAAGGCGGGATGATCGGAACGGAAGCAGCCAGCAGATTGTTCAAACATCTTGGGCGCAAACTGCCGGTAATTATCCTCACCGGCGACACCTCGCCCGAACGGCTGCGCGAAGCGTCCGCAAGCGGTTATATGCTGCTTCACAAACCGATTGATCCAAGTGAATTGCTCCAAGCTATTCAGCAGCCAACACAGACCTCGGTTTTGACCCGCTAAAAGAAAAATTCCAAGCCCGGCTTGAAACTCAAATCTCGCTTACTAACTGTTGGAGAGTGGACCGGGCCCCTCTGGCGGTTTTTTCAAACCGTGATGTCGGACCACTTCGAGCGCGCTCGAGGTCAGCCCGGAAATTCCCAGCCGACCTTGTGATATTTTGAACAGAGGTCGGATATGGAACTCTTTACATCACTTTTTATGGGAACACCGGTCTGGATGTGGCTGGTGTTTATCGGCATTGTTCTGGCTTTGCTGGTGCTCGATCTTGGCGTCTTCAACAAGGAAGACCATGAGATCGAGATCGGTGAAAGCCTGAAAATGTCGGCTTTCTACATCACACTCGGACTGGCTTTTTCCGGCTTCGTCTGGTGGCAGTTAAGCAGCGAGGCAACGGCGCAGTACCTTACCGCCTTCGTGGTCGAAAAGACGCTGGCGCTCGACAATATCTTTGTCATCGCGCTGATTTTCAGCTTCTTCGCTATTCCTCGAAAATACCAGCATCGCGTCCTTTTCTGGGGCATTCTTGGCGTTATCGTGCTGCGTGGCATCATGATCGGTCTTGGCGCCACAATCGTCGCGAACTATCACTGGGTTCTCTATCTCTTCGCGGTGTTCCTCATCATCACCGGCATCAAGATGTTGTTTTCAAGTGAAGATGATGAGCCCGATATGAGCCGCAATCCGCTGCTGCGCTTTGCCCGCAAACACATGCGCGTCACAGATGAGCTGCACGGCAATGCCTTCTTCGTTCGATTGAAAGACAGCTCAAGCGGCAAGATGGTGCGCTTTGCAACGCCGTTGTTCCTCGCACTTATCATGATCGAAGTTGCGGATCTGATCTTTGCTGTCGATTCTGTCCCGGCAGTGTTCACCATCACCACCGATCCCTTCATCGTTTACACGTCGAATATCTTCGCAATTCTTGGTCTCAGAGCGCTGTTCTTTGCCTTGTCAGCCATCCTGCATCGCTTCGCCTATCTTAAATATGCGCTGTCGATCCTGCTGATCTTCATCGGCTCGAAGATGTTCATCGCCGATATCATGGGATGGGAAAAGTTCCCGCCTGCCTGGTCACTGGGCATCACCTTCGCAATTCTCGGCACAGGCGTCATCGTCTCGCTTGTAAAAACCAAAGATGCGGTAAAACCGGTGAGCCACCATTAGAGCAACCGCAGGAAAAGTGGGAACCGGTTTTCCGTTTTGCCTAAAATTTAAGTGTCAGATCTGCCCGGACCTTCATGGTCCGGGCAGTCTTCATAAAATCAGTAGATTATCTCTACGCCTGCCCGCTCTAATGCTGCGTAGACCGCACTTGGCGGCGGCTGGTCTGTAATAACAAGATCAATGCTTGAGGTCGGCAGGATGGAAAACTTGTCCGAGCGTTGCAGAGCTGTATGGCTGGCAAGCACGACGAATTTTCTCGTTTGACGCCGCACAACCTGCGCCAGTTGCAAATGGCGATCTGACGGCCCCAACAAACCGCGCTCCACATCGAAGCCGCTTGCGCCCATGAAGGCGATATCAAAAACGCGCCGTGAAATAATCTCCATCGCTTCAAAGCCGAACGAAGCGCGGGAATGCTTGTCGAACTGTCCGCCACAAAGCGTGAGGTCCGTCTGTCCACCCATAGCAAGAACGATCATGATATCGACCATCAAAGAGGTCGCGATGATTGGCGGTTCATGGCGCGCTTCCCAAGCGGTTGCCAATGCGGTGGAACCGCCGCTGAAGAACACTGACATTCCCGGCTTGAGCAAGACATGAGCAAGACGCGCAATCCGCTCTTTGGCTTCCCGATCCGCCCCGATACGCAGGTCGATATGCGGCAGCCCCTTCGCCGTGACCGCCCGTGCGCCGCCATGGACGCGCATCGCCTGACCCTTCTCCTCCAGTGAAGCGAGATCGCGCCTTATCGTTTCTTCTGAAACTGAAAACATATCGGCCAGTTCTGCACATGTTGCATCACCAAGTCTGATGAGACGATCGCGAATGCGGTCCTGCCGGTCGGAGGGGCGGATAGGTCTTTGTGCCATTAAGCGGCCCTGTAATTATTAAGCTGCGAGTGACCTACAGGGCTTATCTCACAGGAATACGACAAAGTTTCACGCAAACGGTCATTAACCGGGCGATTATCGCAAAGACCGGTCGAAACCGACAATTCCCGTGTCATTCATGCCCGATAGTTTGTGCCCAAATCGGACACAGGAGTGACGGACATGGTCGAACTTTCAAGACGTAGTTTTCTGACAGCCTCAGCGGCACTGGCAGCCACAAGCACCTTCGGCATCTCTTCGGCTTTGTCTGCCAACGCCAGGATTGAAATCTCCAGCATCTGGGGACCAGACAAGCCGTTCCAGAAAGTCGTTGATGCTTTCAATGCGCTGCAGACCGGCGTTACAGTCACCAACCGCTTCGATGGCGATTATGAAACAGCGACCGCCAAGGCACTCGCCGGTATTGCTGCGGGCAAGCCACCAGCAATCATGGTGACGGGCTGGAAGTTCGGATATTTCGCACGCCGCACCCTGGGCGCACGCGATCTCAACGAAATCGATGCGACAAAAGCAAACACAATCATCGCGAACTTCGTTCCTTCGCTGATGCCGCTGGTCACAATCGATGATGCCGTGATCGGCCTGCCATGGGCAATGTCCACGCCGATCACTTTCATCAACAGCGCCTTGTGGGCCGAAGCCGGGCTGGATCCGAACCTCCCGGATTATCCAGATACCGACTGGCTTTATAACGCCGCGCGCACGCTCGATGAAAAGCTCAAGGGCAAACACGCGACCTATCGTTCAGCACTCGCCCTTTCCAACAATGAATGGACAAGCCAGTCCTTCATCCAGAATGCTGGCGGTTACATCATCGACCCTTCAGGCAAGCTCGCTCTGAACAGCGATGAGGCCGCAAAAGGCATGGAGCTATTCTGCCAGCCAGCCCACCAAGGTCTCTGGACACCCGTGAGCAGCAAGGAACAGGATGCCGCTTTTGAAGCTGGCGCGCTTGCGATCTGCACCACAAGCTCGACACGCGCTGCCAGCTTCCCGTTTGGTAACGCCAAGGCGATCACCGCGCGCTTCCCTGGCGTCCCGGGCCATGCCCGCAATATGAACAGCGGCGGAAATTTCCTCGCCGTTTATGCAAAGAACGACGAACAGGCCAAAGCTTCACTTGCGTTCCTCGAATTCTGCGCCTCGCCGGAAGGTCAGAAAATCTGGTCAGAAGTCGGCTATCTCAACACATCCGTTCACGATATTCCGCTGATTAACGACTTCATGAAACCAGCAGCCGGTCAGCTGACGGATGGTTTGACTGCCGAAACCATCTGGCCGGGCAAGCGCGGTCTTGAAGGCCAGAACATCTGGCGCAAGTGGGTTTCCCGCATGTTGACGAAAGAGATCGATATCAAAACCGGCCTCAAATCGGCTCACGACGAACTTGCAACCGTGCTGGTGGATGCCTGACGCCAAATGTCGAAACCGCTGTTTACAAAACTGGCCCCTTGGATATTCGCGGGGCCAGCCGTCCTTTCCGTGATTGTTTTCCTGTATGGCCCGATTGTAGCCTCGGCTGTTCTGTCGGTTGTCGACTGGAACCTGCTTTCAACCGATGTCAGCTTCGTTGGGTTCGACAATTATAAAAGCATATTTGCCGATGCCGATTTCCGGCTTGCGGCCTGGAACACCGTGCTCTATTGCGTCATTCTTGTTCCGGCGCAGATCATTTTGCCGCTCATCATCGCGGTGATGATCCATGCTGTGCAGGACTCGAAGCTGGAGCGCCTCTATCGCGGGGCTTTCTTCCTGCCGACCATATTGGCCTATTCGGTCGCAGGCGTGACTTGGTCGTGGCTGCTCAATCCGGTCAATGGTCTCTTCAATGAAGTGCTGGTCTGGTTCGGGCTGCCCACTTCAATGTGGCACATGGACCCCAACCTTGCGCTTCTGTCTGTATCGGTCGTCACCTTCTGGAAAAGCTTTGGCCTCAACATGCTGTTGTGGATCGCCGCACTCGCCAACGTTCCCCAATCGTTGCGCGAGGCATCGCGGCTGGACGGTGCTGGCGCATGGCGACGCTTTTTCACCATCGAGCTGCCGCTGATCACGCCAACCGCGTTCTTCATTTCCGTTACGACCGTATTTTCAGTGCTCGACGATATTGTCGGTGTCGTTGATGTGCTGACCAGCGGCGGACCAGCGGGCCGAAGCTCAAATCTTCTCTATTTCCTCTGGCAACAGGGTTTGCAGTTCTTCCAGTTTGGTAGAGCAAGTGCCGTCGCCATGGTCATCATTGTTGCGGTTCTTTTCATCACATGGGCGCAGTTCCGCTTCGGCGAAAAGCGGGTGCATTACCAATGACCGCCAATTCTCTCAGCACCACACTGCAGCGTGGCACCCTTCACATTCTTCTCATTGTGCTGTCACTCATCACGCTATTTCCATTGCTATGGATGGTGACGTCTGCGTTCACACCCAATGCACTGATTGCCCAGAAAGCTTCGCGGTTCTGGCCTGAACAGATGACTTTTTCGAATTTCCAGCTTGCGGCAGATCGCTATCCGATCTGGTGGTGGTTGTTTAATTCCGTCATCACCTCGGGTACTATCACACTGGGCAAGCTCATCATCAGTCTGCCAGCAGGCTATGCCTTTGCCCGAATGGAGTTTCGCGGCAAACATTTCCTGTTTTGGCTGGTGATTGCCACCATGTCCTTTCCGACCGTTCTCGCAATCATTCCCACCTATATCGCGATCGTTAAGATACAGGCCTTCGATACCTATTCGGCCATGATCATCCCTTCGATCCCCTATATCGGCTTTTATGTCTTCTATTTCCGGCAGTCGTTCCGTTCGCTACCCGATGAAATGTTTGAAGCGGCGCGCATCGACGGGTGCGGGATCTGGAAGCAATTCAAGGACGTGGCCATCCCCAATGTGCTGCCGGCCATTGCAGCCCTTTCAGTGATCTCCTTCATGGGCGCCTGGAACATCTATCTTTGGGGCCAGCTCGTTCTGGAAGATACCGGTCGAAAGACCCTCACCACCGGTATTGCGATGTTTGCCGATGTTGATGGCGCAGAAACACCATGGGGACCGTTGATGGCGACCAGTCTTCTATCTGTATTGCCGGTGCTTGGCATGTTTCTTCTGGCGCAACGCTACATCGTTGAAGCATTCTCTGCCGGAACAGGAGAGAAATAATGGCGCGTATTCTGGTTATCGCACATCTCAACCATGACCGGATCTGGGAGCTTACAGGACCGCTCAAATCCGGCTCCCGTGTTTCCTGGGGAAAGCGTGAGACACGGCTCGGCGGCGGCGGGTATTTCACCGGCTCACCATTTCTTGCGCTCGGGCACAAGGTAGCGCTGGTAAGCTCACTCGGCAATGATGCGCTGGGCGAAACCGCGCGCCTTGAACTTTCAGCGCTCGGCTTCGACATGCAGCATGTGCTGACACGCGATCGCGGCACCCACATCACCGAAATTCTGCTGGAGCCATCCGGCGAACGCACAATTTTAACGCCGAGCGATGGGCCGATGCGGTTGTTCCGGCTTGATGGCGAAGTCGACGCCGATGCAGCCTATATCAATTGCTTCAATCCTGATGCGACGATCCAAAAAGCGCTCGATTCAACAGGCTTTGTCGCGTCTCAGTTTCCTTTGTCCGACACTTCCGTGCCGCGACCAGCGGATCTTATGATCGGTTCGAAAGGCGATTTTCCAGAGCTTGATGACGATGCGCTCTGGCGCAAAGCCCTTCATTTCTGTGGTGCGCGCTTGAAACATCTCGTCATGACCGACGGCACGCGTTCCATCACCATTTATGATGGCAAACAGGAACGCATCGTATCGCCCACAAAACGCGCCGTCGTCAAAAGCACAATCGGAGCGGGCGATCATTTCAGCGCAAATCTCGTATCCGCATTGCTGGACGGAATGGCGATTGAGAGTGCTGCGAGCTTTGCCAGCAAAGCAACCGCTGATTGGCTTGAACTGCGGGACCGAGAGCCAACGCTTTAGCCCAAGTGGCCCCCCGAATTTTAAAGATGCGAAGCGCGTGATTTTTCAAATGCTTTGCGGAAATGGAGAAAAATGGCCGGTATCATCATGAAAGACCTCAAGAAGGTCTATGCTGGCGGAGTGGAAGCCGTAAAAGGCGTTTCCATCGATATCCGTGCAGGCGAATTCATCGTTCTGGTCGGGCCGTCAGGCTGCGGAAAATCCACGCTTCTGCGCATGGTGGCTGGTCTTGAGACCATTTCAGGCGGAGAAGTCAGCATCGGCGGGCGCGTGGTCAACGAAGTTGAACCCGCAAATCGCGACATCGCCATGGTGTTTCAGAATTATGCGCTTTACCCGCATATGAGCGTCTATAACAACATGGCCTATGGCTTGCGTAACCGAAAAACACCAAAAGCCGAAATCAAGACGCGGGTTGCAGAAGCAGCGCGTATGCTTGAGATCGAACCCTATCTTGATCGTAAGCCGAAAGCTCTTTCCGGTGGTCAGCGCCAGCGTGTTGCCATGGGCCGCGCCATTGTGCGCAAGCCTTCCGTGTTTCTCTTTGACGAGCCGCTTTCCAATCTCGATGCCAAACTGCGCGTAACAATGCGCGGTGAAATCAAACGTCTGCAAAGACGGCTGGGCACAACCTCGCTTTATGTGACGCATGATCAGCTTGAAGCCATGACACTCGCGCATCGGCTGGTCGTGTTGAACAAAGGAAGCATCGAGCAGATTGGAACCCCGCTTGAGGTCTATCACAATCCGGCATCCACGTTTGTCGCAAGCTTTATCGGCTCGCCAGCCATGAACTTGCTCAACGCCCATCGTGAAGGAGACCGACTGATGATCGGTGAGGCAGTCTTGCAGCTTTCAGGAACTCTGCCAGCATCTGGTCCAGTGACGGTCGGTATCCGGGCGGAAGATCTTGTTCCAGCGCAGGACGGCGCGAATGCGATCAGCTTCAATCTTGATCATGTCGAAGAACTTGGCGCCCAGCGGCTTGTGCATGGCATGGTTGGCGAGCAGCGCATAACTGCAGCCTTCCCGCCTCACTTCGCGATTAGCGATCATATGCAATTAACCGCGGCTGCCGATAAATTGCATTTCTTTTGCGCCAATACAGGCAAACGGCTGGTTGCAGGCGTCCGAAAGGCAATTGCGCAAACCACATCGAACCTGTCGCTTGTCTGAGGTGAAATGCGCTATGTTTTTGTTTTTACGCACATCTTTTTTCGAAAACCGGCCCCACTTTTCGGGATGTGCTCTAGCTGGATTTTTTCAAGTGCCGCGATATGGCGCTATGGGAGCAATTCATTTATGTATCGCTAACGCCAACTAGCATCCCTGGAGTTCAAGAGTGATCAACAGTAAGAAATTGTCTTGCAGAATTGCGTTTGGTCTAAGCTTGGTATCCCTGCTTTTTTCTCAAACTCTGGCCGCGTCATCGAACTCGGGTGATCTATCTGCCAAGGAGCGTACTGAACTGCAGCAGTCCGCCGGTATCAGTTGCGATGCAAAAAATAATGATGATTGCACTGCCGGCAATATTGAAAGCGGCGATTATTACAACGTGCGGATCTATAGCGATTGCGCAATTGCAGCTTACTTTGGTCGGATAAACGAGAAGCCTGTGTCTTTGCGGAAAGATGTCGCGACAACAGGTACGGAAGGTAAAATAGAAGGGGCGTTGGCACCCGAACAATTGGTTTGCATCAAGGCGGCCGCGCAAGTGAACGCCACAGATAAAGAGTATTACGTCATGGCGCTCCCAATGGACCATGGTCCAGAGTGTAAAGGCGAAGAGCTGTGCAAGAAGCCCCGGTCACTTCCTGAAAACTATCAAAAGACGATGGGTAACTGCGAGATGGACAGCCAGAATAACTATCGCGGCTGTCCGCAGGGATGGATTTTTGCAAATGAAATGGAAGCCTATTCAAATGGGCTACCGGGTGCACAATAACTCATTGCACCGCAGCGAACCGTACCTAATCGCCCAGCCGCTTTTCTAATTCACGAACGCAAAGCTGATGCCGCACTCATGCGGAGCGTCATCAGTGCGGGGACCAGCGAAACCACCGCCGCAACTATGATAAAGCCCACGGCAAGCCAGACATCGCTCATCGCGAATTCCACTGGCATTCTAACCGCCGTGGTTGCCGTGAGCCATGATGTGATAGCGCGAGCAACAGCATAGCCGATTGCCAGTCCCAGGCAGATTCCCAGCAGCAGCAGGAAGAACAACTCGCCCCAGACGATTGCCATGATAGAGCGAACCGGCGCACCCAGCGCGCGCAATGCGCCGATCTGGCGTTTGCGCACGCCGATATGCATGACAGCAACCAGCAGCAAGGCGAAAACCACAATGCCTTGCGTGCCGACAGCTATGCCGAGCAGCAGACTGCGGGCATCGCCCAGCGTCGAATAAAGCCTTGTGAGAACCTCTGCCGGAAAGATCGCCAATGTGCGGTCAGAGCGATATTCCTGCCGCAGCCGATAAGCATCTGCAATGGTTCTGGGTTTTACGAGAATGGCCGGAACGCCGGGGCTATCGGCATCGAACGCCTCGTCAAGCGGCGCATCGACGTCAATCTCGTGATCATGATCATGCAACTTTTCATTGACCAGAACGCCAAATCCGTTGCCCGACTTTTCAACATGATCAGTATGGCCGTGCTCTTCATGCGCTATCATGCCATGCAGCTGCCATACCGTGCGAATTGGCACAAGAATGGCACGATCCCACGCCGTTCCAGTCGGCGCCATTTTTCCAGCTACTTGATAGCTGACTTCACTATGCGCGTGTCCGCCGGTTTCGACAGTGCCGTGCATTGGATTGACCCTGGCACCAACAGGCAAATCAACTGCGGAACCGATCACCGCCTCGCCCAGACGCGCGAACTGCGCACCTTCGGCGAGCTGCGGAGATAAGGCAGAAATGAGCGCGGTTGTTGTGCCGACAATCGGAAAGCCCATGGCGCTGTCGCCAAAGCCGATAGGTGCCGCGAAAGCCACGCGGCTGTCATTGGCGAGCTTGCCCAGCATGTCGCCAGACATAAGCGGCAAGGGCGACGGCTGCAGAAAGACAGACGACAATGTGAGCTGCGTGTCGCTTCCTGCCGCACCGATCACCAGATCGAATTTATCTGACGCGCGCGCCGTGCCAAGCCGCACAGCCCGTTCCTGCAAGGTAACGACCGAGCTTAGAGCAACCGACAGCGCCAACAGCACGATGATCGCAACGGCACCGCTCCAGAAACGGCGCAGATCGGCAAGAATGAATGCGATCATGACAATTCCATCTCCGCACTGTCGCTGACAATCTTTCCACCTTCGAGACGAATGCGGCGCTGCAAATATTGCATCAGCTGCGGATCATGCGTGACAACAACCAGTGTCGCCTTTTCCTCGATCGCAAGCCGCACCAGAAGCTCGGCAACATCGGCACCGGTTTTCTGATCAAGGCTTGCGGTCGGCTCATCGGCCACGATGACACCAGGCTTTGAAAGAAGCGCACGCGCAATGGCCACGCGCTGCATCTCGCCACGCGACAGTGTTTCGCTATGTTGGGCGGGACGCGCAATTCCGACTGTCTCAAGCAGTTGAAGAGCACGCTCGCGATCAGCAGTTTTCACGCCACGGCTTAGTTTGAGCGGCAAAAGCACATTGGCGAGTGCTGACAGGCCGGGAAATAGATAAAAATCCTGCAGCACCAGCCCGATATTCCGCGCACGAAACGCATCGCGCTTGAAGGTAGACAAGCTGCTGATTTCCGTTTCGCCCCAGACGACTTTCCCGCTCTTCACAGGCTCAAGGCCGGTTATGACATTGACCAGCGTGCTTTTGCCCGAGCCGGATGCTCCAGTGATCGCCAGATGACCGCCAGCAATCAGGTTGAATTTTTCAATGGAAAGGACAGGCAACGCAAGCCCCGGAAATCGCACTTCCAGATTGGCAATATCGAGCGAAAGCCCGGAGGGCTTGGCGAGCATCATCATCAGACCGTTTTGAAAGAAGCGTTACGCAGGCGAAGCTGACTGACAAAGCCGGTTTCAGGATCAGTCCACGAGCCATATTCCAGCGTGCCGCGCGTCAGGATCGGCGCGTTAAACTGCACAAATGTCTGTTTGGATGCCAGATAAACGACCATGATATTATCCGGCCAATCGGAATCTGACGAGCAGAACGGGCAGATCGACATCGGAATTTCGGTCAGAACAAAGAAATTCGCTTCCGCCTTCAATGGCGGCGCCATGAACCCGCTGATCGCCACTTCCTTGCCGGAAGCGCTTTTGACCTGATCGGAAAACTCCAGCCCCAGAACGCCAAAGCTCTTATAGAAATTATCGAAACCAAGCTGCTCTGCGGCATATGCTTTGTTTGCGATGCACATCAAGGGCGCGGTTGCCAATGCACCAAGCATGAGTTGCCTGCGATTGAAATCCTGTGCTGTGCGCATCGTACACTCCTGTAATAAATGGACAGGCGGATTGTCCGCCTGCCCTCGTCCAAATGACGATTACTCGGACTTTGCCTTGCCAAGTGCGAAGGCATCAGCCAGCACACGGTAAACGTCGCTCTGTTCCATGTAACCGCGCAGGCCTTCGGAACCCGGACCGGTTGCCTGAAGAACAACGTCATCGACAGCGTGAACGCCGGTGTCATCCTCTTTCGGGATATTGCCCTGAACGAAGACCGCACCCGGAACGTCCTTGTAGGCCTCGTTGGCTACATAATCGCCCTTCTCGTTCTTAACGGCAGGAACAAAAGCACCATCCATCTTTGGACGAAAGGTTTCGTAATGATCCGGGCCGTTATTGGCCGAAAGGAACAGACGACGGGAAACATCAACGCGATCCGGATAGCCGTCACCATTGGTGTCTTCATAGTTCGGGAAACCGGCGGCATCATAGGTGCCGACTTTTTCGCGCATTTCATCACCCGGCTTTTCATCATCAACTGTACCAATGATCGCAACACCATGGGTATGATCGCCGGTGACAATGATCAGCGTATCCGGGTTCTTTTCAGCGAATTCACGGGCAACGCCTACGGCCTTGTCGAACTCGATTGTTTCAATCAGCGCACGATCCCAATCAAGCGGGTGGCTCATCTTGTCGACCGATGCACCTTCAACCATCAGGAAGAAACCTTCCGGGTTCTTGGTGAGCTTTTCGAGTGCCGCCTTGGTCATTTCAACCAGACCCGGCTGGTTCGGGAACTTGTCAACAGTGCCTTTTTTGAGGAACTCGCGATCAAGCGTTACGTCCATATTGCCGGTGTGGAAAAGACCAAGCAGCTTGTCCTGATTGGACGTACCTGATGAAGCAAGTTCGTCCTTGCTTGTGACCAGCGCGTAATCTGCATCCTTGAACAGCTGAATATAATCCTTGTCATCCTTGCGCTTGGAACCCGGAATATCCTTGGCAAGGAAATAAGCCGAACCACCACCCAAAAGCACGTCCGGTTTCACGTCATACATCATGCTTACGATATCAGCCTTGTCGGAGCGCTTGCGCGTGTGTGCGACTAGCGCTGCAGGAGTTGCGTCCTGAAGCTCCGAGGTCGAAACGATACCGATCGATTTGCCTGTTTCGCGACGCATTGCTTCTGCAATGGTTTCGACCTTCGGATCATCCTGGCTATCCGGCGTGCGGTCGGCATAGACACCGAGTGCATTCACACGCGACTTATGCCCCGTCATGTAAGCCGACATGGTGTTGGCACTGTCGGTTGCTATCGAATGGGTTGACGAAGTACCGATGAAAGCGACCGGCGGAATATCGTCCATGTTCAGACGGCCATTGGCCTTACCCTCCGTCATGCCCTTCGACATGATGCGTGCACCCGTGCGGTGAGCGACCGAAAGACCATCGGCAATCAGGAAGATGATATTCTTGGCCTTGGCTTCATTGCCGGTCGAATACACATCCCAGTTGACCGACTTGGTTTCATCGCCTGCAGAGACTTCAATCTTATAATCGCCAGCCTTGCCGATTTTCAAACCGCGCAAAACGAGGGCGGAGCCCAGAACCTTGTCTTCAGCGCCTTTTTCTTCGGCGGTAAACTCGGCCTTGCTGCCAAATACGGCTTCGTAGTCCTGACCATTGACTGTGACCTTCACGTCTTCCGGCTTGATGACCTTATCAAACTCAACCTTGAAATCGAATGGCGAGTTGACAAGGATTGTCGCCCGGTCAATCGGATAGACGGTTGCAGCATCAGCCGCAGTCGTCAGCATGGTTGCTGAGGCGAGTGCAAGAAGCAGTTTGCGCATATCAGAAATCCCCACTGTGTATTGCGTGTGGGGCTCAAATAAGAAAGCTAGATGACACTGGTATAACAGTCAGCCTATTTATTCATAAAACTTAGTTTGCCGGCTACTATCAATGGCAGACTGTTTTGTATGGGCGTTTATGCCCCTGCTTCATCCGTTTGTAAAAAACATGGACTAATTGTCTGCGGATCAATCAGACAGGTGACACATGATGCGCATTACACTCTCGATCATTCCTTTGGCTGCATTTCTGCTCTGCACAGCTATGCCAGGCTTTGCACAAGATAAGGCCCCAGCTCTGATTGGGGAGTTTGTTCTGCCGACCGGTCTGAAACTCAATGGCGTGGAATTTGGCGGCATTTCCGGCCTCGATTACGATCCGGCAAAGAATGTCTATTATGCGATTTCCGATGATCGGTCGGAGAAGGCCCCTGCCCGGTTCTATAAGCTCAAACTCGATATCGACGCAGCTGGCATTCACGGATTGGATACTCTTGAATCGACCACGCTACTTGATGCCGAGAATAAGCCTTTCACCATCAAGGATGTGGATGCGGAAAGCATCCGCTTTAATCCGGCGAGCCAAACGCTCTACTGGTCCAGCGAAGGCGACCGCAAAGGTAAGCCTTCTGTCCGTGAAATGAAACTCGATGGCACTTTTGTTCGCGAGTTCAAACTCCCGGAAGTCTATCTGCCAGATGACAATAAAACACGCGGCACGCGTAACAATCTGGCTTTTGAAAGTCTCACCATCACCGCGGACGGCAAGAGGCTTCTGGCTGGCACCGAAAACGCGCTGGTTCAGGACGGTGACATTGCGACACTCGAACGTGGCAGCAAGCCGCGCATCATTGCCTTTGACATAGCATCAGGGGATGTGACTGCGGAATACGTCTATGAAACCGATCCCATCTTTGCAAAATCTCCACTGCCACCCTTTTGGAACGACAATGGATTGAGCGAATTTGTAACCGACGGTGCGGATCTTCTCACGGTTGAAAGATCTTACGCCCACGGTGTCGGCAACCGCATCAGCATCTATCACGCATCGTTCGATGGTGCGAGCGATGTCGCCGGTAAGGCATCCTTACAAGGTCTCAATGCGACACCGCTCAAGAAAGAACTGCTTTTGCGTCTGGATGAAGGAACATTGGGCCTCGACATCGACAATATCGAATCCATCACATGGGGGCCGGATATCGATGGAGCCAAAATATTGATCATTGCCTCCGACAATAATTTCAATGCTGGCCAGTTCACGCAGTTCGTGGCAATCAGACTGCCATAGGGTCGGGCGCGCTGACACGAAACGGATTCACAATAAAGCGCTTTAAAACAAAAACTTAGTTAGATAATTAAGGATAAAATTCAACAGGATATATTTTAAGCTCTGTCATCAAACCTTTATCGTGACGATAACCACACGTCACAGGGTGCCTTTAAGGACCATTGCGTTTGTTTTCGCAATTTAGGGGGTTCCTATGCGCCTTGGTTATCTTCTCGCTTCCATTGCTACGATCGCTATGACGTCTTCGGCGATGGCTGAAGAAACATTTACCGCAAAATTGGCAGGGCACGCTTATCTGCCAGCTCTGACGCTGATCACACCGCCTGCCGACGCCCCCCGTGATGCGTGGGTTTCCGGCAAGTTCACCGGCAAGACCCGCAACGACAAGCCGATGAGTGTCATGGGTGATGTTGGCAAAGCCTATGGCAGCCACACCACCGGTATCTCCCTCCCCTTCATCGGCCAGCCTGTGCAGGGCATGTCGGGCTTTGCAATGAACCGCGCGGCCGACGGCAGCATTTTCACGCTCACCGACAATGGTTTTGGCACCAAGGCAAACAGCCCCGACGCGCTTTTGTTCTTCCACCGCATGAAGCCAGATTTCGAAACCGGCAAGGTTGAGCGCGTAGAATCAGTATTCCTGCGCGACCCCGATAAGAAAGTGCCATTCCGCATCGCCTATGAAGGCACCGATGGTCGCTACCTGACCGGTGCTGATTTTGACCCGGAAAGCATTCAGTATTTCAATGACGAGATCTGGATTGGTGACGAATTCGGTCCTTACATCATTCGCGCTGCTCTCGATGGCCGTGTGAAAGCCGTCTATCCCACCATGCTTGACGGCAAGCAGCTGATGGGCCCGGATACTCCGGTCGTGGTTGTGCCTGCAGTCGCCGGAAAGGATTTCCGTGTTCAGCGTTCGGGCGGCTATGAAGGCATGGCACTGCAGCCAAAGACCAACCAGCTCTGGGCCATGCTCGAAAAGCCACTCTTTGACGAAAGCGGCAAGCCGGAAGGCGATTTCCTGCGTGTGATTACTTTCGACACCGACAAGGGTGAATGGACCGGCAACAGCTACCGTTTCCGCCTCGCTGAAGGCGCGACCGCTATTGGTGACTTCAACTTCATCGACGACACCCGTGCGCTGATCATCGAGCGTGACAATGGTGAAGGCGATCCAAGCCTTGATTGCAAGACCAACGATCTTTCGGCCTGCTACCCGTTGCCTGCCAAGGTCAAGAACATCGTTCTCGTCGATACATCCAAGATCGATGCGGACGGCTATATTCAACGCATCGGCCATATCAATCTGATGGACATTCAGGACCCGGATAATAAGGCAATCCTGAAGACCGCCGCAGCCCGCGATCTCAAGGGCAAGTTCACCTTCCCGTTCTTCACCATCGAAGACGTGATGCGCGTTGATGACACGCATATCCTGGTCGCCAACGATAACAACCTGCCATTTTCAGGTGGTCGTCAGATCGGCGAAGCTGCGAACAACGAGTTCATTCTGCTCGAAGTCGCAGACTTTTTGAATGCCAAGTAGTCGCGTCTAACTGACCCAACTTTGAAATCGCTGACGGGCACTGCAAGATGCAGTGCCCGCTTGCGCATTCTGCGAAATCAAGACATTGCTCAATCGCATAGCCGACAGATAGCAATGAGCAGAGAAGCAGAATGAGCGTTAGAGAGATCGTCAAATATCCGGCTGCAGGTTTGAAAGCGATTGCAGCACCGGTTACGGTTTTTGATGAAGACCTGCGCATTCTTGCGCAGGACCTGCTCGATACGGTGCGCGCAGCACCTGGGATCGGTATCACTGCCTCCCATATTGGTGTTCTGACACGCGTGGTGGTGCTCGAGCTTTCAGGCCCCGGCAGCGCCAAGACCTACATTAATCCTGAAATTATTTGGGCTTCCAATGAGAAAACCCGCCATCAGGAAGGCAGCGTTTCCATGCAGGGTGTCGTTGACGATGTGGAAAGACATGACCGCATCCGTATTCGCTATCAGGACTTGGACGGCAATGAGCACACGGAAGAATCCGACGGTTTGCTTGCGGTCTGTCATCAACACGAGATTGATCAGCTCGACGGAATTTTTTGGATACAGCGTCTGTCAAAGCTCAAGCGCGACCGTCTCATCAAGCGTTATCAGAAGCTCGGGAAGTAAGTGTTCGGGAATCTCGCAGCCAGCTCGCCAATGAGGCTTTTGGTGATCGTCACGCCGTGACCGGGGCACATCTGGTGGTGCTGATTGATCCGGTAAAGGGGCCTGATTTTTTGATCAGGAGTCAGAAATGCGTGACATAGTGTGCAGCAACCGCGGGACTAATCTCCGATCAGTATACTTTGAACGACTGATGAGCGCGGGCAATCGTAAATCCTAGGCGACTTTAACGACCGCTTCCGACCCCATTGTGGTCGTTCGAGGAATTCGGACCGGTTTCCAGAAGCTGCGGTTCAAGGGAGCTAGAAGCTGACTGAGTGTTTTGAGATGAAAGACGGGACTAGCAGTCGCCGGCCCGAGCAATAAGGGCCTTCACTAGACCTGATATGTCTGTTCTTGCTCGTGTGAGATCGACGTCGTAAATGCCCCTGGAGAGAGGCATCATGCATATTGCAGTGACGGGGACGCATGGTAGTGGCAAGACGACATTTATCGACGACTTCACAGCCGTTCATCGCGATTATGAAAGCGTGCCCGAGCCCTATTGGCTTCTTGAGCAGCAAGGCGTCCCATTTGCCAATGGAACTACGACAGCTGATCTTGAAAAACAGCTTGCCGAAAGCTGTAAGCTGATCTTGGGTCATGCTGGTGGCCGGGACGTGATCTTCGACCGCTGTCCACTCGACTTTCTCGCCTATCTGGAGGTGGTTAGCGCTGGTGAGGGCTTTGAATGGCTTCCGAGTGGCCGTGAACTGGCCAATGTCAGCAAAGCGCTCGCCATGCTCGATGCTGTAGTTTTTGTCCCGCTCTCATCTCCTGATGAGATCCCGGTCGAAATCGAACTTCCTCGATTGCGGAGTCGCGTGGACAGGCGCCTCAAGACCATGCTGCGCGAAGATGATCTGGGGCTATTGCACAACGGGCCACGTATTCTCGAGGTGGTGGGATCCCGGGCCCAACGTGTGGTGATGGCAGGAGCGCTTTTTGGACCGACATAGACACTCAAACGTTCGGTTCGGAAGTTTTTCTCGGCAAAAGCCGCCATTCCGCTTCTCACCCCATGGCAGACAGCCTACCAGGGACGCAAAATCTGATCAGCCCCTTGGGTGCGCGCGAATTTCAAGCCTCGATAGTTAACGGGGCAAACTTGTAGGGTTGCTTTTGATTCAAAGTCGAGGACATGCGTGTCTTGTTTCCAGCAGTATACCGGGCCGAGATTGCAGATTTCCAGTCAGAATCGTTCGGTCTCGATCAGCGCCTTTTCGCGCAAACAAACGTTCCACATTGCTGCCGGGCAGGGCCGCGATATAGGCATTGACCGGCGCATTACCTTCGCCTTTTGGGATGTTAATGTGAGCGCCGGATGGGTGTTTTATTTCGTCTCATACCATGGGGAGGTATGTTCAAGCATTTTGTGCCAACACGTGAAACGGATGCGTCATAGGCTGCTCTCCGTTAATTCGGGCAACGCTCATGGGCGCTGCCCCACATATCGTCCGACAGCAGCCGGAACGGTCAAGCCGTTCTGGGAAAGCGTGAAGTCTTCTAGCGTTTGCAGAATAACAGGATCGGCGGCGACCGCCTTGCCTGCTTTCGTATCGACATGGAGCAGCATCTGCTCCGCGCTCGCCAGTTCCGTCTCACCGCGTTTCAACGAATGAATCAGGTGAATGCGCTTTGCATCGAAGGACAGAAGCTGTGTGTCGACATGCAGTTCGTCGCCAACTTTGGCTTCATCGCGATGCATGATGTGGGTTTCGACGGTGTAATAACTGTGGCCACCGTTCAGATAGGCTTTATCAACGCCGATATGCGCAAGAAACTGGTCGGTGGTCTGCCCAAAAAGATCGAGATATCGGTGCTCGGTCATATGGCCGTTATAGTCGATCCATTCCGGGATTACACGGGCGTCGAGCAATCGCAGCGGACCAGACCCGGGCGTGGCCGCACCATCCGATGTGTCGAGCCGGGCCGTATACTCATTCAAAAGTGCGCCCGCGCCCCAGCCTTTGCCTTGCTGCTGCTGGGATAGAGCGCGGATGATGGCCACCAGATTGGCGTCGCGAATGGACTCAAGATCGCGGATCGACAGGTTTTCGTTCTGCGCGTCGGACTGGCTGGCGATGCGGCCTATCAGGGTCTCGTCCAGCTCCGGAACATCCGTCAGTTTCGTCCACGGCCATTGCAAGGCGGGACCAAACTGCGCCAGAAAGTGCTTCATACCCGCCGGACCGCCCGCGATGCGATAGGTCTGAAACAAGCCCATCTGCGCCCAACGCAAACCGAACGAATAGCGGATAATGTTGTCGATCTGCTCAACTGTGGCGATGCCATCGTTGACGAGCCAGAGCGCTTCGCGCCACAGGGCTTCCAGCAAACGGTCGCCGACAAAGGCGTCGATTTCCTTTTCGAGAATGACGGCTTCCATGCCCGTGTGGCGGTAAAGCGCGGCGGCCATTTCGATAGCCTGCCTGCCGGTCTTTTCACCCGGTACGAGTTCCACCAGAGGCAGCAGATAGACCGGATTATAGGGATGCGCGATGATCAGCCGTTCCGGGTGCTGCAAGGGGGCTTGCAGTTTGCTCGGCAGAAAGCCGGAGGTGGATGATGCAATCAGCGCGTCTCTGGAGCAGGATGCGTCGATCTCTTTGAGAACGGCCAGTTTCAGGTCGAGCCTTTCAGGCACGCTTTCCTGAATCAGTATGGCATCGCGTACGGCATCGGCCAGTGATGGCGCGAAGGAGAGCCTGCCCTTGTTTGGCAGGCGCTTCGGTGTCAGCGCGGATAAAGCACGCAGGGCATTGTCGAGGATATGCTCGGTTGTCGCCTGCGCATCCGGCGACGGGTCATAGACGGCAACATCATAGCCGTTGAACAGAAAGCGTGCGACCCAGCCGCTGCCGATTACGCCGCTACCGATGCAGGCGATCTTGGGAGGATGATTGTTCATCGGCATCACCAACGCTTCTTGAGCTTGAGCTTTTCGCGAACTTCACCAGGCTTCAGTATCTTTGACCCCATGTTGACGGCGATGTTTCTGGCGCGTTCCACCAGATCGCCATTGGAAGCGAGGACGCCCTTATCGAGCCAGATATTGTCTTCGAGGCCGACGCGGATATTGCCGCCAGCGAGCACCGCAAGTGCTGCATAAGGCAACTGGTTGCGACCAATAGAAAATGCTGAGAATATCCAGTTATTCGGCAGATTGTGGAGGATGGACACAAGCGTCGCAAGATCATCCGGTGCGCCCCATGGAATGCCCATGCACAATTGCACCATCACCGGGTCGTCAAGCAGGCCTTGTTGTCGGAGCCATTGGGCCAATGGCAGGTGACCTGTGTCGAAAATTTCGATTTCCGGGCGCACGCCCAAACGTTGAATTTGCGCTGCCATTTCTTTCAGCATGGCAGGGGTGTTGGTCATCACATAGTCGCCTTCACCAAAATTCATGGTGCCGCAATCAAGCGTGCAGATTTCCGGCAGAAGCGCTGCAACATGTGCAAGGCGCTCGGTCGCGCCCGCCATATCGGTCTTCGACGCATCCGGTGGCAGAGGCGCTTCAACAGAACCGAAGACAAGATCGCCGCCGACGCCCGCGGTCAGATTAAGCACAATGTCCACGCCGGATGCCCGTATACGATCGACCACTTCGCGGAACAGTTCGACCTTGCGTGATGGTTCGCCCGTTTCGGGATCGCGCACATGAATGTGGGCGATTGCGGCACCTGCTTCCGCGCTTTCAATTGCGGCATCGGCAATCTGCCTTGGCGTGATCGGCACTTTGTTGGAGCGATGTGTGGTGGCGCCAGCGCCGGTAACAGCGGCTGTAATGAAGGTTTCGCGAGCGGGCTGCAAAGGCATGATGATCTCCCTCAATTTTGTCGAGCTTGACAGGTCGCAGATTGCTGAGATTATCATTTTACGAAATGAGTTTGGCGAAGAGCGAAGCACGTGATCTTTGAACCATCCGATGAACAACTGTCTGTCACCCTGCTGGTTTTGCCGGATTGTTCGCTCATGTCGCTCGCGGCGACGCTCGACCCGATGCGCGGCGCCAACCGCGTGACGGGGCGTTCGCTCTATTCCTGGCGGGTGGTGTCTCCGGATGGAATTGACCCCAATACATCCAGCGGCCTAAAGGTCGGTGTGAATGGAAAATTCGAGGCAGTACCGCAGGATATCCTGATTATCGTCAGCGCATTTCATGCGCTGGAACACGCGACCCCAAAACTTCTTGCGCAGCTGCGTCAGGCCGCCAAACAGTCCCAATTGGTGATCGGTATTGAAGCGGGTTCTTGGGTGCTGGCAAAGGCCGGGCTACTCAATGGCAGGAGAGCCACCACCCATTGGGAGGATCTGGAAGCGTTTTCACAGCGGTTTCCCGATGTGGAAACGCAATCGGATCGCTGGGTGCGCGACGGCACGTTTCTCACCACGGGCGGAGCCGCCCCCGCACTCGATATGATGCTGGCGCTCATTCGCGCGCGGCATGGCTATTCGATCGCGCTCGATGTCGCGAGCCTCTATGTCTATGACGAGGTGCGACAGGCTTCAGATGCGCAGCCACTGGTATCGCTGGGGCGGCTTTTGAACCGGGAGCCGCGACTGGCCGATGCCATCAAGATTATGGAGAACCATATCGACCGGCCTCTACCAGTGACGCGGATTGCCAGAAGGCTTGGGCATTCGACGCGCAGTCTCGAAATGCTGTTTGCCAATGTGATCGGGCAATCGCCGGGCAATTATTATCTGTCGCTTCGGCTCAAGGCCGCTCGACGCCTCATCCTCGATACGCATCTTTCAATGGCGGATACGGCGGAACAGACCGGCTTTTCGTCGATCAGTTCGCTCTCCCGCGCTTTCAAGCGGCATTTCGGACAGGCGCCGAGTAAATTACGGCAAAAATAGTTTCGCGGCTTAATAGATATTACAAGCCGAGGCCGGACTTGACTTCGGCGAGCGCTGGCTTGCCGTCGAAAGTGTTGAAACCCTCGAGCCACGTATCGAGCTGTGCCGGGTTATCCTTGATCCATTTGGTGACAGCATCCTTGGCTTCCATGCCGTCATTGAGGATCATGTTCATCATGGTGCTTTCCATCTCGGTCGTGAACTTCAACTTAGACAGAAAATGCGAGACATTCGGGCACTCGATTGCATAGCCTTTGCGGGTCAGAGTCTCGACGGTTGCGGCACCGTCGTCGGGGCCAAAGAGATTATCGCCGTTTTCCAGATAGGTGAGCCTGTAGCGAATATTCATCGGATGTGGGGTCCAAGCGAAGAACACTACCGGCTCATCCTTGCGCACGGCGTTCTGCACCTGTGACAACATCGCCTGTTCGCTCGATTCCGCCAGCTGAAAATCCTTAAGCTCGAAATTGTTCTTCTGGATCATCGACTGGATCGTTGCATTGGCGCTGCTGCCCGCTTCAATACCGTAGATTTTTCCGCCGAGCTGGTCCTTGAACTTTGCTATGTCGGCATAGGTCTTGATGCCGAGATCCTTGCCCGTCGCGGCAAGGCCGATTTTTGCATTTTCGAGATTGATTCCGGCCTGCTCGATTGTCTTTCCTTCGAGATATGGTTTTCGCGCTTCTTCCTGAAGCGGCATCCAGTTTCCAAGGAAAATATCAATCTGGCCATTCTCCAGTGACTGAAAAGTCACCGGCACTGAGAGAATTGTCGTCTGGGCTGGTAGCCAGCCTTTTCAAGCAAAAGCGATGCGAGCGCCGTGGTCGCGGTGATGTCGGTCCAGCCGACATCAGAAAATCTCGGCGCTTTGCAAGATTCTGCCTCGGCTGCAAAAGCCGGAGCAGCGGACAGGGTTGCAATACCCGCCACCAGCAGGTGATAGAGCTTTTTCATCATCTCTCCCCTTTGTTTTTTGTTGGGAACAATATGATAGGGAAAACTGGCAAAGTCACTTTACGATTCACGCAACATTATTGGCGGTTTACGAAGCTTGTGCCGAGCCCATGCCGTGATTTCTTGAACGGAGCAGGGCGTTTTGCGCTGCCTCCCGATGGCGAGAAAACTCCGGTCAAAACTCATGCCAGCGCGCCAGCGACGATGACATGATAGGGCAAGGACGTGCGAGATGCGCGGACCGACTGGTTTGCGTTGATTTTAAAAGCAATGTGCGCGAGACCGATCACTGCGGGCAGTAAACGCGAAGCTGAAGAAGTGAGTCAGTACACTCCGTTCGGAAATGGCGACGGCGCATCGAGAACCGTGTTCAGCGCCTCCATGATCGAAGCGTCGCGTCCGCTATAGCCGACGAAGATCATTCCGAAGCGCTTGCCGGATTCCACCAGCACATGCCGCATCCGGGCGTCCTGTTCCTCTAGTTCCGATCCCGTGTTCTTAATCGCGATCGACTGATAATCACCGTGGAGCTTGGCGACCAACGGCCAGTCCGATTCATTGAGGCACCGCATGGCACGGTCGGCAGAATCGATCGCCGCCACAGTCGGGCGGTTCTGGTTGTCTACTGGCAGAATCCCATTTGCCGAAAGCGCCGACTCCTCGATGAGCGGATCGAAGTTGGTCGTGAAAACGCAATCGACCTTGCCGGAAGCCATAAGACTGCCAAGCACCTTATGCCCAAAACAGGGAGTGCCCTTGGAGATCGCATCGTCTATATACTGTCGGCGATGCCGGGCCTCAGGATACCGCTTCGAACGCCTTGGCATATTCCGTAGGATCACCGTCAGGCGGCAACTGCGAGTTTTGGCGGAAAAAGGCATCGATCCTGTCGATCCAGATCGGATCAGCCGTATCAATCTCGCGCTTTGACAGGTTTGTTTCGCGGCAAAAGATTTGCGCCTTGAAATCGCGGATCATGGCATAACCGGTCGGAATGCCGGAGGCGGCTGATGCGCCTGCGCCAAGGAACCATGCCACGAGATTTGGCCTGAGATCGAAGGCGGTCGCGAATTGGGCGGCGGATATAGTTTTTATCGGCACGGACTCCCCCTTTTAAGCCGTCGTGGGGAGCGGGTCGGTTCCCTCGCTCAAGATGGCGAGATATCGCCGGTAACTGAACACGCGCCCCCGTTTGCGCCCGGTGATTTCTTCGACGATGCCGAACCGTTCCAGATCGGCGAGCGCCGCATTGACCGTGGGGGCTGAGAGACCTGTTTGCAGAACGAGTTGGTTGGCCGTCAGGAACGGGTTCTGCTGAAACAGATCGTGGATACGCAGCGCGGAGCCTGCCCGGTCGCTCTCTGTCGTAATCCGCTCGCGGTCTTCCTTGAACAGATCGACAATCCGGGTGGCTGCTTCGAATGCCTGATTGGCCGTATCCGCAACACCGGCAAGGAAGAAATCGAGCCAGGCTTCCCATGCCCCGTGCTCTCGCACCTCCTGAAGCAGGCGGTAATAGTCGGCGCGATGCGTTTTAAGGTAGAGGCTCAGATAGAGCAGCGGCTTGCGCAGCACACCGTTGACGCACAGGTACAGCGTCACCAACAAGCGACCGATCCTGCCGTTTCCATCCAGGAACGGGTGGATGGTCTCGAATTGGACATGCAGCAGCCCGGCCTTGATGAGGGCGGGCAGGCGTGAGCCGTCCTCGTGCATGAAGCGCTCAAGCGCATCGAGACAAGCATCCATCTCGGTCGGTGGTGGCGGCACGAACAGTGCGTTGCCTGGACGTGAACCACCGATCCAGTTCTGAGACCGCCGAAACTCGCCGGGATTTTTCGTGCCGCCACGCCCGCTTTGCAGCAGTCGCTCATGCATCTCGCGGATCAGACGTAGTGACAGCGGCAGGTCTTCTACACGCTCCAGCCCATACATCATCGCATCGACATAGTTCGATACTTCACGGATGTCGTCGATCGGCTGGCCGGCTTGCGCCTCGGTTTCGAAGCGGAGCAAGTCCGAAAGGGTGGACTGCGTTCCTTCGATCTGGGACGAGAGGACTGCTTCCTTCCTTACATACATGTAGAGGAACAGTTCCTGACGCGGGAGCAACATCGTGATCCCGTCCAGACGACCTAACGCGCGTTCGGCCAGACTTAACCGCTCCAGGAGGGTCAGCACATCGATCGGCGGCTGCGGTGGCAGCGGGGGCGGTACGAAGGCACGCACGATTTCTCCCGCAACAGGGGTCTCGACAAAACGGCCTAGCCGGAGATTGGAAGATGATTCGGACATACCTCACTATGCGGGCGCTACACTATTTAAGCAATTGGCCTTTGGCTTAAATAGCGACTAGACTAAGGTAAGCAACCTTAAATAACGATCGACACCAACATCGGAAGGCACCCGCAAAAGGTTTTTGGCCGTATTTTTCCGCTTTTAGTGGAGAAAGCGCCACCGATATTGTTCGCTAGATAGTCCGTCCCCGAAAACACTGACGATAGCGAGTGATCCATAAGATCATTCATGGCTGTAGACGCTGAGATCAGGCTTTATCGTAGAAACGGCGGTGATCGACGGTGCGTATGCTACTTGGTGACGTTGCGGTGATCGGCGGCAATATCGCACTATAGAGGGCAATCGGCGGTGTTTGGCGGAACATGCGGGATAGCGATGAGAACTACGTTTACGCTATAGCCCTCCAAAATTAGGATGCGAGCGAACGGCTACAATGGGGTGGAGGGCGGAAGGGGGAATGCAAGTGAGCGAAGCTATCGTAATGCCTCGCCCTGCCTAAGTGTCCGCGGCAGAAAGCTTCGATCAGCCATGCCAGCGCGAATTTCGGATGACGGAGCAGAAATTACCGCGGTGAAAATGCGGTTCCTTGTCAGCGATCACGTCTGCCTTGACGTTGCCGAAAGTCGTGTCCGGCTTATGTTTGATACCGTCGTAAAAGGCTTGGATAATCTCTTCCTTGAATTGAGGCGTGCGGGGGAAGGCGGCAACGATCGCTTCGCGCGTTGCATCGTCGTACTCGCCATAGGTCAAGCCGAGCACATCCATCTCAACCCCTGCGGTGGTGAGCGCGATCACCGGATGCATATGCTCCGGGACGCCGGGCGTAGTGTGCAGCGCGATGCCGGTCCAGACTTTTTCAATGTCGGAAGCATCAACCCCATGGCCTTGCAGGAAATCGCGCGCCGCATTGGCCCCATCCACCTCGAAACGCAGATCGGGACTGCTGTGCGACGGCATCAGACCGACGTCGTGGAACATTGTGGCTGCGTAAAGTAACTCGGCATTGAAGGTGAGGCCGCGCTGTTGCCCAGCAAGCGCGCCGAAAAAATAGACGCGGCTGGAGTGATTGAACAACAGCTCAGATTCAGTGTCGCGAATGAATTCCGTGATCGCGCGGCCAAGCTTGCAGTCGGGTACTGAAACACCGTTGACGGTTGTCGTGGAGAAATCGGTCATGTCGTGTCTCCTGTGTGGGGAAGGATGCTGACAGTATCGGTGACCTGCTCGTTGGCGGCAAATGCATAGACCATCGAAAAACTGCCAAGCATATGTGATAAGAGGCCCTGATTAACGTGGAGGCATACATATGACCAGAAGGACCGTGGCCCTCGTCATCCATGAGGGCGTACAGGCTCTGGACGTTGCAGGTCCGCTCGATGTCTTCGCCGAAGCGAGTGCGTTGCTGCCGACCGACGAAGCCTATGAATGCCTGCTACTGGCAACCGACACCGAGGCTATGCGGGCATCGAACGGAATGATGATGGTTCCACATTTGTCCTTCGCTGAGGCGGGCCGTCGCTTTGACATCGCCCTTGTTGCAGGGGGACCAAATTTACCCAATGAGCAGCCTGACGTAGCTATGCTGGACTGGTTGCGACACTGGGGCGTACTGGCTGGACGTCATGGATCTATCTGCACAGGAGCGTTCGTGCTCGGCCACGCTGGCCTGCTTGATGGGCGTGTCGCGACGACGCACTGGCAGAACGCCGCCCAGCTGGCGGCAAGCTTTCCCGCCTGCCAGGTAGAACATGATCGTATCCACGCCCGTGATGGCGCACTCGTCACATCTGCCGGAGTGACTGCAGGTATCGACCTTGCGCTCGCTCTGGTTGGCGAAGATCATGGCGAGGCCTTGGCGCTGGCCTGCGCCAAACGTCTGGTGGTCGTCGCCCAGCGCCAGGGTGGCCAGTCGCAGTTTAGTCCGTTGTTGCTACCGCAGCGCGATCACGAATCGCCAATCGGCAAGGCCCAAGCCTATGTCGTCAATCATCTCTCGGAACCGTTTTCCGTCAAACGGCTAGCAGAGATCGCGGGTACCAGCGAACGCACGGTGGCGCGGATGTTCGTGAAAGAATTAGGCCAGACACCGCACGACTTCGTTGAGAGTGTGCGGCTCGATCAGACCCGCAACTTGCTTGAGCTTTCGGATCGCCCGATCAAGGCAATCGCATTTGATTGCGGCTTTGCCAATCCTGAGCAGATGCGTGCCGCGTTTCAGCGCCGACTGGGATTAAGCCCATTAAGATACCGGGAGAGCTTTCGATCTTCCCGCATCCGGATCAGCAGCGACCGCGACTTGGCTGCCCAACAGACCTGAATGATCGGCAGATTTCAGCCGGTGTTAGGAGCATCCTGAATAGCGGCAATGGGTCGGAATCTGTCGCGCGCTGCTCCCAAAATATCGGGCCATAGCGTAAAATCGGCGGCTTGCTATCTCACCCGGTGGAATGCGGTGATCGGCGATAATATTGCACTATAGAGGGCAATCGGCGGGATGGCGGGCCGAAGCCGACGAAACCGAGAACTACACCTACGCTATAGCCCTCCAAAGTTGAGGCAAGAGCTAATGGCTACGATGGGGTGGGCTCCTGCCGGTCAGTTTTAGAGTTCAAACGGATTGAAGCAGACGTGGTGATAGTGGCTTGGGCTTCGCGCCCGATAGGTGTCATGCCATTGGCCAAGTTCCAGCCCCGCACTCACGGCGCGCCGTCGAAACTCGTGAAGACGCGCTCGACGTTGGAGGCCTCCGCGATCCCGATTGGCGTGACGATCTTCTGGTCCTGGAGCAGGTTCCAGCATCCGTCGCGGTCGAGCCCTTCCGCCCGACAGTCGGGATGGTCTTGCCAACGGGCCAGGAAGATCGCGCGGCCTTCCGGAGTGTCGATGGCGAGGTCGCCCAGCCGCTCGACCCGGCCGATCTCTATGCCGATCGCGGAAAAGGCGTGGAAGGGCAACTCGCTGCAATAGATCTCGTCTGGATCAATACGGAAGAAAATGTCGTATGGCCGACCGTAGTAAATCTGCATTTCTGCGATCGCGGCCTGCGCCATGTCATCCGTCAGGCCCTTCACGCGATAAACCGAATAGTCCTGTCCGACGCCTCGCGCGATGAATTCGCCAAGCGGAGTTTCCATCACGGTTCGCGCCGCCTCGATCACATAGAGACCGTCAGCGCCCTCTCTGACTATGCCCATATGCGTATAATGGCTGTTGGTCGCCACGCGGATAGCGCTTGCCTGTGGGCTCGATGATTCCTGAAAAATGAGGTCGCCGACCTGCCAGTCCGCGAAGCGGTCCATGCCGATTGCGGTTCCTGGCGCCAGCGGCGCGCTCGCCAAGAGCAGGCACAGCAGTTTTGCAGTTTGAACCATGAAGCGTCTCCATTAAATGCTCGAAGAACACGACGCGTATGGCCATGTTACGGCATAAGCTTCCAGCGCCGGCAAGTCATTGAAAACACCGTCTGGGATGATTCAGCAGTGCTTGGGCAAGAGCCTGGCTCGTGGCAGCGCTCCTTCGTCAGAAGCGAGACTCCAAAACCCGCGACGCCTTTCACTATCTTAGTGTCCGCTTTCAGGGAAGTCATTCATAACGATAATCGACCGCAACGGAGGCGAAAGCGGTCATTATGACTATCTGCTAATGGGATGGTTTGAGCAATAGATGCCGCTTCTATTAATCATAATTTATGCTATTATGAGCTATAGAAAAGGGATTTATCGCTCATGACCTGGAACTGGGTACAACCAGACTGGCCTAATTTCCGTTATGATTCTGCGGCGCTGCACAGTCTGGAGCACCAATTCTTGCTGTCCTCCGGCGAGGTGATCGGTGCCGTTCGCCATATCGATCAGGAACAGCGCAATCTTTTACGCATCGAACTGCTCAGCGATGAAGCGGTCAAGACAAGCGCCATTGAGGGCGAGACTTTGGACCGGCTCAGTGTGCAGTCATCGCTGCGACGTCAACTGGGCCTGGCGACCGACCGGCGTTCGGTGCAAC
>Ga0308157_10001142_pt1 | contig 61492 bp, 48 predicted proteins | sample PhyBR1_FD_201035 | JGI IMG/M metagenome (GOLD analysis project Ga0308157, IMG submission 201035) | Phyllosphere microbial communities from UC Gill Tract Community Farm, Albany, California, United States - DLSLB.R1 | ecosystem: Host-associated > Plants > Phyllosphere > Unclassified | place: USA... | reverse complement strand
CACTTGTAAAGTAATATCAGAATTACCAGAAATGAGATGTAAACTTATTCCAGTATTACCACCTAGAAAATGTAAACTTATTCTAGTATTATAACTCAAAAACGACAAGTAAATTCAGGACGGCACAGGCTATCGGCGTTTTATATTTTCCGAGCCTTACCATATCTACTTTTGTCACATCATTCCAGTCAATATGATGTGGCTTTAACCATCCAACAAAGCGTATACTTTCATTTGAAATAATAAGTTTTAGCCGTGTATAAAAAAACATCGAAACGGCAATTAGAAAAATCAACGGCACTAGGAAAATAACACCACCGGCATCTTTAATAATGAGCAGGTTAATCCCTAATATGAACACAATAAGGCTCAGAATGCGATATACCACTATCTGCCAAGAAGGTGCGGAAAAATATTCTTCAGTTAGTATCTGCATGTTGTAAAAATACTGATTTCTAAAATAGATGTCATACGCAAGTATTGAGCATAAAATTAAAATCACGCTGAGAGGTTCAGTTTGACAGGCCTTTTTTAGCTTAACTCGGCTTTTCCCAGGAACCTTTTTCGTCAAGAATTTTTAAATAGCTGTTATATGGTTCGCTAGCGTGATAAAGCTGATACAACTGATCGGTTAGCGCTTTGAGAAAGCTAAAGAAAATTGAGAAGTCTTCTTTTGAGTTGTAAAGCGCACCCCACTCACCCAATACCCGATTTAACGTTTTGCTGTCTCCAATCGTGATTGAAAATACGAGATGCGGAAAATCCACATCGGTTTGTTTGTAATACATGAGCGGTTGCAGCGGCACCCTCCCGCAGGGAAATACAGCGGAAGAGGTGACCCTTTAGGACAGTTCCACTATATAAACCATTTGATATGCTCGAGGAGCTTTATTAACCGCCAGACATTGTCATAATAATGATCCACCTGATATTGAATAGGGACAAACCGGAGCCAACTAGAATTTCCCTGTGTAATCGTAAAGCACTAACCGCTAAAGCCCCCTCCCCTCTTTAACAGCCTCCCCACCCACTAGCCCAACATTTGTAAACCATAAAAAAAGGAGGTGAAATCCCCTCCTTCTTTTTCATACCATAGCCTTCCGACAGCGAGGTAAAAACTAAAAAGTTGAAATGACTGGTTAATAAATAAACGGTTATTTCCCCGGTAAAATCTAAAATAATTGATACTGCGGCAATTTTTTTATGTAAACGACCCTTTTTTTATGTAAACGCCTCCTACCACTATGCGAACGACTTGCTGAGTAGCCACATATTGCTAATAAAAGATACAATAATTATATTAGCCGACATACACTGCCGAAACGCTGACAATATGGAAATGAAATGCATGATCATTGATGATGAACACCACTCACGAAACCACATTGAAGAACTTATTACCATAACACCAGGAGTAGTCCATAAAAAGAGTTTTGATGATGCCTATGGCGCTTTAACCTACCTGCATCAGCAAAACCACATTGATATCGTTTTCTTAGATATTGAATTGCCGCAAATCAATGGCGTCGAGGCCGCCAAACTCCTCAGGCCCTACTGCGATTTTTTGATATTTGTGACCGGCCATCCGGATTACGGGGTGCAAAGCTTTGAAATCGGTGTAGACGGCTACCTGCTCAAACCAGTGAGCGAAGTTAAATTTATCCGCCAAATCCAACGCCTGTTAGCCATAAAATCAAATGAACCACCCCTCAAAAACCCTGACAACTTTCTACTGATCAAGGGCGGGGCAAAGCATAAATATATTAGCCTGAAACTCGACGAGATTTTATACATCAGGTCCATGTCAAACTATGTCCGGATTTTCTTAGCTGATGAGGAACATATCAGCTACCATACATTGAAGCACATCGAAGAAGCTATCCAGGACCGGACTGAATTTTTGAGAATAAACAGGTCAGAAATCGTATCCTTTAACCACGTCAGTCAGGTCGATGGCTACCAGATTACGCTTAACACCGGCAAGAAATTTATAGTCAGCAGGAGTTATAAGGATAAATTTGACCAATTTCTGCGGGGCCGCTTACCGGGTCCTGGCATCAGGTAAAATAAGCTGTGCGCATTTTTTACCTGATCCGTCAGGAAATCAAATAATCAGCAAATAGTTAAAACCATTGCCAAAAATTTTGAAATCATGAAATGAGGTGGGAAGCTGACACACCAAGTCCTAAAACCAATTTAACAAAAGCCGTAGCGTGCTATTTTGGCTTAAGGATTAAGACCGAGTATTGAATATCATTAAAGCATTTGGTTATCTGGATACCCAATTGTTTTGCAATTTTATTCCCGGTCGTATCCTACGTGTAACTTAGCAGTTCACAGGTTCTCCCTTTTGTATACGATTCTGGTAAATTTAAAATCTTAAGCCTAAAAAACGAGATCACTAAATTGATTTATACGTTGTCCGTCAAATCAGAGATAGCTCGATTACTGAATAGTATAAGAGTTACCACTCCCTAAGTTTAACAATTTTAACTTTTTATTAGATATTTTGACAACTTTAAAATTTGCTATATCAATTTTGATCGGAACTGAGTTAGCATATATAGAGAGCTTGACTAAATAGTTCTCATCTTTTTTATTTAAGAATTTTGCATTGAGTGAATTTTCAACCTGAAAAACTTTAGCAGGAGCTTTCAAGTCGTCGGCTAGGTTGGTTGTAACAAAGATATGATTGTAATTGGAAATATTTTTTTGTAATCCAGTTATGTGATGATCCAGTATCTCTTGAACAGAATGAAACTGCTTTTCCTGACTGAATACGGATTTACTGAATGCGAACAGAAAAAATAAAAGGATAAAAGTTGTATTTTTCATGTTTTATTATTTTTTAGGTGTTACAAAATATCTTTGCGGTATCGTTGCGGTTACACCAGAATTTGAATTATAAATATACACAGTTCCATTTCCCCGTCCAAAAACATAATTGGTTCGGCCTGTGTTGCTTGAATTGATATCTAAGCCATCACCAGAGGAGGGAGGTTGTATAAAACCAACAGTACTTGTTGTTGTCGACATTGAAACAGTACTGCCACTACTACCTCCCGATACAGTTGTTTCATATGCACTTGGGTGGCTATGAAATATTGATCGCGTCTTATTATCTTCCGTTATTGAAATAGTCGCTTTTGGAGCGCCTGGCTTTGCAATTGGACCGGCAGGGGATTCAGTCACATTGCCATCATTTGAGATAGCTCCGCCATATTCTCTACTGTTGGCATCTGAGGTGCCACCTTTGCCATTGTCTTTGTTTACAATATCGACCATAGCCTGTCTTGTCGCCGATGATCCTTCAATCTCCTGTACATTATTATAAACGCTGGCATTTGCATCGAAGGCAGCTGAGTTGCCTGAGTTTTTTTCTATAAAAGTTTTAGTTGCTTTAGCTGTTGCTCTGTCAATGCCTGCCGACGGAGCGCCACCATCGAAGGTTTTCTCCGTTGTCTTTATTACGTATCTCTTACCATCAGCCTTACCGTCACTTCCGATTTTTTTTCCATTTTCATCCAAAAAATCTCCCCAGAACATTCCATCCGGGTCTATGAATCTGATCGGGCTATTTCTCGCATAATTATACGGTGACCACGCTCTATCAAGTTCTGCCATCGGATCCGGAGTGTTCCATCTTCCCACTACCGGGTCATAAAATCTAGCACCATAGTCTAATTGATCTAAACCAAGTTCATTTTGTTTTTCTTTACCATTGTATTTGTAATTATTTATTGGACTACCAGTCAATTGATTGCCAGGATTCATATCTAAACCAAAAGGATAATAATCCTGGACTTGTGAAATGCTACCGTCCTGTTTTACAATCGCACGAATATTGCCTAAATGGTCTTTTAGAAAATATTCATAAGTGTAAGGACTACCTGGCAATGCCCTACCTTCGTCAGTCATAATGAAATCTATTGTGTTTCCGGCGTATTGGATACCACTAAAGTATTTCGTTATCTGGCTACCTAATTGTTTTGCGATTTTATTCCCGGTCGCATCGTAAGTGTAATTTAAAACTTCACCTGTACTTCCTTTTGTATACGATTCTGGTAAATTTAAAAAATTATAACTGATATTGGTAATCCCATTTTTACTGCTACTGATTTGATTTCCGTTTGTGTCATAGGTATAGGAACTACTGGCATTTCCACTTCCGCCATCGGCAACACTAGCTAACTTGTTCCCGTTTATACCATTATAAACATAGTTATAAGTTAAATTATTCAGCAGACCAGAAGCTCCATTATTCCTTTTTAAAGCCTGAACATTTCCCATTATATCATAAGAAATTTCTTCATTAAACCAGTTTGTCTTACCCTGACTATCATATACTGCTTTTTCAAGTTTATTGGTTTTATCATAGTCGTAGGTGTAACTTTGCAGCTGTTGGCTAAGTCCGAGACCAGCAGGGACCATCGTTTGCCAGCTAACTGTTCCTATGTTTCCATTAAAAGTGCCTGGTTTATTACCGTATTGGATCTGCATTCCAAACACATGGGATTGATCGACTGCCATCGGATTGTTAATAGCGGTTAACCACCCCCGCTCATTATATCTATAATCCACTGTCTGAATAAACGAGCCTCCAGTGATTCCGTGCAGGCGCTTTTGTTTTACTTGTCCCAATTCATCATAATCCACCTCACTGAGAATTATTTCACCCTGTGAATTTATATTCTCCTTAGTGCGTTTTTTACGCCCCATATGGTCATATTCGTAGCTAGTTTGAATATTTACCGAAGCTGAACTCGAACTATGATTTCTTGTATTCGCAGTCACCTCCCCCGAAAAGGAGTAGGCGTAAGAAACTTCGTCGTTACCCCCAAAATTGTTATTGGCTATTGTTCTGGATAACTGTCGTTTTAAATTATAATAGTTCACCGTAAGCAACATATTCGTAGTGCCTAAAACCCTCACCTTCGTTCCCGTAGGTAACCCGCGAATTTTATCATAATCTAACTCAGGATAAACTGGCAATGGAAAAGTATTACCGGGAAAACTGTAATCATCATAAAAATGAACCGTATGGTAGACGATATTTGGATTCTCCTCGCCAGCCATTGGGTGCGTACGAACTGTATAGCCATCATTCCGCGATGTGGTACGTTCTTCCCAAGATTCTGCCATTGTATTTATATAGTCATTCTGTAGGGTCGCCCTGCTCATCAAATTATTATTTTCAACGCCAGTCAATACTACCCGTCCAAGTCCATCATATTTTGTAAAACTCCATTGATGTGCAACCTGCTGGTTTGCATCCTGGGAGTAAACTAACTGATCATTAACATTATACACCAAAAATTCCCATCCCTTTCCCGGTATTTTTTTCTCAATTACTCTTCCTTTCTTATCATAATGATATTGGAACCCGAAATCATCTAGCGAAACCTGACTTATATTCCCAGCGTCCGGATTGGTCCCTGGGGTTAAAACAAATGCCAATTCACCAATTGGATCATAAACATAATATGTGCTTAATACCTCGGTTGTGCCGTCTGCTTTGCGGTTATACCGACGAGCTAAAACAACTCTATCGTTGCCATCCCTATACTGTTCAGTTGTTCCTGCTTTTTGATCTGTGGCGGCCCAATTCTCATCATATTCAACATTCACCCGTAGCTCATTCTTCTCATAAAAACCAGCCTCAACCAACTCGTGTTGATCCAGGTATATCCCATTATAAGTATACTTATATTTAGCGTAATATTTTCGGGCCTGTCGTTCCCCCCCTTGTTCAGTATTAGTCAAATATTGAATTTTAAGCGTATGTCCGTTCGAGCCATTCTGCTCTGGCTGCCACAATAAACCAGGTGCGCCACGCTCTTCTACTCTTGCTAAAGGACTTTTTTCGAGCTTGGACATGCTATAGGGAGCAGAGTTATACTGAATACTCGATCCGGGCGCCTGATTCTCGTAAAAAAACAATTGAGCAGAAGTCGCATTTGTCCGGAAACCGCCACTATTAGAGGTTGCCGAATAGGGTTGATAATTTATCGTTTGTCGCCCATAAATATCATAAACCATTGGCTGAATAATATCATTTCCTGTTGGACTTCCCTGAACTTGTACGGTCTGAACCGGCCTTCCGAGCGCATCGAAATATTGGATATTGGTTTGCACTCTATCTTTATTGCAACTCGCAGCAACTACAGCTGCCTGGCTAATCAAATGTTCTTCCCGGGGAACATAAGTTATTATATAATTCTGCTCCGGACTTGGTGCAAGGCAAGGGCCACCCTCAATGACCTCCAATGAAAATGTACAATTACTGATTCCATAGCTTCCCATAACCGTCACGGTGTAAACTGTCATTGGGGATAATACAGCTGGTGTACCGGTGATGGCACCTGTTAAGGCATCGAGTGATAAACCCGCCGGAAGCGCAGGACTAATCGAAAAAGCGCCCGTGCTAACTTTACGAACAACTTGTCCACTGCTTTCTGCGATGTACAAATTACCCGCTCCATCTATGCTGAGGCCATAAGGAGAATTAAATCGGATAGCAGTACCACTACCATTTACTGTCGCGCTACTTCCATTACCGGCAAGTGTTGCAACCAGTCCAGAGCTACTCACCTTTCGTATACTATGATTCTGTTGATCAGCAACAAAGATATTTCCCGAAGCGTCCGCAGCTACACCATTTGGATAGTTGAAGCTCGCACCACTTCCTGTCCCGTTTATAAAGCCGGCAACACCATTTCCAGCGAGCGTAATTACATTGCCCGAAGTGTTAATCTTCCGAATGCTGTGGTTAAGTCTATCTGCCACATATAAATTTCCAGCAGCATCAAAACAAATCCCCATGGGATTACGAAATGAAGCAGATGTCGCAGAACCATCCATATTTCCTGCATTACCAGCACCGGCAAATGTGCTCACATTCCCGCCAGGGGTAACTTTGCGAATTCGGTGGTTGCTATAATCTGCAACATACAAATTACCCGATGCGTCAATCGCTAGTCCAATAGGGCTACTGAAGCTAGCACCAGTACCAGTTCCATTAGCGAACCCTGGTGAGCCACTTCCTGCAAACGTTGTTACTACTCCCGATTGCGTAATCTTACGAATCCTATGATTTTGTTGATCCGAGACATAAATTATACCAGCAGCATCAACTGCAATTGCCGAAGGGTGCTGAAATACGGCAGATGTTCCCTGGCCATCTGCATACCCTGGGTAACCTGCACCTGCCAATGTAGATACAACCCCCTGTGGGCTAATCTTTCTGATGAGATGGTTATCACCGTCCGCCACATAAACATTTCCCTGGAGGTCGACGGCTGTATTTAAGGGCGTATAAAAGCTCGCAGAACTACCATTACCATTTGAAGATCCACTGTTACCGCTACCAGCTAAAGTAGTTGCCATTGCAGTAACAGAAACCGTCCCTCCAGTATTAGTTGGTGCAAGGTTGGCTGACATCCCAAGGACTAAACTAGAGGGGGTCGAATAGGAAATAACAGGAAGCTGCGAAGAGCCAGTGAAAGTGACATTCACAGTAGTGACAATTGTTCCTGTATTACTTGAATATCCTTCTGAAACGACATAATAAGTGCCTGCAGAAAGTGTTGTTTTAACATAGGCCTGTGAACCAGGACATGGTCCAAGAGAACTGTCATCATTATAGGTAATCTCTGTACCCCACTGGTCTAAAAGATGAATGTAGGTATCAAAGCCACTACCACAATGAAGCAACTCGACATCAGCAGTTCCCGTTAAATTAAATTTATAAAAAATATCGTTGCTTTGTTGTCCAAGTGTATTTCCTAAACAAGCGTTCGCATTGCTTCTGGTGTCACTAAAATTACCACTTGAGGAAAAAGTGCCAGCATTGATCGCCTGAGCAATACCCGATCCTGGTGCACCAGCTCCCCCTCCCTGAATCTGAACATCTACAGCAATATTACCTGTGTAATTTGAATAACCTTCTGTAACGATAATATAGGATCCAGGTTGAAGTACCTGGCTGAGTGAGGATTTTGTACCAGAGCAAAGGATACCATTGTCGTCGTTAGAATATAAAACAGTCCCATTTTGATCCCTAATTTCCAGGAATGTATCGAAATTACTGCCGCAGAGCGAAACGCTAACATTTGTTGCCTGTGAAAGACTGAAACCATAACAGATTTCCGGACTGGCAAAGCCGACATTGTTAGGATATCCGACGTTGCTGCGATAATCCGAAAAGCTTGTCGGGCCACATGAATTAACGGGAATTGGATATGGACTATAAACTGAACCCGATTGAGCTCGAACCTCATTTGCAAACAGGCTCAAGACTACAAATAAAGACATCAAACTACGAAAGCACCTTGGAATTGATGATATTGAGAGGTAAATAGATTTCATTGCTATTGGATCACTACAGGTTAAAAGATATTAAATTAGCACTAAAGTTGCTTTGCATCGCCTCTCTCAGTAGTTGGTATTAGTTTTGACTGCTGAGCGGAATTCAGTATTCCTTTTAAGCGCCTGTTTTTTTCACGGATCAAAAGCTCTATTTTTGTTCTTCTACCGGAATCCGTCAAACTTGAATCTGCCTCCAAGGCGGAAATCCCTTTTTTATAGTCTGTTTGGATTTTAAGCACCAGCTCTGCTTTACTCGAATCTATTTGTAACGTTTTACGGTAATGATTACGCTGATCGCGTCTCTGAGTATCTTCTTTAGATTGTGCAAAGCTGTTTTGACTCAGGCCAATAATAATTATCGCCAGCAGTGTAATAAATATATTTTTTTTCATCTTTATGGTTGTTTATAATGGTAATCAAATTGTTTAACGATATTCCCATCCTGATCCTTAATTGCCTTTAATCTCTGTAGGTTATCATAATCGTAAAAAACAGTCATTCCTTTAGAATCCGTCATTGTACTTAGCCCTATCAATGGTCTGTATGAAAAAGTACTGATAAGCGAATTTTTGGTGCGAGGATCGCTGCGCAACGGAGCAAGAAAATTATTTACCCCCGAATGTGTAGACGTTGCTGTTGAGAAGGAAATTAAATTGCTAGCCCCTAGTATACTTTCAAGGTTACTATAAGATGAATTTTCAATAGTAGCCACTATGTAACTCTGATTATAAGACCATATTAAGCTGTTAGTTTTGCCTTTTTCTGTGAACTGTAATAAATTTCCTTTATCATCATACCGGTCAAAAGTCTTGTTACTGACAAGATAGCCTGTATTGTAATTGGTTTCAGTATTTTTGACAAAAAGATTACCCTCTTGGCGATAACTGTAGGCCAATGTTTTCCCTCCCGTTACGCCATATGGCGTTCCATTCGGGTAAGTGGTCTCTATACTCTCTGAGATTATATCCGATACCCTTCCCTGACCGGCTATTGTGGCATAAAGCGTGTTAAAGAATGCCTCATCTGCCACATACCGGTATGATTTGCTCACTTTCATCTCCCTATAGTCTGTTGTCACCGAGCTTAATAGATTTTTATAATTATAACTATATACAGAAGAATTATTTAAACTGTCCGTCCCATAATATTCAACTTCGTTTATGCGATATGGATTGGAAATAAAATCGTAGATTGGATAAATGGCAACTATTTGCTGAGGCTGAGATCCCCAAACTTTACCATTAGTTGTAGCATCAACATATACATAATAATAGCCACGATAATCGGAAACTCTTAATCCATAAAAGAACGGAGTCAATTGATTTTGATACTCACTAGTAACCTTTTTCTTCAAAACACCTTGTTGGTTATAAATCCTGACTGATTTTTCAAGTCCGGTTTTAGGTAAAGTGCGATTTTCAATAGCAGGCACACTGATTGCTACTCTACTCATATACTGAACACTGGTTGAAGGGAGTATATTGGGATAATTATGAAAATCTGTTGTGGTATATCCAAGGTCGATCCCCTGTTCATCAACCATCCTATCAGTTACCTGATCGTAGCCAACACCACTAACATTGCTGACGGTTGAAGCTGTGTAATATCCGTTTCCATTGAATTCTTCGTTAAAATATGAAGTGACTTGAGCAGAGGCTTCCGAGCCATTTTGCAATCCAGTTATATAACTTTCCGAGAAATTACGGTATAAATTTATTGGCAATAGCGCCTTGCCGCCAGAGTAGGAATACAAATGCTTTTGGTAAACGGATCCAGTTTCATTCTTGTGGGTAACAGATTTTACCCTTAAACCATTTCCTTTAGAAGATGTATTAGTATTTGTTTCGTAATCAGGAACCCAATAATTGTCAAACGTATTGAGCTCATACTCAAAATTTGCACTGCCACCTGTTGGGTAAATAATTTGAGTTAAGGTTTCAGCTCTGGCAAAGGATAAAACAGCTGAATGATTGTTTCCGTTATTACCAAGTGTGGGTTTAAGGTATTGCGTTGGATTAGGAATTAAAGAGGTATTGCCAAGTTCCCCGTTATAGAACCCCCATTGATCTTGAGCGAAAGAATTTTTGGCCGGCAATTGCTGCGCGTCATAGTTAAATACATACGTCCCACCTTTTCCATCTACAACCGAGGTCAGTTTTAAACGCAAAAAGGCAGTATTTCCAAAAATGCTGCTGACATAGCTGAAGCCTTCCCCACCAATAGATTGTGAATTTGAATAAGTGTAATTCAGATTAATATTTCTTATTATTTCTTGCGAGCTAATTCGAATGTTGTCAATTTTTCTTCCCCCAAGCCTGTCAAGTCTTTCGGAAGAATAAAAATCTACTCTACCATTGGAGAAAACAATAGAGGATGGGATCACGTAAGATTCAGACTGTTCACTTCTATTTGAAGTAAGCATGCCTTCTGCATGAGTATCCGGCAAGGTGCCACTGAGTGCTAGAAATTTCATGGTATTATAGTAAATACCTACGCCAGTTTCTGTAACTTTTTTCCAAGTCTGAGAAAACTGTGGGAACATTTTAGCTTCATCAGTTTTTATATAATTAATCGTAATATCGTGTTTGTTTTTAGTTTTTATACCGGTTAACACCCACGTCGCAGAAGTATTTCCAGGATTCAGATAACTGCTTCCACCGTAAGAGGCACCCAAAATATTGATGGTGGAGTAGACAAAACTACTACCTGGATTTTTCAGGGCAAAGGAATAAATTTCTCCATTTGGAATTGTTATAGCAAAACTCCCATCGTTGAGGTACTCTACTGTATAACCCAACTGATTTAGTACCTTAATTCTGTTTAGATCTTTGCGATCAAAAATAAAGTTCACATTGTGACCTAAGAAATTCGCTTTGAAAACATCCGGCTCAGAATCAGAATAGGAAGAAGTTAAAAAACTTTGTGGATCGTAACTGCCATTTTTGGGATAGTATCCCCCAGTGGCAATTGGGAAAGCATAGTTAGGCAAAGGCTCATTTACGGGTAAGGTTGGCCCGGATCCATATGCTTGTATAGGCCAATCGAAACGATACGGCAATTCCGTGGGAATAGTTGAACCTACATAATCAGCCGATGCCTTCCCGAAATTTGAATTTAAATCATCCAAATCATTGACTATTTGTACAATGCTACCAAACGGCATACTCCAACCAAGACCAACCTCACCAGATTCTTCACTCACCCTTATACCACCGCTATGGTAAGACAATTTGATTGGCAACTTAACCCCATCTTCTTCAACCTCATACAGAGGTACAGAAATCTCAGCGATCCCTGTATATTTACCAACAGGCATGTCCGTATATTTCAGATATTCAAACGCAGAAGGGGTTAGGGGCCTGGATTCATCCATCAGCGATTTTGTTTGCGAAAACGATGGGTTGTTGCATAACAGCAATAACAGTGGACTAAACAAAATAATCTGTAATGGGATTGCTTGTTTTAAAAATGGATTAAATCTTTGAGGCAGCTTAATTTTAGATAATAACATATTTTTGTATCCTATTGCGTTTAATGATTCATAATAATTAAACTTTTTTAACGTAAAGTAAATAGGAAGTATCAGAGAGACAAATGTTTTTGACGAACGATCAATCTTTTACCGTGAACGCATGTTTTGGAGTGACGAAATTTTCTTTTAAGCTTAAAAGTCTGATTGCAAAAGCCATAGGAAATTTAATCTCTAACATAACCAAGGAATTAAAAGAACCTAGTTAGCTACCGATCGAGAAATGTGGAAATTAACTAGCGAACTTTCCAAGGGATTAAAAAGTACTGCTCATCTGGAACATAGGAAGGTACATCGCAATTAAGATCACCCCCACAACCAAACCCAGAAAAATAATAATCAGGGGCTCTAACAGTCCGCTGATTGCGTTGGTTTTATATTCTACTTCTTCAGTGTATTGCTCGGACAATTGCTCAAAAAAATGTTCCAATTTATTAACCTCCTCTGCAATACGGATTATTTGGATAAACTTAGCAGGATAAGAATTATATTTGGAAAGCGCACTTGAGACAGGCTACTCCCTAAAAGGATATCTGCCTGAGCCAACTTTAAGGACTGCTCGACAGGATAAAAGGTAATCATTTGCCTCACCAGGTCCATCGCCTGGAGTAAAGGGGTATTGGTTTCGGTCAAAAGTCTCATGGTATTGGCAAAGCGCGCCAAATAAATCTTTCTTGTGATTTCACCAACTATGGGTATCCGCAGGAGCAGCAGCGCGCTATATTGTTTAAACCAGGTCTTTTTCCTGGTGATTAGAATTGCGGCTACAATTCCTAAAATAATGACTATCATTTGATAGATATAACTGCCAAACCTAAACAGGTCTGAAATAGTATCCCTAACCACGTCAAGTAGGTTAATGGTTACCAAATTACGCTCAATAACGGGGTTTTATTCTATTTTTGAAGTACAAGTCATACAGTACCTAAGCGTTTGCCAACAGCAGCATTATATTTTATTTGCGTATTTAGACATAAATGATAAAAGTTCTGTTGATAACATATCGTAGATTTCTTTAGGGATAGGATTTGGGGATATCTTCACAGATAATCTCGATTCTCCAAACTTAACATGATTTTTCATGAGGTAGAAGTAAGTTATATTACCCTCTGATTTAATTTCGGTATTCTTAAAAAACGGAGAGTTAAACGTAACATAGCCATCTTGGTAAAGGGCCTCGTCAAAAGCCTTCAACAGACCATCATCGCCCTTGATCCTCTTCCTGCTTCTAATATTTGATTGGGCATCGAAATAATAAGCAACAGATTTTTTTGGACCACGGACGATTACAAGATACCATCTATCTGCAATAGAAAACAACAGATGGTCATTGTGCTGTGTCTCATCCGCCATATAACCATTCACTATGTTATCAGCTTTTTGAATGGTCAAACTATCGCTTGAATCCTTACCCTGAGAAAAACACTCGGTAGCAATAAAAGCCACAGATATAAAAAGTATATAAGCTAAGAAATTTTTCATTTTTTTCAATTTAGTTAAGGCACCTTGGTGGGATCAACAACTTTGCCACCCCCATGATCGGAACCATCCCTAGACTCCTTTATCTTAAATAAACGCCTGAATAGATTATCTGTTCGAATTGCATGCGTATTGTTATCCATTGAGTTCATGTGTTTTGAAACAGGAATACCATGCCCAAATACTTCATGAGCGGAGGTCACTGCTCTATTTCCCGAATATTTAACCCCGTCTCCTTCCAATATTACAGAATAAGATCCTTTGGCTGTTCCAACAGTTACTCCCGAACCGCCCATTGCTGTAACCACCCATGAAGGAACCGAACTGGCATCGGGAATAACTTTCTCATTTTTAAACCCAACAGGTAATTCAGCATATATTGCTTCGCTCCCGTCTGATGATAAAGACCCAGTTTTATCTGCAAATTCAACCATATGAACATCCTTGGAATTTATTGCGCTTGTAACCATGTTAACAGCAGATTTTTCATCATCCGATAATGTGACACCGTTTAGTGCTGTTGAAAGAGCATCGGCACTAATACTCTTAAATTTCCTTCCGTCCAGTGCAAGAAGTTTTCTAAATTCTGCAAACTTATCCTCAGCAAATGTTTTATTAAGATCTTCCTTCATCTTCTTCGCGTCATCTTTACTTTCCCCTTCTATTATTTGCATTCCATCTGGGTCGGTAAAACGAATTGGGTTATTTACACAATAATTATATGGAGACCACCTTCTGTACTTCTCCACCAACGGGTCCACTACATTCCACCGTCCTATTACCGGATCGTAGAACCTAGCGCCGTAATCATATTCTTTTAAATCATCTTGATACTCTTTACCATTATAAAGATACTTGTTATCGTTAGAAGATGCAAGCGTATTGGGTACCTTACGTAAACCAAATGCATAATAATCATCTCTTTGTAACACCTCTAAAGCCTGGGTATTGGGGTTTTTATAAAATGTTGCTCTAACATTCCCCAGGTGATCAGGAAGATTAAATTCATAGCTATAGTTGCCACTCTGATTTCTTGCCACCCCCTCGTCGGTATGGATAAGTTCAATTGCGCCACCAACATATTCAATTCCACTTATATAGTAACGATCGCCCGTTAAACTACTTTGTTTTCTCAATTTATTACCATTAGCATCATAAGTAAAAGTAATACTCTGTGATCCGGAAACAACTCGCGGAAGATTGAGAAAATTATATTCGATATCAGTAATACCTTTTTGGGTATCCACTTTGAGATTACCATTATCATCATATCCATAGCTACTATTAGTGAAGCCTGATATACTGGTTAACCTATTTCCATTGTAACCGCTGTAATTGTTGAGCCCAAAATTATCCCTTCTCAGACTTACAATATTGCCCATCACATCGTAACTTATATCTTCACCCAAATTATCGCTTGCTGTTGATTTTTCCAATCTATTTAGCTTATCGTATCTATACTCAAAGGAGTTACTTTGTCCGTTTGTGTATGTCTGCCCTGAAATATTGCCGTTGAATTGTGGAATCACGCCATCATTATAAGCCAACTGAATTGAAAATTCGTTGCTGGTACCGGTCTTCAACCATCCGCGTTGATTGTAGGCATAATTCGTACGCTGCAGATTATCATTCAACTGTTTTTGGGTCAGCTGCCCGAGTTCATTGTAAATATATTTGCTCAAAGTAATATTTTGCCCCATTACACCATTTGTACCAATCTGCTGAAGGGTCTCTATTTTTCTTCCCAAGTGATCATATCTGTATTCATTATTTATATCAGTTTGAACCCCTGAAAGTAAATGAGTTCTTGATTGATACCTTAACTCACTTTGAAAGTTATAAGTGTAACTAATTCTATCAGTTCCCCCCATCAAGTCTTCAGCCTTCTGTTGAACGATCCTCCCCTCCAAATCATAATAGTTAACAGTTAACAGCATAGTTCCAGTACCGAGCACCGTTGTTTTTGTGGCAGTTAATAGTGTATTTACGCGATCCCCACTAGCCTGATTAGCTGCTGGAGGACCAAATCCATTACCTGGAAAACTATAGTTATCGTAATAGTTTATAGTATGGTAATATAAATTAGATTGCGGAAGTGCATCGTTTGTATAACCAATACCAGTTGGAGATACTTCTTCAAAGTTTGTAGCCTGAGAATTTACTGCACTTTGAAGTGTCGCACGATCAGAACCACTGTCATACGTCCCTGTAATTATTACCCGCCCAAAGGCATCGTACTTGGTAAATAACCATTTGCCAGCATCTCTTAAATTTGGATCTTGGCTGAACGAAATCTGGTCAAGTGAATTGTATACCAGCAGATCCCATTTCCTACCAGGCAATTGCTTCTCAATCAACCTTTTTCGACCATCATACCTGTATTGATAACAATAGCTATCCAGTTCGTTTTGGGAAGGTACGCCGTTATCAGGATTTGCACCAGCAGGCAGGACATAGCATAAATTCCCTAAATCATCGTAAACATAATAGCAACTAATTACTTCTATGACGTTACCTTTAAGATTAAAATACCTTTTCAATACAATACGCCCTTCTTTATCCATATATTCTTCAGCTGTTCCCGCCTTTCCATCTGATGGATTCCAGTTCTCATCTTTAAGTATCTTAACAATAAGTTGATTGCCTGGATAAAAACCAGGGCTTGAAAGTGTTGTGATATGTTCCTGACCAGTGGAATTATTTAGTTCGGCGCGGAAAATCCTCACCGAGAAGCCAGTTGTAGAATTGTTCAAATCACTATTATTTTTGCTATAATTCGTCCTAAAAGTATGGCCTGATTCTACAATAGAATTATCAAATGGCTGCCAAACTGCCCCAGGAGATCCCTGCTCTAGAGGAACCCCAATAGAACTGGTCTCAAATATCGTTTTTGAATAAGGGAATGGATTTGATGTAATACCGGGCAAGCCGCTATTGTAGAAAAAAGACTGACCAACTCCTGGTAACAGTGCATTGCTACGATAAGCCCCACCATTTGTAGTCTCCGCGTATGGAAGATATTTGAGTGTCTCTCGCCCATTAGCATCAAAGGCTATTGGAACAATCAAATCTTTTCCCGATGGACTTCCCATTACCTGCACATTTTGCAATGGCCTTCCTAGTGCATCGAAATAGGCGATACTTGTTTGTATCCTATCTTTATCACAGCTGGCTGCCATAACTGAAGGTCTAGTTGTTAAATTTTCTTCACGGGGGGTGTAAGTAATCACATAATTTTGATCGAGACTCGGCTGAAGACAATTAACAGCTGATACCACCTCTAAGTTGATCGTAGTGGTTAAAACTCCTGATGCGCCAGAAACAGTTATGGTATAAACTGTCATTGGCGATGTATTTAATGGTATTCCTGAAATAACACCGGTAAGTGCATTAATTGCTAAACCAGCAGGGAGGGCCGGACTAATTGTGTAACCTCCCATTGTAACCTTTCTTATCCGATTAGATGAATTTTCTGCGATGTATAAATTCCCTTGCATATCGATGCTCAATCCATATGGCGACGTAAAGCGGGCAACGTTGCTGTCACCATCTGCAAATCCTCCGGAAGTAATACCTGCTAGCGTGCTCACCACTCCAGCAGGTGTAATTTTTCGGATCATATTATTCTGCTGATCGGCAACATAAACATTGCCAGATCCATCAACGGCAACACCGTTAGCATAATTGAAACTTGCCCCGGTACCTGTGCCGTTTGTTGAACCGATTGAACCGCTTCCTGCGAGCGTGGTAACAGCCCCCAAAGTGCTGATCTTTCTTACCATATGATTGTACCGGTCTGCTACATATAGGTTTCCGCCTGCATCAATCGCTAGTCCCATAGGGTAATTGAAAGTAGAAGAAAGTGCTGCACCATTTACGCTTCCAACGACCCCAGTCCCCGCGTAGGTGCTTACCGCTCCAGACGGAGTGATCTTTCTAATCCTGTGATTATAGGCATCTGCCACCAGAAGGTTACCCGAGCCATCAAACGCCAATCCCATTGGGTATTGAAAGCTAGCCCCAGTACCTGTCCCATTTGCAAAACCAGCAGAACCGCTGCCTGCAAATGTAGTTACGTAACCAGAAGCGGTAATCTTGCGTATACGATGGTTCTGTTGATCGGAAACAAAAACATTCCCCGAACCATCTACTGCAACGAAACTCGGATGCTGAAAAACTGCTGAGGTGCCCTGCCCGTCTGCATATCCGGCATATCCGGCACCTGCCAAAGTACTCACGGATCCGTTAGGCGAAATCTTCCGAATTAGATGATTTCCCGCATCTGCAACATAAATATTTCCAGCTGCATCAGTGGCCGTAGAAAGAGGATTGTACAAGCCTGCCCCACTATTAACAAAAGTTGATACTGTACTGGTAGATGATATGGGTCCTCCAGCTACCGTTGGACTTAGGTTAACGGGCGAGCCAACATATTGTGTATTTGGGCTCACATAACTGATCGATTGGGTGGAACTACTCCCGTTAAGACTAATATTCGTAGTGATACTACCTGTATTTGTACTGTAACCCTCAGAAACCACGTAATAGGTTCCTGCCCCTAGCGTAGTCTGAATATAGGATTGGCTACCTGGACATGGGCCTGTTGTCCAACTATCATCATTGAAAGTGATCAAATTACCTGCTTGATCCAAAAGATACATATATGTATCAAAACTACTTCCACAATGTGATAAACTCACCGTTGCAGAATTTGTTAAAGTAAACTTGTAAAAGATATCATTGCTAAGCTGTCCATAGTTATTTCCTAAACAGGCATCAGCATTATTACGTGTGTCGGTAAAGCTGCCCGATCCGGAAAAAACGCCAGCATTGATCGCATAGGTTGTACCCGATCCCGGTGAAGGACTTCCCCCATTCCCCATAATATCAACTGCGAGATTAATATTTCCAGTATAACTTCCGTACCCCTCAGTAACTATAAAATAGGTACCGGCAGAAAAGGTTTGGCTAATGGAAGAACTTGTACCCGAACACAGCACACCATTATCATCATTATAAGCAACCTGATTACCATTCTGATCCAGAACCCATAAATAAGTATCAAAACCTGAGCCACAGAGTGAAATATTAACATTGGTGGAAGCAGATAGTGTAAATGTATACCAAATATCAGGACTTATGTTGCCATATGTGTTTGAGTAGGGATATGCGTTAGAACGGTAATCATAAAAGCTGGTATTACCACATATTCCACCTGCGATCGGTATCGCATCATTCTGTCCCATTCCATTTTGCCCGAAAGCGCAAAAAAATGGAAAAACAAATAAAAACGGTAAAATAATCCTATATACCCATCTGTAGGAAGGCTGTGTAATTTGAGATCTGAAATTCATCGGAGGTTAATTAGATCGGAAGTATGACTAGTTATTTTGTTTTGGGTTATCCCTGGCATCCCACTCGGTAGTCGGTATAATCTTCTGCTGTTGTGCAGGTGTAAGCAGGCTGCGAAGCTTCCTGTTCTTTTCTCTTATAAGCAACTGTATTTTTGCATGTCTACCCGTTTCACTAAGGCTTGAATCTGCAATGATAAGCGATACACCTTTCTTATAACTGCCCTGAATTGCAAGTACCTGTTCTGCTTTTGCTGAATCAATAAGTAAATTTTTGCTATAATAAATTCGCTGCTCTTTTGATCTATTAACGTCTTTCTTCTCTTGGGCAGATAACTTTTGATTTAAGGCAGTTAAACAGAACAATAACATTGTTAAGTAAATAGAAATTTTCATATCGAAGTATTAAAATTGTTTATAATGATAGTCTAGACTTTTAATTATATTCCCATTCTGATCTTTAGTGTTCATCAGCCGTTGAAATTCGTCGTATTCAAAATATGTTGTCAGTCCCTTGGCATCAGTAGTGCTCAAAAAGCCCACTAGTGGTTTATAGACATAACTCAAGATCTTGCTATTCGGCAACGCATTGCGAAGTGCTGAAACCAAACCATCAATAGTTGCCTTATCTGGAGAAGAATTTAATACCTGTGTAATAATTGAGCTACCGCCCAAAGCCCCTTGTAGAGCTGAATATGTTACATTCTGCACTTGTAAAATTGGATATCCACCATTATAGCCGTAGACATATACTGTGTTATTTCCACCCGGTTTACTAACACTGGTTAAGTTACCCTTTGCATCATATCCATTAAAGTTAACCATTGACTCTAACGGTCGTCCATATAACTGGTTTTGAATTTGAGAGGGCTTAATTATCGTATTACTATTAAAAAAATCATACGAAGTTTTCAATGTTGATCTGAGCACCCCATCATAACTGATTTTTTCTTCAATTACTGGAGCGATATTATATTTAGTTGTCATAGACAAGTATGGCTCACCAGAAAAATCGTAAGGATACAGGTATTGAGTTGATTTAACATGGTTACTACTCGATACTCTTGTTTCCTTAGTTTTTTGTCTGTAGATAGGGTTGTTGTATTCATAGCCAATGTGAGTTATTACTCCCCGGTTATTTTCAGTCACACTATCCAATTTCAAATAAGTTGAAAAATTGTTATATTCATAGAAAAAGTAATATCCATCCTTAACAACAGTTAAAACTTTTATAGCCGGAATTGTATCCGTCACCTGAAATGAATAATGGTAGTCTGAACTTTGTATCACATTGGAGTTCGTGTCATGTATTTTCTTACTTAATAGGGTGCCCCTTTTCCAGGTTTCCTGAGGAAAAGGTCCTAAAGGCCAAAAGTCTCCTAGTCCAAGTTGCCCCCATAAACCACTATCATTTATAGTCTTCACTGTGTGAGTCAGGGTTTCATTCGAACCGCTTTCATTTTGATATCGGTAGGTGGTTATCCCGATTCCGTCTTCAATCTCATGAACAGTACCATAGCCTACAGTAGGTCCTTCAAACAATCCAAAATCCTCTCTTCCTGATGGAGTCACTTCAACAGCTGTCTTATAAGTTTGGTAATATGGGCTTCCAATACCACTAACCAATAGACCAGGAAACATACTTATTGAACCTAGATCAGGACTGTAATGTGTATATGTTAAAAATGGCGGAATATTATGTCCTGAAGTACCATCACTGTATTCGTATCGTTTTTTACGCAGTAAATTATTGTTCTGGTCAAGATATTTTATCATATCAATTTTTAACCCCCAGTATGGCTGACCAGTTGCAGGAAAAACCTGTTGCGAGAAATAAAATTCGGTCTTACCTCCAGTTGGATATTGAATAGATTTGAGCGTCCCCATTTTCAGGTAATTGAAATCGATTTGCCTATTGGCTCCGGGTATATATACAACATCATATGGATAACTAGGATCTACAGCACTTGGCGATCCAACAGTTCCAACATCTACAATCATAGGGTTAAGTGCATCATAGTAAGTTGGAATAAGTGTTTGATTAGTATCTATTCCATTGTAAAAACCACCCATATCCTGACCAAGTGATAATCGACTTGGAAGGGAATCCTGGTTGTTAGTACTACGACCAAAATATTCGAAGCGATGTTTAATTTCTGTTCCATTTTCACCCAGCTCGCTTAACCCGTCAAGATACAATCTATAGTTGACAGAATTTTCTGAGTTTACGAGGGGATATCCGTTTCCTACTGTCGAATAAGGTTTTAATGTTTTAATGTTATTTGACACAAATTTGAAAGCCTTAACCTTTTCTTTCTTGGAGTTGTAAACAAACATTTTATCGAGTGCTGTGTGCGTTCCACTAACAACCTCATCATATACAAGATTTTTAAATGTGAAACTGATAGAATCGTGTTCAGATGTGTAGATTTTACTAATAACAGGTCCGGTGTTGTCATTATGCCACATTACTCCAGGCGTATTAAATATTTGATGTGGGATAGGAGATTGACCAAAAAAATAATAGAATTTTGAGTTTTTTGGTGGCACAATAAAAACATTCCCATCATGGTTATACTCAAAATTTATAGTATGTGTATTATTAAAATCTTCAATTTTTGTTAAAAACCATTCAGTTGTATCTATTGCACCTGCACTTGACGATCCAAGTTGAAAATAATATCGGTTGCCATTTTGGATCGTTACAATAAAGCCTTGAATATTTAGGTTAACGACAATTGGTTCTATTTTTATGTCTGCAGCCTTTTTCAGGAGCACTTTATCACCCTTTATGTAAAAAGATCCCGAATACCCCGCAAAATTATAGTAAAAGATGTCAGGCTCGATACTTGGATAAGGCGTAGCTGCCAAATTGGAGATTGTAATATAATCAGCAACCGTAGTTGAAGAGGAAATTGGCAATCCAGCGTAAGCATTGTAGCCAACACCATCAGAACTACCTCGGATTGATCTTGAGATCACGCCACCAGAGTTAATTACCCACCCCATACCTAAACAGGTGGATGGATCTTCAACTTTGACCCCAGATGTATAGTAAGAAATTGATAAAGGCACAGATATATCTCCCGATTTTAGTGTATATAATGGAATGTCAATTGCAGGTTTACCGCTATAATAACTGACCGGGACATCGGCATACCGTGAAAGCGCCGCAGCTTCGGGGCCAGGCGGGATTACCGAGTTGGTTCCAAATTGTGCATGTACTCGAAAAACAAAGGAGCTGAAAATAAGCAATAGTGTTGAGAGGTTTTTTAGCATTTTTCCTATTTTAGAATAGTTTATTGGTATAATTTTGCCAAAAGTTAGCCGGCAATAGTTCATTACCACTATCTCGTTCTATCTCTTGGTATTTATAATACCTTCATCCTAAAGATATTATCGTAATTAAAAATTATTAAATCTTTTTGACGAACGATCCAAATCAAGTGACGAACGGGGCATTTTGAATGATGACTTTTTTTGTAACTTCCATTTAAAAAGTACTGCTCATCTGGAACATAGGCAGGTACATCGCTATTAAGATCACCCCAACAACCAAACCCAGAAAAATAATAATCAAGGGCTCTAAAAGGCCACTAATTGCGTTGGTTTTATATTCCACCTCTTCGGTATATTGCTCGGATAATTGCTCAAAAAAGTGCTCCAGTTTATTCACTTCTTCAGCTATGCGGACCATTTGAATAAACTTAGCCGGATAAAAATCGTATTTGGAAAGAGCACTTGACAGGCTACTGCCTAACAGGATATCTGCCTGCGCCAGCTTTAAAGACTGTTCAACAGGATAAAAGGTAATCATTTGCCTCACCAGGTCCATCGCCTGGAGTAAAGGAGTATTGGTTTCGGTCAAAAGTCTCATGGTATTGGCAAAGCGCGCCAAATAAATCTTTCTTGTGATTTCACCAACTATGGGTATCCGCAGGAGCAGCAGCGCGCTATATTGCTTAAACCAGGTCTTTTTCCTGTTGATTAGAATTGCGGCCACAACTGCTAAAATAGTGAAAAGCATCAGATAGATATAGCGGTCAAACCAGTCTGAGAAACTAACTATAAGCGAGGTTAGGTAAGGTAATTTCCCACCGAAGCGCTGAAATACATCGGCAAACATCGGCACCACAAACTTGATCATAAAGAAAACAGCTGCAAAAGAGGTAACCAAAACCAGCAGCGGATAAGTAATGGCTCCGATTATTTTCCTACGCTGGCTGATCTTGGCTTTATAGTATTTAGCCAGTTCCCCCAGTACTTCGGCAAGCCTCCCGGTCTCTTCCCCAATCTTAATACTGTAATACTCATAGGCACTAAACTTCTCCTCTCCCTGCATGGTCTCCGAAAGGGATTTACCCGCTATTACCTGCTGCTGAACGGATTTGAAAAGCTCCACATCCTTTTTATTGCTGTAGGAGCCGGCAGTCAGTTCCAGCGCTGAGCGAATATCAATCCCTGAACGGATTAGCGTCCCCAGCTCATTGTAAAATCCTTCTTTCTTACGGTCACTAAGCCCCGCCTTTCCCAAAGAAATATCTTTTCCCAGTAAATCAAGGATATAACTGCCTTCGGCCTTTTGTTTTGGCTTATTGTTTTTTTGGTATGCTGATATATCTATAGAGGGCATATTATTTAAATAAATCTTGAGCACTGTAAACCTTTTTGAATAGCAATGGCACCTTCGCTCCTTTTTCCAGTGAAAGCACAAAACTGAGCCTGTCCAGGGTGTCACCCGCGCTCACATCCCGGCCTTCAAAACTACAATTCATCTCACTTGATGTCAGCGTAAAGCTATCCGTTCTGAGCCCCTGAACTTCCCGGCTTATCATTTCGTTGCCAAAATGGTAGCTCACCAAAAGACTATCCTGCCTTGCATCGATACCATCTTCAGTCCTGAGCAGGTAATGGGATCTATCAATATCTGTATGCATTGCCCGATTCAGGGCAAGCACCGTTTGCACGCTGCTATTCTTTTTTTCAAAGGCGTTAAAATAATTACCGATCAGGCCAAAGGCAGTATAGCAAATACTGATGCATAGCGCCGCCAAAAGCATAGCCACTGCAATCTCCATCAGCGTATATGCCTCAATCCGTTGCTTTTCCATCATTGGCCCTGATTAAACATTTAATATTTCCAAGGGGAGTTCCCCTCTCGCTTGCACTGACCTCAAGCAAAACCATCCCCCGGATCTCGCTTGGCTTTGTCTCCAGCCGATAATCTACGCTGTCAATATTGACAGTTTTGCTCTCTATTAGCACTTCTTCCCTACTGGCTTTTACCAATACTTCCATCTGCGCCTGCGCCTGTAATTTTTTAAGGGAAATACCGCTGCTCAGTACGTTGTTGAAGACTCCCATAGCAACCGAAAATACCACCATAATGACTACCATGGCAATTAGCACTTCTATTAGTGTAGAAGACTCGATTTTCTTATGGGTTATTTTAGCCATTTTAATACTCCTTTATTGCCCTGCTTTACTTCAAATAAGCTGGAAGTTAAATAATGCCTGTCCCTGGCCCTGCGGTTTAACTTTACGTCGACCAAAAAATTCTCATAAAGCGTGGTGGGCGTTTGCATCACAAAGCGGTTACAGGATGTTTTTCCTATAAGCTCTACCCCTTTGGCAAGTTTGACCAGTCCTGTAGCGTACACTTCTCCTTTAACCTTGGTATTTTCTGAAAAGCTGATCATCGTTTGTAGTGGGGAGCGATTGGGCTCATAACTAAAGATTACCCCTGAGATCTCTGCCTGTTTTCCTACAATGATCCTGGCCTGATCAACCATTTTTTCTTTAGCCAACAGGCCCAGCACCGATGGGTAATCCAACACTACCTTATCGCCGACGATTATAGAATCCCTGGCAAAGAGTTGGCAATTTCCTTTAAAGCCTTCTTCGAGTACAATGCTTTGGGCATATATAACGACGTTATCCAAACTTGCCTCCCTGGAAATAAATACAGTACTATCAGCATATAGTGCAATCTTTCCTGATAGCTTTCCTGTGATCGTGGTAGAAGGAGAAAGCGCAAAAGCCTTTTTTTCACCAAGGAAAGGTGCATTGATCTGCTGACCTGGCAGCGATGCTAATTTCGAGAACTTCCTGTCAAGCTCTTTTTCCAGGCTACTGATTAGCTCCTTTGATAAGGCAGGAAGTATCCTACCGCTTTCAAGTATCTTTCCATAGACGAGCTTATCCCCGGAGTATGGTCTGTTTTCAACGTAAGACTTGCGCATGCCGGACTTAGGTGCAGCAACATCGCCGCTCAGCCTGGTATCCCCACTAACCGACAAGGGCCGGTCTTCATCGCTCAGGTAAAGCGCGAGGGTATCCATCCTGGTGTCTATTCCAACTAAAAAGCTAGTTTTAATCGTATCGTTTGAAATAAAAGCCTTGATCATCGAAAGCTCAAATATTCCCCACCTGCTACTGCTACAATTCACACTATCAGTACCCTCTCCCAGAAGGTCAAATAAACTATTTTTTTCTTCAATAAAACTATTATCCCGCCCGAGCACGTAAGCTATGGATGATTCCATATTTCGCTGCAAACGCTCTGCCCGCAGTACTTTCAAATATCCGTCCCTGTAGTAGGCTGCAACCATAATCAGCGAGGCACAAATAACTGCGATCAAGAATGCCGAGATCAGTGCAAAATATAATGCACCCGCCCTCAGCATAACCGAAATTTGCAAACAGTTTGCCCCAGTTTTGGTTTCAGCTTAAATGGTTTAACCAGTCTATTGGCCTTACTTTCTACCTGTCTGCCGAATATCATGTTCTTTCTTGTTCTTTCTTGTTCTTTCGAAGAAGACCCTTAACCCAATTTTTGACTTTTGATGGCTTCTGCATACTGATCTTCCCATTTTGATACCGCAATACCTGCACGCTATCGGCAGATAAATACCGCTCTAGCTTACCATTTAACAATCCGTTATGGTAATTTCCTTTTTCCTTAAGCCCTCCATTGAGATCATAGCGCTCGAAACGACCGTTCAATTTTCCCTTCGAATAATGCACTACCGAATCCAGATTTCCCAGCTCCGTCCAGCTCCGCCATTCGCCTTTCCTCAATCCCATATCGAAACCTCCCTGGGTTTTTAAAGCCTTGTTTGGATAGAACTCTGTGTAGGGTCCATCTAATAGTTTACCGCTGTAGCCTCCTTGTGTCCAGGCGATCTTATTTCCGCTAAACCAGGCATATTTAACCCCAGATTCAACAGCTGCTAAACTTTTTGTGGAGGATTGTAAGTGAAAAACTGCTTTGAACCCATCGTAGTTTATCGTATGGTTATAATCCTCAGGATCAAAATAATCATGGAGACGTTGTCCACTGGCTTGCAGGCAACAGGCAAAAATCCCCAATAATGTAAAATATAAAAACTTCATCTATTTAATTGATAAATATCGGCTTGTTCCCAAATACTCCACCTGAATGGAGTCTCCAACCCGTTTAATAAACCTGAGTCCTTCGCTTCGCTGCCCTTCTGTGAGCATCACCTCTTTGCCTTTGATATTGATAATAGCAATGTGCTTGCGCTGTGTACTATTGTAGAGTTCTCCAAGGCAGTTTATCCCTGACCAATCTGTCTTTGGGCGAGGCGGCGGCAGAGGCGTGCTTTGGCGCGCAAGCGTGCTTCCAGCAGGTACGATTGCCGGCTCTACACCTGGATCTGAAAAAGGATCCGGATAGGAAAGGTCCAATCGGAAAACATCAGTTGCATGGTCTTGAATGTTGAAATAAGGCTCCTTAACCGATTTTTGAGCTATTTCGGGCTGCTGCTCTGCAGCCATACCGGTGAATACGCGATAAAAGATTACTCCCCATACGACTGCCACGCAGCAGATTAAAAGATAGGTTGTCTTTTTACCTTTCATCTGCTATTACTGTAAGGTAAACGTCCGCATCTCGCTGTAGGCACCAGCATTACCTGCCTTATCAAAAGCTCTGACCCGCCAGGCGACTACCTCAGCCGGATCTCCTGCATCGAAGCTCAACTCCGTTGCGGTAACGGTTTTAGGATAAGCGGCGCTGTAAGGAGTCTCTGCATCACTTTTATATACCCAAACTTCATACTTTTCAGCATCAGCAACCTTGTTCCAAACCAGCTTCACCGGTCTTGATACCAATTGCCTGTTGAGCGGCGTGCTTAACAGCGGCCGGTCCGGTCCGGTAATATCGTAGTTAAAGGATCGTACTGTACTCCACTTTGAATTTTGGGTCGCATTTTCAGCCCTTACCCTGAATTGATAATTTCCTTCTGCACTAAGGGTCTGCAGGTACACCAGGTTTTCGGTTGTGATGTTTAAATCCATATTCTTTTCATCCAGAAAATTGTTACGGTCAACCTGTAAACGGTAACTGGTGGCGCCAAAAAGTTGCAGCCATTCATAGCGGATCTGTGGTTTGGATACTGAAAGGCCACTTGAGGGGAGGCTGAGCTGTAACACCTGATCGCTCAAACTCGAAGGATACACAACCAGTGAGCGCAGGGCATAAGCACTGACACTGCTGCCATTCTCTCCCCTTACCCGCCATTCATACTTCCCGGGGTCCAATGTATACGTAAATTTATCTTTGCTTACCAGGGTATCCAGAACGAGCTTACTTATACTATCAAACCGTGGGGAGACTACCTGAAGTCTGTAAAATAGCGCATCTTCCATCGGATTCCACCAGAAAGTTTGTTGATAACTATTGGTTTCCAGGCCATTCGCTGGCGCCAGTACCTGTATTTCCCGGTGCTCGATCGAAGGCTCAATAAATTCGCTACAAGCTGCTAAAAAAAACGTTAACAGCACTAAAAATATACTATTCCTTTTCATCTAGCCCAATACAAATATGTCAAGTAAAGTCTGCATCTCCCCAATCAGCATACCTAGTCCCAGAAAGCACGAGGCCAGCTTGGAATAGGAATGCAACTGAATCCCTGTTTTTTGCTTACGAATCATTTTATTGGCTTTCTTTTCGAAGAAGGCTTTTCGGTAGGTATTCCCAATTGGTAGTTTTTCATTTTCATTCCCGTTCATGATGAGTATATTCCCTTCTATAGAAGTAATTTTTTCATCATTGATGATAAAAGATTTATGTATCCTGCTAAAAGCTGAACCGCAAAGCGTGTCTTCCATTTCTTTCATCGAGTTGTGGCAGGAAAAACGCTGGTTATTCTCCATATGCAGGATCACATAATTCTGCATCGCCTCAATATAAACCAGCTGATCACAGCGAATCAATACTTCTTTAAACCCTTTTGAATCGGCCTTAATGAAAAAGGAATCCATAGCCTGAGGCCTTTTCTGCACGTAGATGGAATTTGCCAGCTGGGTAAGATGATCGAACTTATTGATACATTTAACAAAACGGTTAAATGGAACGGGCCGGATCAAATAATCAAAAGCGAAATGTTCAAAAGCTGCGAAAGCCTGCTCAGTGTCAGGGGACACCAGCACAACTGATGAAAACTGTCGGATCCTTTCCAACCAATTGTCATCACCAGCGGTCAAAGCTGAATCAATAAAGACGATATCAGGTCTCATGGAAAAGACTGCATCAAAACTCTCAGGTCTCTGCAGCGCATATCCTTTGAGCACTGTAAGGGGGTAATCGTGGATATAGGAACAAAGCGACTCAACGGTAGAGAGTTCACCAATCACATAGCAACTAATCATGGAGCGTAAATTTGAGATATTTATATAGCTTGAAAATTGTATTCAGATATTGCCCCTATTCAAAGAAAAGGGGGTTGGAAAAGACAGAAATCAATACGGTATTTTTCCGCGTCAGAGGGTCACTGGACAAGAGCGCGTTGGCAAAGAGGAAAGACATCATTTTTAGAAATTTATATGTCCAATATCCCAATAAAAAAATATTTTCCCAAAAAAAAACTACAAAAAAAAGAAATCGATCAATACAGCCCCGTATGTGCGAAAACACGACTAAAAATACGGGCTGAAGATATAAAATGCTAACGAAAAAAGCAAAAAATGTATTTCTAAAATGACATTCAAAAACATAAAAAATCTGAAAAGTAGCATTTATGCTCTAATGGCTTATTCTCCGGTTGATTAATGGGAGGTAGTAGGCGATGTAATTATTTAGCTAAAGATTACTTTTAAAAAGAATAGCCTGCGAAGTTTTAATCCGACAGCTTTTGTGAACACCCCAATGCATTCCGCCTTTATCCGTATAAAATTCATCCCTTTGTCGATCTTTTTTTGATTTAGTATCACAACCGGTAATGAGTAAACTAATAATTAATAAGAAGATATACTGTTTCATATACCTTTTTTTCTATCTCGTAACAGCAGCCATCTTCAATTTCAGCACTAGCTTTTCCTTTGCAACATCACCTAAAGCGCTGCTTTGTTTACTAATTTTAGCAAAAGATATCCTCCCAATCCCTTTCGACCTGGAAATCGTATCTAGTAGATGAGCAAGACTTCGATACTCTCCGGAAAAAGTGAAACTGTCGAAAAAGAGCGAACTATCGGCGGCTGAGGTATCGGCCAAAACCTTATTCTCTTCAGGCGAAAAACTAATTGAAGTGCCGCTCGCTATAGCTGTGCCCGACACAGATTGCCAGAGCCTGCTTTCCCTATCTTCAGCCCCTACGCGATAACCTTTGAGTACTGAAAGGTAAAAACTATGCTTCCTTTCGAGCTGGGCAAAGGCCGACGCAGGCAGTCCGTTATCTAAACTAAGCTCCTTGAGCTGACTGTTGAGCACCAGCGCGGCAATCGCTTTCTTAAAGGAAAGCACGTATGCGAGGTAAACGATGAGCAACATCAACAAATATATCCCTATTTTTTTTGTTTTAGCACTGATTTTTTCCATCATATCAATAGTCGATGATTAGATTAAACAAATAATGCTCAGAATCCATATCCTGCTGATAGCGAAGGAGTTTTACATTGCGCACCCATTTTTTTTCCTTCAACATAAAAATCCAATTGTTTACAGCAGTAAGGTCATTCGTCTCCCCAGAAACTTTGATCAAATTTCCTTGCTGGTCCCTTAAGGCATCTTCTTTCTCTTCCCCAAACTGCACCTGGGTCAAATTCAACAATTTCGGTTTGGAGCTTCCAAGTTCATTTAGTAAAAAAGCATAATTATACCCACCATTCCACCCCATCTTATTCAGCCTGTTTCTTTGCAGGGAAATCTCTTTTTTTAGAACATCGCTCTGATCTACCGTAGCGCTGAGGTGTCCTGCCCGCTCACTTAAAGTTGCATTCTCCTGATTATAATGACTTAACACTAAAAAACTGGCAAGTAGCAAGCCCAAAAGTGAAAAGAGGAATATTGAAGCCGTTTTCTTTACTGCAGCCTCATCCAAATGGCGCGAAAATGCCTGATCTATATCCTCACAATCGGTTTTAATCCACTCGACTCTATCATGTAAAAACAATTGGAAAGCGAGTGCATAAGGTAAAACTGCACTGGAAGAAAACTTGTTCCCTGCCAGCTTAATTTTATCAGGTCCTTGTTGCACTTCGTTATACCCATAGCCGGAGAATGCTCCCTCTTGTGTGGCAGTAAAAGCATGCCCACCCAAAACAAGGCCGTCTTTGTTTGCATCCAGCATTTCCCAAAGCCCGACAACAGGTAATCCACCTAAACTCAAGGCATATACCTTTAGCCCTGCTAAGCGGAATTTATTTAAGATATCATCTCCAAGGCTTTTCCTGATGATGCTTATCCAGGCTATATTTCCCTGCAAGTACTCCTGCAGATAAAAATCCTGTTTATCAATCGTAGGAAAAGCTGCGCTGAAAAGGCTGCTTTGGTTCTCTGCGGTCTGCTGGATCTGTTTATGCAAGATTCCCCTTCCGCTAAGGGCTAAGGCGAGTGGGTATTTTCGTGGCAGGGATTCAAGGACTTTAACCAAAGAACCGCTTTCCTGCTTTTCATCCAATATTTCCATAGCATTCCCTTTCCGGGATACCAGCGCGTAGATACAGCGATACGCTCCTTCTGGGAGTAGGCTGATTTCAAGGCCAAGTACACGGTCAAAAGCTGTGGAGCTCATTAGTAAAGGATTGTAGGTTTGATAAACACCAGGGTAACCACCTTGTTATTTGATTTTTCTCTACTGCTAAACAGCCACTTAAGGACCGGAATTCTGGATAGTATTGGAATGCCTGAACCGCTCTCGTTACTTTCTGTCCGCTCCAGACCACCCAGCACAATCATATCCTCGTTCTTAGCCCTGATGATAGAAGTAAATTTACTAGTAGATTTTGGCGGCGGCGCGTTCAACGGAGGGTTGCCAATAAAATCCGAAATATTTACTTTAATGTTCAGTGTTACCTGATCATCGCCCGAAACTACCGGTTTGATATCAATCTCCAGATTTGCATTTACTTCGGTAAACTGCTCAGTTACCACAGTTTGGGCATTGAGCGAAGGAATTACATTCTGGGTCCTTTGGCTGTAGAAACGGGAACTTCCAATACTCAAGCTTGCCGAATGACCATTTAGTGTCGAGAGCTTAGGTACCGAGCGGATGTCCACATTGTTATTGTTTTCCAGCGCACTAAGCTTTACATAAAAATTAGGGGTTACCCGGCCTAAATTCACAGAACCATTCTTCCCTATTTTAGAGAGGAAATTATTGATCGAGTTTGCCCCGAAGGTATAATCAATCCCCGGCAGGATCGTCCCCCCTGTCCGCACGCTATCGGACACTCCGGCCGAAATCCCGGTTTTAACTGTCTTTCCCTTTCTCACGTCTACCAGCGTTACCTCAATCAGCACCATTGGTACCACACGGTCGATCTGTTTGATATAATTTTCGATCTCGTTTACCTGCGGCGATGAGCCTGAAAGCAAAATGGTGTTTTGTTCCCGGAATTCCTTAATCTCGACACCTTTTTTCCATTCAGCCGGGATCATCATCTGGATCGTATCGAGTGAGCGGTGCTGCAATTGCACGATCCGGTTGGCCCTAAGCCCCTCTAATTTCCGGTCACCAATGAGATACACCCCTCCATCCTTTTTGTATGTATATTCTGTACCCTGCAAAAGCGCGGTCAAAAATGAATCATAAGGGATACCACTCAGCCTGGTAGTTACTGTACCCTTTATATCGGAATAAATAAAATAATTTGTACCCGCCTCGGCAGAAGCTGATTTAATCAGATCCAATATCGGGGTATTTAAGGCATCTACGCTTACTGTTCTATTGCCCTGGTTATCTTTTCTTGTACTCAGGTTAAAGTTTCCGGATGAGCCTCCGTTACCCTGCCCGGTTAATTTGCCGGATCTTTTAACCGCAGTTGCATTATCGCCATTGACATACAACTCTTCCCCTTCTGCTAATGGCTGAAAGATAAACACCCCATCATTGGTCCTGTTCATTTTAAGCTCATTGGCATAAGCCAGCTTTTCCAACGCTACCTCAAATGGTGCCGCAGCGATAAAACCACTTACCATTTTTCCCATCAGGTTAACCGGTACAACCACATTTTTCTGCGAAAGCTGGCTAATTTTTTTGGCTACCTGGCTTAATGTATCATTACTAAGCTCAAAGCCCAGATATTCATTTGCTCCGTTATAGCTTATCCGGATATCTTTGGGTACGGCCGCTGCCTTAACAACCGCAGCCTTGGTCACTGACATGATTGAGCCAATCAAATTAATATCGAGATCATATTCTTTCACCATGAACAGCAATACATTAAGTGCGGTTTCATTCCTGAAATTGGTATATACCTTGAAATTCAACCCGGGATCGATATTGATATTCAAATTATTGGACTGTGCCAGGGCCCTCAAGAACTCCTGTGCAGAGGCACCGGAGATGGAAAGCTGTACCGGCTGCGTTAGCCCGGGAACAGTTACCGCAAGATTCTTCAATCGTTGCTCTACCGCTGTCAAACGCTGCCGCTGTTCTGTACCCTGTGCCTGTAACTGGTGAGGAGTAAAAGCCGCCAACATTAGCACCAGCGCAATTACTTTAAAGCATATATTTATGTGTTTCATTTAATTTGAGCGTAATAAAATCTTAAACTGTCAATAATAAAGGATAAATCTCCTCTAAACTGGTTTGCCCTGCTGCAAACAACCCAAAGGCATTACCAGACAAAGTATTGATCCCTTTTTCACCCAACAATCCATCAATGGCCATATTCCCATTCCTGATTTCCTGGGAAAGATCCGCGTCTATCGGTACCACCTCATAAACCGCCTTTCTGCCACTATAACCTGTATAATAACAGGCTGCACAACCGCCTGCCACAAAATGCTGCTCCAGTGGTAAAGGTGCCTTAAACTGTCTTGGATAAAGTGCTATATCCATGGCTTGCTCCTTTTTACATAACGGACAAAGCAGCCTTACTAAACGCTGGGCTACTGTGGTATTGAGCGTATTAGCCACTAAAAAGCCTGGAATCCCCATATCCATTAAACGGGCAACAGTCCCCCAGGCTGAATTGGTATGGATTGTAGAAAGCACCAAATGGCCGGTCAATGCAGCCCTGATCGCCATGTTTGCCGTCTCCGGGTCACGGATCTCCCCTACCATGATCACATCGGGGTCTTGCCGTAAAAAGGTGCGGAGTGTTGCTGCAAAACCAAGGCCGATATTCTCGCGTAGCTGTACCTGGTTTACCCCTTCCAGGGTATATTCGATCGGGTCTTCAATCGTTAGGATATTTCGGGTACTCTTATTAAGTAATTTCAATGTCGCATAAAGGGTGGTGGTTTTTCCAGAACCCGTTGGTCCACTGATGAGAATAATTCCGTTGGGCCGCTGTACTCCATCCAAGTAATGCTGCATATCCTGTGCTGAAAGTCCCAGGGTATTCAAATCAATATCTGTACTGCTATTATTAAGTAATCTGAGCACCACCTTCTCGCCATATAATGTTGGGAGTACTGAGACCCGGATATCAAAGGCAAGCTGCCGGGCTGAACTGTATTGTATCCGCCCATCCTGTGGCAAGCGTTTTTCCGCAATATCCAGATTGGCCATGATCTTAATTTTGTTGATCAGTGCAGGGTAGTCCTTTTTTTCAATCTGATACCTTTCTATCATCATCCCATCAATCCTCACCCGAACCCTGGCCCGCTTCTCAAATGTCTCAATATGGATATCACTGCTCTTAAGCCTTCTCGCCTCTTCGATCAGCACCTGGAGAAAATCCTCTGACTGCGAGATCACTGAGATTTCCTGCTTTAGCGCCTCCTGTGAAACATCCCCAAGATAATATTTGGAAAGCAGTTTGCTTAGCTCGTTTTCTTCCAGGGCAATTAAATTTACGGCGCGGCCTAATATAATCTCCAGCTCATCCCTTAGGACCGCCTCATTCGCTTGCCCATCGCAATAAAGAACCAGTGTATCTTTCGGGCCGTTTTCTTTGGGAAAGACCTTGTATTGCATAGCTGTTTCCTTGGAAACCAATGCCAGTATTTCAGGTTTAATTTCCATAAGGCATGAGCTTAAACAGTGAAATATCAGAACGAAGGTCAAATCCTTTGGTAAAATGGCCAACGGTCAAAAGCAGGATCAATAGTAAGGCCTGATAACCTGCAAGTGGGATTTTTTGCTCTTTTGCTTTTCGAAAAAGCAGCGTCAACAGAATCACCAGCATCAGGCTTGCCAAATAAAAGAGGACATAATTCAAGAATGAGAAGCAGAAAGAGATACTTACGAGAAAAAGCAAATCTCCAAGCCCCAAATAACCTTTAAAAATATTCGTTAGCCTGCCCATCTTTAACGAGATATAACCAGACAGCAATAGCACCTGTAGCAAAACAAAAAAAACGTTGGCCGCTGCTGCCTTCACAGTATCCGAGAAAGAAATATTCAGATAACCTTCCAATACAAAAAGGACTAAAAGTAGCGGAAACAACCACCAGTAAATCCCTCTATACTTAAAATCCTGGTAAACCATTCCTGCCAATACCAAAACAATCCCCCCCTGCACAAAATACATCAGTCTGCCACAATTTCTTTTAGGTTCTTGTCCTGGTCAATTTGCCAAACGTTAAAGGTCCCATCGCCGTCAAAATCGGCTACTGCAGTAGCTTTAGCTGTAAAGGTATTATTGGAAGCCGCAACAACCTCTACCTTATAATTGGCCTTGCCGTCCTTGGCATCAGAGGTTAGCTTCTCCTGTATATAGCCGATCTCAGTAAGATCAGTTGAATATTTAGAATGTTCATAGAAATAGCTTTGCTCTAATTTGGCAACGTGCTCCAATTGCAATTTAGCCTCAGTAGTCTTGGCTTTAGTAATCAATGGCATCAAATTCGGCAGTGCCAACAAGATCAGAATTCCGATAATCGCTAGCACAATCAGGATTTCTGTAAGCGTATAAGCATCAAGTTTTTTATTGGTTTGTATTCTCATTGGATAAACTGTTTGGCTTGGTAATATCCCATAAAAACATTACCACCATGAAAAGTGCATATAAAATTAGAAAAATGCCAATATTTTTGACGAACGAAAGGAATTGAATGACGAACTGAGCTTTTCGAGTGACGAATACATACTTCTGCTATTGTCTGATAAAAATCAAAGTAGCCCATTAAATCTCTTTTAAAACTCCCCAAATCAAAGTCTTTTATTTTCGAACGTATTGTTTCAAAAACAACTAAGGATGATAAGATTTCTTTTGCTAAAACTTTCTTTGCTCCTTCTTCATCAGCGATTCCAAAATTTTCGTATTCGATTTTAATGCGGTATTCAAAATTATCTTCTAACGTAAAAGGTATTCCATCCGGCTTGATCACTTTTCCCCCTTCACATATTTGGGTCTTATTTCTTTTTTACCTTGAGCCAATAAAACCTATAGCCTCCACAGGTTTTTATAAGTATGTCTCCCTTTAAAAAAAAGGTTGAACGCTCATTATAACATGACAGATTACCCTTTTTATCAACAGGAGTCATTTTTAAAAGCTTAGCCAATTCAGTTTTTTGATATCTGTATTCTATTGAATATCCCAATTGCTCTGAGGTATCATATTTACTAGCCTGCCATCCTATAAAGTCACATTTTTCTACAAAATCTGCTTTACTATAAGAAAACCCATTCTGTTTAATTTTTAAAATTATTTTTTTAATAGCCTCTGCCTGCTTCAGTGAAAACTTTTGATAACCTCGGTAATCGTGTTTCACGCAATGCCAGTCCCCCAAGATATAACTATCCGGACTTTGTTTTGATTGACTTATATTTAAACCAAAAATCATGTAAAAATAATACTGATACTTTTAATGTTTACTGTTATAAATTCCATATATCTTTTTCAGTCTGTCGTCTTATTTCTAATCCAGGCAGATATACACCACCACCTGTTACTATATCCATTTGCAAACAGCTCATGAATAGTCCCCATTATTTAAATCTTTAAATACTTGTTAGCCAAAACACAAATCAATAAGGGCAAGAAAACTGCGATTACAACCAATATCCCTTTGACACGTCTTTTAGAAGAACTTTCATCTTTCCAATAAAAACGATAAGCATTGTATTTACCTGTGTATTTTTTATAATTTCAAAAAAAGAGCAGTAAAAAAACACCTATAAACGTAATTTTTGCCGTCTGGACGGAATAACGATTACCCTGAAAAACTGTTATCGAGTATTTTATTGGTTCAAAAACAAACACAAGAATCATGAATAACTCCATCAATGAGATAATTGTTATGGCAGTTGCGCCAGTTCTCCCTTGCCTTTTAAAAAACAATTGTGTGATACGGAAATAAATATATTCAAAGAAGAAATTCCTTTTGTTTTTTGTCATTTTATATTCATTTGAGTTTAAAAACTGTCCATTGCGCAATACTCCGACTTCTGCCTTCGTTAAAGCAACAGATTAATTTCGATCAAATATAAAAAGCACAAGCTAAAACACTACAACTATGGCCTGAGAGAAAAAAAAGCCCGGCACAATGGCCAGGCTAAGATTTATTTTAAAGCACAAGTCATCCAACCCGCTATCCGATACACTAAGACTTGGACTAGTGAGGGGATATTAAACTTTTTCGAATTCATCTTAACTAAAATAGGTGAAGATATAACAATTTCATTCTTCAATAGGAATATAATTTAGAATAAGATAAAATTATTTCTTTACGATTTTCAATACCCTTTTGTATTTTAACATGTCGAATTGATTGGTTTTGCATGCTCACTACAGACTGAAATTCATTTACACTATTTTTTAATATTGAAATGATATAGCCATCATTCAAAGCAAAACTTTCAAGGTCCGAGAATATTGGCTCTCCCTTGAGCAATTCGAGCTCGTCAATTTTTTTTGATTGTACATTCGTAAAGTCTTTTTTCTTAACGAACTCTGAAGCCAAACTGGAATTCGCTTCAGAGTTACATTTTTTCGAAATAAATAGATAAACTAATTCAATGGTTCCTTATCATGATTTTAAACTAAATAAACAGCTTTCGATAAAATCTGCACAAAACGGTTTTGTTAGGAAGTTCCTAGAAATCAATTCCTCTCCAGCATTGAATAACTTTGCGTCAACATTACCAATTCTATTTTCCAACATAACACATTTTGAAGCGATACAGATGGCCATTAATAAATAATCAGCTTCCAGTTTAATTTATTCAAATCCCCAATTTTATAAGTAAATTTTCTAAATTTTCTATGCTTAACCAATTCATCTGTCAAAGTACTTTGATCAAACAAATAGAGATTTAAAGTACTGTCAGGGGAATAAGTGTTAATTTGATATTCCCAGGCTCCGTCCCCCCCCCTTGCAAACAGTGGTCTAACTGAATCATGCGCAGCAATCTTTTCAATGTGCAAACCCTTTTTTAAATCATTGGTATCTGTCAGCAAACGATAAAAGTAATCGTTCTTACTTTTATTTATCAATTGCAATTTGCGATTATCTACATGACATTTAGAAAGTATCAAGGACAAAATCATCAATATTAATAAGTATTTTTTCATATTTATATTCCATTTTTATAAACTGCATTTTTGTTTTCCTTCATTATTTCACCTTATAAACAGGATTGCTAGGGTCGCTGCTACCTGTAAGCCAATAGCTAAGGGTCGAAGCCGTTTTCTCCCAAGGCATTTCCATAGCTTTAGAGCTATTGGCTGTTAGAAGACTGGGCAATATAACCAAAGAAATATATGATGGACCAAGTAAAATCGATTGAACAACATGACCAGGTTCATGAGTACTATAATATGGCTTTTTTGAGCCTCCTGTTGGATAGATAATAATATTTCCAGGTGTCATCGCTCCTTTATCATTTAATAAATAACTTTCAAACTCTGGTATAGCATGATTAAACCCTACAAACTTTAACAGGGCGGCATCTGAATGTTCTGGCACAATTGCGTCCGCAGCAAGTTGACCAATACTCAATTCCGTCCATTTTGAATTACTTCCACCAGCATTTACACTTTGTTCCATTTTGTTCGTTAACGAATTAAAATAAGTACTAATGGTGCCATCATCCGATAAGGCAGAATCTGACCAATACCCCAATTTGCCATTACCGGTAGCTTTGTAAGTTATTCCTGCTTTTAAAACTCCAGTATTATAAAGATTGGCTAAGCCATTCCAATAATCCCAGTTCGCTTCAATCTGCCCATTACCCGTTTCCGTCCCTAAATTGTCACTCCAATGATTACCTGATCCAGATCCTATCCTCCCGTACCCACCATGCATTCCTCCATAAGTTTGTGTCATCGGATCAACCTGATCACCGAGTGGATCATTAAACATTACCGGGTTATCTAAGGCATAATGATAGGTACCAAAGCTATCACTAGCATCTGCTACCGGATCAACCGCAATAAACCTGCCCAATGCCGCATCATACATGCGGTAAAAAGTTTGCTGCAGATCAGGCAGATCGCCAAAATCATCCTGCCATTCCGCGCCCCCGTTATACAGGTTTTTGTTTGCAGCTGTAGGTAAGGCATTACCCGGCATACTTAGTCCAAAAGGATAATAACTGTTTTCTTGCCTCACCACGGCCAGACTATTCTGCTCTTCAAAACTTACCCTGGCATTACCCTGTTGATCTTTAATAATGTACTCGGGCTTCAAACTTCCTGCAGCATTCCGTACCCTTCCCTGGCTGCTACCAAAATAGGCTAAAGTTCCGTTCTCGTAAACAAACCCATCAATGTAGTCGGTCGTTTTAACCACACTGCCATTATCAACAGCTTGCTTGCGGATCAAAGCCCCACCTGCATCGTAGGTATAATCGATATACCGGCCAGCAGCAGTAGTGATGGTAATCCGGTCGGTACGGTTCAGGGCATTGTAAGCCAGTGCAAGCCCTTTTTTAGGATCAACAGTCAGGTTTCCGTTATCGGCATAGCCATAAGGACTGCCAGAACCAGTCAGGTTTTTAAAGCCAAATGCATTGGAACTGCCCCCGGCCCCATCGCTCACATCATTCAGTCGGTTGCCATTGTAAGTATAACTCAAATCATCAACAGCGGTAATACTCCCGTTCAATATCGCATTGCGTTGTAAAGATAATATATTTCCATTCAGGTCGTAGCTGATATTTTTTTCATCAAATGCGCCTGCGTTACCCCAGCCATTACCTGGAGCGCGGTCGGCATAATTGGCCGCAGTAAGCCTTAGTAAAGGGTCGTAACTAAAACGGTAACTTCTTTCATTGCCACTGGTCACTCCGGGTGCATTTGTTTTCCATTTCACGGCAGATACCATACCATTATAGTAGGCGGCATTGCCTAAACTGCCATCGGTTTGCTCATACAGCAGTTCCATCCCAAAAACATCGTTGGTATCGTCGTTCCTGCTGTCTACCGAGAGCGCGCTGTTGTTTAAACTGGTTAGTTGCCCCTTAATGTTGTAGCGGTAATCTACAGATTGCAAGTAGCTTCCACCTCCATTAGTACTGTGCAGTTTTTTATCTACCAACTGTCCCAGTTCATTGTATTCGTAACCCGCAACCCGTATGGCTGTTGCACCATTATAGCTTTCATCAACCGTTTTCAGTCGGTCCATGTGGTCAAAGGAATAAGCCGTTTGCACCGTGACGGTTGTTCCGGCTGCATGAATCGCTTTGCTTAAGGTAGTCTTTCCGGTAAAATCGTGTACCATTGTTTTCACCGAAGCCAGGCTACTGTTTAACTGGTTATTGCTTAAAGTTTGTATTACCTGCCCTTTACGATCGTAAAACGTCACCGTACTTAGCCAGATATTGGATAAACCACTACCTACTGTGCGTTTGCGGACTACCGTTGGCAAACCGCTAATGTTATCTGATGCTGAGACCTCTCCGCTAAGCCCCTGTGCCTGGTAACTGTAATCCGCAGCCCCGTTCGCATCCAGGTCGTAGCTATCGAAATAACTATAAGCCAGAGGTTCGATATTAGTGGTAGGGAAAGTACTGTTGGTATAATAACCGTTACCTGCATCCCCGTTACGGACTTCAAAATAAACATTGTTATAATTGAGGCTCGATACATACGACTGCAAAGCTGCACGGCCGCTCCCGTCAGTATAAATACCCTGGCTGACGGGGTTTTGACGGCTATCGTATTTAATGTAGTTCCACTTACCCGATGTACGCAGATTGCCATCCTGCGCCAGCACCAACCTATCCATACGGTCGTACACCATATAAACCGGGTTACTTCCCGGCACCGTTCTTTCTACCGCCCTTCCTTTTACATCATACACATAACTGAAAATCAACTTGGCTACTTCGGGCTGAGATAAAGCATAATTACCCAAAGATTCCATCAATGCCATAGCTTTCGGAGCCACTACAAAAACCACCTGGCCAAGGTCATCATAAACATAGTAGGTATTTAACCAGGTTACACCACCTTGCCCCAGCCACTGCCTTTTCAATACCGTTTGCCCAGCACCATCGGCATAGACTGCTATCTTGGTTCCATTTTCATCAGTTACTGTGCTTACATTTAAAGTACCGGCTGGCCAAACTCCACCATCGCTCCCATCAGGCTGCCACCTGCGTACCGTTTCGGAACTGGTATTGGTACCATAAGCCATGGTTTTATAATGCTCGCCCGGCTGGAAACCAGCCCCAACGGACCCCTGCTGTAGTATACGCTGCAAGGGACTGTTTTCAAATACCTGTTGTGCATAAGGATTGTTATCTGTTGCCGTTTTTTGCCCGGTAGCATTGTAAAAGGTACTTTGCTCACTTATCGCGTTTGCCCTAAAGGCAGCGTTATTACTGGTTGAAGCATAAGGCAAATAACTGATGCTTTCTCGCCCCATATTATCATAGCTTTTGTGCTGAATGAGATCCTTTCCGTTCGGACTAGCGCCGACTAAAACCACCTGTTGCGGCCTGCCAAACCCATCTGTGTAGGTTCTGGTTACCTGTTTTTGTGATGTGTTCAACCCATTTAACTGCGCTTCAGTGAATACACCCGCAACTTTGATCACCTCTTGCTGGATGAAGGTTTTGTTCTGGGCAGATACCGATAAGACCCCTAACCAAATATTTATGTATAAAAAAATGATATATCTTTTCATGAGTGCTTTAGATTTTTGAACTTATTCGATTTCTGAAACTGGACATGCCTGGCTATCCGTGGAAACACTAAGCCTCGCTTTCCCTGTAAGATCTATGTAAAAATCATAGGTAGTTTTTCCTGGCTGGGAAGGTATACAATAAGGCATTGGATTTGAATAATCAGGTCCATAGGTTGTATAATGGACACTTTTATATCCTGAAGGATTTGAACTGCTATAAGGACTTGATGAGGTACCAATCCTTAAAGTATAAACGCCTGGTGCAATTGTACTTGTTCCCGCGCTGAGCTGGCTTTGGGTAAACTGGGCTACTATCTGATTACTGGCATTAGAAAAAGTGAGGATGATATCTCCTGATAGTGAGGCAAGCTGGGTAGTGGACACTTGTGGTTGGGAAACAACCACATTTTTGTTTACTGTAATCGACCCGTAATAAGGTGAAGATTTGGTTAGGCTTACCGTATAATTGCCTATTTGACTGTAAGTATGTGTAACACTATTGGGACTAGGGGTTGTAACCGGAGCACTACCATCGCCAAAGTTCCAGGTATATGTTAATCCGTCTCCAGTGAACACAGGATAGTTACTCGAAGAAAAATAAACTGGCTGATTTACCAATTGGTTTTGTTCAAAAGAAAGTACAGGTGCAAACTGGTCCTGGTTGGTACGCAGGATGTAAGTGGTCTTCTGTACAATATTCCTATCCTGATCAAATACATATTTTATCCGGTTTGCACTGTCGTAACCATATTGTACAAAGGCTCCGTTTGCACCAGAGGTAGCTAACTTATTCTGACTGGTAACATCATAAGAATTTGCTTGTAGATCAGCCTCCTCCGGCCTGAAAATCACATCATCAATAAGCAAACTCGCCGATCCCCAAACCCTGAGCCTGAAATTCTGACCCATCGCTTCAACGGGTACCCTCACCTGATAATATCCCCAATCTCCAGCTGCGATATTTATGGTCTGATTTACTATCTGGCTGGTTGAAGTATTTGTTACCGAAACATTCAAGTTTCCAGCTGCAGTGGAATTTATCCAGGCAGAAAAAACATAGGCGACCGAGCCTGTTTTTCTCTTCAGTTCTTTATATAACACTGCCGATGGCCCTGTTACTACACTATATTTACCACTATGGGCGGTTACCGAAGCCTGGCCGTTGGCTTCAAACCACAAACCAGTAAGGCTTCCTTCTTCAAAATTACTATATAGTATCTCATCGTGCCTTGCATTTGTAACTGTTGCTAAAGGCAATCTCGAATAATCATCATATAATGCTGCACTGGTTTTTCCTTTTGCGTTATCGCCTGTGAGCAACTGTCCATAGCTGTTATAATCGGTAAAATTGCCGGTGGTGTAATATCTTGGGTCATTTACGAAATTTCCCGAAACGATGCTGGAAAACTGAAAGTCCGTAGCACCTGCAGCATTCCTGAATACCGCAGTTTTCGAAGGCTGCAATCCTCCCGGATTAAATGTAGCAAACCTGGTTAAGTTGGCAGACACTGTTCGCGCAACACCATTACGTTCTATCTGATTGATTATCTCGATGGGGGCATTGATATTTTTTTCAGCCATGCTCTTCAAGGCAAGAGAAGCAGAATCAATGGCGATTGAGGCATCATAATCTTTTGTGTATCTGGTCAACATGCGCAGCAATTTGCCGTCTCCGCTTTGAGATTCTATTTTGGTGGGATATATATGTGCGTTCCCCTGATAAAAATAGGCACTGGTGTTCTGTTGCTGCTGACCACTTACCACGTCGAAACTGAATTCCTGTTTTTGCTGAATTGTACTGGCCACTCCCGTAAGGACATTATATTTGGCGTAGGCTAAAACCCCATTGTTGTATTCCCTTTTAAAAGCCGGGATATATTGCGCATTACCGGCTCTCGTGAAACTATAGATAGTTTCAGTAAGTTTCTGCCCAGCCTCATTATAAACTGCCTCTCTGGTAGGAAGTGCCCTTTCAAAGCTAATATCCATATTTGGAACAAATGGATACAAATCCCTATCATTATTAAGTACACCGGCTGCACCATTACATCCTGCGATATTGGTAATCACCCTATTCCAGTCTGGACTCGCGGTTAAATCAAAATGGGTTGCCGGGAGCGAAAACTCTGCTGTGGTATAGCCCTGTCCCAAAACACTTTCTTTAAAATATCCATACATTACGCCATCATCAACCTCCGATAAATCTTCCTCTGAGCGCACAACTGCATTTTTCCAATCTGTTTCTAAGTTATAGGTTAATGGATAGGGCCTGACAAAGGCGTAAACAGGTAATGATAAAATCTTTCCACTGGTGTGGCCAGTAGAGGGATTGATATAGCTATAATTAACCACTTTTTGAATACCCGGAGCCGCATTATCATAACTCGTTAATTTTTTAACCCTTATCCCACTTCCGTAATTGTCTGAGCCTACTTGAGGATCAAAATAAGTATTCGATTCATATTCAACTTCAGTTCAGCCACCGTCAAGCAGGCTTACTTTAGATAAACTACCGCTTATCAGCGCAGTAGTGTTTATCGCTCTTGAGTTTCCACTCAGCGAGTATGGATAATTTGATGCCAGAGATGCAATCTGTTCATACCTCAAACGCTCCATACCTGCAGTAGTAGGATTAATGTACACTTCAGGCAGCAAAGAAGTGGCTGTGGAAGCATTATAATAGCCCCACCTATCGAGCTGTTTCGAACTGGAATCGGGAAGCGTTGAATAAACGGTATTGAAACTACCCGCTGAAAGTCCATTGTAATCAAAATGATAACGGACAAGGCTTTCCTCTGATGTTTCCCTAAATTCTTTTAAAAAATACCGCTTATAGTTTACATTTGGCACCCATGCCTCATGATATGTAAATGACCACCCACGTCCCAACCCGTACATGCTTTGAATAAGAGGCATATAAGTATAAGCATTATAAGAATACGTAAAACCGAATTTTGGTATTCCACTTATCACATCATCAGTGACATAGTCAATCCCGGTAAGCATATAGGTATAATTGCCATCCTCCACGTAAAACTGGTTTGTTTTATTTGTCGTATTACCAATGTAGAAGTCAAAATATTTCCTGCCTACACGGTAGTAGTTGTTGTATTTATCGTAATTGAAAGTAACTTCATTTCCATCGTTGTCCTTTATGGACGTGAGAAACCACTTCCTCCTGAAGTCGACCGATTGTGAAACCTGATATTTACGTTTAAAAAATTGTATGGCCGATGCATTAGCCGAGAACGCTTTCCTATTAACCAGTTCGGAAGTGTTAAACTCGTATGTAATCCCCTTGTCGCTTATGATTTTGAAATGTTCTATACCAATATAATCAGTAGTATAGCTCACCTTAATATCTTTGTACGGGATTGTCTTAGGCTGATGGTTCCCATCGAAAACAAGCTTGCAGGAAAGCCCTGGTAAATCTATATTGAATACATCCGGTTCCGTATCTGATAAATCGTTGAAGTTAGCTGATATATAAGACTGATCTGCGTTTTCATCAGCGCAAGTACCTGGATTAGCATCATTTGCGATTGAAAAACTACTGATCTTTGAAGCATTATTATTGTATAGCCAACCTCTCGAGTTATCGGCCATGTCATCAGGAACATCCTTTAATTCCCTTGTTATAGTACCTCCGGCAGAAATCTGCCAATTCATTCCGGCCGATCCTTCGATATCTTTGGCTTTTACTCCGTTACCATAATAGAAAAGCGAAATGGGGACGGAGATTTTCCCCCGCTGTAAGGTGTAAATTGGAATATTTATTGTTGCCGCACCCGTTGTCTGACTAACGTTGACGATCTGTGCACTGGTTACACCAACCTGCAACACGAGCACACTAAGGCATAGCAGCCTTAAAAGAGCTTTTAGATTTTTCATGAAAGGTAAAATTGAAACTATCGTAATTTAAGCTTTAGAGGTTAGTATTCGCCTAAAACTGGCCGAAGATTAAATTAAAATAAGGACGGGAAAAATCTTTTTGACGAACGATAGTTTTTTTAACATGAACGCTTGTTTGGAGGTGATGAAATGTATCAGCGAACTATTAAACCGTTGTCCCAATCAGCCGGTATCAGAATACCGCTTGGCCAAGCGTCTAAGATAACGCGACGAAATCCCATACTTGGAAAAAGCTCTTCCGAACTGGTAATTCCATGAAGGTATTCCCTAACAACGGTTTCCTTAAAACTGATACTGAATTTTGTTTTTCTTTCCATAAAAAATGCCCCCATAAAGTGTCTAACTTTTTGGGGGCATTGCATTTCCGCCAGGCTTTCGTTTAATCATTTTTCTCAGAACTAGCTATGCATTAAATCTGATATCTATCTTTTCAAAGCTATAAGGATCATGCGTTATTCTATAGAAATTCTTTTCAAGATCCATAGCATAAAAATCTCCATCTTTAATATCAGCTAAATGAAAATATTCCTTATTGTCTAAATTAACCACATATACGTCATTAGGATTAATCAGCTCAAGGTCCTTAATTGGGAGTTTCTTCTTTATCCTCTCAAAATCGAAATTATCTCGGAACCTAAGTTTCATATTTCTAACATCAATTTTTTTAGTATCAATTTTATATTTTCCAGTTTTCTTTATGGAATATCCATCAACGGTACCAAACGAGAAGAAAATAGAATACTCAAGATAGGTATTGGATATTATATCGAATACCATGATTCCATACACCTCAAAATCTCGACCTTTAGGATCGTTAATTGCGTTATATATTTCAGCATCACGCGTAAAACCAATATAATTAGGAATAGCCGCATTACCAATTGAAACTCCCTTTATCAATCCTAGTGCTATTTGTTCATTGTATATGTTAAAATCTTTTGGCAAGGCTCTGAGGGCATTTTCCAGAAGATCAACTTCCCAAGATTCAATTTTTTTCCTTTTGAATAATCCAAACATAAAACAAATTTAAAATTTATTTGTAAGCCGGTCTAATACTCAGACTAAGTGAAAGGGAATACAGGTCCTACATCGACAAACTTTTTGATTTTGCTCTACTCATTTGACGCTTGCGCGAATGCGAAGTTTTTTTATCCTCCCGAATAGAACTCCCAGCTTTTTCACATACTCCTTTGTTCGCGCCTCACAAGGGAACAGCTCCGCCTTAACCAAATCCTGAATGTCCCGTTTGATGTTCATATAGTTTTCCTGCATATCCTCTGGACTTACTTTCCTCACCTGAGGTATTGGTACATAAGCCCGTTCTTCATTCGCAATTGCCTCATGGTCATTCTGCAATTCTCCATGGAACATTTTTAGTTTAATCTTCTGATCAGGACTATCAGCGACGATACCCACAAACTCACCCGAAGACAGCGTAGCAATCTTCGAAGCAGGCACCGCATAATCCAGCTGAGTAGAATTTAGATACCGAAGTATCGCTGCTGTTGATACTCACAGATTCCCTATCCTGCATGATCTTACCAAAACTTTCCGACAATTTTTTCGCACTATCTCCCGTCACCTGGCCACTGATGATATTACCCGAAATACCTGCAATAATTTCCGCAAACTCCGACCCGTACTCTTTTTTCAACTGCTCAATACTCTGGATCCCCAAAGTACAACTCACCAGATTACTTCTTGCTGTACTGATCGTGTTCACAATCCCTGTTGCCACCAAAGTTGGAAACTCATCAAAGATCAGACTGCATTTCAGTTTCCCTTTTTTATTTACCTGCTTGAGCAGCCTACTCACATACAAAGACAGTACCGCGCCAAACGTATCGATCTTCTGCGGATTATTGCCCAAACACACAACCTTTGGTGACTTAGGATCATTGATATCCAAAGTAAAATCATTACCAGATAACACGTAATACAATTGTGGGGAAGAAAGCCTTGCCAGGCCAATCTTGGCCGAGGCGATCTGCCCCTCCAGTTGCGCCATCGCGTTATTGCGGTACGCAGATATAAAAGGATTGATCAGCGCCTTGATCTCTTCCTGCTTTTGCAGCAAATCAAACAAAGGATCATAATCCAGCATCATCAGCTCAATCACATGCGGCAGCGTACAAAACCGGCCGTTCTGATATTTCCTGAGGTACCAGATCAGTGCCGTCAAAAAATTGATCGGGCTCTCCACAAAAAAATCACCCGACTTTTTCAGCCATTCCTTATTCAGTCCAAGCATGATCGTTCTGCTGGATTCAGCCGCATCGGTAATATCGATCATACTTTCCGGGTACAGCGGATTACACCGGTGCATCGGGTTCTCAAGGTCAATCACATAGAACTTCGGCTTCACCTTATAATTCTTGACATATTTCAGCATCTTATTGTAAGCCATCCGGCTTAAATCGTCATACTTAAAATCATACAAAAACATGGAAAAGCCCTTCTTCAAATGTTGATCAATAATATGCCGGATCACGAAATAAGTCTTACCAGCTCCCGCACTTCCCGATACCAAAGTGCTCCTGTAGGGGTTAACGACATTTATCCAGCCTTCACAGGTTTTACCTTTCAGACTGTATTTGGTCCTCAGATTAAAGGAATGTTCATTTTCCAGCAGGCGTTCCTCTTGCGGAAAAGTCTCATTTTCCGAGTTGAACACATCCTTACTTAAATTCAGCTCTATCAGCCTGGATATCCAGGTGCCCCCAGTCAGCATCAACACATAACCGGTAAGGGTTAAGGCGATATATACAATCGCTCTAAGGGATATACTCCCCGGCAGGAATAATACCAGCAGGCTAAGGAAATATACCAGTAAGCCACTAACCGAGTAAGCGACAATCCTATTCTTTTGAATTTTGCTGTCCTTTTTGCCTTTTGTGCCCAATAGCGAAATAGCCAGGCACACCAGTGTGGCCAGTTTGGGTTTAAGCACGCCGGTAAACAAACCTGTCTTTGCGATATTTCCAATCAGGCGGTCAATCAGAACAGCTGTAAAGCCCCAATGCTCAAAAGCCCGGTAACAGGTTAAATAAATGTGCAGGATTAAAATCGTGAGTCCGATTAAACGGGTTAAATCCAGGATTTTTCTCAATCCTTGTGTATCTTCTCCAGTATTCATATCGTAAATATTCTATAAGGTCAATTGTTGCTGTTGTTCGGTAATTCTTCCTCTTTTGCGCTTTTTCCGACGCTTAGGCACTTTAATGCCAGACTGGTCATTTGTCTGGGCCAGTAAGCTTTCCAGAAAAACAGAATGCTGAGATGGCTGTAAAAACCTAGTGCTTGCCATTTCGCTGTTTTCTAAACGACCATTCGGAATTTGTGATGCCTTTTGCGACTGCGTAAATGACTGTTCTGTTACCGGGCCAAACCTTTCTCTCAGTGCCTTGGCACTGTAGATCTTGCCCAGCTCACTACCATTAAAAACAGTTTTGTTTTCGTGATCAATGAAAGTTACCCCATAGAGCATTCCTTTTGCGCTTGTCCTGTAAACGACATCCACCTGGTATTTGTCCATTTCCCGCTGAAAACGGGTAAGCGATAAATTAGGGGTAGTACCAAATATATAATCTAACAACTCTTTAAGTTCCGCTTTATGCGGTTCCCGTTTTTTCCTGTTTGTTTCAAAATTTTGTTCCAGGTTTTTCATTATTGGTCTACAATAAATCCGACTGGCTTTAAGTGGAACCCCGACGGGCAAGCCATCCATATTCAAAATGGAATATTGTAATCCCTTACGCACAAACATCCGACTGTCTTCTGCCCCGCGATCTGCCAGGATATTGTACTGCCTTAAAATCGTTTTGTACTGCTCAAAAGAAGTGTAATAATACTGGCGCATTACTCCCGTTACAATATTGCTGATCTGCTGTTTAGTGGGTTTCCGCGCGTAAACAGCAGCTGAAAGGGGCTGTCCTTGTTTCAGTTCCCGGCCCTCGGCCGGCAAAAGTTCATAGTTCTGTTCTATTTCCTTTCGGGCAGGTTCTGACAGCCGGTAGCCGATACCATGAATATCAATGCGCTGTGCGTCCTTCTGGATATTGGTCGTTGCAATATGAATGTGCGGGTGGGCACTATCCAGGTGCCGGTAAACTAAAAAAGGCTGGTCACCAGAACCAATCCGCTCCATGTACTCCGCAGCAATCTGTTGAAGCTTCTGGTTATCCGGTTTATCTGATACATCGAAGTTGAGCGAGATGTGAAGGGCATTGGTTTTAACCCCTGTATTCAGGTCAGTCAAATGCCGGAACCGGGTTAATTTTTGGTTGAAGTTCATCTCTTCAATATCACCCGCAAAGCCACTGGCCAGGATTAGGATAGCCTCCCCTGCCGCTACCTTTTCTTCGTTGTAGTGCAGAATTCCCCTGATGTTTTTTCCGCTTTCTATTTTTGCAACCATTTTTCTGCGAGTTTAGAAACGATGGAAAGTAGCAGGTTCACTTTCCCTTCAATGCCTTTGTACAATTCAGCAGTTTTGCCCACATAAAACGCGCGTTCTGCTACACTTTGGCTGGTATGGAAATGATGGGTCTGCTGGTTGATGTTGATACCAATCGCTTTAATTTCTTTACGGATCAGCGCCAGCTCTTCCATTACCCCGTTCATCGTAGCATCTCTATGGTGCAGCGTGATCTGTTTACCCGTTATGATCCGTCGCGCGACTTCGCCTACCGTTCTGCAGCCACTATCTTTAGCCATCTTTTCCAGACGCTCAAAGCCAGCCTTGTTTAACCGGATTATTATCGGGCATTCCAGCCGTTCATTTTCGTGTTTGATCTTTGGTCTTGGCATGGTGTTTAAGTAACCTGTTAAGGCATCACGAGTTCCGAGTGCATGCCCCGACCTCATGGGCGGCGAGATGTTTTTGTATACAAAAATCCATCTTGCTGCGAACCCGCGTTTGCCCAAAAAGCAGCCTATCGGAAGCTAATTATTCAGTTCCTGCAATTAAAAAATCCATAATTTATTTAAGCTTCTACTGGCTCATCACTAACCTTTATAAACGGTAGTGCTTCACGTAGCACCTGGCGGATTTTCGCCCGCGGATCGGCTTTAACCTTTTTGAGTTTGAGGTTCGGCGAGCCGTGGTATTTCCTGCCCTTGACCCCGGGCGTTTTGATCTTCCTGTTTTTTTCTGCAAGTTTTTCCAGCAGGTCTTCTTCGCTTCTTTTCATCTTTTGAAATTTTACTAGGTCAAAAATGGAAAGGCCGCAAGGCGTATGTACTACAGTGTAGAAAAGAATTTAGTTCGAGCAATCTGTCAAAGATTATTTATCACCCCTGTAGAAGTTCGCCCGATCTTGACGCCGATTTTTGGGCCATGATCCATAAATTCAATACCCACTCATCTCCAAAAAGGCGCAACATCAGACCGGAAAAAGTAGTCGAAGTGCTTGCCAGATACAAAAGGAAAATAACTTTGGCGGAGGCCGAACTCATTTTGGAAATCACCTATAAATTTGCTAAATTGTACATGGAAAACATAAAGAACGGTGGCCAGCCGCATCCTTCTCCAAAAAGGAAATCGCCACGGAGTCTTTTCCGCTAATCAACATATTTTCAAGGTAACTCAAAAGCACATGAACACAACAAAAGCGTGCCTGTATATCCGTGTAAGTACCGATGAACAGGCAGACAAGGGATTTTCCCAAAGGGATCAGGCTGAAAGGCTCCAGCTCTATTGCGACCAGCGGGGCATCGAGGTGGTCAGGATCGTATTCGAAGACTATTCAGCCAAAACTTTCGGCCGGCCGGAATGGACAAAAATGCTGTCCGAACTCAGCAAGACCAAGGGCAAATGTTATGACCAGGTACTATTCACCAAATGGGACCGCTTCAGCCGTAACACAGCCGAAGCTTATCATATGATCCGCGTACTGCGGGAATACGAAGTCGAGCCATTGGCAATCGAACAGCCACTGGATTTCAACATTCCCGAAAGCAAAACCATATTGGCGGTTTATCTTTCCATGCCTGAAGTCGAAAATGACCGGAGGGCACTCAATGTTATCCACGGTATGCGCAGGGCAAAAAAAGAAGGGCGGTGGATGGGCAAGGCGCTTCATGGCTACAAGAACAAGATTACCGAAGATGGTCGCAAATACATCGCCCCGGTCGAGCCCGACGCCTCCCTGATGAGATGGTGTTTTGAACAGATTGCAGAAAATGTCTACGCTACAGAGCACATCTGGATGATGGCCAAGGAACAGGGCATGAAGATTGGCCGTTGCGGGTTCTGGCAATGCCTCAGAAATCCGGTCTATTGTGGAAAAGTCATCGTTCCCAAATATAAGGAAGAAGAAGAATACTGGGTAGAGGGAGCGCATGAGCCGCTGATTTCAGAAAGTCTGTTTTATAAGGTTCAGGAAGTACTCGAACTTCGTAGCGTCAAAAAAGTGACCAGAGACGTGCACGGCCTGAAGGCAACTACCCCGGATGAGTTCCCGTTGAGGGGATTTATGCTCTGTCCGAAATGTGGCAAGGCACTGACCGGAAGCGGATCGCTGGGCTGTCGCCAGCGCTATTACTACTACCATTGCCAGCTCAAATGCAAACAACGGTTCAGGATCGAAGTCACACATCGGCTTTTTGAAAATGAACTCCGTCAATTTGTCCCAAGGGTTGGCATTCCTGAAATTTTCAGGATGGTTGTTGAGGATACTTTCAGTGACGAATCAGCCTACATCAAAAATGAACGTAAGGATATTTCGAACCTGATTTTCAAGCAGCAGGAAAGGATAAGCAGGTCCAGGGAGTTTTTGTTGAGCGGAACAGTTAGTGAACAGGAATATAATGAAATCCGAACGGATGCAACCTATCAAATCAGCCGCTATGAAGCTGATTTAAAGGCGATCGAAGAACGGTTAAACCATGATTTTGATATCAAAAACATCGTAAGCAACCTGTTATCAAACATGGAAAACGTTGTAAATCTGTATATTAACGCAGATACTGGTGGCAAGCGCCATATCGTAAGTTCCCTTTTTTCGGGCAAATGGGTTTTTGACGGCGAAACACATCGAACTATTGAGCTGAACCGTGCGGCATCACTTATTTATCAGTTAAACAACAGGTTACGATATAAAAAAAGCGGAGCCAAGATTGAAAAAAACTTGAACTCCGCGGAAGTACCCAGAAGCAGATTCGAACTGCCACGCCGTTGCCAGCGCCACCCCCTCAAGATGGTGCGTCTACCAATTTCGCCACCTGGGTTTATTTATTATTTGCCTTTAAAACGGCATGTCTACCATCCCGATAGCAATCGGGATTGCCACCTGGGTTGATGCTGCAAATATAATTTAATTTTAGATTTCCGAAACAATGATTTACAATTCTATTTTTAAGCCATCATAAGCCAAACGGATCGAATCAGGCAGTTTTTTTTCTACATCGGCATGTTTACCCAGGTTATGACTAATGTGCGTAAGGTAAGTTACCTCAGCACCAACTTTCTCTGCAAAGGCCCTGGCCTCACCCAGTGTAAAATGCGAAATATGGGCCTCATTTTGCAAAGCGTTAATCACCAGTATTTTTGTACCTTTAATTTTCGCAAAGCTCTCTTCTGAAACGGTCTTGGCATCGGTAATGTAGGTAAAGTTGCCTATGCGGTAGCCGCTAATGGGCAGCAAGTGGTGCATTACCTCAAAAGGTGTTACGGTCGTCTCGCCTATTTTAAAATCTTCGCCATTGGTTACGGTGTGCAGGTTAATTTGCGGTAAGCCGTGGTATTTTTTTTCGGCAAAAATGTAGTAAAATTCTCTTTTTAATGCCGTTTGCACCCTTTCGGTAGCATATACATCAATTACCTTATGCAATAAATAATTAAAGGGCCTGATATCATCTAAACCTGCAATGTGGTCTTTATGTTCGTGCGTAAATAAAACCGCATCCAGGTCTTCCACTTTTTCGCGCAGCAACTGGTAACGAAAATCAGGACCGCTATCCACCACAATGGTCTTATCGGCCGTTTCAATTAAAACAGAAGTCCTTAAACGGTTATCCCGCTTATCGGTAGAACGACAAACTTCGCATTTACAAGCGATTACGGGAACGCCTTGAGATGTACCGGTGCCTAAAAATGTGATCTTCAAATTGCAGTGATAAAAGTGAACGGGCTATTTTGCTGCAATTTAAAGCTTTTTATTTAAATATAAGGGGCAATACCTGCTTCGGTTGTATGTTTATGCTTTAAGGTTAAGCAAGAGCGGTACAGCCGCTGCAGTACGCTTAGCATTGGGGTACAAACCTTTTAAGCCGGCGTTTTTTTTGATCAGGGCTTAAAATAATTCGGTTTGCTGTAAAGATAAATAGAACTGGCGTTGTTTTTCATCCAGGAGATTCTCCTCAGCATTGGTTTGTTTCACCAGGGTAACCAGTGCCGCAATTTTACCTTCGAGATTTGAAAATTTGTTCACTACAATTACTTTGTTGTGTTCGATCAGGCAAGAACCTGTTTTAAAGTTTCCTTTCTCGTAGCGCACCTTATAGCCGATGGCCAAAAGCAGGGCTTCCAGTTTCTCTAAAGTATGGTTGGTAAGTGGCAATGACATCGGCACAAAAGTAAAAAATAAATTAATAAAAAAGGTTCAGCTGTTTCCAACTGAACCTTTCAGGTTCCACCCCGCATTTGCGGAAATGACAATTATCTTAAATCTACCACTTCAACACCTGGATACTTTTTCGCATCGAAAGCAAAAGTGGTTTCAGGTACATTTACGTTTGGCGAAAAAGTTTTTACGTTGTACGTGTATTTGTTTCCGTTTTTATCAAACAATACCACGTTGGCAATTTGTTTAGCTGCTTTATCGATGCTTAAACGCACTTTAAAAATTGCTTTTTTAGCATCAACAGGCGTTAAGTCAATCATCTGGTAAGTTTTGGCACCTGCTTTTTCTTCGCCGGTGTACACATATTTAAATCCTTTTTCGTAAACGGTAAAAATTTTGGCCGGATTAATGGCATCGCCGCTGTTATCTACATTGCTTACCTGTACCTCTTTATCTTTTTTCAGGTAAGTCCACTGGCTTTTACCATCGCTAAATAACTCCTGATTGGTCATAGCCACTTTATATTTATTGGAGTTGGCTTTAACATATAAAGTACCCTGCTGTGTTTCTTTTACCTTAGCTTTCGGATTATCAAGCGTAAAGGTAAAATCTGTTTTAACTACATTGTACGATTTGTATTTCTTACTTACCTCGGCTAAAATTGCTTTAGCCTTCGCATCAGTTTGAGCATAGGTTGATGTGGCGAATGCGGCCACTACCATAAATGCTGAAATTAATTTCTTCATCTTTTCTTTTTTAATTTTCTTTTGAAACGTTGGAGTAGATTTTTTGGTATTGGTTTAATCTAATCTTTGTTATCCATACTATTCAAGAACTGTTCCAAAGAATATTCATCGGGATATAAAACTTCGCGGGCCTTACTTCCTTCAAATGGTCCGACAATCCCTGCAGCCTCCAGCTGATCGATAATCCGGCCGGCACGGTTGTAGCCCAGCTTCAGTTTACGCTGAATTAATGAAGTTGAGCCCTGCTGGTGCATTACAATCAGTCTTGCTGCTTCTTCAAAGAACTTATCGCGCTCATTCGGATCGAAATCGGCCTTACTTCCCTCTCCTGCCTCGTCAATATATTCAGGCAGCTGGTAAGCATCAGAATAACCACGCTGGTTACCGATATATTCTGAAATACGGTCTACCTCAGGTGTATCAACGAAAGCACACTGTAGCCTGATTAAGTCGCTACCGGTAGATAAAAGCATATCTCCGCGACCAATTAGCTGATCGGCACCGCCGCTATCTAAAATGGTACGCGAGTCGATTTTGGATAGTACCCTGAAGGCTAACCTGGCCGGGAAGTTGGCTTTAATGGTACCCGTAATAATATTTACCGACGGACGCTGCGTGGCCAGCACCAGGTGAATACCAATAGCCCTGGCCAGCTGGGCCAAACGTGCAATAGGCGCTTCTACTTCTTTACCAGCCGTCATCATTAAATCGGCAAACTCATCCACCACCAAAACAATAAATGGTAAAAACCGGTGACCGTTATTGGGGTTAAGCTTGCGCTTGACAAACTTATCGTTATACTCTTTTAAATTCCTCACCTGGGCATCTTTCAACAAATCGTAACGCTGATCCATTTCAATACAAAGTGAGTTCAAGGTATTTACCACTTTTTTAGTATCGGTGATAATGGCATCTGCCTCGCCGGGAAGTTTGGCTAAAAAGTGTCTTTCAATGCGGTTGAAAAGGGTTAACTCTACCTTTTTCGGATCGACAAGTACAAATTTTAATTGTGCCGGATGTTTCTTAAATAAAAGTGATACCAGAATTGAGTTAATACCAACAGATTTACCTTGCCCGGTTGCCCCGGCCACAAGTAAGTGCGGCATTTTGGCCAAATCTGCAATAAATACTTCATTGCTAATGGTTTTACCCAAAGCAATTGGTAAATCCATTGTATTTTGTGCCCATTTCTCGGTATTTAAAATGCTGCGCATCGGCACCATCTCAGGGTGTTGGTTAGGCACTTCGATCCCGATTGTACCTTTACCTGGCATGGGCGCAATAATACGGATTCCTAGCGCGGCCAGCGAGAGGGCAATATCATCTTCGAGGTTTTTGATTTTCGAAATCCTTACACCCGGTGCAGGGATAATTTCGTAAAGGGTAACTGTTGGACCAATTGTAGCCTTAATCTTATCAATTTCGATATTGTAATGGTTAAGGGTTTCTACAATTTTATTTTTATTGGCTTCCAATTCTTCGGCATTTACCGAAATTTTATTGGTGCCATAGTTTTCCAGTAACTCAACCGTAGGGTATTTATATCCCGATAAATCGAGTTTCTCATCATAATTACCAAATTGTTCTACCAGATCGTCTGATTTAATTTCTTCTTCGGTTTTCTCGATGGTAAAAGCAGGTTCTTTTTCATCGCTTACCGGTGGTTCAACAACCAAAGGCGTAGCTGCGGCCGCCGCAGTAGCTAATGGCAGGTTGGTGGCCAAAGGCGATAAAATTACCGGCGGAGTTACTTCTTCTTCAGCCTCTTTTTCTTCAAAACGGCTAGGTTGTAAAGTTACATTTTGTGGTTTACGCTCGTTGTTAACAGGCTTTTCGCGCAGCGGAAATTCAATGGGCTCAGCAGGTTCTTCGTAAATATTTTCTCTTCCGGCATGCTGAGTCCTCACTTCGTTTACAAAATCAGGTACTTCAGAATCGAGATAAACTTCCTTTTCCTTGCGTGCTGGAAATTTAAAATCGATGTTATAGGCAATAATTAAAATGGTTAATCCTGCAAATGCAATTAAACCCGCCACACCAGCTGCACCAATTTGCGCGCCTAATAATTTATTACACCAGTAACCAAACTCACCTTCGAGATAATGTGGCGATTCTGACCAGAAACTATGTGCAAAACCTAAGGTTAGCGAGATAAACAACAAAAAGAAAAAGCTGTAACCTAAAGTTTTAGAGATGGAAAGGATTTTTACTTTAAACAATAAGCGGTACCCGATAATAAAAAAGGCCAGTACAAATAAGAATGAAGCAATACCGAACCACTCGTAAATAAACTGGTGCGATAGTAAGGCTCCGAATTTACCCAACCAGTTTTGGACTACCGGACTGGTTACCCCTGCATTTTTTAATTCATCGGCAGTTTTAAACAAATTTCCCCAACCGCCATTCGCATCTATTACGTAACTCTGGTCATCCTGCCAGGTAAATAAATAAGAAGTAAAGGCAATTAAAAAATAGAGGGAAAGAATTACAAAGAACAAACCCAGAATCTTTACTGCCCGTCCGTCCGACAGATCGAAACGGGGAAGAAACTCCCTTTTTTCTTTTGGCTGGCGGTTTGATGTCCCTCTGCCTGATGCATTTTCGGCACCTTTATCTCTGAATGTATTGGTTTTAAACTGATTACCCCTTGCCGACATTTTCTATCCTAAATAATTTTTGATCAACAAATATAAAATAACTGATACGAGTTTTCTATTCCCCATTAAATTAAATAAAAATATTCGTTGAGCTATTAATCCTTAAACAAAAAATATAGTCTGTTATTTTAACAACACGCAAGTTGTTACGTTTTATCATAAATGAAACGGATTTTGTTTTAGGTTTTATCCCGTTTGACCTGGAGAGGTGAAACGGGATTTTTTTATGCCTGCCAAAATTAACAGGAATACCCCTCATTTTGCATGGCCGTCAACACTATATATTTAGAAAATTAGATAATTACTTATTTTTTGTTAATTTAAGTCGATTTTTATACAATATTATGGGTATAGCGCAGCTAGAAGAACAAATTGAGGCCGGCAACTTAAATGCAGTAAAGGAAATTTTGGTACAAAACCCAAGATTGGCCGTTACCGATACATCGCATCACATTTCTCCGTTATTACTGGCCTGTTACTATAAAAAACAGGAAATTGCTGATTTAATTGCTGAATTTGTGGATCAGCTTACCTTGTTCGAAGCTTGCGCAGTAGGTAAGTTCGATGCTGCTACCTTATTGATTTTTCAAAAGCCAGAGAGCATTAACCAATTCTCTGATGACGGCTTTACACCTTTAGGCCTGGCCTGTTATTTCGGACACGAAGATTTAGCCCGCTTTTTGGTATTAAAAGGAGCGGACGTAAATTTAGCTTCTAAAAACGGATTTAATGTTTTTCCCATCCACTCGGCTGTTGCAGCTAACAATTTTAACATAACCAAAATGCTTTTAGAAGCAGGGGCTTACCCTAATGTTTGCCAAAAAGCGGGCCTGGCACCTTTACACAGTGCCGCACAGCTTGGTAATATAGAACTGATTATTTTATTGCTGGAGCATGGTGCTGAAGTTTCGTTACGCATGGAAGGCGGAAAACTACCAGCCGATTTAGCTGCAGAAAAAGGCTTTAATGAAATTGCTGAAATTTTGAGAGACGATGATTAAACCAGTTTCCGGTTTGAAATTTTCAGTCACCTACGTTTGTAAACTGAAACTACTCCCAAACCCTTAGCCTCATCCGTTTCATGTAGGTGCGGATATCTAACACCACCGCAGCCAGAAAATAAAACAGGATGGGAAAACCTACAGCCAAAAAAGACGAGTAAATAAAAAACAGGCGAACTTTTGCCGTGCTCATGTGTAGCTTATTTGCCAGGTAAGTAGAAACACCAAAACTCTGCTGCTCAAAATAGGTTATAATTCTTTGAAACATTTTAAGCTTATTTTAACACCCTTATCACTTTATTAACTGGTAAAACAACAATTAACCAACGCAATTACCATGGTTTTCTTATTCTAATTTAGAAATAATAATTGGTTAACCCACAAGATCTGCTTTGAATTATTCTAAAACCAGCTTTTCGAAATCCTGTTTATCTTCATGTTTGATAAAAAGAATCTGCTGCTCTTCCAGTCCCGAAAATTTCTTAACCAATTCGGCCTTAAATTGATGAAGATCGACATTCTTATGCAAAATAACCGTTAAGGCATCGGCATTGCCCCTAACTTCGATAATCTGATCAGGATAAAGTTCTTTTAATTCGTGTGGAAATTCCATAGTTATAAAACGGTTAGGGTAAATCTTTTATTTAAGCCTGCTTTAAAATCTTAATACCAATACCACAAGTTAAACATTTTTTCTGGTCGCAATATTGTTTTTTCAGCTGTAAAATACCTTGCGAGGCAAATGCACTTTCAATTTCAACCCCAGCTGCAATAAATTTTCCGGTTATTGCATTTTCTTCCGCCGGAAGGCTTTCCAGTAATTTTACTGCCCTGCTTTGATAAAACTGGGTATCGGTAAACTTACCGTAAGCAAACAAAAATAAGGCTACGGTATTTAACAAAATATTATCAACAGATGTTTTACCGATTTGTGTTTTTACACCAACAGCTCCTTTTTTAAAATGGTAATGCGATTTCCAGTAATCGTTTACCGGCAAAGCTTCGAATAAACTATGTAATCCGGCTACCTTTTTTATTTCGATAATTTTAGAAAACAGGTGATTGGATTTTAAGATCAAAGCGGCAAATTGTGCCAGCCTGATGGTTGGGAAATTTTGAGGCCGCATGCGCATAAATTTCCAAATGGATGTATCCAGTGGTTTAATGTGGTATTTCTTTTGCAAAAACTCAAATTCAGCTTTTAATTTTTGTGGATAGGTTTCGGCAAACCTGTCGTTTAATAATCCGGCAGCACCAAAAACCAAAGCCTCAATCTGTAGCGGATTATCTTTGTGTTTGGCATAAATATTTTGGGGAACAGCCTTGGTCAGCAGTTCGAAGGGCAAAGCATTTACCTTAAAGCCAAAATTACGGGCTATAAAGCGATAAAAGGTCTCATCCCAATCACCCTTCAGTTCGTTTAAGGTTTCATTAACAGCCCGGGTTTTCTCTTCGAACCGCGCGATCAGGGTTCTGGCTAAAAAAGAATCTACAATAAGCCGGTCTACCTGCTGAATCTGTGCCGCACAGGGAAAATCGGTCAGGGTTAAAAAGAGGTTTTCGTATTTGCTGATCAGTGAAGCTGCAATCCGGTTTTTCAGCTCCAAGACAGGCAATACTGTTCCGTCCATGCGCCTAATCTCTTGGTCGTACTCATAAACCACATGAAGTATCACATTCTCATAGCTTTGATCGTTTTGGTGATTATGTTTTAACCAATCAGACGCTTTGAGGTGAATTTCGACATTTCCGGCCCACAGGGTGTCTCCTATCTTAATTTTGGCATGGTTAAAATCAGGACCGGCATTTCGGTTGAGCAATCCAGGATTAATGATTTCCATATTTTCACCCTCACACGTCTGCAGTTCATTATAATCAAACGATCTGAACTGCCATACATAATGAAGGAAATCTTCCGGAAAATTCATTATGGAAGATAATGAATTTATTTGACGATAACTAACTTATAAGTTTAAATTTTGAGACTCTTGAGCGTTTTATTAAAAACATGGGTAATCAAATAACGATTCCCACTTTTTTCGAATATAATATTAGATACAACTGGCGTTTTGACAAGCTCAATGTGACAACCTACATTAAATCCTTTTATACCAATCCTGCCTTAATCAAAATCTGCTCCATTTCTTTTTGCAGCTTCAACGCCTCTTCTCTGGCTCTTTCAGCAAAATCTTCGCCCTGACTGGCATATATAATTCCTCTTGAGGAGTTAATCAGTAATCCACATTGTGCATTCAGGCCATATTTGCAAACCTCATTTAAATCGCCACCTTGTGCACCAACACCTGGTACCAAAAGGAAATGATTGGGCGCCAGTTTACGTACATCACCAAAGGCTGCACCCCGGGTTGCACCAACCACATACATCATTTGCTCATCGGTAGCCCACTGCTGCGAGGTTTTAAGCACTTTTTCGAAAAGCCTTTCGTCAGCAATTTCCTGCAATTGGAAATCGGCATGACCGGTATTTGAAGTCAATGCTAAAAGAATAACCCATTTATTTTCGAAAGTTAAAAAAGGAGTCACCGAATCACTTCCCATATAAGGGGCAACGGTAACTGAATCGAAACTCATTTCAGACGATTCGGCATTAAAAAATGTTTCGGCGTACATGGCCGAGGTATTTCCAATGTCACCACGTTTGGCATCAGCAATGGAAAAAATATCTTTTGGAATGTACTTCCAGGTTTCGATCAAATTTTCCCATCCTTTTTTACCATAACATTCATAAAATGCAGTATTGGGTTTGTAAGCCACACATAAATCCCGGGTTGCATCAATAATCTGCTTATTGAATTCTAAAACCGGATTTTCATATTTCAACAGGTGTTTAGGGATTTTATCCAGGGCTGAATCAAGTCCTACACATAGAAATGAACGTTTTTTTTGAATCTGCTCGAAAAGTTGTTGCTTGGTCATATATGGGCTTATTTGCTGCAAATATGAAGATTTTTAAGTTTTTAGAATAACAAATTCAGGTCTTTGCAAATTATTTTTATAAACATTTTAAACTTTTGCTTGCAGATTACGTTTCAAATACATACAATTGCATCATAATTTCTCAACCGTTTATCTGAATATCCCAGAAAAATTTATCAAGATTTATTTTTTGTTACCATTTTTTAAAGGCAAAATTTGCTTTTTATTCAGCTTATAAACAATATAAAACAATTTGAGTATTTTCTAAAAACAGGCTCAATTCGGTTTTATAGCCATAAGAATTTATACACAATGAACAGTTTGGCTTACCTTAACAGAAATATTTTTAGGCCTGCACAGATTTTATAACGGCATATGTGCGTTATAAGCAAATGAAAAATTTCTTGAAACATATATATTTAGAATGTTCAGCAAAACAGAATTAAATGATAAGCTCAC
>Ga0308157_10001141_pt1 | contig 61605 bp, 55 predicted proteins | sample PhyBR1_FD_201035 | JGI IMG/M metagenome (GOLD analysis project Ga0308157, IMG submission 201035) | Phyllosphere microbial communities from UC Gill Tract Community Farm, Albany, California, United States - DLSLB.R1 | ecosystem: Host-associated > Plants > Phyllosphere > Unclassified | place: USA... | reverse complement strand
CCATCGAGGTCTATATCCACCGCCTGCGCAAGAAGATCGAGCATGGACCGATACGCATTGCGACGGTGCGCGGGCTGGGGTATTGCCTGGAAAAAATCCGCGATTGAGCATGGCTCAGTGCTGGGAGACAGCGACTTCCTCGCCAACAAATACCGCTCGCCCTGAGCCTGTCGAAGGGCATTTTGGGGCGCAATCTGTGCACCCCAAAACAGCATTGCGTATTGCTTTAGGTCATACGTTCCTCCTTCGACGCGGCCGGCAAGGCAAGCTCAGGACGAACGGACAGCCGACCCTGCTGGAGGCAAACGCGGTTCACACTTCTGCGGCTGTTTCTCGATAACCCATGAAAATCTTCCAGCGCGAGCAATATTCGCTGTTCGGCGGCATTCTCGACTGGATGCTCACGCCGCTGCTGCTGCTGTGGCCGGTGAGCCTGGCGCTGACCTGGCTGGTTGCCCAGGGCCTGGCCAACCAGCCTTATGACCGCGCGCTGGAATACGACGTGCGCGTGCTTGCCAAGCAGGTGCAGCAAGGCCAGAAGAAGTTCAGCCTGGCGCAGGCGCTGAGTCACAACCTGCGCACCAGTGCCTCCGACAGCGTGCATTACCAGGTGCTGGACCCCCAGGGCCGGCTGGTCGCGGGCGAGCCCGATCTGCCGCGGCCGCCATGGACCGATGGCGAGCGGCGCAATGGCGAAGTCCAGCTCTACGACGCGGATCTGCGCGGCGTCGACATGCGGCTGGCGGCGGTCTGGGCGCCAATGGGACCCGAAGGCCGGCTGGCGCTGGTGCAGGTGGCCGAAACCCGGGACCAGCGCAGCACCCTGGCGACCGAGATCATTCGCGGCGTGATGCTGCCGCAGTTCGTCGTTCTGCCGCTGGCGGTGATGCTGGTCTGGATGGCGCTGGCGCGCGGCATAACGCCCTTGCATCGGCTTGAGGAGCGCATCCGCGCGCGCAAGCCCGATGACCTGTCGCCGCTCAATTTCCAGGACGTGCCGCTGGAAGTCGCGCCGCTGGTGAACGCCGTCGACGACCTGCTGGGGCGGCTGAGCGAGTCGCTGGCGACGCAAAAGCGCTTTCTGGCCGATGCCGCCCACCAGCTCAAGACGCCGCTGGCGGGCCTGCGCATGCAGGCCGATCTGGCGCAGCGCGAAGGCACGAGCACGCAGGAGCTCAAGCGCTCGCTGCAGCAGATCGGCCGGGCCAGCATGCGCGCCAGCCACACCGTCAACCAGCTGCTGGCGCTGGCGCGCGTCGAGGGCACGGGCGCGGCGCTGATCAAGCAGCGCTGCGATCTCGCGCGGCTGGTGATTGATGTGGTGCGCGACTCGGTGCCGCGCGCGCTCGACAAGCGCGTGGACCTGGGCTATGACGGCGCCGAGCCGGGCGCGCCCGGTGTCTGGATGGAGGGCAATCCGACGCTGCTGACCGAGCTGGTGCGCAACCTGGTCGACAACGCCATCAACTACACGCCGTCCACGCCCGAGCAGCCGGGCGTGGTCACCGTGCGGCTGCTGACCGACACGTTTGGCCGGGTGCTGCTGCTGCAGGTCGAAGACACCGGTCCGGGCGTGCCCGAGGCCGAGCGCGCGCTGGTGTTTCAGCCGTTCTACCGCGCGCTGGGCACGCAGGCCGACGGCTCGGGCCTGGGCCTGCCCATCGTGCAGGAAATTGCACGCCAGCATGGCGCCCAGGTCTACCTCGAGCCGGCGCGCACGCAAAGCCCGCCCGGGGCGCGCTTCAGCGTGCGTTTTCCGGCGCTGCCGGTGCAGCCTTCTGCGCGCTGACGCCTCACGCTGCGGTTTGCGCGGCGGCCGCACGCGCCGCCTGGCTGGCGGCGATCATTGCCGCGCTGGACTGGGCCGCCGACTCCAGCAGCCAGTTGCGGAAGGTGCCCAGCGCGCCATGGTGCGAGCGCCCCTCGGGGTAGCAGAACCAGTAGCCGAGGTGGCTGGCGTAGCCATGGCCGGGCAGGGGCTCGGTGACCAGTCCGGAAGCGATCTCGTCGTGCACCAGACAGCGCGGCACCAGCGCCACTCCCATGCCCGCCATCACGGCGCGGATGATGCTCTGGAACTGGTCGAACTGCGGGCCGTCGAGCGCGCGCATGCCGGTCACGCCATGCGCCTGGCTCCACTGCGCCCAGGCATCGGGAATGGTGACATGGCGCAGCCGGGTGCAGGCGATCAGGTCTTCGGGCGTGCGCAGGCGCAGCGCGCCCGGGCTGTTGTCGGGCGGCGCAATCAGCGCGACCTGCTGGCCGACCAGATAGTGGGCGCGCGCGCCCGGCCAGTGGCCGTCGCCAAACAGGATCGAGCAGTCCAGCGTCGGGCTCTCGAAGTCATAGCTGTGGACATAGGGCACGAAATGCAGCGTGACCTGGGGCTCGCGCTGCTGGAACTGCGGCAGCCGCGGAATCAGCCACTTGGCACCAATGGTGGGCAGCACCGACAGGTAAAGCGCCCCACGGCGGTCATCGCTGGTGATCAGCTCCAGCGTCGCGGCCTCGAGCTGGGAAAGCAAGGCGCGCACGCTGCGTTCATAGCGCTCGCCGGCCGGGGTCAGCGTCAGGCGCTTGCGGCTGCGCTCGAACAGCGTCACGCCCACCCATTTCTCGAGCTCCTGCACCTGCTTGCTGACCGCGCTTTGCGTCAGATGCAGCGCTTCCGCCGCGCGCGAAACGCCGCCGAAACGCACCACGGTGGAAAAAGCCCGCAACAGATGTACAGGAGGATTAAGGCGGCGCAAACTGGTCATGGAGATCAATCACAGAGAATGGCTAAGAATGCTCATATAGCTTGAATGTATTCCAATTAGGAATAACAACAGGCACAGGTATTGCTTTGTCTATACCGCGAATTCCGTTAATCTTTCTTATCGAAAAGGAAAATATCACCATGCAACGTCGTCACTTTATTGCCTCCATCGCCGCCACAACTGTCGTTCCAGGAATGTCTTTTGCGCAGGACAATAGCCGGCCCCTGCGCATCGTGGTGCCTTTTCCCCCGGGCGGCTCCACCGACATGGTGGTGCGCAACCTGCAGGATGTGCTGGGCCGCATCCTCAGCCAGCCCGTGGTCATCGAGAACCGCGCCGGTGCGGGCGGCTCGATCGGCATGTCCGAAGTGGCGCGCGCCACCGACAACCTGACGCTGGGTGTGGCCACCTTGTCGACGCATGGCGTGAACCCCGCCGTGCTGACCAAGATGCCCTATGACGCCATGAAGGATTTCGTCGGCGTGACTGAAATGGTCAAGGCTCCGGGCGTGATCGTGATCAACCCCAAGACCCTGCCCGTCAAGGACATGGCCGAACTCGTGGCCTACCTCAAGGCCAATCCCGGCAAGGTCAGCTACGCCACCCCCGGCAACGGCACCATCGGTCACATGTGGGGCGAGCTGTTCAAGCGCGCCACCGGCACCGACATGCTGCACATTCCCTACCGCGGCGCCGGCCCGGCCATCAATGACGTGCTGGGCGGACAGGTTCCCGTGTACTTCGACCAGGTGGCTTCGTCGCTGGCCCAGATCAAGTCCGGCAAGGTCCGTGCCATTGCCGTGAGCTGGCCCGAACGCCTTGACGTGCTGCCTGAAGTCCCCACCTACGCCGAACTGGGCTACAAGGACATCAACGATCCTTCGTGGTTCGGTCTGGTGGCGCCCAAGTCCATGCCTGCCGCCCAGGTGGCCCGCATCCAGAAGGCCGTTGCCGCGGCGCTCAAGGAAGACGTGGTCAAGCAACGCATGGCTGCCCAGGGTCTGTACCCCACGGGCACGAGCACGGCCGCCTTCTCCAAGCAGATCGAGACCGAGATTGCCAAGATGAAGCAAGTCGCGGCCTACGCCAAGATCCAGTTGGATTAAATGGAAGCACCCCCTGAGCCGCTATGCCCTGGGCGGGCCCCGGCTTCCCCCTCTCAACCTTCGGTGGAGGGGGACGCCCGGCGAGGGACGGCACCCTCGGTGCGGGGCGGCCCTTCCTCGGTGCCCCTGGCTTGGGGCACGCCAGTTTTATACATTGTGAACTGAGCAAGCCGCTGTCATGCAGCGTCCCGTTACCCCTCTCGACCTTTGGCGGAGGGGATGACACCTTACCCTTAGCTATGCCTATGCATCCCGTCCTGCAATTGATCAGCCAACGTTTCCAGCACGCCCAGCCCGGAGTGGCGGGCGTGGCCCACGCCCCCACCGCGGCCCAGATGGTGACCAGCGTTCCCGGCACCAGTGCCGTGGTGCTGGATTCGCCGCACAGCGGCACCTGCTATCCCGACGACTTCGGCTCCTGCCTGCCTCTGGCCACGCTGCGCCAGGCCGAGGACACGCATGTCGAAAAGATCTATGCGTTTGCGCCGTCACTGGGGGTGAGCTGGGTCGAAGCGCACTTCCCGCGCATCTACCTTGACGCCAACCGTGACACCACGGAAGTCGACACCGGAATGATGGACGGCAACTGGCCCTTGCCGGTCACCGAAGATCAGGTGGTGCTGCAGAAAGTGCGGCTGGGCAAGGGCCTGATCTGGAAGTTCACCGATGCCGGCGTGCCCATCTATGAGCGCGCGCTGTCGGTGGATGAATTGCTGGCGCGCATCGAGCGCTGCTGGAAGCCGTATCACGCGGCCGTGGCCAAGGCCATTGACGCCGCCCATGCGCGCCATGGCTACAGCATCCACATCAACTGCCATTCGATGCCTGCGGTCGCGGCCAGCCATGCGACGCTGCACCCGGGCCTGGTGCATGCGGATTTCGTGATCGGTGACCGCGATGGCAGCACCGCCGACACGCGCCTGTCGCAGCGCATCTGCGCTTTCCTGCGCGAGCGCGGCTACAGCGTCGACTACAACCACCCCTACAAGGGCGTGGAGCTGGTACGCCGCTACGGCAACCCGGCCGACAACCGCCACAGCATCCAGATCGAGATCAACCGCAAGCTCTACATGGACGAGCAGACCCTGGAGCTCGACCAGGCCGGCTATCTGCGCCTGACAAAGGATTTGCAGGCCCTGGTCGAAGACCTGCTGGCGCTGGACCCGCGCGTCTGATCACGCGGCCGCGCAGATGAAAAAGCCCGGGTTTCCCGGGCTTTTTTTCGTCTGCAGCGCGTGCCGATCAGGACGCGCAGGCGCGCAGCGGCTTGCCGCCGAACGCCGGCAGCGCCTCGAGCTGCGCCCGCAGCGCGGGCGTGGCCGCGGGCAGGCGCAGCACGAAACCGTGCTTGTCGGGGCGCTCCTGCACCACGCGGGCGCTGCGCACGCCCTGGCGCACCAACTGGGTCAGCTCGCGTGTCGCGGCTTCCTCGCTGCTGAAGCGTCCCAGCGACAACCCGGGCTCGAGCGCTCCGCCGGCGCGGTCATGGTCGAGCTTGCGCGCCACGAGCTCGGCGCGTTTCTTTTCCAGCGCCTGGCTGTCGGCAAACTTGCCCATGTAGACCATCCAGCGGCCCGGCTGGGTGAGGGGGTCGAGCTTCCAGCTGCCTTCGGGAAACTGCAGCACCAGCGCGCGGCGCAGCGTGTCCGAGGCGTCATCGTCGTAGATGCCGGCCTGCAGGCATTGCGCCGGGCCTTCGGGCGCCGGTTCCGCGGCGCTCGCCGGTGTGGCCGGCGTGGCCGGCGGCACTGCCGCGGGGGCGGTGGCGGACGGCTGCGCAGCCGGCTGCAGCTGCAGCGACTCCGGGTGCAGCTGCTGCTGCAGCCGCTCGGGCTCGCTGTGCTGTTGGGGCGCCCAGCCCAGGCTGGCCAGCGCGCCCTGGCTCCAGGCGAAATAGCCGGCATTGGCCAGCAGCAGGATCAACAGGGCAATGCGCAGCATGGGCGGCTTTCTGTCAGGAAAGGGGGGCGGGCCGGGGGCGCACGCTGATGTCCGAACTGGTCACGGCGCGCAGGCCGTCGGCGGTCTGCACCAGCAGCGCGCCATCGGGGCCCACGCCCTGGGCCAGGCCGCTGTGGCCATCGCTGAGGTTGACTTCGCGCTGCAGCAGCAGGTCGCGCTCGGTGAATTGCGCACGCACGGGCGCAAAGCCATGAAGGGCAAATGCCTGCAGGGCGCGCACCAGCGGCGGCACGATGCGCCCCAGCGCCGTGGGCGCGTCCAGCGCGGCGTCGACTTCGCGCAGGCTTGCCGGCGTGGTCGACAGACCCTGGCTGTCGGGGGCGCGCACGTTCAGTCCCACGCCTATCACCACATAGCGGTCCGGACCCGTGAGACCGATTCCGCTGGCGGTTTCAATCAGGATGCCGCCGAGCTTGCGATCGCCTTCGAGCCAGAGGTCGTTGGGCCATTTGAGGCCCAGGCGAAGCCGGTCCTCGCCCGCGGCGGGCAGTTGCGGCTGCAGGCTCTGCGCCAGGCTCACGCCCACGGCCAGCGACAGTCCCGACCATTCGGCCGGCGCCATGGGCAGGCCCAGCGAAAACGTCAGCGAATCACCGATCTCGCTGACCCATTGGCGGCCCAGCCGGCCGCGGCCCGCGGTCTGCTGCTCGGTGACCAGCAAGATGGGCTCGCAGCGGCCGGCGCGCGCGCGGCGCATCAGTTCGGTGTTGGTCGAGTCGACTTCGGGCAGGATCTCGACGCTAAAGCCTTCGAGCAGCGGGCTCACGGCCTGCCACAGCGCCTCGGCGGGCCAGCGTATGGGGTTGGTGGGCAGGCTCATGCGCGGTGTCCCTTGCGGGCCGTGGCCGGCTCGGCGTCGGGCATGGGCGGGCGCCAGCCGCGCTTGGGGGCCAGCAGCGTGCCGCGGCAGTTGGCCGCGCCGCAATAGCAGGGATACTCGGCCTTGAGCCTGGCCGTGTAGCGCTCCTCGAGCATCAGCCCATAGTCGTAGTTCAGCTCCTCGCCCGCGGCAATGTTGCGCAGCGCGGTGATGAAGATCCGGCCGTCGCGTTCGTCGGTATAGCAGTTGGGGTTGCAGCTGTGGTTGATCCAGCGCGAGGAGTTGCCGCCGAAGTTGGCGTCAATCACGCGGTCTTCGTCAACATGGAAGTAGAACGTGTGGTTGGGCTGCAGCGGGTCGTGCGGGTGACGGTCCTGGGCCTGCTGCCACGAGATGATTTCACCCGTGTATTCAATGAGGACTTCGCCCTCGGCAATATCCTGCACGGCAAAGACCCCCTTGCCGTGGACGCCGGAGCGCCGGGTCTGTATGCGGCGCTGTGCCGATGTAGACGGAGTGGGGTGCTGGGTGCGGGGCATTGGAATCTCTGATACTTTGAATATGCACACATGCGCGTGCGCGTGCACGCGTAGGAATGGATTGTAGAAGCGCTCGCCGACCCTGGAGGGCGGTCGCTTGAAATGACGAGAACACACAATGACAAAAACACTGGTGATTGCCGAGAAGCCTTCCGTGGCGCAGGACATTGTTCGCGCACTGACCCCGATGGCTGGCAAGTTTGAAAAACACGATGACCATTTCGAAAGCGACAGCTATGTGGTGACCAGCGCCGTCGGCCACCTGGTGGAGATCCAGGCGCCCGAGGAGTTCGACGTCAAGCGCGGCAAATGGAGTTTCGCCAACCTGCCGGTGATTCCGCCCTTCTTCGATCTGAAACCCGTGGACAAGACCAAGAGCCGGCTCAACGCCGTGGTGCGCCTGGCCAAGCGCAAGGACGTGACCCAGCTGATCAACGCCTGTGACGCGGGCCGCGAAGGCGAGCTGATCTTCCGCCTGATCGAGCAGTACGCGGGCGGCAACAAGCCCCTGGGCAAGCCCGTGCAGCGGCTGTGGCTGCAGTCGATGACGCCCCAGGCAATCCGCGCGGGCTTCGAGAGCCTGCGCAGCAACGAGCAGATGCAGGGCCTGGCCGACGCCGCGCGCAGCCGCTCCGAGGCCGACTGGCTGGTGGGCATCAACGGCACGCGTGCCATGACGGCATTCAACTCGCGTGACGGCGGCTTTTTCCTGACCACCGTGGGCCGGGTGCAGACACCCACGCTGTCGGTGGTGGTCGAGCGCGAGGAAAAGATCCGCAAGTTCGTCAGCCGCGACTACTGGGAAATCCACGGCACGTTTGGCGCCCGGGCCGGCGCCTATCTGGGCAAGTGGTTCAACCCGCAGTGGAAGAAAAACGAGGACGCCGAAATGCGCGCCGACCGCGTCTGGAGCCTGGCCGAAGCCCAGGCCATTGCCCAGGCCGCGCGCGGCAAGCCCGCGGTGGTGACCGAGGAAAGCAAGCCCACGACCCAGGCCTCGCCGCTGCTGTTCGACCTGACCAGCCTGCAGCGCGAAGCCAACGGCAAGTTCGGCTTCTCGGCCAAGACCACGCTGTCGATTGCCCAGAGCCTCTACGAACGCCACAAGGCGCTGACCTATCCGCGTACCGATTCGCGCGCTCTGCCCGAGGACTACCTGCCCGTGGCCCAGCAGACCTTCGAGATGCTGGCCAAGAGCGGCATGCGCCATCTCGAGCCGTTTGCCCAGCAGGCGATCAGCAGCAACTACGTGCGCCCGACCAAGCGCATCTTCGACAACAGCAAGGTGTCGGATCACTTTGCCATCATCCCGACCACGCAGGCGCCCAGCGGCCTGAGCGAGGCCGAGCAAAAGCTCTATGACCTCGTGGTGCGCCGCTTCATGGCGGTGTTCTTCCCCAGCGCCGAGCACCAGGTCACGACACGCATCAGCCGCGTCGACGACCACCACTTCAAGACCGAAGGCAAGGTGCTGGTCAAGCCGGGCTGGCTGGCGATCTACGGCAAGGAAGCCGCCCACGAAGTCGAGGATGCCAAGGAAGGCGACAAGGGCCAGAATCTGGTGCCGGTGCAGCCCGGCGAGCAGCCGCTGGCCGAGTCGGTCGACCCCAAGGGCCTGAAGACCAAGCCCCCGGCGCGCTACTCGGAAGCCACGCTGCTGGGCGCCATGGAAGGCGCGGGCAAGCAGGTCGAGGACGAGGAACTGCGCTCGGCGATGCAGGAAAAGGGCCTGGGCACGCCAGCCACGCGCGCCGCCATCATCGAAGGCCTGCTGACCGAAAAATACATGCTGCGCGAAGGCCGCGAGCTGATTCCCACGGCCAAGGCCTTCCAGCTGATGACGCTGTTGCGCGGCCTGGGCGTGGAAGAACTGTCGCGCGCCGATCTGACCGGCGAGTGGGAGTACAAGCTGTCGCAGATGGAAAAGGGCCAGCTCTCGCGCGAGGCTTTCATGCAGGAAATCGCCTCCATGACCGAGCGCCTGGTGAAGAAGGCCAAGGAATACGACCGCGACACCATTCCCGGCGACTACGCGACGCTGGCCACGCCGTGCCCCAACTGTTCGGGCGTGGTCAAGGAAAACTACCGCCGCTACGCCTGCACGGGCGCCGACGGCAAGCAGGCCGGCTGCGGTTTCTCGTTCACCAAGTCGCCTGCGGGCCGCACTTTCGAGACGCACGAGGCCGAAACCCTGCTGCGCGAGCGCCGCATAGGCCCGCTGGACGGCTTCCGCTCCAAGGCCGGCTGGCCGTTTGTCGCCGAAGTCGCCATCGTGCGCGACGAGGACAACAACAACTACAAGCTGGAATTCGACTTCGGCGATGACGCGAACTCCGAAGACACCGGCGAGATCGTTGATTTCTCCAGCCAGCAGCCGCTGGGCGCCTGCCCCAAGTGCGGCGCACCGGTGTTCGAGCATGGCAGCAACTATGTCTGCTCGAAGGCCGTGCCCACGCTGGCCCAGGCCGCGCCCAGCTGCGACTTCAAGAGCGGCCAGATCATCCTGCAGCAGCCCATAGAGCGCGAGCAGATGGTCAAGCTGCTGACCACGGGCAAGACCGACCTGCTCGAGAAGTTCGTCTCCAACCGCACGCGCCGCGCGTTCAAGGCTTTCCTGGTCTGGGATGCAACCGAGGGCAAGGTCAACTTCGAGTTCGAGAAGCGCGATTCGAAGTACCCGGCGCGCAAGACCGCGGCTGCGCCGGCAAAGAAGGCTCCCGCGGCCAAGAAGGTCGCGGCCGCGAAGAAGGCGCCGGCCGCGAAGAAGGTGGCAGCGACCAAGACGGCTGCCGTGAAGGCGCCGCGCAAGGTGGCGGCCAACCTGAAGCCCAGCAGCGAGCTGGCCGCGGTGATCGGCAGCGACATGGTGGCGCGCACCGAAGTCATCAAGAAGGTCTGGGACTACGTCAAGGCCAACAACCTGCAGGACGCGACCAACAAGCGCGCAATCAATGCCGACGCCAGGCTTTTGCCCGTGTTCGGCAAGGACCAGATCACGATGTTCGAGTTGGCCGGCATTGTGGGAAAGCACCTGGCCTGATGGCGCGGTAGTCATCTGCGGTACACACGGCGGCGCGCGCAATGCGCTACGCTGTGGCCATGGCCATTACGAACGCTTCCTCGCTTCCGTCCGGCATGCCGGCCCGTGTGCTGCGCCTCGAAGGCAGCAGCAATTTCCGTGATCTCGGCGGCTATACCACCGCCGACGGCCGCAGCCTGCAATGGCGGCGGCTGTTCCGCTCCGACCATCTGGCCGGGCTGTCGGCCGCCGACCTGCAGGCCCTGGCCGAGCTGGGCATAGGCCACAGCGTGGACTTTCGCGGCGTCCATGAAATCACGGCCCAGGGTTATGCCTGGCCGCAGTTCACGCGCCATGCCTTCATGGTCGAGCCCACCGTGGTGCAGCGCACCCAGGAACTGCTTGCGGCCGGCCACCGGATGACGGCGGCCGACACCGTGGGTCTGATGCAGGACACCTACCGCAGTTTCGTGAAGCTCAATGCCGACCGCTTCGCGCGCCTGTTCCAGCTGCTGCTGCAAAGCGAGGCACCGCTGGTGTTCCATTGCACGGCGGGCAAGGACCGCACGGGCTGGGCCGCGGCACTGATCCTGCATGCGCTGGGCGTGTCGCGCGAACAGGTGATGGAAGACTATCTGCTGACCAATTTGCACTACCAGCGTCCGCCGGCCACGGTTGCCGGTCGCCTGCCGGAGGAAGTGCTGGAAGTGCTGTGGCGCGTGCAGGAACCGTTTCTCGACGCCGCAATGGAACTGGTGGACCGCGACCATGGCGGCATGGACCGCTACCTGGCCGAAGTGCTGGGCATGGACCGCGCGGCGCGCGCCCAGCTTGCCGAGCGCTATCTGGCATGACGGGCGCACATCCCGTTACCTGCGCCTGTCGCTTCAGGCCCTAGCATCAAGGCTTGTCACACGGGAGTATTCATGAAGATTTGCATGCGATGGTGCGCCGCCCTGGCGCTGGCCGCAGGGCTTGCGGGCTGCGCGGGCGGCAGCCCGGCACACAGCGACGCCGGGCCAGGCCGCAGCGGCATCACGGTGTTTGGCGATATCGATGTGGGTGTAAGCCGGGTGCGCTGAACGAAGATGCCATGCCGGATCCCCGGCTTGGACGGGCGCGCCGAGCGAGGCTCCGCCCGAACGGGTTATTTCGCCACCCCTGAGAGCCTGGTTCGCCCTGAGCCTGTCGAATGGCCCGGAAGTCAACGTCCTCAACCCCCATGCGTGGCAATTTCACGCTCCACTTCCGCGTGGAGGCTGAGCTGCCGCGCCGAAGGCGGCTTGTCCAGCAGGCTTGCGACCACGATGGCCAGCGTGGCGAAGGCAAAGCCCGGCACCATCTCGTAGAGCTTGAGCCAATGGTAGTGCTGCCAGACCAGCACGGTGAGGGCCCCGACCAGCATGCCCGCGAGCGCGCCATTGCGTGTCATGCGCGGCCAGACCAGGCTCAGCAGCACCACCGGGCCGAACGCCGCGCCAAAGCCGGCCCAGGCATAGCTGACCATGGCCAGCACCTTGCTTTGCGGATCCTGGGCAATCAGGATGGCGATCACGGCCACGGCAAACACCATGGCGCGGCCGAACCAGACCAGTTCGCGCTGGCTTGCCTCCTGGCGCAAGAAGGCCTTGTAGAGGTCCTGCGTGAGCGCGCTGGCGCAAACCAGCAGCTGGCATGACAGCGTGCTCATGATCGCGGCAAGTACCGCAGCCAGCAGCACGCCGCTGATCCAGGGGTTGAACAGCAGCTTGGCGACTTCCAGGAACACGCGCTCGGCATTGGCGTTGACGCCCGCGGCCAGCTCCGGGCGCTGGCCGAAGAAGGCAATGCCGAAGAAGCCCACCGCCACGGCGCCGCCCAGGCACAGCACCATCCAGGTCATGCCTATGCGCCTGGCCTTGGGAATGGTCCTGACCGACTCGGCCGCCATGAAGCGCACCAGGATGTGCGGCTGGCCGAAGTAACCCAGGCCCCAGGCCAGCAGCGAGATCACGGCAATGGTGTCCAGCGAAGCCAGCATGTCGGCGGCGGCCGGGCGCGCAGCGGCAATGGCCGCGCGGCTTGCGGCGACGCCGCCGTCGGCATGGATGACCATCAGCGGTGCGAGGATCAGCGCGGTGATCATCAGCGAGGCCTGGATGGTGTCGGTCCAGCTCACGGCGAGAAAGCCGCCGACAAACACATAGGCCATGGTGGCCAAGGCACCTAGCCACAGCGCCAGCCGGTAATCCATGCCAAACATGCTTTCAAACAGGCGCGCGCCCGCAACCACCCCCGAAGCGCAGTAAATGGTGAAAAACACCAGGATGACGAGTGCCGTGACGATGCGCAGCCAGTGGCTGGCGTCTTCGAAGCGGTTGGTGAAGTAGTCGGGCAGCGTCAGCGCATTGCCTACTTTCTCGGTGTAGACCCGCAGCCGCGCCGCGACAAAGCGCCAGTTGAGCCAGGCCCCCAGGCACAGGCCGATTGCAATCCAGGACGCCGACAGTCCCGACACGAACACCGCTCCGGGCAATCCCATGAGCAGCCAGCCGCTCATGTCGGAGGCCCCGGCAGACAGCGCCGTGACCACGCTGCCCAGGCTGCGCCCCCCGAGGATGTAATCCGACAGATTGCTCGTGGCCCGGTAGCCCAACCAGCCGACAAGCAGCATTGCCAGCAGATAGACGGCAAAAGTAACGGTGGTGGGCAGATTCGCGGTCATGGCGTCTCCTGGAGGGGTGAGGGGTCTTGGGATTGTGGCCACCCCCCATGCGGCGCCCATGGCAGTGAATGCCGCGTGCGCATGCCCTCTGGCGAACTTCCGCGCTTCCCTGGAGGTCTGCAGAGGGGCGGATCTCGATTGCTTTGGGCTATCGACTTGATTTAACAATTGCAATGAATCTTTTTTTTGGATAGTTTGATAATGAGGCGTTGGTGTGTGCAATTGAATCTTTGATTTCCGGGCGTACTGCGTGCTTTCAGCAGGCGTTACACCCTTTTACTCAGACCATGCCACCCAGGTCAGCCGCTGGGTCCGTGATCTTCCTTTTGCGGGGTAGAACGCTATGGATTCGAAAACGACGATGCGGTCCGGCGCGTCGGCAGCCCTGCTGCCCGACCTGGCCCAGGACCTTGGCCCGGCCCTGCCGGAATCCGACATTCTGGCGGCGCTGCCCGCGGGCGAGCCGCCGTCCGCCGCCGAGCGCTCCCGCTGGTATTTCCCGGTCCGTGCCAAGTTCACCATCGCCTTGCTGCTGGGCATTGGCTGGGGCATCTTTGCCCACACCATGGCCCAGCCCTGGATAGAGGACTTCTCGCGCATTGTCGGCACCGTGCCTGCCTACCTTGCCATCTACGGCATTGCGGTGATTCCAGGCTTCATCAATGCGTTTCTCGTGGTGAGTCTGCTGCTGGACCGCCGGCCCCAGGTCCGCCCCCACATCGCGCCGCAGGATCTGCCGGGAATCACCATTCTGGTGGCCGCGTACAACGAGGAGCAGAACATTCTCGCCACGCTGGAAAGCATAGATCGCCAGAACTACCCGGGCGCGTTGCGCGTGATTGCCATCAATGACGGCTCCACCGACGGCACGCTGGCCAAGCTGCAGTCGGTTTCCTATCCCTGGCTGCAGGTGCTGCATCTCGAGAAGAACGTGGGCAAGGCCAACGCCCTGAATGCGGCGCTCAAGCTCGTGGACACGCCGCTGACGCTGACCGTGGATGGCGACAGCTATCTGTTCAAGGATGCGCTGCTGCACCTGGTGCAGCGGTATGTGAGCGATCCGCCCAACACCCGTGCCGTGGCCGGTGCCGTGCTGGTGCGCAACTCCCGCGCCAACCTCGTGACCAAGGTGCAGGAATGGGATTACTTCCACGGCATCGCGGCCATCAAGCGCCTGCAGAGCATGTACCAGGGCACGCTGGTGGCCCAGGGGGCTTTTTCTGCCTATGACACTGCCGTGCTCAAAGGCATGGGCGGCTGGCCGCACACGGTGGGGGAGGACATCGTCGTGACCTGGGGCATTCTGCGCCAGGGCTGGCGCGTGGGCTTTGCCGAGAATGCCTGCCTGTTCACCAATGCGCCCGACACCTGGCGCCAGTTCATCCGCCAGCGCCAGCGCTGGTCGCGCGGCCTGATCGAGGCGTTCAAGATGCATTGGCCCATGCTTTTCAAATGGCGCATGAGCATGCTGTTCATCTGGTGGAATCTGCTGTTTCCCTATCTGGACCTGGTCTACACCGTGTTCTTCGTGCCGGGTCTGGTGCTGGCGCTGTTCGGCATCTACTGGATTGCCGGGCCGATGACGCTGCTGGTGCTCCCGGCGGCCATGCTGCTCAACTACGTGATCTTCCATATCCAGACACAGATGTTTGCCGAGCAGGGCCTGAACGTGCGCAGCAATCCCGTGGGGTTTGTCGTCTATTCATTGCTCTACAGCATCATCTTGCAGCCGGCCTGTGTCTGGGGCTATTTGAGCGAGGTTTTCAGCCGGACCAAGAACTGGGGGACCAAATGAAAAAGCGCATGGCAAAGCAATCCGCGCGCTGGCGCGCGGCGCTGTGGTTGGGCGGGCTCACGGCCTTGCTGCCGGCAATGGCGGGCGCCCAGGGCATCGTGGCCCCGCTGCCGGCGGTCTCGGTGGGCGTCGATGCCAGCGACGATTCCGACGGCTTCACCGAATTCAAGCCCTGGACACAGTACGAAACGGCCTCGGGCTGGGGCCTGAAGGCGGGCTGGCAGGATTACCGCATGCAGGGCTGGTCGGCCACAGGCCGCAGCCTGCTGGTGACGCACCGCAAGCAGACGCCGCAATACCAGTGGGTGGCGCAGCTGGGCGCCAACCGCACCGCGGGCCACACGCTGACCGTGGCCATGCTCGATGCGATGTACCACCTCAGCGATGCGACTTCGATGGGCCTGAGCCTGGAGCGCGATGTCGTCAACTCGCGCCGCGGGCTGGAGGAGGGCCTGCACTACGACGCGGCGATGCTGGTGCTCGACCACCAGTTCCATCCGCGCCTGTCGCTGGGCGTGGCCGCGGGCGCCAGCTGGTTTTCCAACGACAACCGGCGCGACCTGCTGCGCACGCGCTGGACCTTCACGCTTGACGAGGAGCGCGGCTGGTATGTCTATGCCAAGACGCGCCACTACCGCAACAGCAACCCCTACCGGCCCGAATATTTCTCGCCCGAACGCTTCAACGAAGCCTCGCTGGGCCTGCTGTGGCGCACGGCCTTGAACGACAGCCTGGTGCTCAGCGCGAATGTCGACCGCGGGCGCCAGTCCATCGATGGCCGCGGTCATTCGGCCTGGAGCGCGGGACTGTTTCTGTCGTCGCCGCGCCGCGCCGCGGTGCAGTGGAAAGTCGGCTTCGAGACCAGCCAGGACCATGCTTCGTCCTTGCGTGCGTCCGAAGACGGCTACCGCTACACCAGCTTCGTGGCGCAGGTGCGGATACCGTTCTAGCCTGCACTACTGCGGATCCGGAGTCCACGGCTGCCCCACGCTGCCCGGCGTCAGCGGCAGCAGCGGCGTGCTTTCCTCTATGGTTTCCACCGGCATCGGCAGGCCCGTGGCGGGCACGACGGTAATGCGTTCGGCGGGTGCCTCGGGCGGCTGCGGCGCGGCAGGCGCTGGCGTGTCGCCTTGCGGCGCGGGCGCGCTGCGCTTGGGCGCTGGGCTGTCGGCCTGCGGCTGTGCCGGCACCCACCAGCCTTCCCAGCGGCTGCGCAGCCCCGCGCCCAGATCGCGCCACCAGTGGCTTTCCTCGGGCGCGCTGAACTTGACGCGGCTGTCGATGACGCGGGCACGCAGCGCGCGCGCGGTCAGGTCACCGACCATGGGCAGAGCGCTGCGCGCGCCCTGGCCCCAGTGGTCGTTGCGCAGGCTGATGCGGCCGTCGTTGAAGCCGGCCCAGGCGCCAACCACCAGCTCGGGGTGCATCAGGATGAACCAGCCGTCGGCATTGCCTTGCGTGGTGCCGGTCTTGCCCGCGACATCGGCACGTATGCCGTATTGCTGGCGTATGGCGCGTGCCGTGCCCCTGTCGACCACGCCGCGCAGCATGTCGACCAGCGTGAAGCTGAGCTGTGCGTCAAGCGCCTGCTCGGGCGCCGTCGGCGCGAACTCGGCCAGCAGCTCGCCATCGCGGTTCTCGATGCGCGTGACCCACATCGGTTCCTGGTAGCGCCCGCCATTGGCCAGCGTGCCATAGGCGTTGACCATTTCCTTGAGCGTGACCGGGCTGCTGCCCAGCGCCAGCGCGGGCACGGGCTCGAGCGGGCTCTGGCGCACGCCCAACGCGCGCGCCAGCTGCACCACCTTGTTCACGCCCACTTCCTGCATCAGCGCGGCAGTGATGGTGTTCTTGGAATAGGCCAGGGCTTCGGCCAGCGTCATCTGCTTGCCGCTGGGCGGGCCGGCATCGCTGGGGCGCCAGACTTCGCCGCCGGCCAGCGCGATTTCCACCGCCTGGTCGGGGCGCTTGTCGTCGGCGTGCAGGCCTTGCTGCAGCGCGGCGCCGTAGACAAAGGGCTTGAAGGTCGATCCCGGCTGGCGGCGCGCCTGCTGCACATGGTCGAATCCGTCAATCGCGAAGTCGCGGCTGCCGACCCAGGCGCGCACCGCGCCCGTGGTCGGATCCATGGCCAGCAGGCCGGCTTCGGGCCGCGTCTTCTGCGTGCGCAGCCGGCGCATGAAGGCCTTGTCCTTGAGCAGGGCCTGCAAGGCCTGTTCGGGTTCTAGCGCCGACTTGCGCAATTCTTCCGACTCGCGCACCAGCGTCTGCACCAGCGGGTTGTCGGCGTTCCAGCCGCCGCGCTGGTTCCAGCCCGCGTCGGCAATGCCTTGCAGCGTGCGGCCCTGGCGCGCCACGGCCTGGTTGGCCCAGGCCTGCAGCTGCGCGTTGAGCGTGGTGTGCACCACCAGGCCGTCGGTGTAGATGTTGTAGTCGTTCCTGTCGGCCCAGGAAATGAGCCATTTGCGCAGCTGCTGCGCAAAGTGGGGCGCTGGACCGGAGGGCTCTTCCTGGCGCTCGAAGTCAATGCGCAGCGGACGTTTCTTCAGCTGCGCAAAGGTTGCCGCGTCGAGCTCGTGGCGCTTGACCATCTGCGACAGCACGGTGTTGCGCCGCGCCAGCGAACGTTCGGGGTTGAGCACCGGGTTGTAGTAGCTCGTGCCCTTGAGCATGCCGACCAGTGTTGCCGATTCCAGCACGTTCAGCTGCTTGGCCGACTTGTCGAAATAGGTGCGCGCCGCCATCTCTATGCCGTAGGCGTTGTAGAGGAAGGGCACGGTGTTCAGATAGGTCTCGAGGATTTCATCCTTGCTATAGAGCGCCTCGATCTTGAAGGCTGTGATGGCTTCCTTGAGCTTGCGCGTGAGCGTGGGCGCGCGGCCGATTTCCGCCGGATAGAGGTTGCGTGCAAGCTGCTGGGTGATGGTCGAGCCGCCTTGCCGGTCGCCATTCAGGGTGTAGATCAGCGACGACGCGGTGCGCCGCCAGTCGAGGCCATGGTGTTCGTAGAAGCGATGGTCTTCGGTGGCGATCAGCGCCTTGACGACGGCCGGGGAGATCTGTTCAAGCGCCACCCAGTCGCGGTTGCTGCGCTTGAATACCGCGATTTCCTTGCCGTCCTGGCTCAGGATACGGGCCGGCTGCTCAAGCCTGGCCTTGCGGATGTCGCTTATGCCGGGCGTGAACGGAATCAGTATCAGCACATACAGCAGCGCCAGCAGCGGCAGGGCGGCCAGGCCCCAGGCCCATTGCCTGCGCGTGGGCCGGCGCAGCGCCGCCAGGCGCTCGCGGCTCGGCCACACAGGCCAGGTCTGCGCATGTTGCCACGCGGTCGCCACGCGGGCGGGCAGCTTCAAGTCATTCACGGAAAAGCGCACAGTGCTGAGCAGGCCAGGCTGCTGGGAATGCAAAGCGCGCAGTGTGGCTGAAAAAAGGCGAAGCTGCTTTTTGCGGGCCGCCTTGCCTCTGGCGGCGCCGACCTGGCCTGGCGTTATGCCGGCGCCAGCCAGTCGGCGAGTTCCTCGGCGTGGTGCTGTTCCTGCTCCAGGATGGCTTCTATCAGGCGGCGCGTGGTCGGGTCCTTGTCGCCTATCAGCGCGATCATCTGGCTGTAGGTCTCGATGGCGACGCGCTCGGCAATCAGGTTGGCGCGGATCATGGCCTGCAGCTCGCGCACCGCGCTGTAGCTGGCATGGCTGCGCTGGCTCAGCGTGTCGGGGTTGAAGTCGGGCTCGCCGCCGAGCTGCACGATGCGCCGCGCCAGCCAGTCGGCATGCTGGGCTTCGTCATTGGCATGCACCAGGAACTCGTTGGCAATGGCCGGCGAGGCCAGGCCCACGGCCGTGAAATGGTGGCGCTTGTAGCGCAGCACGCAGATCCACTCCGTGGCCAGCGCGTCATTGAGCAGGGCGATGATTTCCTCGCGCCAGGGGCCGAAATGCGGGGTCACGGCCCCGGCCTGCAGGTCGCTCTTGGCGGCTTCGATCCCCGCCTGGTCCAGCGCCAGGCGCTCGCGCGCTGCGGCGGCCTGTCGCGACGGGGGGGCAGTGCGAGGCGCCGCGCTGGACTGTTTCATGTCGGGTCTCCCGCCCTGGCGGGCAAAGCTGTGCCTGAAGATTAAAAGCCGGCGCAGGCCATATCTGTGGGAAAACTGCGCATCGCCAACCCTGAAAAAACCGCGATCGAGCGCGGCGGCCCGGGCCATCCCCGAAAGACCCGACGCGAGCGCGCGGGCCCGGCGCTGCGCGATACTTGAATCCCTGGGGCAAATGTCTTGCCCGCTGTCGGCGCGCCGGCATGGCCCGAGGAGAGTGCGTGAAATCTGCGAGTGACAGTTGGTTCGACGAGGCGTATTACGAGCGCTATTATTTCGACAAGAAAACCAGCGTGGTCGACCCCCAGCACATGGAGCGGCTGGGCAACTTTGTCTGCAGCTACCTCAAGTACCTGCGCGTGCCCGTGCAGCGCGTGCTCGATGTCGGCTGCGGCATTGGGCTGTGGCGCGACATCATCGCGCGGCATTTCCCGCAGGCCACGTTCCACGGCGTCGAATACAGCGCCTACCTGTGCGAGCGCTTTGGCTGGGAGCGCGGCTCGGTGGTCGACTACCGCGCGCAAGAGCCGTTCGATTTCGTCATCTGCCAGGGCGTCCTGCCCTATCTGAGCGCTGCCGACCTCAAGCGCGCGCTGCACAATTTCGCTTCCCTGGGCCAGGGCGCGCTGTATATCGAAGCGGTGTCGCACGAGGACTGGGAGCGCGACATCCTTGACGAGACGCTGACCGACCCGCGGCTGTTCCGCCATCGCGCGGAACTCTACCGGCGCGGCCTGTCGCAGGGCTTCACCGAGCTGGGCGGCGGCATCTGGCTGCACCGCGACGCTGAAGTGCCGCTGTTCGAGCTTGAATGCGCGGCGCGCTGATGGACAAGGAAAGCGTGCCGCCGCATGCGGTCTCGCTCCTGCGCAGCGCCCGCCTTGCGCGCAGCGTCAAGCCGTTCATGGCGCGCGGCGGCCCGCGCGGCGAGCGCTGTGCGGGCTGCCGGCTGCGCCCCAGCCATTGCCTGTGCGCGCTGCGTCCCATGCAGGCCACGCGCGCCGGCGTATGCCTGCTGATGGCCGATATCGAACCGCTCAAGCCCAGCAACACCGGCTGGCTGGTCGCCGATGTGGTGCAGGACAGCTTTGCGTTTGGCTGGGCGCGCACCGAGGTCGACCCGGCGCTGCTGGCGCTGCTGGCCGATCCGCAGTGGCAGCCCTATGTGGTGTTTCCCGGCGAATATGTCGCGCCCGAGCGCGTGGTGCAGGCCGTGGCGCCGGCGGCGGATGCGGGTCGGCGCCCGCTGTTTGTGCTGCTGGACGCGACCTGGCCCGAAGCGCGCAAGATGTTCCGCAAGAGCCCTTATCTTGACCGCTTTCCGGTGCTGAGCCTGCTGGCCGAGCAGGTTTCGCGCTACCAGTTGCGGCGCTCGACGCGCAGCGATCATTTCTGCACCGCCGAAGTCGCTGCGCTGTGCCTGGAGCTGGGCGGTGACACCCGTGCCGCGCAGGCGCTGGAAGCCTATTTCGACGTGTTCACCCACCACTATCTGCAGGCCAAGCACCAGCTGCCGCCCGATCTCGAAAGCGCTGCCCACCAGGCCTTGCGCGCGTCGGCTGCGGGCTGAACGCCGCGCGTTTTCACCCTGCCGAACGCTGGGCGGCGGGGCTTGCGGCACAATCACGCCCCTTGGGGTCGTTGTGCGCTGCGCTGACTCCCGCCACTTTTCATCCCACGCCCCATGACCCAAGAACGCTCCTCCACGCCCGCCAACACGCCCGAGCCAATGTGCACTTCCTGCGCCGGCATCCAGCAGAACTGGCGCCGCGCCAAGGGCCATGTCGAGCTGGCCCAGCATGGCAATCGCAAGGAAGAGCGGGCTTCGGGCCAGGTGACGGTCACGCGCTACCAATGCGACCGCTGCGGCACGATCTGGGATTACGAAAACGACAAGCAGAACCTGCATGCGGGCTGGTCGGTAGTCAAACGCTGAAGCGAGCAGGCCGCTGGGCGGCCCAGGGGTTGCCTGCCCCTGCCTTCCTCCCACGGCGCCCGCAGGCGCCGGCGGCAGCCCGGACGCGGCTGCCGCATGCAGCGCCAGGCGTTGCATCATTTTTCATTCGATACATATTCAGCCCCTGGCGCAGGCGCTGCCAGCCCAGTCACGCCCCGCTTCGCTGACATGCGGCTGCCTACTATTTCTTACATGCGTTGTAGGCTTTTTTCCCTTGTCCGCCATTTGGGCAGCTCTTAAATTTGCTAGCAAGGTTCTGAGGCGGAACCGTGGTTAGAATGAAAAAACGCTGATTCTTTTCAGCCGGCCAGGTGCTTGCACTCCGTGAGCTTTCCATCGGCTGCAACGCTGTGCCACCGCTGAGCGGGCCGCAGCATTTGCAGGGCCTGCGCGCGATGCGCAGATTTCTACCGCTGTCCCCTCCTGTGCCGATATTTTTTCTGCACTGGCTGCGATTGAATCGCGCCGGTGCCGGCCGGGCGCGTGCCGCACGGCTGCCCGCATGTTCTTCTCTGGTGAATGATTCGGGCCCGGCCCGGATGGATGAAAGGTACTTCCGGTTTGGCTTTGCAAGACTTCAAACTGCGCTACAACCCCGCGCTGGACGGCTTACGCGGCGTGGCGATCGTGCTGGTGCTTTTGTCCCATGCCCATGTACCGATGTTCGAGGGCGCCTTTCTGGGCGTCGATCTCTTCTTCGTTCTCAGCGGCTTTCTGATCACCTCGCTGCTGTTGCAGGAGTTCCAGGACCACCAGCGGCTCGATTACTGGCGCTTTTACCGGCGCCGTTTCTTCCGGCTGATGCCCGCGCTGCTGCTGTTTTTGGCGGCCTATTGCCTGATTGCGCCGCTGCTCTGGCCCGATCTCGAGGACATCCATCAGGATGCGCTGGTTTCCGCGCTGTACCTCGCTGACTACGGCATTGCCTTTTTCGACAGCCCCGAGACGCTGCTGCACATGTGGTCGCTTTCGGTCGAAGAGCATTTCTACCTGATCTGGCCGCCTTTGCTGGTGCTGTTGCTGCGCAAGACCCAGGCCGGAAACCTGTGGCGTCCCATCCTGCTGCTGTGGGTGCTGAGCACGCTGTGGCGCCTGTTCTGGGTGGGCCAGGGCCAGCATTTCTATGAAATCTTCTTCCGCTTCGACACCCGCGCTTCGGGCCTGCTGGCCGGCAGTCTGCTGGCGGCGCTGGTCATCGAGAAGCCGCTGTGGATTCAGGCGCTGCAAAAGCGCATGCCCCATGTCATGTGGCTGCCGCTGGCAATTCCCCTGCTGATGCGCCTTGAATGGGACAACCAGGCGGTGATGGTCTGGGGCCTGACCGTGGTCGAATGCGCGGCGCTGGTGCTGCTGGTCGCAGTGCAGCAGCAGCGCGGCCTGGTCTACGAGATGTTCCAGGCGCCCTTGCTGGTGCATCTGGGCCGGCTGTCCTATGGCGTTTACCTCTGGCATTACCCCGTGGTGCGCTATCTGCGCGCCGAATACTCCTGGCCGGTGGTAGTGGTTGCGGGCCTGGCGATCTCGGTGGCGCTGTCGGCGCTGTCTTTCTACACCATAGAACGCTGGGCCATGCGCTGGCGCGATCGGCCGCGCCAGGATGCCGGCGGCAGTGTTCCCGCCACCGCTTCCTAGAAGCCTGCGCCGGGCTGGGCCAGGTACTCCTGCTCCTGCGGCGTGCTGGGCCGGGCAAGCATCGCGTTGCGGTGCGGAAAGCGGCCGAAACGCGTGATCACCTCCTGGTGCTTGAGCGCGTAGTCAAGCGTGCCGGCAAAGAAGCTGCGCAGTTCGGGGGCGGCCAGCTCATGCAGCTTGCGGAACGCCGCCACGCTTTGTGCCTGCAGCGGGCCGTCTTCGGCGTGTTCCAGCGGCAGATAGCAGAAAATGCGCGCCACGCCGGGGATGGCCGGGTCGGTGTCATGGCCGGCAAGAATGCCGTCCAGGGCCAGTTGCAGGGCCTGGCTGTCGCCCGCAAAGCTCTTGGGCGTGCCGCGAAACAGGTTGCGCGTGAACTGGTCCAGCAGCAGGATCAGCGCCAGTCGTCCGCGTGCGGATTCGGCCCAGCCGTCCAGCGCTCCGGACAGCGCCTGCTCGACCAGCGGGCCAAAGCGCGCGCGGATCTCGGCATCGGTGTCCGCGGACTTGGTGAACCACAGCGACTGGCGCGTCAGCGCATCGGCATCCGTGGGCGCGGCAGCGCCAAGCCAGTAGGTCAGGATCTCGGCAATGCGCGGATCGTTGCCCGCGGGCAGGGCGGTGGAAGAGGCGTCAGACATGGGCGATTTTTCCGGAAGCGGCAAGGACTTCCATTGTGCCGGGCCGGGCCGCCTGACCGGCGTAGGTCAGGCCCCAAAGAAAAGCGCCCGATGCCGGGCGCCTGCGCTGTGCGCGGTCAGAACGAATGGGTCACGCCCACGCTCACGCCGTTGGCGCGCGCCTTGTTGCCCGCGCCCTGGTAGTTGCCCTTCCACTTGGTGCTGTCCATTTCGAGGTAGAGCTTGGTGCGGCGCGACAGGCTGTAGTCAACGAAGCCGATCAGCCGGGTGAAGCCGTCGTTGTTCAGGCCGGTGCGCTCGCGGTCCACCTTGTAGTAGCCGCCGTTGAGGCTCCACTGGCTGTTGAAGGCGTAGTTGGCGCCCAGCGACAGCACCTTGTTGGTGGTTTGCGCGGTGCTGGACGTATCGCCCTGGTTGCGGCCATAGTTGAGCATCAGGCGCAGCTTGCCTGTGCTCCAGGCGCCGCCTATGCTTGCCGCGTCCAGTTCCAGGCCGTTGGCATCGTGGAAACGGGTGTAGGCGCTGGTGACGACGATGCCGCCAAGCGTGTAGTTCAGGCCCAGGCCCTTGGAGTCCTGGCGGCTGCTGGACACGGCGGACTCGCCAAAGCTGTACATCGCGCGAGCGGTCAGGCCGCCAAAGCTGCCCGAGTACTTGACCGAGTTGTTGACGCGGTTGGACGCGGCATTGGTATTGGTCGCGCCGTATTCGATGCCCAGGCGGTGGCCCGTGAGACTGGTGACCTGGATGTTGGGGTTCAGCCCGGCAAAGCGCATGCCTATGGGGTCGGTGGGAATGACGGCATCCGCGACCAGCGTGTTCTGGCGACCGGCGGTCACTGCGCCCCAGTTGCCTGCCAGGCCCAGCACCGCGGCGCGATCGAAGAAGCCTGCGGCCGAGCCGGAGCTGCCGGCGTCCACGCCCAGCGTGGATTCCAGGTTGAACGTGGCTTTCAAGCCGCCGCCCAGGTCTTCCTGGCCGCGCAGACCCCAGCGGCTGGTGGGGCCGACGCCGCTGTTGACAAGCGTGGTGTTGTTCGGGGCGCCGGCGTAGCCTGCGGTCAGGCCGCTTTGCGTGCGCACGGCAACATCCAGGATGCCGTAGATGGTGAGGCTGCTTTGGCTCTGGGCCAGGGCGGGCGCCGCGGCGCCCAGGGCCACGAGCGCGAGGGCTGAAATCTTGTGCATGTCTTGTCTCCTTGATGTAATTTTGGGTAACAGCGAGGGATGGAGTTTGTCGGGATTTTTTGCCTGAAGGTAGATGAATTTGGCATAGCTGATATGCCGCTCCCAAAAGAAATGGCGGCCGCAAAAAACTTGAATCCCCATGTCGCAAAGGCAGGGACTGGCCAGGAAGGGGAGATTTTCCGAGGTGGAATATGTTTCCAGTGCAAAAACCCAGGGTTTTCACTTGTGGGAAATTGTCCAATTCTGAGCACACAAGCCCAATAATGCAGGGCAAACGCTATGCGCTTTCGTTATACCTTCGGCGGTGCTGTGGCCCGGTCTCTGGTGCCCCAGGCATGAGCCCAGGCAGCGGACCTCTCAACGATTCAATGGACAGACAGCTATGAAATTCAAGCAGTTGCTTGGCGCCCTGGTGGCCGCCGCGCTTTTGACGCCCGCGGCCTTTGCCCAGAACTTCCCGACCAAGGCGGTGCGCATCATCGTGCCGTTTGGCGCCGGTGGCGTGGCCGATGTAACGGCCCGCGTTGTCGCGCAGAAGATGGCCGAATCCCTGGGCCAGGCCGTGGTGATCGAGAACAAGCCGGGAGCGGGCGGCATCGTTGCCGGTGACACCGTGGCCAAGGCCGAGCCCGACGGCCACACCTTGCTGCTGATGTCCAACGGCACGGCGGTGAGCGAAGGCCTGTTCAAGAGCCTGCCGTTCAAGACGCTGCAGGACTTCGCGCCGGTCTCCACGCTGGGCTACTTCGATCTGGCCGTGGTCACCGCCGCGAACTCGCGCTTCAAGACCTTTGGCGAACTGCTGGCCTTTGCCAAGGCCCACCCCGGCAAACTGAATCTGGGCTCGATCAATGTCGGCAGCACCCAGCACCTGACGGCCGAGATGTTCAAGTCCGCCGCCGGCGTCGATGTGCAGATCGTTCCCTTCAACGGCACGCCCGCCGTGGTCACCGCGCTGCGCGGCGGCCAGATCGATGCGGCCGTGGAAATCGTCGCTCCGGTGCTCACGCAGATCCAGTCCAAGGCGCTGCGCGCGCTGGCCGTGACCAGCGACCAGCGTGCGGCCGTGCTGCCCGACGTGCCCACCACCAAGGAAGCGGGCCTGCCCGGCTATGTGGCGCGCAGCTGGAATGGCCTGGCTGCGCCGGCAAAGACGCCGGCCCCGGTCATTGCCAAGCTCAATCAGGTGATTGTCGCCGCGCTGAACTCGCCCGATGTGAAGAAGAAGCTCCATGACCTGAACGTGGAAGCCCAGCCCAGCACCCCGCAGGAGGCTTCGGCGCTGCTGGCCTCGGAAGTCAAGCGCTGGGGCGATGTCATCAAGGCCGCCAAGATCGCGCCGCAATAACCGCGTGTCGCGCAGCCCGCCAGGGGCGTGCGCAGCAGGCCACTGATCCGCCTTGACCCGCCATGGGTCGGGCGGATTTTTCATGGCTGCGGTGCGGCGGGAACTTTGCGCGTTTTTTCTGCACGAAAAACCAGGGCCAGTTGCCGCTGCCGCATGGCGGGAGCGCTATCCTTATTGGTTTTCGTCGCTTCTCTCACGGGTTTGTCTGCCATGCTTCGCCGTCGTTTCCTGCTCAGTTCCCTGGTGTCCACCACCTTGCTGTCCACCGCCTGTTCGGGCAAGTCCATGCCGCGCCATGTGATTGTTTCCGCCGAGAAGCTCCAGCAGGCCGTGGCCCAGCGCTTTCCGCGGCCTTATCCGGTGGCGGGGCTGCTGCAGCTGCAGCTGCAGGCGCCGCAGCTGCAGTTGCTGCCCCAGGTCGACCTGATCAAGGCGCAGTTTGTCGCCAATCTTTCCGGCCCGGTGCTCAAGCAGGGCTACGACGGCCGCATGGAAGCCGATTTCGGCCTGCGCTACGAGCCTTCCGATCGCACGGTGCGCGCCCAGCGCGTCAAGGTCCACAGCCTCGCGCTTGATGGCCTGCCGCCGGCGCTGACGGAGATGCTCAACACCTACGGCAGCTCCATTGCCGAGCAGGCGCTGGGCGACATGGTGCTCTATCAGATGCAGGAAAAGGATACCGCGCTGATGGACTCGCTTGACCTGCAGCCCGGGGTGATGCGCGTCACGACCCAGGGCCTGGAGATTGCGCTGGACCGCAAGACGCCGGCGCGCTGAAGCCAGGGCGCGTACCATGCGCCAGGGCCTGGTTGCGCCAAGGCACAGGCCCGGGGGACTGCCCCATGCGTGGTGGCAGTCGTTTGTCCATTGCAACTTTGCCCGATGCCCATGACCGATCTGTCTGTCTTTCCCATCACCCGCAAATGGCCGCCGCAGCATCCCGAGCGCCTGCAGCTGTACTCGTTGCCCACGCCCAATGGCGTCAAGGTGTCGATCATGCTCGAGGAAACCGGACTGGCCTATGAGCCGCACACCGTGCGCTTCGACAACCAGGACCAGCTCTCGCCCGAATTCCTCTCGCTGAATCCAAACAACAAGATTCCCGCCATCCTCGATCCGCATGGCCCGGGGGGCAAGCCGCTGGCGCTGTTCGAGTCGGGCGCGATCCTGATCTATCTTGCTGAAAAGACCGGCCAGTTGATTCCACTTGATGCGGTGGCACGCTATGAGACGCTGCAGTGGCTGATGTTCCAGATGGGCGGCGTGGGCCCGATGTTCGGCCAGCTTGGCTTCTTTCATCGCTTTGCCGGCAAGGAATACGAGGACAAGCGTCCGCGCGACCGCTATGTGGCCGAGGCCCAGCGCCTGCTGCAGGTGCTCGATCAGCGCCTCGAAGGCCGCGACTGGATCATGGGCCGCGACTACACCATTGCCGACATCGCCATCCTGCCCTGGGTGCGCAACCTGGTGGGCTTCTACGAGGCCGCGGACATCGTCGGCTGGGAGCGCTACGGCCAGCTGCGCCGCGTGCTGGAAAAATGGCTGCAGCGCCCGGCCGTCCAGCGCGGACTGGAGATACCGGCGCGCGGCTAGCGGCCCGCGGCGAGCGGCGCGCTGGCTGCCGTTCGTCCTGAGCCTGCCTCGCCGGCCGCGTCGAACGGCCGATGCCGGTTGCGGCCGACAGTAGCCGCTGTGCGCGACACACCGTCCCATCGGTGGGCCTTCTGTTTGCGGCCTGCGGTCGCATGTAATGGCGTATCTTTCGTTGTCCCTGCCGCCGGCCTGCGGCCGCAGGCATGCCATTCCAAGGAGCCCACCATGAACAACGCCACCCATCCCGTTCTGCAGGCCCAGCCGCTGGGGCCCCTGTGGCCCACGCTGGACCCTTTCCTGTTCTGCGCCCACCATGACGACAGCTACCCGGCCGGCGACGGGCGCATGGGCGTGCAGTCGGTCGAATTCGAAGGCCGGCAGATGGGCAGCGATTTCAGCCGAAAGGACGGCTGGAGCATGTACCACGGCGACAGCGTTCCCGGTTTCCCCGGTCATCCCCACCGCGGCTTTGAAACCGTCACGCTGGTGCGCAAGGGCCTGATCGACCATTCGGATTCGCTGGGCGCCGCGGCGCGCTTCGGCCGCGGCGACGTGCAGTGGCTCACCGCCGGCCGGGGCGTGGTGCATTCGGAGATGTTTCCGCTGCTCAACACCGACAGCCCCAATCCGCTCGAGCTGTTCCAGATCTGGCTGAACCTGCCCGCGGCCTCGAAGATGGTCGCGCCGCACTTCACGATGTTCTGGGACGAGCGCATTCCGCGCCTGGTGCATACCGACGCGGGCGGCAAGCGCACGACGGTGACGGTGGTGGCGGGCGCGCTTGAAGGCGCCGATCCCGCGCTCGCGCCGCCGCCCGAATCCTGGGCCGCGCAGGACGCATCCGATCTGGCGATCTGGACGCTGCTGCTCGAGCCGGGTGCATCATGGACGCTGCCCGCGGCGCGCGGCGCGGGCACGCGCCGCATGCTGTACTTCTTTGCGGGCGAGCGGCTGCAGATCGGCAATGCGCTGGCCGACCAGCACGCGGCGCTGGAGCTGGTCGCGGGCCAGGACTGGCAGCTGGTCAACAGCGGCAGCACGCCGCTCGAATGCCTGCTGCTGCAGGGCCAGCCGCTCAATGAGCCGGTGGCGCAGTACGGGCCGTTCGTGATGAACACCCAGCAGGAAATCATGCAGGCCCTGCAGGACTACCGCAGTACCCAGTTTGGCGGCTGGCCCTGGCCCGAGCAGGACCCGGTGCATGGCAGCGCGCCGCGCCGGTTCGCGCGCTACCCGGGCCACGCCGAGGACCAACTGCCCCCGGCCAGCGCCGGCGAATGAGAAGGGCTGTCCCCGGGCGGCGGCGCCACACCGCGGCGCAATCGGGGACAATGCCAGCGCCGGGCTGGACGCAGCCCTTTGAATGGACACTTTTCACATGAACATCAGCAAAGATACCGCGGTCACCATCCACTACACGATCACCGATACGCAGGGCAAGCGCCTCGATGACGGCGACGTGGCCTATCTGCACGGTGGCTACGACAACCTGTTTGCCAAGGTCGAAGAGGCGCTTGAAGGCAAGGCCGTGGGCGCCACGCTGACCGTGGACCTGGCGGTCGAAGATGCGTTTGGCGCGCGCGATGAAAGCCTCAAGCGCAGCATTCCCAAGGCCGAATTCCCGCCAGGCGTGAAGGTGGGCGGCCAGCTGCGCGGCAGCAACGACCAGGGCGAGCCACAGATCTACCACGTGGTGAAGATCAAGGGCCCTGAAGTGCTGCTTGACGGCAACCACCCGCTGGCCGGAATGGCCCTGCGTTTCACCTGCAAGGTCAACGAAGTGCGTCCCGCGACGGCCGAAGAAATCACCCACCGCCATGTGCATGGCGGCCATGGCCACCACCATTGATTGGCGATGGGGGAACTGCCCCCGGGCGAGCTACACAATGGGTGAGCGAGGGGCGGAGGTTTTGCCGCCGGGCCGCCCCAAGGCAAAACGCGGCCCCCTCGGGGGGCAGCGACCACACGAAGTGAAGGAGCGTGGGGCGGAGGTTTTGCCGCCGGGCCGCCCCAAGGCAAAACGCGGCCCCCTCGGGGGGCAGCGACCACACGAAGTGAGGGAGCGTGGGGGCTATCTCCTGCGCAGCAGCGCCCGCTTGAGCAGCCGCGCGGCGCGGTCGCGGATCTGGAACGGGCTGTGGCCCGGGAAGGGGAATGTGCGGCTGCGGCTGCAGGCCTGCAGGAAATCGCTGAGCAGCGCTGAATCGTCCAAGGTGCTGTTGTCGGCGCTGCGGAATTCCGGGTGCCATTGCGTGGCTGCAATGTAGCCACCGGGATGGCGCGGATCGCGGCGTATTGCCTCGGGAATGTGGTCTGGAATGCTCCAGGCCTCGACCTCGAAGTTGGGCGCGATCTGCTTGATGCCCTGGTGGTGGATGCTGTTGACACGTGCGCGCTGCTGGCCCGGGTAGAGATGGGCCAGGCGTGAGCCTGCGACCAGCGCGATGTCATGGGCATGGCGGTCGTATTGCTTGGCGTCGCGGTGCACCTGCGCGCCCGGCACCTGGGTCAGCAGGTCCTGGTAGAGCGTGCCCCCGAAAGCCACGTTGATCAGCTGCAGGCCGCGGCAGACGCCGAAGATCGGCTTGCCCGCCTGGGAGAACGCCTCGACCAGCGCCAGATCGTACAGGTCGCGCACGCGGTCACCCAGCCATTCGGGGCGCAGCGGTTCTTCGCCATAGCTGCCCGGCCAGACATCGGCGCCGCCGTGCATCACCACGCCATCGAGCCAGTCGGCATAGTGCGCCAGCGTCACGTCGCCGCGCGCGGTTTCGCCCGTGGGGCAGGGCACCATCACCACCATTGCGCCCGCGGACATGATCCAGTGGGCAATCGATTGCTCGACGTATTGGAGGGTCTTGCCGGTGAACAGGGAGCGTTCCTGGTCGGCGTGCGAAAAGCAGGCCGACAGTCCGATTTTGAGGCGTCGCGAAGCTGGCTGGGACATGGCTTGGAGGCTGGTGCGAGGCAAAAGCGCCGGGTCGCTGCGGATGGGTTGGATTATGGCGCGGACTTGCGCCGCCCAACCTCGCTCATTGTGCGCGCAGCCGACGTCAAGGTCCGTGTGCATTCATTACCAGATGTCAGGACAATGACGCCGGGGCTTTTTGGGGCTAGGATGGGTACCGTACCAACCAGGCCAAAGGAGACAGGCATGCAAATCCAGGTGCACACGGACAACCTCGTAGCAGGGGGCGAATCTCTGTCGAAATGGGTGCAGAGTGAACTCCAGACGCGCTTGACGCGTTTCAAGGAATACATCACGAGGGTGGAAGTCTTTCTGTCCGACACCGATGCGCGCAAGACCCAGGGCGGCCTCAAGCGCTGCGTACTGGAGACCAGGGTCAATGGCCGCCAGCCTATCGCGGTGAACGCCGAAGCCGAAAAAATGGCCGATGCCGTCACGGCGGCAACCGACAAACTGATGCGCGCGGTCGAAGCCGATCTGGGCCGCCTCAAGGACAAGAATGGTCGCGAAACGATTCGCACCCAGGAACCATCCGACGAAGTGTGATTTCCAGCGTGCCGCCGCGGCGGCACTTCCACGCAGCCAGGGGCGCCCGATGAGGCGCCCTTTTTTCATGGCGTGTGGATTACGCCGGCACGAGTGCGCCGGCCCGCGTCAGCTTGTCGGCAACAAGCAGTTGCTGCATTTCGCTGCGCTCCATGATGCCCAGGCTTTCGGCCACTTCGGCAATCGGGCGCCCGCTGGCAATGGCCGCCTTGGCGATGGCCGCCGATTTTTCGTAGCCTATCAGCGGATTGAGCGCCGTCACCAGCGTCACCGATTCGGCCACGCGCGCGCGCAGCAGCGCCTCGTTGGCGACTATGCCTTCGACGCAGTTCACCTGCAGCGTCCGGCAGGCGCGCGCCAGGTGGGTGAGGCTCTTGTGCAGCGCCCAGCCCATCAGCGGCTCGAAGGCATTGAGCTGCAGCTGGCCGGCTTCGGCGGCCATGGTGATGGCGACATCGTTGCCTATGACTTCAAAGCAGACCTGGTTCATCACTTCGGGGATCACCGGGTTGACCTTGCCCGGCATGATGGACGAACCGGCCTGGCGCGCGGGCAGCTGGATGTCGGCAATGCCGGCCTGCGGGCCCGAGGACAGCAGGCGCAGGTCGTTGCTGATCTTCGACAGCTTGCTGGCGATGCGCTTGAGGATGCCCGAGATGTCGACAAAGGCGCCGGTGTCGGCCGTGGCCGCGATCAGGTTGGCGGCCTGGCTCACGGGTACACCCGAAAGTTCGGCAAGCTTGGGGATGACGACATCGACATAGCCCACGGGCGCGTTGATGCCGGTGCCGATGGCGGTGCCGCCAAGGTTGATTTCGGTCATCAGGTACGCGGATTCGCGCAGGCGTTTCTCGTCGTCGGCAATCATCGCGGCAAAGGCGGCGAATTCCTGGCCCAGCGTCATCGGCACGGCGTCTTGTAGTTGTGTGCGGCCGATCTTGAGCAGGGGGGCGAACTCGTCGGCCTTGGCCTGGAACGCGCCACGCAGGGCGGCCAGGGCGGCGAGCAGGTGCTGGATGCCGAACCAGGTCGCGAGCTTGAGCGCGGTCGGGTAGGCATCGTTGGTGCTTTGCGAGGCGTTGACGTGGTCGTTCGGATGCAGCACGTCGTAGCGGCCTTTGGGCAATCCCAGGTGCTCGAGGGCACGGTTGGCGATCACCTCATTGGCGTTCATGTTCGTGGAGGTGCCGGCGCCGCCCTGGATCACATCGACCACGAATTGGTCGTGCAGCATGCCGGCGATCAGATCGTCGCAGGCTTGGGCAATGGCGTGGGCTTGGTGTTCTTGAATGGCGCCCAGGGCCAGGTTGGCGTGGGCTGCGGCCTTCTTGACAAATGCGAAGGCGCGAATGAGTTCCGGCATGTGGGCCACGCTGTGGCCGGTGATGGGGAAGTTCTCCACCGCACGCGCGGTGTGGACACCCCAATAGGCGTCGGGAGGAATGGTTTTGATGCCGATGAAGTCGTGTTCTTGACGCATGGATCTGCTTTCAGAAGGTAAAAGTGCACACAGGACGTACAAACGCCGCCTTGCAGGAAGGCGGCGTTTGCGGGGAGCAGGCCGGGAAATGGGGGCGCCCAGCTCGGGGCGCGCAGCTCGGGACGCCCAGCTCGGGACGCCCAGCTCGGGGCGCGCAGCCCGCGGCGCGCAGCCCTCATTCCGACCTGCGTGCATTATCGGCCGTACTGTGCATGGGATGCACCTGTTTGGTGCATAACCTCGTGAAATAGATCGAGCGCCGACTCAGCCCGCGCGCAAGCGGCCCTCGAGCGGCGGCGCCACCAGCGGGGCCAGCGGCGAGGCCACGCGCGCGCCAAAGCGGGCCGAGCCCTCGGGTCCGGCCTGCCAGTCGGCCAGGGCCTGGGCGATTTCCTCCTGTGTGCGGCCGACGAAGTTCCACCACACCAGCACGTCCTCGTTCATCGGCGCGCCGCCGACCAGCAGCAGCCGCGTGCCGGGCGTGCAGCGCAGCTCCAGCGTGCTGCGGCCCGCAGGCAGGAACAGCAGTTCATCGGGCACGGCGGCCATGCCGTCGACCACGACACTGCCGGTCAGGCCGAGCACCGCGTATTCGAAGTCCGCGCGCAGCGCGAGTTCGGTCGTCACCGGGCCGGACGCATCGGCGCGCAGGTTCAGGTCCAGCGCTACCAGCGGGCTGTGCACCTGCACGGGCGAGACCGCACCCAAGGCTTCGCCGGCCAGCACGCAGATTTCCAGGCCATCCTGCGTGCGGCGCGGCACATCGGGATAGTGCTGGAAGCGCGGCGCCATGGTGCGCTCGTCGCCCGGCAGCGCGATCCACAGCTGGGCCGCATGCATGCGCGGACTGCCCAGGCTTTCCTCCGAGTGGGCAATGCCGCGGCCGGCGGTCATCAGATTGATCTGGCCCGGACGTATCACCTGCTCCGAGCCCAGGCTGTCGCGGTGCAGCACTTCGCCTTCAATCATCCAGGTGAAGGTCTGCAGGCCGATATGCGGGTGCGGGCCGACCTGCATGCTGCGCTCGCCGTGCTGGACCGAAGGCCCGAGGTGATCGAGAAAGCACCAGGCACCGACCTTGCGCAGCGCGCGCTGGGGCACCGCGCGGTGCACGGGAATGCCGCCGACATCGGCCAGGCGGGTCGGCAGGCGTTCGGGGGAAGAGGCGGGGGTCATGGTTTTCTCCTTCAGGCGGCGGCGTGGTCGTTCAGCTGCGTGGCAATGCGCACCTCGCCGGTCAGCAGCTTGTGCACCGGGCAGGCTTCGGCGATCTGCAGCAGGCGGCTGCGCTGGCTGTCGTCCAGCGGGCCTTCAAGCGTGATCTGGCGTTCGATGGCGTTGCCGCTGGCGGGCTTGCCGCCCGGGTTGAGCTGCAGCGCGACATGCACGGACTGCAGGGGCCACTGCTTGCGCTGGGCATACATCTGCAGCGTGACCGTGGTGCAGGCGCCCAGCGCCGACAGCAGCAGCTGCATGGGGCTGGGGGCGGTGTCGCCGCCGCCCAGCGCTGGCGGTTCATCGGCATGCCAGCTGTGACCCGCGGCATCGGTCAGCGTGACGCGGTAGGGCAAGGTGGTGCTGGCGGCAAAAGCGCTATCGGCCATGGAAAAGCTCTCTTTCAGGCAAGGCACGGCCTTGCGAACGTTGCAGGGGCAGTCCCGAGCATAGCGGCTGTGCGCGGCATCGAAGAAGCATATGGCTGACAAGCCTTGTCACACAAAGGCGTTAAATTGATTGTTGTATCCATTCCTGCGTCCATGTCCGCCATGATCCTTCGTGGCGCGACCGGATCCAGCGCTTTCCATTCCCCTTTTCAGGAGATTTACATGACCACTCCCACCACTGCCCCTGGCACCGCCCTGCCCGAGCATTTCCAGGCCCGCATCCTGGGTCATGTGCAACACCGCGTCGGCGACGGTGCCCTTGAAGACATCCCCGTGGGCCAGATGGTCCAGGTCGATACCGCGCTGGCCAGCCTCGTGGTGTCCTGGGAGTCGGAAGGCCAGCCGGTGACCGTCACGCTGGCCAAGGACGAGTTCGAGCTCTATGTATCCCAAGGCGCGATCGAGCTGCAGGGAGTGACTCCTGCCGCCGTCGTCGCCGCAGTCAATGCCGAGGCTTCGGCCTGAGGTAAGCGCCATGCCCGCATGTGCCCAAGAGCCCCGCAAGGGGCTTTTTTGTTGCAGGAGGTAAATGCGCGGCGCAGTTTGGAGGGACAGGCGCAGGGGCCGTTCTCCGACAGACCTCGCTCCAGGGGATGACTAGAGTGGAAGCTTCACCCGTTCACCAGGAGATGCACATGGCCGACAATACCCATCCACGCGAAACCCTTTGGAAGCTGGTCAAGGGAATCCGCTTCGCGATGATCACCCACCGCCACGAGGACGGCACCTTGAAGGCCTGCCCCATGACCATGGCCAACAAGGAAGGCATGGACGAGCATGTGAATTTCTACTTCCTGCTGGACAAGAAGAATGATCTGGCGCATTGCGTGACGCACGATGCCAATATCCAGATCAGCTTTGCCGACCCGGGCGAGGACAGCTATGTGTCGGTCAGCAGCACGGCCCATCTGAGCGATGATCGCGTGCTCAAGGAAAAACTCTGGTCCACCGCCGCCCAGGCCTGGTTTCCCGGTGGCGTCGACGACCCGAACCTGACGGTGCTGATCGCACCCGTGACGTCCGCCGAATATTGGGACGTCAAGGAGAACCAGCTGGTTCAGCTGTTCAAGATGGCCAAGGCCGCGGTCACCGGCGAGCCGCCCAAGGGCATGGGCGAGCACAAGACGATTCGCATGTAAGCCTGCAGCGGGCGCGGCGGTGGCTCATCGCTGGCGCGTCGCGCGCGATCGGCTATGCGCCCGACAAGATAGTTTTTCTATCAAATGATCGTAGCAAGCAGCGGTTTATTTATGCAGACACCCATGCCTACACTGGGGCATGAACCGCATTGCCGCTGCCGCAGCCCAAGCTTTTTCTTCTGATTCATCCCAGCGCGCCCGCTTTATCGAGCTTGGCGCCAAGGCCGGGCGCCTGCGCACGCGGGGCGGCAAGTGAGCCCTTTCGACCCGGTGCTGCCCAACACTGGCGCGCGCGCCCGGCCCGCGACATCGGCACCTGCCGGTGCCTGCGATGCGCACATGCACATCCTCGATCCGCGCTTCGCGCCTATCACCGCGGTGCTGCCCCAGGCGACGGTGGCCGACTATCGCCGAATACAAGCCCTGAACGGCACCAGCCGCACGGTCGTCGTCCAGCCCCGGCCGTTCGGCACCGACAACAGCGTGACGCTGGACGCAATTCGTCAGCTGGGCAGGGATTGCACGCGCGGCATCGCCGTGGTGCATCCCGACATCACCGATGCCGAGCTGCAGGCCCTGCACGACGGCGGCATACGCGGCATACGCTTTTCGCTGCACACCGCAGTGCATGCGGCCGTGGGCTTCGAGATGGTGGAGCAACTGGCCCAACGCGTGCATGCCTGGGCCTGGCACCTGCAGCTGCATTGGAGCGCTGACCAGCTGGTCGCCCATCAGCAGATGCTGCAACGCTTGCCCACGTCGCTGGTTTTCGACCACCTCGGACGCCTGCCGCTGCCCATGGGTACGGCGCATCCGGCATTTGCGCTGATTCGCGGCTTGCTCGACCAGGGTCGGGCGTGGGTCAAGCTGTCCGGCGCCTACCTCGACACGCACCAGCCCCACGGCCAGGGCTATGCCGATACCGATGCCGTGGCGCGCGCCTGGGTGCGGGCCGCGCCCGAGCGCCTGGTGTGGGGCAGCGACTGGCCGCACACCACCGAGACCGACCACAAGCCCGATGACGCCGAGCTGTTCGACCTGCTCGCGCATTGGAGTGGCGATGAAAAAGTGCGCCAGCGCGTGCTGGTCGACAACCCGGCAGCGCTGTACGGCTTCGGCCCCGTCTGACCTCGCCGGATTCCCATACCTAAAAAGGAGACATCACCATGTTCAAAGCATCTTCCCTCTTGCGCGGCCGCCGCGTTCTCGTCCTGGCCGCCGCCTTGGTGCCGCTGGCCAGCTGGGCCGCCTGGCCAGACCGACCGATACGCATGGTCGTGCCGTATTCCGCGGGCGGGGGCGCCGACAACACGGCGCGCATCGTGGCGCAGCGCATGGGAGAGATCCTGGGCCAGTCGGTGGTCATCGAGAACAAGCCCGGCGCGGGCGGTGTCATTGGCGCGGACAGCGTGGCAAAGGCCCAGCCGGATGGCTATACCGTTCTGTACGATGCGTCGGCCTTTGGCGTGAACGGCGCGCTGCGCAAGCTGCCCTATGACCCCATGAAGGATTTCATCCCGGTATCGCTGGTGGCGACGGCGCCGCAGATCCTGGTGGTCGGCAGCGGCAAGCCTTTTAAAACCGTGGCCGAGCTGGTCGCCGCGGCAAAGCAGTCGCCGGGCAAGCTGACCTATGCCTCGGCCGGTGCCGGCACCGGCTCCCACCTGGCCGCGGAAATGTTCAACGACCAGGCCAGGATGGAAACGCTGCACGTGCCCTACAAGGGCGGCGCGCCTGCGCTGACCGATGTGATGGCCGGCCAGGTCGACATGTACTTCGGCAATGCCGCGTCGACGCTGCAGTACCTCAACGGCGGCAAGTTGCGCGCGCTCGCGGTCAGCTCGCGCAAGCGGGTCCAGGGCCTGGACAACGTGCCCACGCTGCGCGAGAGCGGCATGCCCGAGTTCGAGGTGCTTGAATGGAATGGCGTCTTCCTGCCGAAGAACACGCCCAGGGATATCGTCGAACTGCTGGGCAAGGCCACGCGTGAAGCCGTTGCCGACGCCGGCGTGCGCGAGCGCCTGATGCGCGCCGGACTCGAGCCCGTGGGCAACAGTGCCCAGGAGTTTTCAGCCTTCATCAAGACCGAGAGCACGCGCTGGCAAGCCGTCGTAAAGGCGCGCAACATCAAGCTGGACTGATACGGCCAGGCTTGCGGCGGCGCGGCGCAATGCCCGCGTTGCCGGCCTTATTCCACGCGCGCGCCCGATACACGCACCACTTCACCGGCGGTGCGCCAATCCTTGGCCAGCAGCTCCTTGAAGCCCGCGGGCGTGTCGGTCGCGACTTCGGCGCCGAGCTTGCGCACGCGTTCCTGCACCACCGGGTCGGCCAGCACCTTGTTGACGGCGGCATTGAGCTTGCGCACCTCGGCCGCGGGCGTGCCGGCCGGGGCCAGCAGGCCGTACCAGGTGTCGAACTGGAAACCCGCAAAGCCCGATTCAGCCACCGTGGGCAGGTCGGGCAGGAAGGGCGAGCGCTTGGGACCGGTATAGGCCAGCAGCTGCACGCGCGGGTCGTCCTTGAAGGCAATCAGCCCCGTGGTGGCAGCCGTCACTCCCTGCACGCGGCCGGCAAGCAGTTCGCGCACCGCGTCGCCCGTGGACTTGTAGGGGATGTGCTGCTGCTCGACGCCGGCCTTGGCCAGAAACGAGGCCATGCCCAGATGGGAGGCGCTGCCGTTGCCGGCCGAGGCGTAGTTCCAGGCAGCGGGGCTGGCCTTGGCGGCCGCGACCCACTGCGCCAGCGTGCGCGCCTGGCCCGCGGGCGCGGCAATCACATAGCCCGACGAGGCGATCTGGGCCACGGGTTCGAAATCGTTGACCGGGTGAAAGCCCAGCTTGGGATACATGTAGCCGGTGAAATGGTGGCTGGCGGCGGCCATCACCAGCGTGTTGCCGTCGGGCTTGGCGCGCGCCACGCCCTGGGTGCCGAGCGTGCCGCCCGCTCCGGGCTTGTTCTCGATGACGATGGTCGCCTGCAGCGCCTGGGCCAGTTCATTGCTGAACGCGCGCAGCACGGTGTCCTGGACGGCGCCTGCGCCGAAAGGCACGACGACATGGATTGTGCGGTCGGCCGCATGGGCCGGTCCCGCCAGGCTGACGCCCCAGGCCAGGGCGGTGGAAGCAAGAATGCGGCGGCGGGTCGGGAAAGGCAGGTGCATGGGGTGAGACGGTAAGCGGGTAGCGGACGGCACAGCCGTTGAGCCAGCCAGTCTAGGCAGGCACTCCTATGCGGCCAACGCATTCTTTCGCATGAGCAAATGCGCAAAACGTTCTTGAATTCGGTCGCTCCATGAAAAAAGCGCCAGGCCCTTGCGGGACTGGCGCTTTGCTGTTCTTTGCACTCGTCAGTGCAATGAACGCTCTTGCTTCTTACTTCGAAGCCACAACGCGCACCATCTCCAGGCACTTGTTCGAGTAACCCCATTCGTTGTCGTACCAGCTGACGATCTTGACGAAAGTCGAGTCCAGCGCGATGCCGGCTTCGGCGTCAAACACCGAAGTGCAGGATTCACCGCGGAAGTCGGTGGCCACCACCTTGTCTTCCGTGTAGCCCAGCACGCCCTTGAGCGCGCCTTCGGACTGGGCCTTCATTTCGGCGCAGATTTCGGCATACGTGGCCTCGCTGTTGAGTTCCACCGTCAGGTCGACCACCGACACGTCGGAAGTCGGCACGCGGAACGACATGCCCGTGAGCTTCTTGTTCAGAGCGGGAATCACCACGCCCACGGCCTTGGCAGCGCCGGTGCTCGAAGGAATGATGTTTTCCAGAATACCGCGGCCGCCGCGCCAGTCCTTGTTCGACGGGCCGTCGACGGTCTTTTGCGTTGCCGTGGCGGCGTGCACGGTGGTCATCAGGCCGCGCTTGATGCCCCACTTGTCGTTGAGCACCTTGGCCACGGGAGCCAGGCAGTTGGTGGTGCACGATGCGTTGGAGATGATGGCTTCGCCGGCGTAGGTCTTGCAGTTCACGCCAAACACGAACATCGGGGTGTCGTCCTTGGAAGGAGCCGACAGGATGACCTTCTTCGCGCCTGCGTCCAGGTGCTTTTGCGCGGTTTCCTTGGTCAGGAACAGGCCCGTGGCTTCGATCACGATGTCGGCGCCGACTTCGTTCCACTTCAGGGCAGCGGGGTCGCGCTCCTGCGTCAGACGGATGGACTTGCCATTGACCACCAGCGTATTGCCTTCGACGGCCACGGTGCCCTGGAAGCGGCCATGGACGCTGTCGTACTTGAGCATGTAAGCCAGGTAGTCGGGCTCGAGCAGGTCGTTGATGGCGACGATTTCAATGTCGCTGCCAAAGTTCTGCACGGCGGCACGGAACACCATGCGGCCGATGCGGCCGAACCCGTTGATACCTACTTTGATGGTCATATTTGCCTCTTGAAGTGAAATGACGAAACCTGTGACTGAACGGATTACTTTTTCTTCTGCTGGCGCAGCACGGCCTGGACCGTTGCCGCGACATTTTCCTCGGTGAAGCCGAAGTGCTTGAACAGCACGTTGGCCGGCGCCGATTCGCCGTAGCTGTCGATGCCGACCACGGCGGCGCAGCCGTACTTCCACCAGAAGTCGGTCACGCCCATTTCCACGGCAACGCGCGGCAAGTGGGCGGGCAGCACCTTGGTCTTGTACTTGACGTCTTCACGGTCGAAGGTCGTGGTGCTGGGCATGGAAACCACGCGCACGGCGATCTTCTTCGTGGCCAGCAGCTTCTGCGCGGCCAGCGCCAGTTGCACTTCGGAGCCTGTGGCGATGATCACGGCCTGGGCGGCCTGGGTCAGGCCGATGTCGGCGGGCTCGCTCAGCACATAGGCGCCGCGGCTGATGTCGCCGGCGTCGCGCTTGCGCGCATAGGCCAGGTTCTGGCGGCTCAGCAGCAGGGCCGTGGGCTTGTTGCGCTGCGACAGCGCCGCGCTCCAGGCGACCGCGGTTTCGGTGGTGTCACCCGGACGCCATACATCCAGGCCAGGGATCAGGCGCAGGCTCGCGGCGTGCTCGATCGACTGGTGAGTCGGGCCGTCTTCGCCCAGGCCGATGGAGTCGTGCGTGAACACGTGGATCACGCGCTGCTTCATCAGCGCGGCCATGCGGATGGCGTTGCGGCTGTAATCGCTGAACGTCAGGAAGGTGCCGGCGTAGGGAATGAAACCGCCATGCAGCGCAATGCCGTTCATGATCGCGGCCATGCCGAACTCGCGCACGCCGTAGTTGATGTGGCGGCCGCCGACACCGTATTCGTTCTTGACCACGTTGCCCTGGTCGTCGAAGCGCAGCGCGGGCGTGCTCTTGGTGTTGGTGAGGTTGGAGCCGGTCAGGTCGGCCGAGCCGCCGAGCATTTCGGGCAGGGCTGCGGTGAAGGCTTCAAGCGCCATCTGGCTGGCCTTGCGGCTGGCGACGGTCTCGCCCTTGGCGATGGTGTCGACCACGGTGTTGACCGCGACCTGGGCGAAGTTCTTTGGCAGGTCGCCGGCCATGCGGCGCGTGAACTCGGCTGCGAGTTCGGGATAGGCCTTGGCATAGGCCGCGAACTTCTTGTTCCAGGCGGCTTCGGTTTTTGCACCGGCGGCCTTGGCATCCCAGTCGCCGTAGACGTCGGCGGGGATTTCAAACGGCGTGTGCGACCAGCCGAGCGCAGCGCGCGTCAGGCCGATTTCCTCGCCACCCAGGGGTTCGCCGTGGGCTTTGGCGGTGTCCTGGCGGTTGGGCGAGCCCTTGCCGATGCTGGTCTTGCAGATGATCAGCGTGGGCTTGGTGGCGCTTTGCTTGGCGTGGGCGATTGCGGCGTCGACGGCGTTGACGTCATGGCCGTCCACGGGGCCGACCACGTTCCAGCCATAGGCTTCGAAACGCTGGGCGGTGTTGTCGATGAACCAGGGAGCAACCTGGCCGTCGATGGAAATGCCGTTGTCGTCGTACAGCGCCACCAGCTTGTTGAGCTTCCAGGCACCGGCAAGCGCCGCGGCTTCGTGCGAGATGCCTTCCATCAGGCAGCCGTCACCCATGAACACATAGGTGTGGTGGTTGACGATCTCATGGCCCTTGCGGTTGAACTCGGAAGCCAGCAGCTTTTCCGCCAGCGCGAAGCCGACGGCGTTGGTCACGCCCTGGCCCAGCGGGCCGGTGGTGGTTTCCACGCCGGGAGTGATGCCCACTTCAGGATGGCCCGCGGTCTTGCTGTGCAGTTGGCGGAAGTTCTTCAGCTCGGTCATCGGCAGGTCGTAGCCGGTGAGGTGCAGCAGCGCATAGATCAGCATCGAGCCATGGCCGTTCGAGAGGATGAAACGGTCACGGTCGGCCCAGTGCGGGTTGACCGGGTTGTGCTGCAGGTGGCGGCTCCACAGAGCCACGGCCATATCGGCCATGCCCATGGGGGCGCCGGGGTGACCGGAGTTGGCTTGTTGAACGGCATCCATTGCGAGTGCGCGGATCGCATTCGCCATTTGTTGAGTGTTGGCCATCAGGGCGCTCCGAAAAAGGAGGGTGTTTGTCAGGGGAAGCCGGATATTTTAAGCGGCAGCCCGTTTTGAGCCGTATCGCGGGGCAATGCACTACAGTGCAGGCCATGGTCAAACCCCTGTCCAGCCTGCATTTTCGGAGCTTCCAGCGCATGCCATCTGCCTCTTCTTTCGCGCCTTCGATGGCGGTTCCGCCCCCCGCCGCAGGCCTTGTTCAGCCGCCGGCAATGCTGCTGGCCGCGGGCCGCGGCGAGCGCATGCGGCCGCTGACCGATCATTGCCCCAAGCCGCTGCTCGAAGTGCAGGGCAAGCCTTTGCTGCAGTGGCATCTGCAGGCGCTTGCCGCTGCCGGCGTGCCGCGCGCGGTGATCAATACCGGCTGGCTCGGCGCGCAGATTCCACAGCGCCTGGGCCGCGTGTTCGACGCCGCCGGCGCGCAACTGCCACTGGTGTATTCCGACGAGGACCCGACGGGCCAGGGCTCGGCGCTCGAGACCGCCGGCGGCATAGCCCGCGCTTTGCCCCAGCTCGCACCGGTGTTCTGGCTTGCTGCCGGCGATGTGTTTGCGCCTGATTTCACTTTCGATGCGGCGGCCGCGCAGACTTTCGCGGCCAGCGATCAATTGGCCCACCTGTGGCTGGTGGCCAACCCCGAGCACCATCCCGAAGGCGACTTCGGCCTCTCAGGGCAGGGCCTGGCGCTCGATCTGCCCGCAGGCGATGCGCAGCCGCGCTGGACCTACAGCACGATTGCGCTGCTGCGGGCCGAGTTGTTCAGCGCGCCCTGGTGCACGATAGCCGCGGGCAATCCCGCGGGCGAGCGCGCGGCGCTGGGACCGCTGCTGCGCCGCGCCATGGCCGCAGGCCGGGTCGGCGCCTCGCTGTATTCGGGCCGCTGGACCGATGTGGGAACGCCCGAGCGACTGGCGCGACTGAACGCGCCAGCGGTTTGAACGCAGGCGCGAAACGCCTGGCGCCTGGCGCAATTTCGGACTTTTGTGGGACCAGACCGCGTTCTTCGGGGCCTGGTTCAGCCCGCCAGAATGCAAATAGTGGTCAAACCGTTAATTTAGGGGATACATTTGCAAGCAACTGCGCAGTACGATAGCCGGCATGATCTCTGTTTATGCCCAACGCCGCGCGCGCCTGGCTGCCCAGCTGGGCCCTCAGGACGTGGCCATCATCCCCACTGCACCGGTGCGCCAGCGCAACCGCGACACGGATTTCCTTTACCGGCATGACAGCTACTTCTATTACCTGACCGGTTTCACCGAGCCCCAGGCCTGCCTGGTGCTCAAGGGCGACGGCCAGAGCACGCTGTTTTGCCAGCCCAAGGACCTGGAGCGCGAAATCTGGGACGGCTACCGCCTGGGGCCCGAAGCCGCTGTTGCCACGCTTGGCGTGGACCAGGCTTTTTCCAGCAACGACATCGACACCCGGCTGCCGCGCCTGCTGGAGAACACGCAGTGCGTGTGGTTCCCGTTTGCCACCCACACCGGTCTGGCCGCGCAGGTGGAAACCTGGCTGGCCCAGGTGCGCAACCGCGTGCGCATGGGCGTGGAGTCGCCAACCCGCCAGGGCGACCTGTGCGCGCTGCTGGACGAAATGCGCCTGGTCAAGGATGTGCACGAGCAGGACATCATGCGCCGCGCCGCGCGCATCAGCGCCGGCGCCCATGTGCGCGCCATGCAGCGCTCGGCGCGCATGCTGCGTGCCGGCGAGGAAGTGCGTGAATACCATCTGGACGCCGAGCTGCTGCACGAGTTCCGCCAGCACGGCTCGCAATATCCGGCCTATGGCTCCATCGTCGCAGCCGGTGCCAATGCCTGCGTGCTGCATTACCAGGCCGACAAGGCCCTGGTGCGCCCCGGTGAACTGGTGCTGATCGACGCTGGCTGCGAGCTTGACGGCTACGCCAGCGACATCACGCGCACCTTTCCCGCCGACGGCAGGTTCACGGGCGCGCAGCGCGCGGTCTACGACCTGGTGCTGGCCAGCCAGGAAGCCGCCGTGACGGCCACGCGCGCGGGCCGGCGTTTCAGCGATCCGCACGACGCGACGCTGGCCGTGCTGTCCCAGGGGCTGCTGGATCTTGGCATCCTCGACGCGAACCGCGTGGGCACGGCCCAGGACGTGATCGAGAAACGCGCCTATTTTCCGTATTACATGCACCGCACCGGCCATTGGCTGGGCATGGATGTGCATGACTGCGGCAGCTATGTCGAACCCGGCGCCCAGGATACCGGACCGGCGCGGCGTGATCCCCTGTCGGGCGAAATGCTGCGTCAGCGTCCCAGCCGCATCCTGCGTGCCGGCATGTGCACCACGATAGAGCCGGGCCTGTACCTGCGCGCCAGCGCCGAGCTGCCCGAGGCGTTCCACAATATCGGCATTCGCATCGAGGACGATGCGATTGTTACCGAGGACGGTTGCGAGCTGATCACGCGCGATGTGCCCGTGAAGGCCGATGAGATCGAAGCGCTGATGCGCGATCTGGCGTGAACCATGCCTGCACCGGCGCATGCCACGGCATGTGCTTCCATTTTTCTTGACTGCTCCCATGTCCGACGCTTCCAGCACGCTTTCCGCACCACCGCGCCTTCAGTGGCGCATTTTCACGGTGCTCTGGCTGTTGGGAATGCCCGGCATGTCGGCCATGGTGTGGTCCATCGTTCCGCATTGGCTGCAGACCCAGCCGGTGACGCCGCCGTTCGGCCAGCCGGGCCTGCCGCTGCTGCTGATACTGTCTTCGGTGCTGGCGCTGGCCGTCGGCATGGGCGTGCAGTTCGCGCCGCGCGTGGGACTGGCGGCGCCGATTCTGACCACCTGGGTCGCTGGGCGTTCGCCGCGCGAGGCGCTGCGGCGCGTGTGGCTGCCGGGGGTGGCCGGCGGTGTCGCCGGCGCGGCCTGGCTGGTGACGCTGGCCATTGTCTGGCCCGAGAGCGTCAAGGCCGCTGAACCGCTCTACACCATGCCGCTGGCGGCCAAGCTGCTGTACGGCAGCGTGACCAACGAATTGCTGGTGCGCTGGGGCATGCTGGCCTGCGTGTTCTGGGGAGTATGGCGTCTGGCGGGGAGCCGCGACACCCCGCCTTCGGCCGCCATGGGCTGGGCGGCCATCGTGCTGTGCTCGCTGCTCTGGGCGGCCACCCATTGGCTGCTAGCCTGGTGGCTGCTCGGCCCCTTGCCGGGGCTGCTGCTGCTGCACGTGCTGCTGGGCAAGGTCGTCTACGGCCTGATGGGCGGCTTTCTCTGCTGGCGCTTTGGCCTCGAGGCCGCCATCCTGGCCCATGTGCTGACCTATTTGATGTCGCATGGCTTGATTGGGCCGGTGCTGTAAGGCATCTGGGAGTCTGGGGCATCTTGGGCATCTGGGGCATCTGGGGCATCTGGGGGGCGCCGCCCCCCAACGCGCAGCCACACGCAGTGGGCAAGCGTGGGGGCCTTATTTTCGTACCCGCCATGTAACCGCTTCCGTGTGAGAATCGAATTCCGATCCCTCTCCCGTGAAAGCCTTATGACCAAGCCGTTGACCCGCGCCACGAAGATTGTTGCCACCCTGGGCCCCGCATCCAGCGACCCCCAGCTGCTAGAGCGCATGGTGCGTGCCGGCGTCAACGTGGTGCGGCTGAACTTCAGCCACGGCACTGCCCAGGACCATATCGACCGCGCGGCGATGGTGCGCGCCGCCGCCCAGCGCGCGGGCCGCGAAGTCGCCATCATGGCCGACCTGCAGGGCCCCAAGATCCGCGTCGGCAAGTTTGCCGAAGGCCGCGTGATGCTCGAGCCCGGCGCGTCGTTTGTGCTTGACGCCTCGCGCACCGAACCCGGTGACCTGCAGGGCGTGGGCCTGGACTACAAGGAGTTGCCGCGCGACGTGAAGCCCGGCGACCTGCTGCTGCTCAATGACGGCCTGATCGTGCTGACCGTCGATGCGGTGCTGGGCGAAGAGGTGCACACCACCGTCAAGCTCGGCGGCGAGCTGTCCAACAACAAGGGCATCAACAAGCAGGGCGGCGGGCTGACCGCGCCGGCGCTCACCGGCAAGGACATGGAGGACATCAAGACCGCGATGGGCTTCCAGGCCGACTATGTGGCCGTGAGCTTTCCGAAGAACGCGACCGACATGGAAATGGCGCGCCAGCTGTGCAATGTGGCCGGCTCGCCCTGGCGCCACAAGCCGGGCCTGATTGCCAAGATCGAACGTGCCGAGGCGATTCCGCATCTCGAAGACATCCTGCGCGTCTCGGACGGCATCATGGTCGCGCGTGGCGATCTCGCGGTCGAAGTCGGCAACGCCGCCGTGCCCGCGCTGCAAAAGAAGATGATCCGCATGGCGCGCGAGATGGACAAGGTGGTGATCACCGCCACGCAGATGATGGAAAGCATGATCACCAACCCCGTGCCCACGCGCGCCGAAGTCAGCGACGTGGCCAATGCCGTGCTGGACGGCACCGACGCCGTGATGCTCAGCGCGGAAACCGCGGCTGGCAAGTACCCGCTGGAAACCGTGGAAGAGATGGCGCGCATCTGCACCGCCGCCGAGGCTGCCGAAGACGTCGAGCGTGATGCCGATTTCACCGGCCGCACCTTTGGCCGCATCGACCAGAGCATTGCCATGGGCGCGCTGTTCACGGCCCATCACCTGGGCGCCAAGGCCATCGTGGCCATGACCGACAGCGGCTCGACCGCGCTGTGGATGAGCCGCCGGCGCATCCATATCCCGATCTACGCGCTCACGCCCAAGGTCCACACCCAGCGGCGCATGGCGCTGTACCGCAATGTTCGCCCGCTGCTGATGGACACCTCGGCCGACCGCGACACCGCGCTGGAACAGGCAGAAGCCCATCTGAAGGCGCGCGGCATCGTCCAGCAGGGCGATGTCTATGCCATCACCTGCGGCCTGCCCATGGGTCAGCCCGGCGGCACGAACATGCTGCAGATTTGCAGGGCTAGCTAAAGCACCCCCCTGAGCCGCTCACGCGGCTTGGGCCGCCCCGGCTTCCCCCTCTCATCTTTCGGTGGAGGGGGTGCCCGGCTAGGGACGGCAGCCTTGCTGCGGGGCGGCGTCCTGAGCTTGTCGAAGGGATCGCTGCCCCCATGCTGGGTCGCGTCGGTTTCGGCAGCCATGTCCGCAGCGATCACCACGTACAGCTGACGCAACTGCGATCAATGGACATCGACGGCGCTGGTGCGGGCTTTTCAGTCGGGATAAAATCCCGGGTTACACAGCGGTTACGGCCGCTTGGCCCGGGCTTGTGCCGTGGCGCGGCGGGTCCGCGCGCGCCAGGCGCTGGCTGTTTACCCACCCTGAACTGGATCCACGACATGTCCCTCGTCTCGATGCGCGAACTGCTCGACCATGCTGCTGCAAACGGCTATGGCATTCCTGCTTTCAACGTCAACAACCTGGAGCAAGTCCAGGCGGTGATGACTGCGGCCGACGAAGTCGGCGCACCCGTGATCCTGCAAGCCAGCGCCGGCGCGCGCAAGTACGCTGGTGAAGCTTTCATCAAGCACCTGATCCAGGCCGCGATCGAGCAGTACCCGCACATTCCTCTGGTGATGCACCAGGATCACGGCCAGTCGCCCACGATCTGCCAGGGCGCGATCGACCTGGGCTTCTCGTCGGTGATGATGGACGGCTCGCTGATGGAAGACGGCAAGACGCCGGCTTCGTTTGACTACAACGTCGATGTGACCCGCAAGGTCGTCGAAATGGCGCACCGCGTGGGCGTCACGGTCGAAGGCGAACTCGGCTGCCTGGGCTCGCTCGAGACCGGTGAGGCCGGCGAGGAAGACGGCATAGGCGCGGTCGGCAAGCTCGACCACAGCCAGATGCTGACCGACCCCGAGGAAGCCGCGCAGTTCGTCAAGGCCACGCAGCTCGATGCCCTGGCCATCGCCATCGGCACCAGCCACGGCGCCTACAAGTTCACGCGCAAGCCCACAGGCGACATCCTGTCGATCCAGCGCGTCAAGGACATCCACGCCCGCCTGCCCAACACCCATCTGGTGATGCACGGCTCGTCTTCCGTGCCCCAGGAGCTGCTGGCCACCATTCGCCAGTACGGCGGCAACATGAAGGAAACCTACGGCGTGCCCGTGGAAGAAATCCAGGAAGCCATCAAGTACGGCGTGCGCAAGATCAACATCGACACCGACATCCGCCTGGCCATGACGGCCGCGGTGCGCAAGTTCCTGTTCGAGAACCCAGAGAAGTTCGATGCGCGCGAATGGCTCAAGCCCGCGCGCGAAGCCGCCAAGCAGATCTGCAAGCAGCGCTATGTCGAATTCGGCTGCGAAGGCCAGGCCGGCAAGATCAAGGGCCACAACCTGCAGGTCGTGGCCGGCATGTACGCCGACGGCACGCTCAAGCAAGTCGTGAACTAAAGCATTGGCGCAGGCCATTGCAAAGCCCCCTGGCTCCCGCCCGGGGGCTTTTTTTTGTCCTCACGCGGCAATCCGTTTGCCTTTTTCGCGGTCAGCGTGCAGCATGGCGGTTGCTGACAAATTACACAGGCCTGCATGCAAGCTCGGGCCTATGCGCAGGGAGGACTCGCAATGAAGAGAATGGGACGGCCGATGGTGCGCTCTGCGCTTTGGAGTGCAGCGGCGGCGCTGCTGCTGGCGGGCTGCGCCGCGCAGGCGCCGCAGGGTGCTTCCGGACACTACAGCGCAGGCCGCGCGCAGCTTGCGCTGCCTGCTGGTGCCTGGACCGATCTGGGGGCGGCCGATGAGGCCTGGGCGCCGCTGCCGACCACGAGTGGCAAGATCGCGTTGCGCAGCCGTGCGCTGGTGCTGCGCGGCGCCAAGCAGGAGCCGCTGGCCGTGGTGCTGGTGCGCACCAATGCCTCCAACCTGTTCTGGAAGCCGGTGAGCTGGGGAATCAACTGCCCGCGCGAACTCGATGTCTTGCTGTTTGACGAAGCCGCCGGCAGCCCTGATCGAATGGATTGCCTGCGGCTGCGCCGCAATGCCCAGGCACAGCAGTGGCTCAAGCGCAGCAAGCCCGAGACCCAGGCCTGGCTGGAGCGCCAGCAGCAGCTGCCGGTGCTGCCCTATAGCCACCTGAGCTACCGCTTTGCCACCGAGGACGGCGGCATGGTCGAATTGCAGATTCTTGCCGACCAGCGCCTGCTGCAGCCAGAGAAGGGCAGCCAGTCGCGGCAGCAGCGCGACTGGGCGCTGGCCGTGGCCAGCGCGGCGCGTGACAGCCTGTCCTCGCTGGACGGCGAGTTGCGCCTGCCGCCTTTCCCGGGTTCGGTCTGAGGCCGCTCCCTGGCCCTGGCCTAGGGTAATTACAGGCTGCGAGCTTGCGGGCCTCGGCCGACAATGCCTTCAGCGTTGGCAAAAAATACTGGAGGCACAAAGACTATGAGTGATCGTCCCTGGCTGAGCGCGTATCCCGACGGGGTGCCTGCGGAAATTGACGCGACCCAATACCCGTCGCTGGTGGCCCTGATGGAAGAGGCCTTCACCAAGTACCGCGACCGGGTGGCGTACAGCTTCATGGGAAAGGAATTCACCTATGCCCAGACCGATGTGCAAAGTCGCATCCTCGCTGCCTATCTCCAGGGGCTGGGCCTGGTCAAGGGCGATCGCGTCGCGCTGATGATGCCCAACGTGCCGCAGTATCCGGTGGCGGTCGCCGCCGTGCTGCGCGCGGGCTATGTGGTGGTCAATGTGAACCCGCTGTACACCGCGCGCGAACTCGAGCACCAGCTCAAGGACTCGGGTGCCAAGGCCATCATCATCATCGAGAATTTCGCGACCACGCTGCAGGCCTGCATTGCCGCCACGGCCGTCAAGCATGTGGTGCTGTGCGCCATGGGCGACCAGCTGGGCATGCTCAAGGGCGCGCTGGTCAACTACGTGGTGCGCAAGGCCAAGAAGCTGGTGCCGGCATTCCAGCTCCCCGGGGCCGTGCGCTTCAACGATGCGCTGGCCAAGGGCTCGCACGCAAGCTTCCAGGCGCCGCAGCTGCTGCCCGACGACATCGCGCTGCTGCAGTACACCGGCGGCACCACGGGCGTGAGCAAGGGGGCGGTGCTGCTGCACCGCAACGTGATTGCCAACGTGCTGCAGTCGGAAGCCTGGAACGCACCGGCAATGAACAAGGTGCCCACGGGCGAGCAGCCGACCAGCGTCTGCGCGCTGCCGCTGTACCATATCTTCGCGTTCACGGTGAACATGATGCTGTCCATGCGCACCGGCGGCAAGACCATCCTGATTCCCAATCCACGCGACCTCAAGGCGACGCTGCAGGAGCTTTCCAAGCACCGCTTCCACAGCTTCCCCGCGGTGAGCACGCTGTTCAACGGCCTGGCCCACCACCCCGACTTCAACACCGTCGACTGGTCGCACCTCAAGGTGTCGGTGGGCGGCGGCATGGCGGTGCAAAGCGCGGTTGCCCAGCTGTGGCTCGAGAAGACCGGCTGCCCCATCTGCGAAGGCTATGGCCTGTCGGAAACCAGTCCCTCGGTGAGCTGCAATCCAGTGACCGTGAGCCAGTTCACGGGCACCATCGGCGTTCCCCTGCCCAGCACCTACATGAAGCTGATCGACGACGCCGGCAACGACGTCACGCAGGCGGGACTGCCGGGTGAAATCGCGATCAAGGGCCCGCAGGTGATGGCCGGCTATTGGCAACTGCCCGATGAAACCGCCAAGACCATGACCGCCGACGGCTACTTCAAGTCGGGTGACATAGGGACCTTCGATGAAAACGGTTTCTTCAAGGTGGTCGACCGCAAGAAGGACATGGTGCTGGTCAGCGGTTTCAACGTCTACCCCAATGAAGTGGAAGACGTGGTCGCCAAATGCCCGGGCGTGCTCGAGTGCGCGGTGGTCGGCATTCCCGACGAGAAAACCGGCGAGGCCGTGAAGCTGGTGATCGTCAAGAAGGACCCGGCGCTGACCGAGCAGGTGGTGCGCGACTTCTGCCGCTCCAACCTCACGGGCTACAAGCAGCCGCGCGTGATCGAGTTCCGCACCGAGCTGCCCAAGACACCGGTTGGAAAGATACTGCGCCGCGAACTGCGCAAATGAGGCCGTTGCCCGCGGTTTGCCACCAGCCATCCTCAGGGGCGGCGCGGCAAAGGGCATTTCACGCCAGCGCGTTCAAAGCGAAAATGCCTCCATGACCGCCGTGCAGTACGGCGGTTTCTTTTTTCAGCCTTTGAATACATGACGATTGCCATTTTGAGCGCCTTGCCCGAAGAGCAGGCCGGTTGGGTGGAGACTTTGCAGGGCGTGCGCGCCACGCGTCACGCGGGGCGGCAGTTCTGGCAGGGGCGCTGGCAGGGCGACGGCGCAGGCCAGGGCCATGATCTGGTCTGCGCGCTCTCGGGCATAGGCAAGGTGGCCGCGGCCACGACGGCGGCGGCGCTGATCGAGCGCTTTGGCGTCACGCGCATTGTCTTTACCGGCGTCGCCGGCGGCGTGGGCCCGGGGGTGCGGGTGGGCGATGTGGTCGTGGCCAGCGAATACCTGCAGCATGACCTCGACGCTTCGCCGCTGTTTGCGCGCTGGGAGCTGCCCGGCTATGGCCGCACCCGCCTGGCCTGCGACCCGGTGATGAGCGCGGCGCTGCATGCGGCCAGCCAGGATTGCGTCGGCAGCGCCGGGCGCGCCCACCACGGCCTGGTGGTCAGCGGCGATCAGTTTGTCGGCACGGCGCTGGCGTGCCAGGCGCTGCGCTGCAGCCTTGAAGCCGCGGGCCATGCAGTGCTGGCCGTTGAAATGGAAGGCGCGGCCGTGGCCCAGGCCTGCCACGACTATGGCGTGCCGTTCGCCGCCATGCGCACCATTTCCGATCGCGCCGATGACAGCGCCTCGGTCGACTTCGCGGATTTCGTGCGCCACGTTGCCAGCCGCTACGCCCAGCAGATACTCACGGGTTTCCTGCAGCGGCTGCAGCAGGCGTGAACTGGAAACGGTGCCGTGGCAATAGGCATGCATGGTGGGGAGTTCAAGATGAACGGCTTCAGGCAAGGCGCATGGTCTTTGAAACCGGCGCGGCCCAGCATGGGGGCAGCGAGCCCTTCGACAAGCTCAGGACGCCGCCCCGCAGAGGCTGCCGTCCCTAAGCCGGGGCGGCCCAAGCCGCGTGAGCGGCTCAGGGGGTGCTTGCTATTTCAGCCAGCCGCGCTTGCGGAAGTAAAGCATGGGCCCGACGGCGCTGGCTGCCATCAGCGCCAGCGCGTAGGGGTAGCCCAGGGCCCAGTCCAGCTCGGGCATGAACTTGAAGTTCATGCCGTAGACGCTGGCCACCAGTGTCGGCGGCAGCAGCGCGACGCTGGCCACCGAGAAGATGCGGATGATCTTGTTCTGGTTGATGTTGATGAAACCGACGGTGGCATCCATCAGGAAGTTGATCTTGTCGAACAGGAAGGCCGTGTGGCTGTCCAGCGATTCGATGTCGCGCAGTATCTGGCGGGCTTCCTCGAATTGCTCGGCGTTGAGCATCTTGCTGCGCATCATGAAGCTCACTGCGCGGCGCGTGTCCATCACGTTGCGGCGGATGCGCGAGTTCAAATCTTCCTGCAGGGCAATCGCCGACAGCACTTCGCTGGCGCGGGCGTCGTCGACTTCGCCGGACAGCACCTGGGTGCTGACTTTTTCCAGCGCGTCGTAGATGCGTTCAAGCGTGTCGGCCGAATATTCGGCGTCGGCGTCAAACAGCTTGAGCAGCACTTCCTTGGCATCTTCCAGCAGCCCGGGCGCGCGGCGCGCGCGCATGCGCAGCAGCCGGAAGACCGGCACGTCCTCATCGTGGATGGAGAACAGCACGCCGCGGCTCTTGAGCTCGGCATTGTGCTGGTTCAGGATGAAGGCGACACGCACCGAGCGCGGATCTTCGTCGTCATCGATCAAGAAGTCGCTGCGAATATGCAGCTCGCCATTGTCTTCTTCGTAGAATCGCGCCGATTCCTCGATGTCTTCGTCCATCGCGTCTTCAGGAATCGACAGACCGTAATGCTGTTTGATCCAGCGCTTTTCCTCGAGCGTAGGCGATTCGAGGTCGACCCAGATAGGCTGAAACTTCGCCAGATCCTCCAGCGAATCGATTTCTTCCTGGACCAGGCGGCCATTGGCCAACGTAAAGATGTTGAGCATCTGCTCACTCCCATGTCATTTTTCGTCGTGCAGCGGTGAAAGAGGTCATGCTTTCAACCCCCGCAGCGGCGCGCGCAGCAGGCGCACACGGCAAAAACGATGGGAGTTGAAAGCTACCAACTAGGGTAGGTTTCCACGGAGCGATCTCCAGTTATCTTGAAGTCGGGAATTATGGCATTGCGCACGAGCGGCATGGCGCGAAAAGCCCGCGCCGACAGGGTGCGGGAGCGGCATTCATCGCGCTGTAACGGTCTGTCCCAGCGTTTGTGCGCGGCACAGATCGGCCCAGGCAGCCGGCTTGGCATGCGCGGCGCGCAGCAGGTAGCTGGGATCGTAGGTGACCACGGTGGGTACGCCCGCCGCCTGGTGGGGCTCGGCGCGCAACCGGCCCAGCGCATCGCTGCGGCCGAGCACGGCGCGCGCCGCGGCCAGGCCCAGCACCAGAATGCGTGCGGGCCGCAACTGCTGCACCATGGCCTGCAGGCCGGTGTCCAGTGGCGGACAGTCCCCCGCCGCAGCCGACGCCTGGGCGCTGTCGCGTTCGAGCGCCGCGCTCCAGACGCGCGGATGGCGGTGCAGGCGCAGCGCGCGCAGCATGTTGTCGAGCAAGCGCGCGGCATCGCCTTCAAGCACGGTGCCGGTGGCCTCGGGATCGATGGCCGCAGCGGCCAGGCTCACGGCCGTGGGGTGTTCCAGCAGGATCAGCCAGCCGCCATCGGCCGTGGCCGGCATGTCGGCGCTTGCGCCGTAGACCGGGCGCGCCGGATGCAGCCGCCAGCCCGTGGCGGCCGTGCTTTCGCTCGCTGGCGCCGGCTGGGGCGCTGGCGCGGCACGCATCGGCGCGGGGGCCGCCGCGGTCGGGACAGGGCGTGGCGTGGCCTGCGGTGGGCGCTGGAGCGCGGGCGCAGGCGGGTCTGCCACCGCAGTGAGCGCGGCGGCTTCCGGGGGGGCGGGCTGCCAGACGGTGATGCCCATTTCCTGCAGCATGGCGCGCTGGCGGGTATCGAGGTTCAGGGCCATAGCTTGCGACTCATGATGATGGCGTGCTCGCGTTGACCATCGGCCGCCGGGTAATAGTTCTTGCGTTCGGCAATCTGCTGAAAGCCATGCTTTTCGTAGATGCCGCGCGCGCGCGCATTGCTGGCGCGCACTTCAAGCCACAGCCAGATCGCCTGGCGCTGGCGCGACCACAGCGCCAGGCCGTCAAGCATGATCCTGGCCCAGCCCTGGCCCTGGTGGGCGGGGGCCACCGTGAGGTTGAGCAGGTGCACTTCGTCAAGCACCGTCATGGCAACAAAGTAGCCCAGCAGCTGGTCATCGGCGTCCAGCAGCATCTGGGCCTCGTAGCCCGCGGCCAGCGCGTCGATGAAATTGCCGCGCGTCCAGGGGTGGCTATAGGCCTGATTTTCAATCGGCAGCAGGACATCCAGCCAAGCTGCGGTCAAGGGCGCAAAGCGTATGGCTTCCTGAGGGGCTGGCTGGCTGGCGGGGCTCATGGTGTGGCGGCAAGGCGTGCAGCGGCACGTTCAGCGGTAGTTTGCGCCACTTTATCCCGGATATACAAGGGCAGCGCCGCCGCGGCCGGTTGACTGCCCTGCGACGCGAGCAGCGCGGGCGCCAGGCGCAGCAGCGCCGCCGCGGTCGGCAGCGCGGCCAGATGCAGGGCTTCGGGCGCAAGGCGCTGGCCGTAAGCTGCCTGGGCATTGCCGACCACGCTCCAGCCCGCAGGCACCTGCAGGGCTTCGGGCGCGCACACGCCCACGTCGCCGGCGGCCTGCCACACGCCAGCGCGGTAGCTATAGGGCGCGTGATAGACCTCGTTCATGCGCGCATCCAGCACGGCCACCACATCGGTGCAGCCATGCTCGGCGCGCGCAGTCTCGGCCACGGCCAGCAGCGTATCGACGGGCAGCACAGGCACGCCTGCGCCAAATGCCAGGCCCTGGGCAATCGCGCAGGCGGTGCGCAGCCCCGTGAACGAGCCCGGGCCCCGGCCGAAGACGATGGCGTCAAGCGCCTTGAAATCAAGCCCGGCCTCGTCCATCAGCCGGCGAATGGCGGGCAGCAGCTGGGCCGACGACTGCGCGCCGCCAGGCCCGCGGTGCTGCCACAGCGCGTCAGCGCGCTGGACGGCAATGCAAAGGGTGTCGGTGCTGGTATCGAAGGCAAGCAGATTCATGGGGAGAGTGCCGGAAAGAACGGCAAAGCGGAAGTCGCCAGGCGCAAGCCCTTGATTATCGGTGCCGGCGCCGCTCCTTGCGCGCCGCGGCGCTAAAGCCCGGCGCCAGGGCGGCGCGCGGCAGGCACTAAACTGGCTGGTATGTCATTGCAGTCCGTTCTGGCGCGCCTGCGCGCCCCTCGGCGCGCGCGCGCCATCCTTGTTTCGCTGTCCCTGGTGATGTGGGCCACCGCCCAGGCCCAGCCGGCGCTGCCGCCCGCGGTCAGCGCCGCGCTGGCGCGTGCCCAGTTGCCCCTCGACGCCGTGTCGGTGCTGGTGGTCGAGGCCGACGCGGCACGAGGCGCCGCGCCGCGCCTGGCCTGGCAGCCCGAGCGGCCCATGAATCCAGCGTCGGTGATGAAGCTGGTGACCACCTTTGCGGCGCTCGACCAGCTGGGCCCGGCCTATACCTGGCGCACGCCGTTCTACTTCGGCGGCCCCGTGCAGGCCGGCGTGCTGCGCGGCCCGCTTTATATCCAGGGCCAGGGCGATCCGCGGCTGGTGATGGAGCGGCTGTGGCTGGCGCTGCGCCGGCTGCAGGCCATGGGAGTGCGCGCCATCGATGGCGACATTGTTCTCGACCGCTCGGCGTTTGCGCTGGCGGCGCATGACCCGGCGCTGTTCGATGGCGAGCCGTTGCGACCCTACAACGTGGCGCCGGATGCGCTGCTTGTCAACTACAAGTCCCTGGTGATGGGCTTTCTTCCGGACGTTAAGGGGGGGCTGGCGCGCATCCAGTACGACCCTCCGCTCGCCGGCATGGCGCTGCAGCCCAGCGTGCCGCTCGCGCCCGAAGGCACGCCTTGCGGCGACTGGCACCTGCGGCTGCAGGCCAGCCTGGAGCTCCCCGGGCGCATGGACTTCGCCGGCAGCTACCCGGCCGCGTGCGGTGCGCGCAATTGGGCCGTGGCCCCGGTCGACAGCGCGCAGTTCGCGGCGCGCGCGATCGAAGGCATGTGGCGGGAACTCGGCGGCCAGCTCAGCGGTGCGGTGCGCGACGGCCGCGTGCCGCAGGGGCTGGAAGCCGCCATGGTGATCGAGTCGGAGGCGCTGTCCCAGGTGGTCAGAGACATCAATAAATATAGCAACAACGTCATGGCTCAGCAGGTTTTCCTGACCATGGGGCGCCAGCGCGACGGCGTGGGCAGCTGGGACAGCGCGCAGGCGGCGCTGCGCCAGTGGTGGCAGCGCAGGGTAGGGGCCCAGGTCTTGCCCATCGTGGAGAACGGCGCGGGCCTGAGCCGGGAGGAGCGCGTCACGGCCCAGGGCCTGGCGCGCATGCTGCAGGTCGCCTGGGGCTCTACGGTGATGCCCGAATTCCTGGCTTCGCTGCCGGTGCTGGGGGTGGATGGCACGCTGCGCCGCAACCAGGCGCGCGCCAGCGGTCAAGCCCATCTCAAGACCGGTACCTTGCGTGATGCGTCGGCGATCGCGGGCTATGTGCATGCGGCCAGTGGCCGGCGCTATGTACTGGTGGCCATGGTCAACGACGGCCGCGCGGCGGCCGCACGTCCGGCCTTGGACGCATTGGTGGAATGGGTGGTCGCCGACCTCGCGTCCCGATAAGGTGTGACGAGGCTGTCGCGTCGGCGGCCCGTCACACGACGATCAGGAGGCGCAGCATGAGGATGCAATCGACGGCCATCTGGATGGCGGCAGTTGTCGCGGCACTTGCGGCCTGTGGCGGCGCGGACGAGTCGGTCCCCGGCAGCGGGCGCGGCGCGCTGCTGCAGAAGCCGCCGCCGCGCACTTTTTCCGCATCGGCGCGCGATCTGGGCGACCAGCTGTCGGCCACGCCCGCAGGGCGTGAATGGCTGGCACTGGTCGGTGCACCGGTGTGCGGCGTGCAGGTGCATTCAATGGAGTACAACACGGTGGGCGCCCGGGGCGAGGCCACCAATGCGACGGCGGCGCTGATGCTGCCCCGGGGGCCGGATGCGGCCTGTTCAGGCGCGCGGCCCCTGCTGCTCTACGGCCACGGCACCGATCCGCAGCGTGCCTACAACCAGGCGGAAATCTCCGACCTGTCCCGTCCCGGAGCGGCTTCGGGGCTGCAGCTCGCGGCGACCTTTGTCGCCCATGGCTATATCGTCGTCGCGCCAAACTATGCAGGCTATGACCGGTCGCGGCTTGGCTACCACCCCTATCTCGTGGCCGACCAGCAGTCCAAGGACATGATCGATGCGCTTGCGGCCGCGCGCCAGGCGCTGCCCGGGCTCTCGGCGCGCGACAGCGGCCAGCTGTTCTTGTCGGGCAACTCCCAGGGCGGCCATGTGGCGCTGGCGACGCAGCGCGCGCTCCAGGCCGCGGGCAAGCGCGTGACGGCGTCGGCGCCGATGTCCGGGCCGTATGCGCTGGCCAGTTATGGCGAGGCGATCTTCCTGGGCCGCGTGCCCTTGGGCAGCACGCTGTTCACGCCTTTGCTCGTGACCGCCTATCAGCAGGCCTACGGCAATCTCTACCGCCAGCCGGATGAAGTCTATGCGCCGCGTTACGCGCCGTACATGGCGACGCTGTTGCCGTCCAATGTGCCGCTGGCCGCGCTCTGGAGCCAGGGCCGGCTGCCGACCAGCGCGCTGTTCAGCCGCCTCGCGCCTGCCCTGGAGCCGATCACGCCGCCGACCACATCGCCGGCCCAGGCGCCGCTGTTCGCGCTGGGTTTTGGCGCGGATCACCTCGTGAGCAATGCCCAGCGTCTGGCTTATCTGCAGGATGCGCGCGCCCAGCCCGACGGGGTTCTGCCGGAATGGACCACGGGCCGGCCCGCAGCCATGCCTGCCCACCCCCTGCGCGTGGCGCTCAAGGCCAATGATCTGCGCGACTGGGTGCCCGCCAGCCCCCTGTTGCTGTGCGGCGGCCAGGCCGACCCGACGGTTTTCTTCGGCCTCAACACCGGCGTGCTGCAGGCCTTGTGGTCGGCGCCGTCTCCCGCGGCCATGGCACCGGGCCTGCTGAGCGTGCTGGATGTCGATGCGCCCGTGAGCGGCCCAGACGACCCGTTTGCCGCCGTCAAGACAGGGTTTGCGCTGTCCAAGGCAAGCGCCACGGCACGGGGCGGTCCGGCGGCCGCGCTGCCGATGTACCACGGCGTGCTGGTTCCGCCGTTCTGCCAGCTTGCAGCACGCAGCTTTTTCGCTCGCGTTGTCGCTGCCCCGCCCCCGCCATGAAAAAACCGACCCGCAGGTCGGTTTGGCTGACGAAACGCGGGCGGCTTACCAGCGCACGCGCAGCTTGTCGTAGGCGTAGGTGCCGAACTGGCGGTAGGCCGCGGGGGTGAAGTAGATCTTGTCGGCAAACAGGTAGGCATCCGGGTTGGCGCCAGTGATCAGGGTCGAGCCTGTGCAGCGCGCGGAGTTGACCTGGCCGGCGCCAATGCCAATGCCCGGGCCCGAATCCACCGACGTGCAGACCGGCGTGTTGGCGTTCGTGAAGCCGTAGGAGCCGGGCGAGAAGGTGTACAGATTGATGTAGTAAGCCAGATCGACGTAGAGCACCGAGTTGCCCAGGTCGTTGACGCCGATCAGCAGGCCTTCATTGAAAGCCTTGCTCGCGGCTTCGGCCGCGCCAACCTGGCCGCGCTCAATGGCCCACAGCGACTTGCCCAGGTCATAGGTGCCGGAGAACACCACCTGCTTGGCGCCGGCATTGGTCAGGCGACGGATCTGGTTGGCGTATTCGGTGCCGAGTGCGCGTGCCGAGGATTCGAACTGGGCCGCGGTCTGCGTGCCCGCAATCACGGCCGACAGGCCGACGATCATGTCGCTGACGCCGGCGCTGAGCAGCACCACGTCGTTGCGCTGCAGCGCACCGCCCGAAGCCAGGAAGGTGTCGATCTGCTTGGCCAGCGTGGGCGTTGCCGCGCTGCCTGCTGCGTCGGGCGTGGCCGCGATGCGCGCATTGCCGAAAGCGTAGTTCAGTCCGCCCTGGCTCGAGGCCTTGAGCTCCAGGCCGTATTGCGCGGCGACATAACGCGTCCAGTTGTTCACCGAGCCGTTGTTGACGCTGTAGCTGGTGCCGCTTTGACCGGCATCGGCGGTCGCGTCGCCAAAGGCGATGAAGCGGCTGGGCGTGATTGCCGATTCCGTGGTGCTTGAGCCGCAGGCTGCAAGCAGCACCGCCGTTGCACAGGCGGTGACCAAAGCGGTCCGACGCATCCAATTTGCTGCCATGAGATTCTCCAGAAGGGATATGGACAAGAGTTTAACGAGGCGCGGGTCAGGCCCTAGGCGGCCGCCGCGCGCTGCAGACGGTCACGCACGCCTTCCCACGGGGGCGTGGCAGGCGGAGTTTCTATCCAGAGCAGGCGCACGCCGGCGGTGTCGAATTCGCGCAGCATGGAGAACAGCTGCTGTGCGGCAGCCGCGGCATCTTCGGGCATGCGCCGCAGCACGACCTGGGAACGCACCTGCAAAGGGCTTCGAGCATACACCCCCAGATGGGCGACGTCGTTGCCCAGCAGATCCAGCCCGGCCTGAAGCTGCCGCGCATCCATCAGCCTCACTTTGGCGTCGGGAGCGTAATGCGCGAGCAGCGTGCCCGAGGCGCGCGGCGTATCCGCGAGCAGTTCTTCCTTGGACAGCGGCCGCAGTCCGCAGGCGCGTTCGATGTCGGCGCGCGAGACCGCGCCGGGACGCAGCAGCACCGGCACGCCGCGCGTGCAGTCGACGATGGTCGATTCGATGCCGACCGCGCATTCGCCGCCGTCAAGCACCAGCAGGTCGTCGCCGAACTCGCTTTGCACATGGGCGGCCGTGGTCGGGCTCACGCGGCCGAAACGGTTGGCGCTGGGAGCGGCAACGCCCCATACAGGCGGTTGCAATTGCATACAAGCTTGCAACACTGAATGTGCAACCGGATGCGAAGGGCAGCGCAGGCCCACGCTGTCCTGGCCTCCGGTGGCGGCCGCGGCCATGCCCGCGCGGCGCGGCAGTATCAGCGTCAGCGGGCCGGGCCAGAAGGCGTCGATCAGTTGCTGGGCGAACAGCGGGACTTCCTTGGCGAAGCGCGTGATCGCCGCGGCGTGCGCCACATGCACGATCAGCGGGTGGTTGCTTGGCCGGCCCTTGGCGGCAAAGATGGCGGCCACGGCCGCATCGTTGTCGGCGTCGGCGGCCAGGCCGTAAACGGTCTCGGTCGGCAGGCCCAGCAGCGCACCGCGCTGCAGCGCGCGCGCCGCTTCGTCAATGGCCGTCGGCAGGTTCGCTGGAAGAATCATCGCGCGACCTTGCCTCAGAAAGGCGCAATGCCCAGGATGGCAGCGGCCTGCAAGGCCACGGCGCGGGCGCGCTCGGGCGTGGCGGCGGTGATGTTCAGGTGACCCATCTTGCGCGCCGGCTTGGCTTCGGCCTTGCCGTAGAGGTGCAGGTGGGCGCCGGGCAGGGCCAGCACCTGGTCCCAGGCCGGGGTGCTGGCGGCGGTCGTGCCGTCCTTGAACCACAGGTCGCCCAGCAGGTTGAGCATCACGGCTGCGCTGTGCTGACGCGGCTGCACCAGCGGCAGGCCGGTCATGCAGCGCACCTGCAATTCGAACTGCGAGACGTCAAGCGCGTTCTGGCTGTAGTGGCCGCTGTTGTGCGGACGCGGAGCGATCTCGTTGACCACCAGGCTGCCGTCTTCCAGCACGAAGAACTCCACGCACAGCACCCCCACGTAGTCCAGGCCCTGGGCCACCGACTGCGCCGCGGCGACGGCCTGCTGCGCCTGCGCAGCGGGCACATTGCCTGCATGGACTTCGGTCACCGCCAGGATGCCGTCGCGGTGCAGATTGCGCTGCACCGGCAGATTGACGATCGTGCCGTCGCGCCCGCGCGCCACGATCACCGAGCATTCATGCGCCAGCGGCAGCATCTTTTCCAGCACGCAGGCCACACGGCCCATGTCGTCCCAGGCAGCGGCCAGCTCGGCCGCGGTGCGCACGCGCGCCTGGCCCTTGCCGTCGTAGCCCATGCGCGCGGTCTTGAGAATGCCGGGCAGCAGATTCGCTCCCACGGCCGCCAGCTGCTCGGGCGTGGTGATCTCCGCATAGGGTGCGCAAGGCACGCCGCAGCGCACGAAATGGGCTTTCTCGGCCGCGCGGTCCTGGGCAATTGCCACGGCGTCGCCGGCGGGCGCCACCGGGCGCGTCAGCGCCAGCGTCTGCAATGCAGCCGCTGGCACGTTCTCGAACTCCGTGGTCACTGCCGCGCTGAGCCGGGCCAGCTCGGCCAGGCCTTGGGGGTCTTCGTAGCCCGAACGCACATGGTGATGGCTCACCAGCCCGGCAGGGCTGGTCGGGTCGGCGTCAAGCACGGCGGTGAAATAGCCCATGGACTGCGCCGCATGCACGAACATCCGTCCGAGCTGGCCGCCGCCCAGCACACCCAGCGTGGCGCCGGGCAGGATGGCCGCATTCACCGCGCTCATGTCGCCACCGGCGGCAGGGTCATTGCACGCGCCGCGGCCGTCTGCTCGGCGCGAAAGGCTTCGAGCTTGGTACGCAGGGAAGGGTCTTCACTGGCCAGCAGGGCCACGGCAAACAGCGCGGCATTGGCTGCACCCGCCTGGCCGATGGCAAAGGTCGCGACAGGAATGCCCTTGGGCATCTGCACGATGGAGTGCAGCGAGTCGACGCCCTGCAGGTGGCGGCTGGCGACCGGAACACCCAGCACGGGCACCGTGGTCTTTGCCGCGATCATGCCCGGCAGGTGGGCTGCGCCGCCCGCACCGGCAATGATGGCTTTGAGGCCTCGGCTTGCAGCCGCTTCGGCATAGGCGAACATATCATCTGGCATGCGGTGCGCCGAGACGACCTGCGCTTCATGGGCGATGCCAAATTGCTGGAGAATCTGCACTGCGTGTTGCATGGTGTCCCA
>Ga0308157_10001138_pt1 | contig 61617 bp, 44 predicted proteins | sample PhyBR1_FD_201035 | JGI IMG/M metagenome (GOLD analysis project Ga0308157, IMG submission 201035) | Phyllosphere microbial communities from UC Gill Tract Community Farm, Albany, California, United States - DLSLB.R1 | ecosystem: Host-associated > Plants > Phyllosphere > Unclassified | place: USA... | reverse complement strand
TGCATTAAAACAATTGAATCATTGCTTGATTAAACGTCTGCAAGATGGACAGTCATCCATTCCTGCAGGCGTCCTCACAAGATACCTGCGCATACTTTCAAAGAACTTCGAATCAGGCCTCAGCGCCGTCTTCGTAGGCTGCGACGTTTCCGTCGTAGCGAGCCGCCCATTATATGGTGGCTTTTCCGCTTCGTCAACACTTAATTTCAAGTGGTTGACGTTGCTGCTTCAGCTCCAGGCCCGAAGGCTTTTCGTCGAAGCGAGCCGCCTATTATGTCAGGCTTTTCGTTTCCGTCAACACCTTTTTCGAGGTGGTTGACGTCGTTTCGTGGTCCCGGTCACTGGTGTGATCGGCGCCGTGAAGCGAGGAAGCGAATTCTAGACATCTTTGTGAAAAGCGCAATCACTTTTTGCTGCAGAGCGGAAAAAAGGGGGCTACGAGCCGATTCGGCAAAGTCTGTGCCTCAGCAGCACTGTTCTTCTGGTCAAGACAGCGTGCCGACCCGACCGCTGCACCCGTTGGCGCAACCAGGCACACCCAATCAGATGCCTGGGCCACAATGCGGATTGATCCTTCCTCTTGCCAGATAGATGACCCCACCCGCTTCCCGCTCCTTCGTGCGTGATCTTTCGCTGCCGGCGGTGGTCGCCGGTTTCATCACTGTCCTGGTGGGGTTCGCCAGTTCTGCGGTGATCGTGTTCCAGGCCGCGCAGGCCGTCGGCGCGGGGCAGGCGGAGATCGCGTCGTGGATGTGGGCGCTGGGCATAGGCATGGGCGTGACCTGCATTGGCTTGTCGCTGCGCTACCGGATGCCGGTGGTGACGGCCTGGTCCACCCCGGGCGCGGCCATGCTGGTGGTCGGTGCCGGCGCGCTGCCGCTGTCTGACGCTATTGGTGCTTTCGTCCTCGCTGCCTTGATGGGTGCGTTGGCCGGCTTCTCCGGTGTGTTCGAGAAGGCGATGCGGCGCATCCCGGTATCGCTGGCCTCGGGCATGCTGGCCGGGGTACTGCTGCGCTTTGGCCTGGATGTGTTCGTATCGGTGGAAACGCAGCCGCTGCTCGTGCTGCTGATGTTTGCCGCCTATCTGGCCGGGCGGCGCTGGGTACCGCGCTATGCAGTGATCGCGACCTTGCTGGTCGGCGTGGCAGTGGCCAGCAGCCAGGGCCTGATGCATGTGGAGAAGCTGCAACTGCAGATGGCAGTGCCGGTCTTCACCCTGCCTACGCTGTCATGGGCGGCGGTGTTCGGCATCGCCCTGCCCTTGTTCATCGTGACCATGGCCTCGCAGAACGTCCCCGGTGTGGCGGTACTGAAAGCTTCCGGTTACGACGCGCCGATATCGCCGGTGGTCGGCTGGATCGGCGTGGTCAACACGGCGCTTGCTCCGTTTGGTGGCTATGCACTGAACCTGGCCGCCATCACCGCGGCGATCTGCATGGGTCGCGACGTCCATGAGGATCCGGCGCGGCGTTACACCGCGGCGGTAAGTGCCGGTGTGTTCTATATCGTGGTTGGCCTGTTCGGCGCGACGGTGGCGGCGGTGTTTGCGGCCTTCCCCAAGGAGTTGATCGCTACCCTCGCCGGCATCGCCTTGCTCGGCACCATCGGCAATAGCCTGGCGGCGGCGATGAAACAGGAAGCAGAACGTGAGCCGGCGCTGGTGACCTTCCTGGTCACCGCCTCGGGGCTGTCCATGGCCGGTATTGGCTCGGCGTTCTGGGGCCTGGTGGCCGGTGTGATCACGCTGCTGGCATTGCGGCGCTGAAAGCCGCTGGGGTTGAAGCCGTGGCCGGTGCTGGGGTGCCGGGGTTGTCCGTCCTTCCAGACGCCCCCTCTCCTCACCCCCCTCTCCGCGCCCCAGTCCCAGCCCTTGAGCTGGCGCAAGGGCGTTCAAGGGTCCACCAACCATCGGTTCGTGAACCGTCCCCTTTCACCCCGCAAGGGGAAAGGGGCTTTGAAGCTTAGAGCGGCTTTACTTCGAATACCTGCTTGAGGGTGTGGCGACCGCCCGGTGCCAGCTCGATCACGTCCGGGCCGACGTTGCCGGCTTCGACGCAGACATAGGTGCGCCACGCAGCACCGATATCGTCCATCTTGGCCGCACCGGCTTCGCCGGCATTCCAGAGCACCGCGCTGCGGCTGCCGCTGGTGGTGATGTCGATGCTGCGCTTGAAGCCCGGGTCACGCAGCACGTAATGGCCACCCGCCTGGGTATAGATGCGGTCGCTACGGCCCGGGTCACGGGGATCACGCAGGTTCCAGTCGCCCTTCTGCACATGGGCGTTGCCGCTGTCGAGCTTGTCCAGGTAGGTAAGGCCATCCAGGCCCGCCACATCCACGTTCAAGGCATCACTGACGTTGAAGTAGTTGTGCAGCGCCTGGGTGAAGCTGGTGGACTGGCTGCCGGTGTTCTCGGTGATCAACTCCTGTTCCAGGGTGCGGCCGATGCGCACCACCATCTGCAGGCGCAACGCCAGGTTGTCGAGAACGGGCGGCGCCAGGGTCAGCACAACGCTGCCGTCGGCCTCGCGCCGCGCATCCCGCAGCTGCCACGGCAGCGTGCGCACGAAACCATGCGACGGCACGTCATTGCTCTGGCCCTGCCGCGAGAAGTACGGCCAGCACACCGGGGCGCCACCACGGATCGGCGTGGGCGGTTGCTTGGCGCTGGGCGAAAGCCACATCACGTCCTGGCCGCCAGCGGGCACGAAGGAAAGCAGCTGGCCGCCAAACACGCTGATGGCTGCCGTGGAGAACGGTGTCTCCACTTTCCAGGCGGTGAATCCCTTGAAGTCGCCTGTACTCAGGCCCTGCACATCCTTCATTGAAACGCTGCTCCGTACGATCGGTGATTGGACAAGTTGCGGGTAATTGCCCGGTAACTGGAAAGCGGTGGGCTGGGCTGGCTTGGCTGCGCGTAATGCCTGCAGGATGCGGGTGCCGGCGCGACCATCGGCGTTCTTCCACCCCAACCGTTGCTGTTCGGCCTGGATGGCACGCCGGGTGGCGGTGCCCACCATGCCGTCGGCGCTGCCGATATCGTAGCCACGGGCAAGCAGCAGGGTCTGCAGCTCGCGCCGCTCATCGCGGCCGATGCCGGGGTCGTCGGTGGGCCAGGCCGCACTCAGGCCGCGGCCTCCGCGCAGCTGATCGGCCAGGGTAGCGATGGCCAGCGCGTAGCTCTCGGCGGCGTTGTAGGAGTAGATCGCGTCGTAATTGCGGAACACCAGCAGGGCCGGGCCCGTGGCACCGGCCGGCAACAGCAGCGCGGCATTGTTGTCATCGGCGATGGCCGGCACCTGCAGCGGTTTGCCATCGGCCAGGGTGATACCCAGCGCGCGCCAACCCGCCAGCGGCTTGCGTTTGGTACGGCCGGCGAGTGCCGCATTGAAGCCGGCCGGGATGCGTACTTCCACGCCCCAGGGCTGGCCGGTACGCCAACCGGACTGTTTGAGGTAATTGGCGGTGGAGGCCAATGCGTCAGGAATGCTGGCGACCAGGTCGCGGCGGCCGTCGCCATCGCCATCCACCGCAATACGGGCGTAGGTCGAGGGCATGAACTGGGTATGGCCAAAGGCGCCTGCCCAGGAGCCAGTAAGGCCGCTGGGGTTGAGGTCGCCCTTGTCGATCAGCTTGATCAAGGCCAGCAGTTCGCCCTTGAAGAACGGTTGGCGGCGGCCGTTGCAGGACAGGGTGGCCAGCGACTGCAGCAACGGGCGCTTGCCGAAGACGCGGCCGTAGTCGCTCTCCACGCCCCAGACCGCGACGATGGTGGCCGGATCGACCCCGTATTGCGCACTGACCTGATCCAACACACCGCGATGCTGGGTAAGCAGCGCGCGGCCATCGGCAACGCGACGGCTGTCGACCAGCGCCGCCAGATAGTCCCAGATGGGAGTGGTGAACTCGGGCTGCGCGTCCAGCAGCGGCAGCACGCTCAGGTCCGGGCTGATGTCGCGGAAAATCTGATCAACGCGCTCGCCGCTGACACCCTGGGCAACGGCACTGCTTTTGAGCCCGGCACCGCAACTGCCAAAGTCGCCGATGGCGGCTTGTGCATTGGCGCCCAGCACAAGCGCGATCAGGGTAGTGCCTGCGCGCAGCAGGTTGGTTGGTTTCATCCGCCAGCTCCTTGCTTGAGCCTCGATGATAAGCGCTGCGGGGTGAGTGCCACGCCTGCATGCGATCGGTCGCTAGCGGACCCCTGCAAACGCGACGATGGGCAGCGCTGTCATCAGCCAAGCGCATCCAGGTAGTACCAGCGGCCATCGATACGCTGGAAACGGCTGTGCTCTGTCATTTTCACCGCGCTGCCGCCACCGATACGGTAACGGGCGACGAATTCCACTTCCGCCGTCTCCGCGCCGGTCAGCTGATGACGCTTTACGGCCAGGCCCAGCCATTGCGTGCGCTGCCCAGGCGCATCGTCCAGCAGCAAGGTTGCCGGGCGTGTGTCCGGGTGCCAGCTGCGCAACAGGTAGTCGACGTCCTTGCTGACATAGGCGCTGTAACGCGAACGCATCAAGGCCTCGGCATCGGGCGCGGCCTGGCCGTCGTGGTAGCGGCCACAGCACTGGCTGTAGCGCTGTGGCAGCCCGCAGGGGCAGGGGCTGTTGGCTGAAATCTGCATGCCGGCATTGTCGATCAGTCGCGCTCGCCTTCCAAGCCTGCGGCTGCCACGGTTGGCGCGTATGCTGGCGCGCCCCCGTGTCGTGGAACCGCCATGCTGGAACTGTTGCCACCCGAACTGCCCTGGTTGCTGGTGATCGCCTTCATCGCCGGTCTGGTGGATGCGGCGGTGGGTGGCGGTGGCCTGATCCAGCTACCCGGCCTGTTCACCACCCTGCCCCAGCAATCACCCGCTGCCTTGTTGGGCACCAACAAGTTCAGCTCGATGTTCGGCACCGGCGCCTCGGCCTGGCGCTATGCGCGATCGGTGCGTTTTCCGTGGCGCCCGGTGTTGCTGGCCGCTGCCGCTGCGTTTGCCTGCTCCTTCCTCGGTGCCACGGCGGTGACCTTGCTGTCCAAGGACGCAGTGCGCCCGCTGGTGCTGACGCTGTTGATCGTGATGCTGGGCTACACACTGGCCAAGAAGGACTTCGGTGCGCTGCACCGGCCCCGTGACGTCGGCCGCAGGGAGTTGACCATCGCGGTGGTGATGGGCGGGGTGATCGGGTTCTACGATGGGTTCTTTGGACCGGGCACCGGCAGCTTCCTGATCTTCCTGTTTGTGCGCTTCTTCGGGCTGGACTTCCTGCGCGCCTCGGCTGCCTCCAAGGTCGTCAACCTGGCCACCAATGTCGCGGCGCTGTCCTTCTTCATCCCCAGCGGCAACGTGCTGATGGCGGTCGCCGTACCGATGGCGGCGGTCAACGTACTGGGGGCGGTGGTCGGCACGCGGCTCGCCCTTCGCGGTGGCACCCCGTTGATTCGCAAGCTTTTTGTGGCACTGGTGGTGGTACTGATCGCACGCATGGCCTGGGATACCTTCACCCAGGCGTGAAGCAACCTGCACATTGGTAAATTTCGCGTGCTGGCAATTTGCAATGGACGTCACATAGTGGCGCCAGGATGGCCAACAGGATGGCACGGTGAATAGTCGCTACAGGGTTGCAACTCTGGTCTTGATTGTCGGCGCTGTGCTGGCCTGTGTACCGGTCATCTATTCCCTGCATCAAGCACGCAAACAGGCCATCAGCGACAAGTACGTGTTGCTGGATGACGTGGCCCGTTATCTCCAGCAACAGATACACACCAGCGTGGCGATGCTGGCGCAGTTGCGTCAGGAAATGCAGCACAGCGGCGATCCCCCCTGCAGCCCTGCAGGGATCGCCCGCCTGCAACGTTTCAGCCTGACCGCGCCGGTCGTGAAAGGCACGTTGTATGTGCAGGACAACCGTGTGCTCTGCTCGTCGAACGGAGCGCTCATGCAGGGAATGCAATTGGGGCCCGCGACGATGGACGGCCCAACCGGGATCAATATCCGCAGTGGATTGCAGGTACCCGGTGTGGAGGGACGCCAGTTCCTGTTGCTTGAGCAGGATGGCTTGGGCGTGGTGGTGGACCCTGTCGCCATGCTGGTACCGTTTCAGCGACCTGACCTGGCCCTGGGGTCATTCAACAGCCGCACCGGGGTCTATACCGCCCGTTACGGCAATGCCTTGGATAGCTGGATAGCACCTGGCACTACCGATGATTCGCTCTCGCACTTCATCGACACCCAAAATGGCTATCTGGTCGCACGCCGTGTGATCCGCCACAACGGCGTGGGCGTGATCGTTGCCACCCCGCTGTCCGCCATCGACAAGCGCACCGCAAAGTTCGTGCATTGGTTCATTCCTATCGGCGTGCTCGCCGGGGCCTTGGTGTTGGGCATTGCATGGTTGCTGACACGGCGCCATGTTTCCGCGCGCGCGGAGTTGCTGGATGCCATCAACAAGGGGCATCTGTTCCTGCTCTACCAGCCTGTGTTCGACCTGCAGGACGGCACCTGCATCGGTGCCGAGTCACTGCTGCGCTGGCGGCACGAGGACGGCACGGTGGTGCCACCGGATCTTTTCATTCCCTTTGCCGAGGATGCCGGCCTGATCCAGCTGCTGTCCCGACGCGTGATGGAACTGGTGCAGCAGGACATGAAGGGACTGCTACGCCAGCACCCGCGTTTCCGCATCGGCATCAATCTTTCACCGCGTGACCTGCAATCGGCGCAGACACCGCTGCTGCTGACGGCAATGCAACGCGCCATCGGTACTGGCTACGGTCGTTTCGTGGTGGAAGCCACCGAGCGTGGCCTGCTGGAGGAGGCCAGCGCACTGGACGTGGTCAACGCCATTCGTGCGCTCGGTATCGAAATCGCGATTGATGACTTCGGCACCGGCTATTCCAGCCTTGCCTACCTGGCGACCTACCCGTTCGACATTCTCAAGGTGGACAAGAGTTTCACCTCTACCGCCTGCACCGAGGCGGTAACCAGCCAAGTGGCCACGCACATCATCGATCTGGCGTGCAGCCTGGGCATGCAGACCTTGGTGGAAGGCATTGAAACCGAGGAGCAGGCGACGTTCTTCCGCAACAAAGGTGTCGTCTACGGACAGGGCTATTACTTCGGCCGGCCGATGCCCGCCAGCGAGCTGGCCGACTTCCTGCCACTGCACTGCCGCCCCGGCCAGCACGCCGCGCCGCTCACAGAAGTGGAACATGTTGCCCCCCTGCAACCGCGACCCAGCTGACGTCAACTCGCCGCAGCCCATAGCTTGATCTGGCGCAATGCAGGGCTGGCTGGAAAGACCGAAGCTATCGGTGTCGCGGCAGCGCCGCAATCCGGGAGCAGACCATGCAACACGATTTCAACGGGCGCGTAGCCCTGGTGACGGGCGCGGCCTCTGGTATCGGTGAGGCCGTGGTACGGCAACTGGCCGCTGGCGGTGCCCAGGTACTGGCAGCCGATATCGACGGCGACGCCGCCACCGCGGTGGCGCTATCGCTGGGCGAGCGGGTACAGGCGCTGCAGGTGGATGTAAGTGATCCCGACGCGGTGCGACAGATGGTGCAGGCCTGCCAGGAGCGCTTTGGTGGGCTGCACCTGGCGGTCAACAATGCCGGCATCGGCGGCGCCAGCCTGCAGACTGCGGACTACCCGCTGGAGGAGTGGCACCGCGTGCTTGGCGTCAATCTGCACGGCGTGTTCTATGCGATGAAGTACGAAATCCCCGCCATCCTGGGTAGCGGCGGAGGGGCTATCGTCAACATGGCCTCCATCCTCGGCACCAATGGCTGGGCGGGTTCGGCTGCCTATGTCGCGGCAAAGCACGCACTGGTGGGCATGACCAAGAGTGCGGCGCTGGAATACTCGGCCCGCGGGCTTCGGGTCAACGCGGTGGGTCCAGGCTTCATCGATACCCCCTTGCTGAAGGGCATGGACCCGCAAGCCTACGCAGGACTGGTGGCACTGCATCCAGCCGGTCGCCTGGGTACGGCCGAAGAAGTGGCCGAGTTGACCTGCTTCCTCCTTTCGGACCGGGCCTCCTTCATCACGGGCAGCTATCACCTGGTTGATGGTGGCTATTCATCACGCTGATCTGTTCATTTGTGACCATCGGTTCGCATTAAGTCTGCAACTTGCGACTTTTCCGCTTGTTTGCTCCTAACGAATTGCTTACAAATCGACTACGCCCGTCATGGTGGCGGGCAGTAGTCCGGCAATCACCAGGAGCATTCGATGACGTCGTTTTCGCCCCGGCCCAACCGCCTGACCCACGCCCTACGCTTCTCCCTGCTGTGCCTGCTGCCTGGCGCTGCCTTCGCGCAACAGACCGCCGACACCACTCCCAAGACGCTGGACAGCATCCAGGTCACCGGTACCCGCATCAAGAAAGCGGAACTGGAGACCCAGGTTCCCGTGCAGGTCCTCACCCGCGAAGCCATCGAGCGCACCGGCTACAGCTCAGTGGCCGATGTCGTGCAGCACCTCACCGCCAGCGGCGCCTCGCTGAGCACCAAACTCAACTCCAGCGGCAACTTCGGCTTTCCACCTGATGGTGGTGGCGTCGGCGCTGGCGCCGCTACCGTGGACCTGCGCCACCTCGGCCCCAAGCGCGTACTGGTGCTGGTGGACGGCATCCGCTGGGTCAACGAGTCCTCCGGCTCGGGCGTCGGCTCATCGGTGGACTTGAACACCATCCCGCTGGCCATCGTGGACCGCATCGAAGTACTCGAGGATGGCGCATCCTCGATCTATGGCTCCGACGCCATCGCCGGCGTGGTCAACATCATCACCAAGAAGAATGCCGATGGCGGCCACGTCGAGGTGCAGTACGGCGACTACAACCTCAAAGGTGGCGACACCAGCAGCATCGACTTGAGCTTTGGTGGCAGCAGCGACCGCGCGCAGTGGATCGTCGGTGCCTCGTGGTTCAAGCAGAAAGAAATCGGCTCTTCCGAGTACAAGTGGGCCACCGAACCGGTACCCGGCACGGGACTGGCCAACGGCAGCTCGGCCACGCCCGGCGGCCGCACCGTATTCGCGCCACCGGACGGCAACAACACCTACGGCGGCCTGTGTCCGCTGGGCAAGGACGCCGCCGGCAATCCCATTCCCGGCTCGGCAACCTGCAACATCACCTTGCCCAACGGCGCCAGCTTCGGCGGTGCGGCCGGGTTCCCGGATGACTTCATCCAGTTTGGCACCGCCAACCGCTACAACTTCGCACCCAACAACCTGCTGCTGACCCCGAACGAGCGCAAGTCGGTGTTCGGCCAGGTGCGCTTTGAATTCAGCGCCAATGTCAGCGGCTGGTTCCGCGGCCTGTACAGCGAGCGCGAGTCGGCCAACCAGGCGGCACCCGAGCCGATCTTCCTGGGCACCGACGCCGGCGTGTACAACGACTGGGCCGAAACCAAGCTGGTGATCTCGGCCAACAATCCGTACAACCCCTTCGGTTTCGACCTGACCACGATGGGTGCCAATCCCAACCTGTTCCTGCTCGGCCGGCGACCGGTTGAAGGCGGCCCGCGCCGTTACGAACAGGACGTAAAAACCTGGTACGCCGCCGGCGGCCTGGATGGTGTGTTCGAGGTCAACCAGCGCACCTGGAACTGGGACATCAACGCGATGACCAGCGAAAGCAAGGCCACCCAGACCAATACCGGCAGCTACAACATCAAGCACATCAACCAGGCCCTGGGCGACCCTGCGGCCTGCGCCGCAATTGCTGGCTGCGTGCCACTGAACCTGTTCGGCGGCCCCGGCACCATCACCCCGGAAATGCTGGCCTGGATCTCGCCCATCGTGCGTGACCGCAGCAAGAACACGCTGTCATTGGGATCGGCCAACCTGACCGGCGAACTGTTCGACATGTGGGCCGGGCCGTTGTCCTTCGCCGCCGGTGCGGAATGGCGCCGGTACAAGGGTGAGTACCATCCCGACCCCATCACTGTGGCCGGCGAGTACAACGGCGTGCCGTCGGGCGTGACCATCGGCAGCTATTCGGTGAAGGAAGCGTACGTGGAGTTCGATGTGCCGCTGGCGCGCGAAGGCTTCTGGGGCAAGAGCCTGGACCTGAGCATTGCCGGCCGCTATTCGGACTACTCCACCTTCGGCGGCACCGGCACCGGCAAGATCGGCCTGCGCTGGCAGCCGGCCGATGAACTGCTGCTGCGCATGTCCTATGCACAGGGTTTCCGCGCGCCCTCGATCGGTGAGTTGTACGGCACCTTGAGCCGCTTCGATGCAACCATCGTCGATCCCTGCAACAACGCTGCATCGACCACGCCCAAGTGTGTCGCCGACGGCGTACCGCCGGGCTATGAGCAGGCCAATCCGCAGATATCGGTAGTCACTTCCGGCAACCGTGACCTGGAACCCGAGGAAAGCCGCTCGTTCATGGCCGGTGCGGTGTGGAGCCCAAGTTGGGCCGAAGACAGCAGCTGGGCCAGCCGCCTGGACCTGGGGGTGACCTTCTACCGCCACACCATCGACAAGGCGATCCAGGCCCCCGATGCCCAGGCCATCATGGACCGCTGCATCGACACCCGTGATGCAACCGCCTGCGCCAGCTATACCCGCAATGATCGCGGCCAGATCATCCGCTTCGAGGACATCCTGGCCAACCTGGGCACGATCAACACCAGCGGCTGGGATTTCAGCGCGCACTGGCTGCTGCCGGAAGGCGGCTGGGGCCAGCTGGGCTTCGACTGGAAGGCCACCTGGGTAACCCGCTACGAGTTGGTCAATGAATCCGGCCAGCCCGAACCCAAGGGCCCGGGGATTGAAACCAATGACAGCGCCATCCCCGAGTGGAGCTCGACGCTGACCACCAATTGGGACTACCGCAACTGGAACGTGAACTGGACGATGCGTTACATCGACCGTCTGCGTGAAAGCTGCGCCGGTGCCAACGGGTTTGCGATCTGCACCGACAGTGTCGCCGATCAACATTGGCTGGGAGCGACCACGTACCACGATGCCCAGGTCAGCTGGCGCACCGATGCATGGATGAAGGGCGTGAAGTTCAGCCTGGGCGTCAACAACGTGTTCGACAAGAACCCGCCGATCTGCCTGAGCTGCACACTCAACGGCTATGACCCGGGCACCTATGACCTGCCGGGCCGTTACACGTACGCCAAGCTGAGCATGGATTTCTGATGGTTTGAACGACCAAGGGAGCCAGGCGGCTCCCTTGGTCTTGAGCTTGGCGGCTTATACCGCTGCTACCGGAGTGTCAGCGCAGGATGGCGCCGGCCAGTGCCATCAGCAGCAATACCATCACCGGCAGCATCGACAAGCCAAAGCCAAGCGCGCGGCTGGCCGGTGCGCTGACATAGGCACGCCAGTAGATGAAGCGACCGATCAGATAGACCACGCCGATACCGGCTACCCATTCGGCTGGCCAGAAACGTGCAGCGATGAGCATGGAGGGCAGCAGCGCCACCATCAGCTCCAGGGTATTCATCTGCACGCGGTACACGCGTTCGAAACCTTCATTGCCGGTAACAGCTGGCGCCTTTACGCCGTACTTGCCGCGGGCGCGGCCAACCATTGCGCCGAAGAACAGGAATTGGGCAACGACCAGCATTGCGACGATTTCTACGTAGTGCATGGGAACTCCGCTGCGGATCCTTTGTGGGATCTGTGGAGGGTAGCAAGACGCGGCCAAGGCCGGTGAGCGGCAAGCTGCTGCTTGCGCTTGCTTGCTCGCTTGTGCGCTTTTGCTTTTATGCCGTCATTCCCGCGAAGGCGGGAATCGCTCTGGCACTCGCCTTACCTGCAAGTAAGGTCAACAGCATCCCGCTGGGAGCAACGGCAAAAGCGCCCCCACCCGCCCCTTCGGGGCACCCTCCCCCGCAGGCGGGAGAGGGGACAACTGGTTCGGCTCGCGCAGGGTGGATTGTTGGGCTGACGCTTTACCTTTGCCTTTATGCCGTCATTCCCGCGAAGGCGGGAATCGCTCTGGCACTCGCCTTACCTGCAACCAAGGTCAACAGCATCCCCCTGGGAGCAACGGCAAAGCGCCCCCACCCGCCCCTTCGGGGCACCCTCCCCGCAGGCGGGAGAGGGGACAGCTGGTTCGGCTCACGCCGGGTGGATTGCTGGGGTGATGCTTAGACTTTGCTTTTATGCCGTCATTCCCGCGAAGGCGGGAATCGCTCTGGCACTCGCCTTACCTGCAAGTAAGGTCAACAGCATCCCGCTGGGAGCAACGGCAAAAGCACCCCCACCCGCCCCTTCGGGGCACCCTCCCCCGCAGGCGGGGGAGGGGACAGCTGGGTCGGCTCGCGCCGGGTGGATTGCTGGGGTGATGCGTTGGCTTTGCCTTTATGCCGTCATTCCCGCGAAGGCGGGAATCGCTCTGGCTCTCGCCTTACCTGCAAGTAAGGTCAACAGCATCCCCCTGGGAGCAACGGCAAAAGCACCCCCACCCGCCCCTGCGGGGCACCCTCCCCCGCTGGCGGGAGAGGGGACAGCTGGGTCGGCTCGCGCCGGGTGGATTGCTGGGGTGATGCTTTGGCTTTGCCTTTATGCCGTCATTCCCGCGAAGGCGGGAATCGCTCTGGCACTCGCCTTACCTGCAAGCAAGGTCAACAGCATCCCGCTGGGAGCAACGGCAAAAGCACCCCCACCCGCCCCTGCGGGGCACCCTCCCGCGCAGGCGGGAGAGGGGAGGACCGCTGGATCGGCAGCGGGAGAGGGGCCGACGGCGGGCTCTCGTGATCAAGCCGGAATGTTCTTCTTTGTTGAAGCCTTCTTCGCGGCCTTCTTCGCAACAGGCTTGGCTTCCACTTCCTGCTCGGCCTCGCCATCGCTCGCCACCGATACCTGTGTGGCAACCTCCGCCGCGTCAGCGGCAACAGCCGCCGGCACATCCACAGGCTGCTCGTCCTGTTCGCGCGCAACTGCACCGCGCGCGCGCTCGGGCAGCTTCAAACGGTTACCCGCTTCGTCGTATTCGATCAGCAACACGCCCGAATCATGGCGACCGCTGATTTCGACGAAACAGGCGCCGCCGATGAACGGCTCCAGCGTCATGACCGACTTCAGCGGCGTTGCCACGACCATCTGGAAACCGAAGTTCTCGAAGATGTTCATCGCCAACGCGGTGAACTCGTTGTCGGCCTTGTCGAAGGCTTCATCCAGGACCACTGCAGCGTAACGCGGCAGTTCGCCGTCCTCGCCACCAAGCTGGTAGCGCAGCGCCGCAGCAAGGCAGGTCGTGGCCAGCTTCTGTCGCTGACCACCGGACTTGCCGGCGCCACTGCGATAGATCTCGACCTGCTCGCGGGTTTCGGCGTCCAGTTCGACACCGATGAACTCAACGTGCATGCGCACGTCCAGCACCTGCTCGCGCCAACGGCGCAGCTCCGGCTCCTGCGCGCCCAGGCGTCGTACCAGTTCACGCAATACGTTGAACTGCGATTCGGCCAGCGAACGATCGTCGGTCTGCTGGTGGGTCAGCACCGCGCGCAGTTGCAGCTGGAAATCCTGTACTTCCGGCAGTCGGCGGTCACTGACATCGATGGCCAGCACGGTGCCGCGGTTGAACGCCACCTGCTCCAGCGAGGCGTTGACCTCGTCCATGCGCTGCTTGATCGCCTTGTGCGCTTCGGCAGTGTGACGCTGCAGCGCCAGCAGGTTGTTCTTGCTCTGGGTCTGCAACAGCTCGAAGAAGCGGCCTTCATGGCGCGGCAGGCCATCGCTTTCCAGACGCGCAAGACGCGCCAGGAAGTCATCGGCGCTGGTCAGCGACACGGTGAAATCACCCGAATCTTCCGGCCACTGCTGGATGTACTTGCGGAAGCAGTCCAACAGGTGCTGGCTGAGCTTGGCATCGCGGCCCTGGCTCTGTCCCAGCTCCTCGGCCAAGCCGCGCTCGACCACGCGGAAGTGGCTTTCCAGGCTGTCCAGGTTCAAGCCCGGCAGAATCTGCAGGCGCGCTTCCAGGCCTTCGCGCTGCTGTTCGGTCAGCGGCGCGCTGGCCACGCGGGCCTGGCCGTTGTCACGCAGCTGTTCCAGACGCGCGCGCTCACGCGAGAACTGTCCGCGCTCCAGGCGCACGTCTTCATAAGTGCGCTTGCCCTGGTCGCGCAGACCGCGGGTCAGTTCGATCTGCTGGCCGATGCGGGCCAGGGCACTGTCGCCCTCGCGCAGATCCAACAGCTGTTCGTCGATGTCGGTCATGCGCTGCAGGCGTGCACTGACGTCGATTTCATCCCAATCGCGCTCGACCAGCGAGTGTGCGGCAAGCTGCTTTTCCTGACCGCTTTCGCGTTGCTTGCGCAGCATCGCCACGTCCGCTTCGCTGCGTGCGATGCGCTGTGCCAGTTCCTGCGCCTCGCGCTCGTAGACTCGGCGCTTGTCGCGGTTGTCGTGGCCCAGCATCCAGCGCTTGCGGTCGTTGACGGCGTGGCGGTCGTCCTTTTCATAACGGTCGCCGGGATGCTTGATCTGGCCTTCGCGGGTGATCGCGCGATCTTCATTGCGCAGCTGGCCGGCGTTCTCCACGCAGGTGTAGTCGAAGCGGCGCAGCAGTTCGTTGTAGACCCAGTCGCCATAGGCGTGGTCGCGCAGCTGCAGCTTGTGGATCAGCGAACGCTTGTCCGGCTCGCGGGCATGCAGCAGTTCGTTGTCGCGCACGCGGAAGTACACCAGCTTGGTGCCCAGGTGCGTGCGGTTGGCCCACTCGGCCACCTGCTGGTGGTTCTTCTCGTCCACCAGCAGCGACTGCGCAAAACCGTGCAGCACGCGTTCGATCGAACCGCGCCAGCCAATCTGGTCCTCGCGTACCTGGATCAGTTCGCCAACGAACGGCACCGCCGCTTCGGACAGGCCGGTGTCTTCGCACAGGCGTGCGCGCATCTGCTGCAGCGGCGCCGGGATCGAGCTGGGTGCGGACTTCAGCGACTCAAGTTCGATACGCAGCGCGGAAAAGCGCTTCTCATCATCGCGACGCTCTGCCATGCGCTCGGCGATGGCGTCATCAACGGTGCCAGCGCCATCGCGGCTACCGTCAATCAGCGCACGCGCCTGCTCGACCTGCTCGGCGAAACCGGTGGCCGTATCGGCCAGCGCCATGCCCAACTGCCGGCACGCCAACTCCAGCTGCTTGCGACGGCGGCCGCGCTCTTCCACTTCACGTTCAAGGCGGGCGCGCTCGCGCTCCATTTCCTCGACGCGCTCGCCGCCCTGCTCGCGCTGTTGGCGCTCAAGGTCGACCAGCTTCTGTTCGTGGTTGTCCAAGGCCTGCCGGCGCTGCCCTTCCTCGCCCATCAGGCCGCGGTCGAGCATCTCCACTTCCTTGAGGCGCTCGTTGACCAGGGCCAGGCGCTTTTCCTCGCGGAAACCATCGATGCCGATCTGCAGATCGCGCAGCGTGGCCACGCCTTTGCGCAGCTCCATCAGGTTGTGGTGGAAGTCACGGGCCGGGGTCAGGGTCTCGACCTGGCGGCGCGCGGTGACCACCGCATGGTGGGCACCATCCAGTTCGGCGAAGTCATCGACCAGGCGATCGGCGGCTTCGAAGGTACGCGGTTCTTCCAGCATGAAGCCACGCAGGAAGCCGTTGAGGTCGCCCAGGTTCTTGGCCGACTGGGTCTTGTGCAACAGGCGCAGCGCCATGTCGTTGCCGATGCCCAGCAGGTGACGGAAGCGCTCGGCATAGCCGGTGAAGGTATCGAAGTGGGCTACGTCATCGGCCAGCCGCGCGCGCAGCTTGCGCAGGTCCAGGTCGAAGCCTTCCATTTCCTTGGCCAGGTCGAAACGACGCGGGATCACCATGTAGTGCTTGCGCACGTCATTGGCCGAGGTGCCGGCACCGGCGATCCAGAACAAGCGCACGATCGACACCGCATCGCCGCGGGCGTTGAGGTATTCCAGCGCGAGCGCGCTCCAGGTAGCCCCCTTGCGCAGGTACTGGGTGGCGATTTCGCCGGACTCGCTGTCCTGCTGGTCAGCCCAGGCACCGCGCACATAGGACACCAGCGAGCGGTCACGACCGGACCGCTCGGCCTCGCGTGCGGCGGCGTTGAAGTCGACGATGCTCGGTGGCGTCAGCAGTGCGCTCATGCCATCCAGCAGGGTCGATTTTCCCGAACCCGAGCGGCCGACGAACAGGAAGCCGCGCTCGGCGATCGGCACTTCGGTCAGGCCCGAGAACGTACCCCAGTTGAGCACCTGCAGGCGGCGCATGCGGAACTGGCTTGCACGCGCGTCGCTGGCCGGGTCGTTGAACAACGCGGCAGTGGGAAGCAAGGTGTGGGACGTGGTTTCCATACGGCTCATCCTTCAACCACCGCGCAGGCGCGGCGGCAGTCATTCTTGGTCACGCTGGCACGGCGGCCAGGCATCATTCGTCGGCGTCGTCGCTGGCGGCGAACAAGGGGCTGTCGCCATCACGCAACTGACGGTAGGCCTCGCCCAGCGCCTGCACGTCCTCGGCCGAGAACAGCAGCTTCAGCGCCGGCGACACTTCGTAGCGGTCTTCGCTACCGCGCAGCTTGGACAGCAGCTGGTTCTCGCGCATCTTGGCGATGGCCGCGGCCACGCGCTTGCCGTAACCGGCCTGGTCGGTGGACACGTTCTTCTGGTAGATGCTCATCGCTTCCACCAGCTGGAAATCGGCCACCACCGCGCGTTCGCCGCGGGTGTCGGCTTCGGCCAGCTGCTGGCGCAGGAACAACAGCAGCACCGACTCGATGAAGGTCAGTGGTGCCGAGCGCAGCAGCGTGGGCGAGTCCAGCTCGGCGGTGTCGTACTGGCGGGTGAAGGCAACGCCACCGTCGCGGTCCAGCACCAGCTCCAGGAACAGCTCGCACAGCAGGCTGCGCACTTCGTCTTCGTTGCGCAGCAGTGCCGCCCACTGCGCCGGCTGGCGCTGTGCATCGACGCTGGGGCCGGCCAGCAACAGGCACAGCGCGCGGCGGGCTTCCAGCGGCAGGCTGCCGGTGTCGCCGACAAACAGGGCGCCGCCGCTCAGTACCGGTGCGGCCGGTGCCGGCGTTGCCTCGATTTCGTTTTCGGTTTCGGTTTCGGTCTCAGACCAGTTCATCGCGTCTTTCCTTGAGGAACCAGACCAGCGGCACGCGGGCGCGTCGCACCACGCCATCCGCGCCGGTCCATTCCACGGTTTCCAGTTGGTCGGCCATCACCTTGCCGTGGCGGGTGCCGATGGAGAGATAGCCGATCACGCTGCCCAGGCCCTGCCGCGCCGGCCGCTCGCGCAGTACCTGCGAGATGCTCAGGCGCGGGCGGTTGCCCAGCAGCATGAAGAGATTGTCTTTCAGGGTGCGCACGTCGATTTCCGACTGCGCGACCAGGTCGCCGACGCTGTCCAGGCTGATCTCGGCGGCCTCGGCGTAATAGATCGACGTATCGACCTGGTGACTGCGCGGGTCGTGCAGGCGCCATTGGCCGATCGAGCGCACGCGCGTGGAGGACAGCGGCAACACGAAACCGGTAGGTGCAGTGGGCCGCACTTCGTCGCGCAGCAGCAATGCCTGGCCCTGCGCCTGCTTGAGCAGCTGGTTGAGGCGACGCTGTTCCAGATAGCCGCGGCTCTGCACGAAGCCACGCAGGCTGCGCGCGAAGTGCTGCATCACCTCGTGCACCTGGCCACCGCGCTCCAGCAGGGTGCTGGTGAAGTTGCGCAGGAAGGTGCGCTCGTTGCGGTCCAACTTGCGGGTGAAGCCACGGTTGAGCACGGTGTCCAGCGCCGCATCAAGCTCGGCACTGCGCTGCGGGTCGTTGAGCAGGTCCCAGAAGGCCTGGAAGCTGCGCCCGGCATCGGACTCGCCGATCACATCGACGCCGTTGAACAGGCGGTCGAGTACATCGCCGCGTGCGCCTTCGTCGTCGATGATGCGCTCGCGGAAGCGGCGGTTGAGCTGCTCGAAGTCATCGCGCACGCGGCGGAAGTCCTCGGCCAGGTCATCGGCCAGGCGAATCACGTCGCGGGTGCGTTCCAGCGCGCGCTTGCCATCCAGCGCGCTGACCTTGCCGGTGCCAACCTGCGCGATCTCGGCATCGATGCGGTCGCGCTCGGCCTTGAGCGCGGCCAGTCGTGCTTCCGGATCGGATTCGGTCTGCTGGGCCAGCTGCGACAGCTGCTGCATGACCATCGCCAGGCGGCTTTCCGTCGCCAGGCTGGCGTTGTGCTCGATGCCGGCGATGAAACGGATGGCCTGCGTGGCCTGCCGCGACAGCTCGTATTCTTCTTCGCTGGCACCTTCGGGCAGGCGCCGCTCCAGCCAGCCCTGGGCCAGCCAGTAGGCGATGTAGGCCTGCGCGGTACGCGGCAACTCGACATCGAGCTCCTCGCCGTTGAGCGCATCCAGCTGCTGTTGCAGGCGCTCGGCAAGGATGGAGCCGGGAATGCGGCGGTCCGCTTCCAGCAACAGCCCCTGCAGCAGGCCGATCAGGACCGGGGCGCGGTCGGAGGCCAGCAGTTTCCATAGCGGCTGCTCGCGCAGGCGCTGGTAGCTGGCGATACGTTGGCGGTACTTCATCGAGCGCGCGCGGTCCCTGGGCTCAGCGTCGGGCGTGGCCGACTTCGATGAAACGCAGGAACTCGGCGCGAGTGCGCGCGTCGTCGTGGAAGGTGCCGCGCATGCGCGAGGTGACCATCGACACGCCACGCTTGTGGATGCCGCGGGTGGTCATGCACTCATGCGAGCCTTCCACCACGATGCCCACGCCCATCGGCTGCAGCACGTCCTGGATCACGTCGGCGATCTGCGCGGTCATCTTTTCCTGCACCTGGAAGCGGCGCGCATAGGCCTCGACCACGCGAGCCAGCTTGGAGATGCCGACCACGCGGCCGTTGGGCACATAACCGACATGGACGCGACCGATGATCGGTGCCATGTGGTGCTCGCAGTGGCTTTCGTACTCGATGTCGCGCAGCACGATCATCTCGTCGTAGCCGGCCACTTCCTCGAAGGTACGGGCCAGATACTCGCGCGGGTCGTCGTTGTAGCCCTTGAACCAGTCGCCATAGGCCTCGGCTACCCGGCGCGGGGTGTCGAGCAGGCCTTCACGGGCGGGATCTTCACCGGCCCAGCGCAACAGGGTGCGCACGGCCTCTTCGGCCTGGGCCTGGGTGACGGATGGGTTCTTGGAATCGGCCATTACAGAACTGCGCTTGGATTACGGGGTAGACATGCTACCAGCCGGGGGTGTGGAGGGCATGGAGAGGCCGATCATCACCTCACGCCCCTATGCCGGCTCATGAATAATTCTTTGTTTTTCAATGGTTTTTTGCATGAACGCCTGGCAGCGGTCAGGAACGGCTCCAACGGAACGCCCACGCCAGCGCATCGGTGATGGGGCCGTACACAATCTGCCGCAGCAAACGCGCCTCGCCCGGGTCCACCTGCTGGGTGATGCCCTGCTCATAGGCCTGCAGCATCGCCCGTGCTTCCCGCCACAGGTCCTTGGCCAAGCGCTCCAGCTCCAGCAAGGTCAGCCGTACCGGAACGCCGATGCTCTGACCAAACGCCCCTATCTCTGCCTTGGTGACATTGGCAAAGCGCGCGGCACCGCCCATCGGAAAGACCAGGTCCTCTGCACCCCACTCAGGTGCGCGATAGACCGACGTACTGAGCAGGTCGTAATGCGGTGCCAGCTCCCAGCCCCTGCCGCTCCGTAGAAAACTGAGGTTCTTCAGATGGGCATCCGCATTGCCGATGAAGAAATTGAACAGCTGCCAACGCAGCAATGCCAAGCGTGTGGCCGCCGGCATCCGGGTGATGTCCAGCAGCTGCCGCAGGGCGGTGCTGTTGGCCTGTTGGTACTTGAAGACCGCGTCCAGCGACAGCAACTGGCAGCCGTCCAGTGCATAGCGGCGGCGCACCTGCAGCCCCTCGCCTTCACGGTCGAAACGGCGCACCAGATAGACCGGCTCCGGCACCCGCCGCACCTGCACCTCCGGCACCGGCAAGCCGCAAGCGCCGGCCAGACGCATGCAGAACCATTCATTGATCACACTGTGCGGGTAATCCTCCACCTGCTCATGGTCCGGCTTGAGGATGTGGGTGGAGGCGGCCTGGCCGACGGGTTCCCACAGCTGTTGCTGGTCCAACACCACGGCCAACTTGTGCTGCGCGCCGGCCAGCGACATGCGCTTGGGCGCGCCATGCGACAAGGGCAGCCGGGGCAAGGCCTGGATGCGGGCAGAGAGTTCGGCATCAGGCAGGGCCCGCAACTCGGCCGGCGGCAGCTGCTGCCCGGGTGACAGCAGGGTCAATGCGCCGGCCGATTCCGGGCCAAACCGCTGCAACAGGCCAAAGGCATCAGCGGCGTTGATGCCGGCATCGGCAGCAACCAGTTGGCGACCCGCCTCCTCCGGCAATAGGTTGTCGAAGAACCATTGCACCGGGCGCAGGCTGCTGCCGTCGTGGATCTCACCTGCGCTGCGCGGCAGCGCGGGTGACAGGTCAAAGCCATCGTCACGCCATGCAGGGTCGTAGTGCAGTGCCCACACATTGCCCTGTTCGTGCAGTTCGCCTATGCGCCGCTGCTCCAGCCAGACATCAAGCTGCCTCGGTTCGACCTCGATCGCCATCAGCCCTGCTCCGCAGTGGACGGGGGCAGCTCCACCGGCAGATCCAGCTGCACGCGGATCCCCAGCTGCCGCAGCAGTTCAAACACGCGGCCGATCTGCACGGTGTCCTTGCCCCGCTCCACATTGCCCAGCACCACGTGGCTGGTGCCTGCCATCGCCGCCAGATCATCCTGACGCAGGCCCTGCGCCTTGCGCACGGCGCGGATGTACTGGCCGATATCCGAAGCCTGATCGATCTGCACCTGCATATGACGCTCCAGATATAAAGCCTACGTTAGATTATTGAAGCCAATGACGAATAACAAGGGAAATATAACGTCTGCTTTATATTTTCAGCCACAGTCATCGTTCTTGGATGAAATCTAATGCATGCGTTAGATTTTCTAGAAAAATCAGCAGAATCCAGTACCAACTAACGTCTGCGTTCTTTTCACTCTGCTGCCCCGTTTCGGCATTGCCTATCACCTTGCCTGCATCCTGACTCAGGCACTATTTCATTTGTGCGGCGCAACATATGTCGCACTCACCGAAAGATCGGCCCGTCTCCACGACGGAAGGGGACTGCCTGAAGCGTCCTTCCGCCCCGCGCCTACGCGCGCCTGCCGGGGGCAATGCCGCTCTTTCCCTGATCCCGTCCACCGAGCGAGACATGTCATGGTCGACCCATCTGGATCACCGCGCGGCAGCCTGCTGCGTTCCCTCCCCCGCCTGTTGCTGGCCCTGCTATTGCTGCTGTCAGGCCTGGCCCTGCTGACCGGCGGTATCCGCCTGCTGAGCCTGGGCGGCTCCTGGTATTACCTGCTGGCCGGTCTGGCCTACCTGGTATTGACTGTGCTGGTGCTGCGACGCTCGCGCCTGACCGCGGCGGCGGCACTGCTGCTGTTTGCCGCCACCCTGGTCTGGGCGCTGTTCGATGCCCCCAGGCTGGGCTACTGGGAACTGCTGCCACGGCTGGTGGTGCCGGCATTGCTGCTGATGCTGACGCTGTGGTCCAGTGCGGGCTACCCCGGCACCGGCAACGCCGCCCGCCGCTGGCGCAATGGCGGCGCACTGGTCACCTTCGCGGCCCTGCTGGCAACGCTGGTCGCCGGTTTCTTCCCGCATGGCGGGCTGTCCAACCCGGTGGCACTGAGCGCCAACCCTGCCGCCGCCAAACCCGGTGACGGCAATCCGGACAACTGGGAGTTCTTTGGCCGCAATGCCGCCGGCACCCGCTTCGCCCCGTACGCGCAGATCACCCGCGACAACGTGGACCAACTGCAGGTGGCCTGGACCTACCACACCGGCCGCCGCACCTCGGTAGGCGTGGACGAGAACACCCCGCTGCAGATCGGCGCCAACCTGTACTCCTGCACCCCTGAGAACAAGGTGGCCGCCATTGATGGCGACACCGGCAAGGCGATCTGGAGCTTCGACCCCAAGGCCCGCACCGCCGAGCACGTGACCTGCCGTGGCGTGGGCTACTACGACATCGACAAGGACCGCAGCCTGGAAGCCGCCGCCAAGGCCGCCTACACCGACATGGTGTGCCGCCAGCGCATCCTGGTGTCCACTGTGGACGCCCGCCTGTTCGCGCTTGATGCGCAGACCGGCAGCCTGTGCCCGGGCTTCGGCAGCGACGGCTATGTTGACCTGAAGCCGCAGATGGGCCCCACCGAGGACAGCAAGCGTTACCACCCGACCTCGATCCCGGTGGTGATGGGCCACCTGGCGGTGATCGGCGGCTGGGTGCGCGACATCATGGAGGGTGAGCCCTCCGGCGTGGTGCGCGCCTTCGACGTGCGCGACGGCACGCTGGCCTGGGCCTGGGACGTGGGCAAGCCCGATGATCTGGCCCAGCCTGGGCAGGATTTCGAGCTGGCCACCCCAAATGTGTGGACCATCCCCACCTACGACCACGAACTGAACCTGGTCTACCTGCCCACCGGCAACGGTCCGCCCGATTACTGGGGCGGTGAGCGCAATGCAGTGAAGGAGAAGTTCGGCTCCTCGGTGGTGGCGCTGGACGCCAGCACCGGCAAGCTGCGCTGGAGCCAGCAGCTGGTGCACCACGACGTGTGGGACTACGACGTGCCCTCGCAGCCGGTGCTGTATGACGTGACCAATGCGCAGGGCCAGAAGGTGCCGGCGCTGATCCAGACCACCAAGACCGGCCACATCTTCGTGATGGACCGCCGCACCGGCGCCTTCGTCACCGAGGTCAAGGAAACCCCGGTGCCGACCAGCCCGCAGGCCCAGGGCGAGCGCCTGTCGCCGACCCAGCCGCTGTCGGTGGGCATGCCGGTGATCGGTGCCGAGCCGCTGACTGAAAGCTCGATGTGGGGCGTGAGCCCGTTCGACCAGCTCTACTGCCGCATCAAGTTCAAGGACTCGCACTACCAGGGCATGTTCACCCCTCCCACCGAGCAGCCCTACATCGAATGGCCGAGCCTGCTGGGCGGCATGAACTGGGGCGGCATCTCGATTGATGAAACGCGCAACCTGATGTTCGTCAACGACATGCGCATGGCGTTGCGGATGTCGCTGGTGACCCGTGAGGAAGCCAGGAAATACAAGATCTCCACCGACGAAGTGCCGGGCTTCATGGGCACCATCCGTCCGCAGCTGGCCGGCCCCTATGGCGGCGTCAAGATCGACATCCTGCAGTCGCCGCTGGGCGTGCCCTGCCCGACCCCGCCGTTCGGCACCATGAGCGCGATCGACCTGACCAGCAAGCAGTTGGTCTGGCAGGTGCCGCTGGGCACCGTGCAGGACACCGGTCCGCTGGGCATCAAGACCCACCTGCCGATGCCAATCGGCATGCCGACCCTGGGTGGCCCCACCTCCACCGCATCGGGCCTGGTGTTCTTCGCCGGCAGCCAGGACTACTACCTTCGTGCGCTGGACGCGGACACCGGCAAGGAAGTGTGGAAGGTGCGTCTGCCGGTAGGCGCAGTGGCCGCGCCGCTGGTCTACGTGTCACCGAAGACCGGCAAGCAGTACGTGGTGATCTCGGCCGGCGGCGCCAGCCATTCGCCGGATGTCGGCGACTATCTGATTGCCTACGCGCTGCCAGACAGGAAGTAAGCCGCACGGCAGTAATGGACACGAAAAACCCCGGCCTGCGCCGGGGCTTTTTTGTTCACCACGTCACCAGGTTGGATCTGGCCTTCTCCGGCGGAATGGGCGTGTGAGGATGGGGGTAGCCCAGATGCGGTGTGGTTGCCATCCCGGGCAATACGATGTGGACCTTGCGCGGCGGGGAGTCATCGTCAGGGCGTCGCCCCAGGTTCACCTCGAACATGCGGGATTGTCCCGCTTCCACGACGCTGGTCGGCCCCTCGCACAAATCCACCGGCCTTGGCTCCCAGTTCGGGGGATAACCGCCCTCAGGCAACGCCACAAACCACATCATCTGCCCATTGCAGTTGCTCAGGTACAGCGTGTCATCCGCTGGGGCGGTGATCACAACACGGTATTTGCCTGCGCCAATGCGCTCGGCATGCAGATAGCTCTGCTCAGCACCCGCCGGCACGGCGTTCTGCGCCCGAACATCGTTCGCGCGTGTGACGGGAAGCGGCTGCCCACCTGCATGTGCGGGCAGCGCTACTAGCGCGGCCAAGGTCACCAACGCTGACCGGCATCGAGATGCGTCCATCGAGCATTCCGCCGTAGTTTTCTTTTCTTTTAGAACAACGCCCGTGAAAGGAGCATTTTCTTCCTGGGCGCGACCACGTGCCGTAGCCCGGGTAAGCGCAGCGCACCCGGGGCTGTTGGCTGACACTCTGAAAGACTTCCATATCCCCATTCCCCGGGTGCGCTGCGCTTACCCGGGCTACGCCTGCTTCAAGCCTTGCGCGAAGAACAACGCTGCGCCCATCCGAGACGTGTCGTCTGGTGGAAGCTGACGCGAGGGAGCGCTTCGGTATCAACGCGGTTATCTCAAGGCTTGGCGCTTTTCGTCGCCGTCGCGGTATCGCGCTGGAGTGCCTGCAGCAGGCTGGGCGCTCTGGATGTGGCGATATCGGCAACCCGCCAACTGCTGGCTTGCCGCTGCAGGGTCAACTGCAAGTCCAGGGGATGCTCGGGATCCTGCACATGGGTACTGGCGCGCAGCTGGCCATCTGCCAGTGGCTGGATGTCGAACGTGAGCTGGCGCAGGTCCTGCGCGGTGTCCTGGCAGTCGCAGAGCGGGTCGCCGTCCAGATAGCCGACTTCGCCGTCATGGGCTTCGCTGTTTGCCTGCATCGCCGCGAGCAGTATCGGCGCGTAGACCTCTTCGTCGGGCAGGATGGCGTCCAGCCCGGCGTCGGGGTGATAGCCGGCGTAGATATGGCTGAGGAAGACGCGGGCCGAAGCGATGTCCTGCTCGCTGCTGCTGGCTGATGCCGAGACGGGCGCAGGCGTGGCGGTGGCCGGTGCGTCCTTGTTGCAGCTGCTCAGGGCCAGGACCAGCAAGGCGGTGACGGTCAGGGTTTTCATCTGCTTCCTTGCGTGTTCGTTTGTCGGATCTTTTTAGGCGGGACTGTTGGGGAAAGCAAAGGCTTTCAAGCACCCCTCCCCAGCCCTCCCCTCCACCTTCGGCGCAAGGGAGGGAGACAAGCGCTCTGCCCCCTCCCTTTGGCGCAGCCAAGCACCGTAGCCCGGGTAAGCGCAGCGCACCCGGGGAACAGGGATCTGAAAGTCTTTCAGATTGTCAGCCAACAGCCCCGGGTGCGCTGCGCTTACCCGGGCTACATCGGGTGCAGAAAGCTGCCGCTCCAAGGCACTGCCCTTCGCCTACTTCCAAAGAGCGGGCGCCAAGCGCTGTGCCAAGCCCGACCAGCGGCTGGCATGGCGGGCCAGCGCGGCTTCGATCACCTCGGCGCTACCTGCCAGATGCAGGCCATTTCGCGCGCGGGTGATGCCGGTGTACAGGAGCTCACGGCTGAGCACGCGGTTGTCGCGGCGTGGCAGTTGCAGCCAGACCTGGTCGAACTCCGAGCCCTGCGCCTTGTGCACGGTCATCGCGAAGGCGCTCTCGTGCAGCGGCAATGCCGCCGGGTGGAAGGCGCGCGGGTTGGCCGGGTCGTCGCCGGGGAACCAGGCGCTGATGCCGCTGCCATCACGCAGGCAGATGCCGACATCGCCATTGAACAGGCGGTGGCGGTAGCTGTTCTCGCCAATGATCAACAGACGACCGTGGAACCAGCCCGGGCCCAGCGCGCGGCCACGGTTGCCTGCCAGCAGGTCTTCGATGCGGGCATTGAGCCCGCGCGCGCCCTGCGGGCCTTCGCGTACCGCGGCGAGCAGGCGCATGCGGCCGGCCAGTGCCAACGCATCGGCCGGGCTGGCGGCATCGGCCAGTGACTGCCAGTAGTGCTGCAGCGGCTCACGCCAGGCCTGCAGCGGATCGATATCGCCTTCGTGGAAATGCACGCCCGCCAGTTGCGCCTCGCGCAGCAAGGCCAGTGCCTGCTCCGCATCGCCATCGCGCATGGCGTTGGCCAGTGGCGCCAGCTGCAGGGCTTCGCTCTGGCGGTAGCCGCGCTGCAATTGCACGCGGGCCCCGGCGAAGTCGGAAGGCTTGGTTTCAATCGCCTCGGCCGGCAGCTCGCCCAGCAGGGTGCGCAGGGCTTCGGCATCGGCCGCGTTGCTGCGCTGGCCATCACCGGCGGCACGCAGGATGGCGCTGAGTACGTCGCCGGCTTCCACCGACGGCAACTGGTCGGGATCGCCGAGCAGCACCAGCCGGGTGCCCGGCGCGATTGCTTCGACCAGCTTGGTCATCAATGGCAGATCGATCATCGAGGCTTCGTCGACAACGATGACGTCGTAGGGCAATGGGTTGTCGGCGTGGTGACGGAAGCGCGGGGAATCCGGGATCACGCCGAGCAGGCGATGCAAGGTGGTGCCGGTGCTGGGCAGTTGTTCGCACAGGGCGCTGTCGATACCGGCGGCCGGCAGCTTCTGCAGGGCGTGGCGCAGGCTTTCGGCCATGCGTTCGGCAGCGCGGCCGGTGGGTGCAGCCAGGGCGACGCGCGGGGCCGGCTGGTTTGCCGCCTGCGCCTGTGCGGCCAACAGCACCAGCAGGCGGGTAATGGTGGTGGTCTTGCCGGTGCCGGGGCCGCCGGTGATCAGCAGCAGGTTGTGGCGCAGGGCTGTGGCTGCGGCTCTTGCTTGGTGGTCTGGAGCCCTACCCTCATCCGCCCTTCGGGCACCTTCTCCCGCAGGGAGAAGGGAGAGGTCAAGCTGGGTTGCAGGGCTGTTGCCCCCTCTCCCTGCGGGAGAGGGCTGGGGTGAGGGTGCGTCGAATAGATCTGCCTGCGGGTTTGCAGGTGCCGCCTGCCCCGGAAACAAGCGCGCAAACACCTCCGCCAAGCCGGCAACATCGCCGCCAACAACCGGGGCCTGCCCGATCCGCTGCAAGCCCGTTGCCAAGCGGCGCTCGTACTCACGATAGCGGCGCAGGTACAGCAACCCGTTTTCCCAGACCAGCGGCGCCTGTTCCGACGCCGCGTTGTTATCCACAGCATTGGCTATCCACTTCGATGGAGCCAGCTGTGCAATCCACGCCTCGGCCGCCGGCCATTCCACGCCGGCATCCACCAGCCGCTGCGGCTGGGTCGGATCAAAGCCGGCGTGGCCCTGCGATACCGCCAGCGACGCCAAGGCTGCTGCCGCCAGCACCGCATCCGGCGTGTCCGGGTCCAGGCGGCGCAGGCTCTGCGCCAGGGCATGATCCAGCGCGCGCAACGCACCGGCTTTGTTCAATGCGGCCAGCAGGCTCATGCCTCGCCTCCCAGTCGTGCCAACAAGGCCGCGTGGCCGTCGCGGCCACCGGCAAACAGTTCATCCACCGCGTGCACCAGTTCCGCGGCGAAGTTGTGCGCGTACAGGCCCGGCGATGGCGTGCGTGCTGCATCCAGGCCGCGGCAGAACAGGTAGCGGATGCCGCCGAAGTCACGCGCATAGTCGTAAGCGGCGCCGATGCGGAAGCGCAACCAGCGATGCAGGGCCACGGTGTAGATCAGCGCCTGCAGGTCGTATTCGCTATGCCGCATGGCCGCGTCCAGTTGCGCCGGGGCGTAATCGGGCAGGCGGTTGGATTTGTAGTCGAGCACATACCAACGCCCGTCGCGGACGTAGGTAAGGTCGATCTTGCCGGTCATCAGCCCTTCCAGCTGGCGGCGCAGGCCAAAGCCGTGGCGGCCGCGCACAACACCGTGTGCGTGCAGCACGCGCAGCAGTGCCGGCACCGTGGTCGGCTGCATGGCGAAGTGGAACTCGATTTCGGCGCGGCGCTCGCCCTCGCCCAGCGAATGCAGGGCGCCGCCTTCGGGCAGGGTGACGGTCAGGGTCTGGCCGATCAGTTGGGTCAGCAGCGCTACGCCGTCGGCAATTTCTTCGTCGATATAGCCATCGGCACGCATGGCTTTCTCGATGATCTCGGCCTGCCCTTCCGGTGCCGCCTCGCCGGGCTGCCAGTCGCGCCATGCGCCGAAGTCGACGTTTTCCAGCGCGGCATGCAGCACATTGCCGAAGCGGCTGCCGGCAAAACGCGGATCGAAAACTTCCGGCTGTGCAGTGCTGGCCTCGCTGGCCGGTTCGGCATCCACATCGACCTGCGCCGGTTCGTCGGCGGCACCGCCGCTGTCTTCGGTGGATGCGGCGGCGGTGTCGTGGCCGCCTTCGGCATGGGCCAGCTGGGTGAAGCTGTACACCCACCAGTCGTGCGGCACGCTGCGGCGTACGTCGCGCACCGGCGGCAGGGCCTGCTCACGCTCGGGTGGCAGCCGCGCCGGCGCCGGGCCGGTATCACCGTCGATCACCGCGATGTCAGCATGCGCCGGCAAGCCCTGCAGCATCGGCCGCAGCCGCGAGCTGGCCAGCCCGGTCAATGCGCCACCACTTATCCACAAGGCATGCTCGGCCCGGGTCAGGCCGACGTAGAGCAGGCGCGCGGTTTCGGCTTCTTCATCGGCGTTGACCTGCTGGCCGATGGCCTTCCAGTCCGGGTCTTCCTTGTCGATCTTCCAGTGCAGCACGCGTTGTTCGCCATCGTGCACGGTGCGGTGGTTGCTGCTGTCCGGCGCATTGGTGGCGATGCCGACGAAGGGCAGGTAGACCAGCGGGTATTCCAGGCCCTTGCTCTTGTGCAGGGTGATGATCTGCACGCGGCGTGCGTCCGATTCCAGGCGCAGCAGCTGCGCTTCGTCACCTTCGTCGGCGTGCGCGATCTGGGTCTGCAGCCAGTCCAGCAGGCCGTGCAGGCCGATGCTGCGGTTGCTGGCTTCCTGCAGGGTTTCGGCCAGCTGCAGGTAGTTGGTCAGGCGGCGCTCGCCGTCGATCAGCAGCAACAGGCGCTCGGCCTGTTCGGCGCACAGGTCCGACAACAGGGCCAGCACGCCGCCGCGCTGCCAGCGCTCGCGCCATTGCAGCAGGCGCTCCTGGTGCAGGCGCTGTTGTTCGCCTTCGTATTCCATCGCGGCGATGCGGGCGGCGCTCTCGCCCAGCAGCACGGTAGCCAACGCGGCGCGCAGGCGGCCTTCGTCGGCCGGTTGCAGCAAGGCCAGCAACAGCAGGCGCAGTTCGTGGGCCTCGGCGCTGGCAAACAGGCTCTGCTTGCCGGCGGCTACCGCCGGGATGCCCAGTGCGGCCAAGGCCTGTTGCACGCGCGAGGCTTCCTTGTGCGAGCGCACCAGCACGGCGATATCACCCGGTTGCACCGGCTTGCCATCGACCAGCGCGCGGCCTTCGCGGGCGGCGCTGAGCACCCTGTGGATATCTGCAACACAAGCCGCGGTGGCAGCGTCGCGCGAGGCATCGGCCTTCAAGGGTTTGCCATCGGCATCAGCGGCGATCAGCTGCAGGGTCAGCGCGGGGGCGGGTTTGCCGTCGAACAGATAGTCGGCGTCGCTGCGCTTGCTGCCCGGCAGGACCCGCTCGAACTGGATGCGTTCGTCGAGGAAAGCCTCGGGGCCGGCGTTGTCGTACAGCGCCTGGATCGCGCGCAGCACGCCGGGACGCGAGCGGAAGTTGCGGTCCAGCGCCGGCGCGGCTTCGGCCAATGCCTTGGCCTGCAGATAGGTATGCACGTCGCCGCCACGGAAGCCGTAGATCGCCTGCTTGGGGTCGCCGATCAGGAACAGCGCGGCTGCCTCGTCGTCCGCGGCGAAGATGCGGCGGAAGATGTCCCACTGGCGCGGGTCGGTGTCCTGGAATTCATCAACCAGCGCAAACCGGTACTGCGCGCGCAGGCGTTCGGCCAGATGTGCGCCATGCGGGCCGTGCAGGGCATTGGCGACGTTGTCGATCAGGTCGTCATAGGTCTGCTGGCGGCGCAGCTGCTTGAGCTTGGCCAGACGCTGGCGGACCTCGTCACGCAGCTGGTGCAGCAGCACGATGGATTGCTGTCGCTGCCACTGCGTGACCTGCGCCAGTGCCTGCAGGTAGTCGGCAATCAGTGGCTGCAACGGCGATTGCGGGGTGCTGCCGGCCTTGGCCTTGTTGGTCTTGGCGGTGAGCGCTTCCAAGGTCAGCCGCTCCAGGCGCTCATCCAGCTCGGCGCCCGGATCCGGATGGCGGCTCCACTGCAGCAGTTGCTGGAACAGCGGCTCGATCCAGTCGGGCTTGTAACTGGCCTTGTTGAGGATGCCGCCATCAAGTGCGCCACGCAGCTGCTGCAGGTAGCTCTCGCCATGTTCTTCAATGCCGGCGGCAAGACGCTGCGCGGCGCCGTCGCGGAAGGGGCGCGTGTCTTCGATCAGGGTCTGCGGTGGCTGTGGATAAAGCGGCAGCTCGGCGGCCAGCGCGGGCAGATCGCGGGCCAGGGCATCGGGACTTTTCCACAGGCCCAGCAAGGCCTCCAGATGCTCGCCCTGCCCTGCATGCAAGCGCCACAGGTCGGCCGCCAACTCGTCATGCAGCGCGCGGGTATTGGCCAGCAGCTCGGGCGCGGCAAAGGTGTGGCCGCTCTCCAGCGCGTATTCGCCCAGCACCCGTGTGCAGAAGCCGTGGATGGTGAAGATCGAGGCCAGGTCGGTTTCTTCGGCGGCAATGCGCAGGCGCCGGCCCAGCTGGGCGGCGCTTTCGCTGCCTTGCTGCAGATGGCGTTGCAGAATGGCGCGAGTGAGCGTGGTTTCCGGGCTGTCGTCGTCTGCGGGCGTGCTGTCGACCACGCGCGCGGCCAGTTCCAACCGCTCGCGGATGCGCTTTCGCAGCTCCTGGGTGGCGGCATCGGTAAAGGTCACCGCCAGGATCTGGCCCATGCGCAGGCCCTGCTCCACCACCAAGCGGGTGAACAACGTGGCCAGGGTGAAGGTCTTGCCGGTGCCGGCGCTGGCCTCGATCAGGCGCAGACCATCCAGCGGCAGGTGCAGATAGGGATCGGATTGCAGCGCTTCAGTGCTCATGCGCCAGCTCCGGTGACAGCATCGGTTTCGTCGTCAAAATCGGGCAATACGCGGCCCTCGCGCAGGGCGGTAAATATCAACAAGGCGTTGTGGATAAACCTGTGTGTAGTGGCCGGCGAAGCAAACGGATCGCGGCCGCGCAGGGCCAGTTGCAGGGCTTCGCCATTGCGCTCGCCCCAGCTGTGTTCGCTGCCGAACCAGCGCGCCTGGGCGGCGCTTTCACGCTTGTCATCGGCAGCGTTGTAGACCTCCCAGCCGGTGTACGGGGCAAACAGCAGCGGTTGCTGCATGCCTTCAGAACGTAGCTGCAGCAAGGCTTTCAAGGCTGTTTGTGCGGTTTCTGGCGACAGCTCCGGCAAGTGGTGCGGGCCATAGCCGGCCTGCCCGTTGTCATGGAATTGCAGCATCGCGGACGGGGCTCCCGCGGCATTGGCCAACAGCCAATCCAGGCCGCCGCGCAGCACATAGGCCACACCTGCGGCACCGGCATGCAGGCGCACCAGCCCCTGTGGATGGATTTGATCGACACGCCCATGCAGGCGCACGCCATCCAGCTCCACTTCGTAGCGTTGCGAGTCCAGCGGCTGGCCGTCGTACCACTGCGAAAACGCCTCCGCACAGGGACGGATGCGGCTGAGCATGCGTTCGAACTGTTGCCGTCCCAATGCGCCTGATGGCAACAAAGCGCGGGCACGCAGGCGCTGGTACAGGCCGGCTTCGCGGCCCTGCAGCAGCGCACCGAGTACATGCTGCTGCAAGGAGGAATGCAGGCGGCCTCCGCCGGGCACCAGCAGCGGCTCGATGTCTTCGCTGTCGTCGATTTCGCCCGCCAGACGCAAACCCAGGCGCTGGCTGAGGAACTGCCCCGCCGGATCGCTGAGGAAGCGCCGCAGTGCGTCCAGCGACAGGCTGTCGTCGTTGAGCGCGCTGGGCAGCGGTGCATCCAGCGGGCCATCGAACCACGGTGCCAGGCGCTGGCGGCTGCCGCCGACCGCACTGGCGGCCGGGTGCCACTGGCGCCGGTAGCTGAAACGCCGCGGTTCGCCATCGCCACCAAACGCGGCCGGGGCGAACGGCTGCAGCGGGTGGCGCACCACCAACTGCTTGCGGGCAGCGGCGGGATCCTGGTGATAGGCGGCCGCCGCATTGACCAGTTCACTGACCAGCACCGACGGCTCACGCACGCTGCCGTCGCGGGCATCGGCGCCCAGATAGCTCAGGTAGAACACTTCCTGGGCGGAGGCGAACAGCTGCAGGAACAGGAAGCGGTCGTCCTCGCGCAACGAGCGATCGCCATAACGGCGGCGCTCGGTGCCGAGTTCGGCGGTAAGCCGGCTCAGGCCGGCGGCCGGGTCGCGGCGGGGGAAGTCACCATCGTTCAAACCCAATACGCAGATCACCCGGAACGGCAGCAGGCGCATCGGCACCATGCGGCCGAAGCTGATGCCGCCGGTGAGCAGCGGCGCGCGGGTATCGGCCTCGGACAATACCGAGGCGAAATGCGCACGCACCACGTCGGCCGGCACCGGCGCATCGAAGCCGGCCTTGGTGGCTTCCTCGGCAAACTCGTTGACCAGTTTGCGCAGCCGGTCCAGCGCGCGCACTGCGGACGGCTCGCTCGGGTTTTCAGGCAGCAGTGCGTTCAACAGGCCGAGCAGGCGCTCACGCCATTGGTTGGGGCTCAGGGCTTCGGCCAGAGTCTTCTGGTGGCGGGCCAGCACCCGCAACAGGCGGATCAGCGCATCCAGCGCGGCCAGGCCGCCACCTTCCAGTTCCGGCCACGGGGCGACAGCGCCGATGTCCTCATCGCTGCCGCTGGCGTGGCCGAGCAGCAGCCGGTCCAGCGCGAACTGCCAGGTGTAGGCATCGTCGGCCGGCGCCTGATGCTGCTGGCGGTGCCTGGCGTCCAGCCCCCAACGCGCGCCGGCCGCCTGCAACCAGGCGTGCAGGCGTTCGAAGGCCGCCGCATCCAGGCCAGAGGCGGTCGCCAATGGTGCGCTGGCCAGCAGGTCGAGGATTTCATTGAGGCCAAAGCGCGAGACCGGCAGGCCCAACAGCTGCACGAAGACCTCGGCCAGCGGTTCGCCCTGCAGCGGGCTGGCATCGGCCAGCGCCCACGGAATATGCGCATCGTTGCCGCCACGGCCGCCGAACACCGATTCCAGGTAGGGCACATAGGGATCGATATCCGGCGCCAGCACGGCGATTTCGCGTGGCTGCAGCGGCGGGTCGAAGCGCGGGTCTTCCAGCAGCGCGCGCAGTTGCTCGTGCAGCACCTGCATCTCGCGCAGCCGGGTGTGGCAGGCGTGGATCTGGATGCTGGGGTCGTCCAGCCGCAAGGCCTCGAGCAGCGGCGGCGAGGGCAGCGCGCGGCGATGGAACAGGTCGGCCTGCAGGCGGTGCAGCAGGCTGTCGCCAAGGCCACCGGCATCCAGGCCGGGCAGCGGGATGCTTTCCGGATCGACATAGGCGGCGATTTCGCCGCTGGGGTGGACCACTTCGTAATCGCCCAGCACCGCCATGAAGTCGCGGCCAGCCTCGCCCCAGGCCTGCAGCAGCGGGTTCTCGCCGGCCTCGATGCCGAACGGCTCGGCCAGGCCGCTGCGCAGTTTTTCCTTCAAGGTCTGCAGGTCGCCCCAGTAGGAGCGGGTCGGCGTCGGCATATAGAAGTGCAGCGTGCCGACCCGCGCCTGGGTGGCGATCACCCGCAGCACGTCCGGCGAGACATTGAGCGTGGCGAAGGCGAACAGCCGCTGCGGCAGGCCCTGCGGCAAGGGCTGATGCTCGCCTTCGAAGCGGGCCAGATAGTCGTTGATGCGGCGCGCGCGGTAATTCTGGCCACCGGCGATATGCCGCCACAGGATGGCCTGAGGGTCGTCCGGCTCGGCACCGTCCTCCCAGCGCAGCAGCCAATCGCGGCGCCACGCCTGGTACTTCTCGAACACCCCACCCAACTCGGCCGCCAGCGCCCAGGGCCGCAGCGGGTCATCGCGGTCCAGGTAGGCGCGCAGCCCGGCCATCGCCGGCTTCTGCATCACGGTGCTGTCGGTCAACGCCCCATACAGCCGCCAGTGCAGGCCGGTGGCGCCCAGGTCATCGCGCTCACCGGGCACATTGGCCTTCAGCGCCTTGGCGACGAACTCACCGGGAGTCAGGAATTCCAGGTTGGCCGACACCCCGTACTCGGCCGCCAGGGTGGACTGCAGCCAGCGCCGCATCGCCACCTGCGGGATCAGCACGATATCGGCGGCCAACAAGGGCTGGCCGGGCGCCGGCTCACGCAGCGCGTGGGCCAACAGCTGGGCCAACACGTCCAGGGCATTGGAGTGGTACAGGCGAAAATCGGGGGCATTGCTCATCGCGCCATCTTGCCGCAGTGGCATCGCAAGCGGCGAGACATGAATGCGTTGCGCACATTTGCCGCCGCCTTACTCTCCCACCCCGTGCACACACTGTTGCTGTCAGAGTCGCAAGGTATGCATGGCGTTGGACGCTGGCAATGCGACAATACTGCACGGTCCAGTACGCTTATGTTCAGGCGGTGCTGGCAATCCTAGAACGTTGGTTTTCCGTTAAAGGCCATCATGCCCTCAGCTCGGACTCCCTTGGTGCAGTTGTCCAACGTGCGAATCGATCGCGGCGGACGCACCATTCTGCGCGATGTTTCGCTGCAGGTACCGCAAGGCAGCATCACCGCCGTGCTGGGCCCGTCGGGCAGTGGCAAGTCGACCATGTTGGCAGCACTGACCGGTGAGTTGCGGCCGGTCTCCGGCACCGTGCAGTTGTTTGGTCGGGATATCCCGCACGGCAACCGTGAGCTGCTGGAGATGCGCAAGAACGTCGGCGTGCTGCTGCAGGGCAACGGCCTGCTGACCGACCTGAGCGTGGCCGACAACGTGGCGCTGCCGCTGCGGGCACATACCAGGCTGCCCGAGCCGGTGCTGCGGCGCCTGGTACAGATGAAGCTGCATGCGGTGGGCCTGCTGGCCGCTGCCGATGCCTGGCCGCGTGAGCTGTCCGGCGGCATGGCGCGGCGTGTGGCGCTGGCCCGCGCCTTGGCGCTGGACCCGCCGTTGATGATCTACGACGAGCCGCTGACCGGGCTGGACCCGATCGCCTCGGGTGTGATCATGAGCCTGATCCAGCGTTTGAACGACAGCCTGGGCCTGACCAGCATCATCGTCAGCCACCATGTGCATGAAACCCTGCCGATCTGCGATCAGGCCGTGGTGATCGCCAATGGCGGCATCGTGTTCTCCGGTACGCCGGACGAGCTTCAGGCCACCACCGACCCGCTGGTGCGGCAGTTCCTGCATGGCGAGCCGGACGGCCCGATCCCGTTTGATGCGCCCACGCGCAATTACGGATTGGAGAACGCGTGATGCTGAAGATGCACGCGGTGTCCGCTTCGGGCACCTTCTCCCGTAAACGGGAGAAGGGCATGTCGTCCAGCACCTTCAGTACCTCAAGGGACGCCAGCTGATGCCCTTCACCTCCTCCATCCGCTCGCTGGGTCGTGCCGGCCTGTTCTCGCTGACGGTGCTGCGCGGTTCCCTGCCGACCCGCGACTTCCTGGCCGAGCTGACCCGCGAGATCTACAAGATCGGCGCGCGTTCACTGCCGATCATTGCCGTTGGTGGTGCCTTCGTTGGCCTGGTGCTGACCCTGCAGGGCTACCGCACGCTCACCACCTTTGGTGCCTCCGATGCGCTGTCCACCCTGCTCGGCCTGTCGCTGTACCGCGAACTGGCCCCGGTGCTGACCGCGCTGCTGTTCATTGGCCGCGCCGGCAGCTCGATCGCCGCCGAACTGGGGCTGATGCGCGCCACCGACCAGATCAAGGCGCTGGAACTGATGGCCATCGACCCGGTCGCCAAGGCGGTTGCGCCGCGCTTCTGGGCGGCGGTGCTGACCGTGCCATTGCTGACCGGCATCTTCTGTTCGCTGGCCATCGCGGGCGGCTACTTCGAAGCCGTGCATGTACTGGGCCAGGACAACGGCACGTTCTGGTCGGGGCTGCGCGGCAGCGTCGACTTCTGGGATGACTTCGCCGTGGCCCTGCTCAAGTCGGCGATCTTCGGCGGTACAGCGGCACTGGTGGCGGCCTATGTCGGCTTCCACGCCGAACCGACCATCGAAGGCACCTCGGTGGCCACCACCCGCGCGGTGGTGAACGCCTCGTTGCTGGTGCTGATGTTCAATTTCGTGCTGTCGGCATTGCTGTTCCAGTGATGCCTGTTCCTCGCAAACGCCCGCACACCCTGGCGCGGGGACCAAACGAACAATCCGCTTCGACTGTTACGAAGCATCTGCTGGATCAGGAGTGAGATAACAACATGGCCATCCGTGGACCCAGACTCGAATTTTCCGTCGGCGCCTTCCTGCTGCTGGCCCTCGCCTCGCTGCTGGTACTGGCCGTGGCCTCGACCAACCAGCGCTTCGGCATGGGCGGCGGTGACTACGTGCTCAAGGCCCGTTTCACCCAGATCGGCCAGCTGCGTGCGCAGGCACCAGTGAAGGTCGGCGGTGTGACCATCGGCCAAGTGGCTGACATTCAGCTCGACCCGGTTAAATACGACTCCATCGTCACCCTGGCATTGGACAACAAGTTCAAGGACCTGCCCGCCGATACCTCCGCTGGCATCTTCACCAGCGGCCTGTTGGGCGAGAGCTACATCGGCCTGCAGCCCGGTGGCGATCCGGAAGCGCTCAAGTCCGGTGACGAGATCGTCTTCACCCAACCGGCGGTGGACCTGATCCAGCTGGTTGGCAAATACATGTTCAGCGGCGGCGGCAACAACGCTGGCGCTGCCAATGAAACCCCCGGCGCAGACGCGCCCGCTACGGAACCGCAACCATGAAAGTGAAACTGCTTACCGCCGTGCTCGCTTCTGCCCTGTTGGCCGCCGCACCGTCGGTCACGCTGGCGCAGGCGCGCCCGGCCGCCACCGCCGCGCAGCCCTCGGCCGCCGCACGCACCGTGCTGGACTCCAGCACCCGCATCATCAACGCCCTGCAGACGCGACGCGCCGAGTTCCGCGCCAACCCGGCAACCCTGCGCAGCTTCATCGACGGTGAGCTCAGCCGTGGTTTCGACCGCGACTACGCCGCCCGCCTGGTGCTGGGCGTGCATGGCCGCGGCGCCGCCGATGCCGACGTCAAGCTGTTCGCCGATGCGATGGCCGACAACCTGATGTCGCGCTATGGCTCGGCCCTGCTCGATATCCAGGGCAAGCCAAGCTTCCGCCTCAAGGGCGAGCAGCCGCTGCCGGGCAACCGCGGCGTCAAGGTGTCCACCGAACTGGTGCGCGCCGGCAGCGAGCCGACCCCGGTCGAGTACCTGATGCGCAACGTCGACGGCCAGTGGAAGATCTTCGACGTGATGATCGAAGGCATCTCCTACGTACAGACCTTCAAGAACCAGTTCGACGCACCGCTGCGACAGAAGTCGATCAAGCAGGTGGCCACGGAACTGCGCAGCGGCAGCATCCAGGCCAATGCTGGCCCGGCCCCCAGTGGCAGGTAACGCCCGCTATCGCACCGAGGGCGACACGCTGCTGTTGGCGGGCGTGCTTGACCGCGATGCGGTGGTTTCCTTGTGGCCCCAGCTTGCACGTGGTCTGGGGGCAGCACGCTCGCTGGACCTGCAGGCGGTGGAACGCGTGGACAGCGCCGGGCTGGCGCTGTTGGCCGAGCTTGCCGCGCGCCTGCGGGCACAGGGCGGCGGCCGGCTGGTGGGCGCCCCCGCCGGCCTGGAAGAATTGAGCGCCGCCTACCGGCTGTCGCCTTCCCTCGATTTCAATGCCTCTTCAGCAGGAAGCTGACATGACGATTCTGCGTAACCTCCCCCTTCTGGCGATCATCGCCCTGCTGGCTGCCTGCGCCGGCAAGCCGGCGCGCGATGCTGCCCCGGTCTCCACTGTCGTCGCGCCACAGGGCGTTGATCAGGTCCAGGCCAGCAACGATGCCAGCACCGCCGTCAGCCAGGACGAACCCGCACCGGTCGCAGCCGATGCAGCGCAGGGCACGCCGGTGGCCGATACCGCCGGTGGTACCGCGCCTACCGATGCCGAAGACGACTTCGCCGCCCTGTATGGTGGCCCGACACCGAGCAGCAGCGACAACGGTGCCACGGCCGAAGGCGCACCGGCCTACGATCCGTGGGAGCGCTACAACCGCGGCGTCCACCGCTTCAACAATGCGGTCGACCGCGGCGTCGCGCGCCCCCTGGCCACGGCCTATGTGAATGTAGTGCCGCAGTTCGCACGTACTGGCGTGAGCAACTTCTTCAGCAACCTGCGCTCGCCGTTGACCATGGTCAACCAGCTGCTGCAGGGCCATGCTGATGATGCCTGGGACACGCTGGGTCGTTTCCTGATGAACTCCACCTTCGGTATCGGTGGTCTGTTCGACCCGGCCAGCAAGGCCATGGTGCCCAAGCGCAGCGAAGACTTCGGTCAAACCCTGGGCGCTTGGGGCTGGCGTCGTTCGCGTTATGTCGAGCTGCCGTTCTTTGGCCCGCGTACGGTACGTGACGTGTTCGGCCTGGCCGGTGATATCCCGCTGTCGCCTATGCGCCAGATCGAGATGGACAAGGTCCGCATCGGCCTGCAGGGTCTGCAACTGGTGGACATGCGTGCGCAGTTGATGGCGGTGGATTCGCTGCGTGACAGCGCCGTGGACGAGTACGCACTGACCCGCGACGCGTGGCTGCAGCGCCGCAGTTATCAGATCGAAAAGGATCTGCGTAATGGTGGCAAGCGCGACGGTGACGAGCAGACCCCGATCCCGGTCGATGCGATGCCGATGCCCAATTGGGGCGATTGATCGGCGGATGTCGGTGGATGAAAAAGCCCGGGGAAACCCGGGCTTTTTGCTTTGCTGCTGTCCATGGGAGCTGCGTCGGCGGCGAAGCCGTTGCATCAGCATTTCGCCGTTTGATGCGGTCGGTGCAGATTGCTTGCTTCGCCGCTTACGCCGCTCCTGCCGGTGTGGATCAAGCCGCCAGGGCGGCGTCGATCGCCTTGCGCAGGCCTTCGTCATCGGCGGTGGTATCTGGTGCGAAGCGGGCGACGACCGTGCCGTCCTTGCCGATCAGGAACTTCTCGAAGTTCCACAGCACCGCCGGGGCGGGGTTGGTCTCGATACCGAAGCCAGCCAGCTTCTCGCGCAGCGGGCCTTCGCCGATGGCGGCCGGCTGCGCGGCGGTCAGCTGCTGGTACAGCGGGTGGATGTCGGCACCGGCAACGCTGATCTTGGAGAACATCGGGAAGCTGACGTCATAGGTCAGGGCGCAGAACTGCTTGATCTCGTCCTCACTGCCCGGCTCCTGGCCGTTGAAGTTGTTGGCCGGGAAACCCAGCACTTCCAGGCCGGCATCCTTCTTTTCGCGGTACAGCTTTTCCAGGCCTTCGTATTGCGGGGTGAGGCCGCACTTGGAGGCGGTGTTGACCACCAGCAGCACCTTGTCGCGGTAGTCGGCCAACGATGCCGGCGCGCCGTCGATGGTGGTCAGCGCGATGTCGTAAACGGAAGCGGTCATGCGGTTGCCTGCTTGGGGGTTGGGGAAAGGCCAAGCATAAACGGCGGCCGTGGCGCTGGCACGACCACTAGGTTGTAACGCTGGGTTCTGTCGTGGTGTCGAACCATGCGGCTGTCGCTTCACCTGTAGAGCCGAGCCATGCTCGGCTGGGGCCTTACCGGTAGAGCCTCTGCCGAGCATGGCTCGGCACTACATTGGGCCTTGCTGGTCGAGCCCTGCCGAGCATGGCTCGGCACTACCTCAGCTGTCGCTGCTTTCGGGGCTGTCTTCGTCTGCTTCGTCGTCGGTGCCCAGCATTGCCTGCGAGGCGTCGCTGGACAGCGACTCCACGCCGCGCAGCTTGCGCTCGATGGTGCGGGTCTTGCGGCTGGCGTCGCCCAGGCTCTTGCCGACGGTGTTGATCTGCTTCTCGGCCTTTTCAAGGATGCCGGCGAACTTGCCGAACTCGCTCTTCACCGCGCCCAGCAGGCTCCACACTTCCGAGGAACGCTGCTCGATGGCCAGGGTGCGGAAGCCCATCTGCAAGCTGTTCAACAACGCGGTGACCGTGGTCGGGCCGGCAATCACCACGCGGTGCTCACGCTGCAAGGCATCGACCAGACCTGCGCGACGGATGATCTCCGCGTACAAACCTTCGGTCGGCAGGAACATCACTGCGAAGTCGGTGCTGTGCGGCGGCACGATGTATTTGTCGCTGATCGACTTGGCCTGGATGCGGATCGCCCGCTCCAACTGGTTGCCACTGTTGCGCACCGCCTCCACGTCGCCAGCTTCCTGCGCGTCGAGCAGGCGCTCGTAGTCCTCGCGCGGAAACTTGGAATCGATCGGCAGCCACACCGGCGTATCGGCATCGCCGCGGCCGGGCAGGCGCACGGCGAAATCCACCATCTCGCCGCTGTCGGCACGCAGCTTGACGCCGCGCGCGTACTGCTCGGCGGTCAGGGTCTGCTCGAGGATGTTGTCCAGCTGCACTTCGCCCCAGCCGCCGCGGTTCTTGACGTTGCTCAGCACGCGCTTGAGGTCGCCCACGCCAGTGGCCAGCTGCTGCATTTCGCCCAGCCCGCGTTGCACCTGCTCCAGGCGCTCGGAGACCAGCTTGAATGAGGAATCCAGGCGAGTGTTGAGCGTGCTCTGCAGCTTCTCGTCCACGGTCTGCCGCATCAGTTCCAGCTTGGCGGCGTTGTCGCCCTGCAGGTCCTTCAAGCGGGCTTCCAGGGTCTGCCGCATTTCGGTGATGCGCTGCTCGTTGCGCTGGGTCAGCTCGCCCAGCTTCTGGTTGAGGGTTTCGCCGAAGCGCAGCTGTACCTGTGCGCCCTCTTCGCGGCCCTTGCGGGTTTCCTCGACCAGGCTCTGCTGCAGGCCCGCCAGCTGGCGGGCGAAGGCTTCCATGCGCGCTTCCTGCTGCTGGCCGAACACGTCGAGCTGGCCGCGCACGTCCTGCAGGCGGGTGCCCAGCAACTGCGCCAGCAACTGCTGGGCGTTGGCGGTTTCCTCGCGGCCCTTGCGGGCGTCGTCGTTGAGGCTGTCGCGCAGCAGGTCCAGGCGTTGGTCGGTGCGGGTGGACAGATCGGTGAGGTTGCGGCCGAAGCCATCGATGCGGATATCCTGTTGCCGCGCCATGGTTTCCAGCTGTTCGCGCAATTCGCCGCGACCACTGCGCTGCTCTTCGCGCAGGGCGGTTTCCAGCGTGGAATTGTCGGTACGGCGCAGCAGCAACAACAGTTGCAGCACGAGGACGGCAAGCAACAGGCCGCCGAGGATCAGGGTTTCAGTTTGCATGCGGCAAGTGTAGCCCTGCCGGTCTCACAAGCTGATCCCGGCCGCATCCGGACCGGCAGCGAAAACTACCGCCGGCACGCATCTGCGATCATGTGCCTCCCCACCCTGCCGCTGCCCCCCATGAAGCCGTTGCCGCTGCTGTTGTCGTGCCTGCTATCCCTGTTGCCGCTGGCGGCCCTGGCATCCGAATCGCAGACCGTTACCTCCCCGCAGCCGCTGCCTTCGGCGGACGCGCGGCCCAAGGTATTCCTGGCCGGCAGCATCGAGATGGGCAAGGCAGGTGATTGGCAGCAACAGGTGCGCGACGCGCTGGCCGACGAGGGCGTGCTGATGCTCAACCCGCGCCGCGGCGACTGGAACCCGGCCTGGCGCGCCGAGGCCGATGAGCCCGAATTCCGCCGCCAGGTGGAATGGGAACTGGCCGCGCTGGAACAGGCTGACATCGTGCTGATGTACTTCGCGCCGGGTACGCAGAGCCCGATCACCCTGCTCGAGTTCGGCCTGTACGCGCGCTCGGGCAAGCTGCTGGTAGCGGCGCCAGCGGGTTACTGGCGCAAGGGCAACCTGGACATCACCGGCGACCGTTACGGCGTGCCGCGCTTTGATGACCTGCCGACGCTGATCGCTGCGGTCAAGCAGCGCCTGGCCGAACAGCGCGCGCCCTGAGCCACCACTGAGACATTCGGAGAACCACCATGCCGTGGATGGGCATCAACGACCTGGGCACCTTCGTGGTGGCCGTCATCCTGTTCCTGATGTTGCCCGGTCCGGGCACCTTCACCCTGCTCACCGCCACTGCGCGCGGCGGCGTGCGCGCCGGTTATGCGACGCTGGCGGGTCTGATGCTGGGCGACCAGATCCTGATCGCCATCGCCGCCACCGGCGTGGCCGCGCTGCTGCAGGCACATCCGCTGCTGTTTGCCGGGCTGCGCTATGTAGGTGCTGCCTACCTGATCTGGGTCGGCATCAACCTGCTGCGTGAGCCGGCGGTGGCCGCCGCCGGCGAGTCCGCACCGGTCCAGCATGGCCGGCGCTGGTTCCGCCAGGCGCTGCTGGTCGGCGTGCTCAACCCGAAGGCCATCCTGTTCTACATGGCGTTCTTTCCGCTGTTCATCGACCCGGTTCGCCAGCGCGGCGCACTGACCCTGGCGACGATGGCGGTGCTGATCGCCCTGCTCAGCATCGGCTGGTGCTCGGTGTTGATCTTCGGTGGGCAATTCATCGCCCGGCGCCTGGCCGGCTACCCGCGTGTCGGGGTATGGCTGCGGCGCGCTGTCGGCATCTGCCTGGTGGTTTTTGGCGTGCGGCTTGGGCTGGACGGGGCCTGAGCCGCGATGGCTTCAGTCCTGCGGGCGCTGCTTGTCGTCACGCGGTGGGAACTGCAGCACCACGTAATCGCGGCCTTCGCGCGGTTCCCACAGCACCGGCACGTTCTGCGGTGACGGCGGCTCCAGCTCGCCATCGTCCTGCGCCAACTGCTCCTCTTCTTCATCTTCCCAGCTGTAGCGCTTGCGCGGTGCCTGCGGGTCGGCATTGCGGAACAACAGCGCAGCAATGACACCGGCGGCGGCGCCGCCCATATGTGATTGCCAGGACACGCCCGGTTCGTGCGGCAGGATGGTGATCAGCATGCTGCCGTAGAACAGGAAGCCGATCAGGCTGGCGGCAATTGCCGGCCGGTCGCGGCGCAGCAGGCCGAGTACGAACACCAGGAACATCAAGCCGTGGGTCACACCGCTGGCGCCCAGGTGGTGACTGCCGATATCGCCCAGCAACCAGGCACCCAGTCCCGAGCCTATCCACAGCAGAGGCAACGCACGCAGCGTCGCCTTGGGATAGACGCTGCCGGCCAAGGTGCCGAGGATCAGCAGGGCGACCGCATTGGCGCCCAGGTGCTCGACCGAGCCGTGCAGCAGCGGCGCGCCCAACACACCCCACAGGCCCTTGGCGTCCAGCGGTGCCACCGCCCAGCCACGCCAATCCCAACCACTGGTCTGGAGGGTGAACATCACCACCAGCAGCAGTACGAACCCCAGGCTCAGGTTGAATGCCCGCAGCACGCGACTGCGGTCGTTGCGGGCAAGGGTGGCCGGGGTCTGATCGATCCGGCCGTTGTCGGGCAAGGTTGGCGTGTCCATGATCAAGGGATTGCGGCAGCCCCTGCGAATGCAAGGGCGCCGCGCATGGGAACCGGCGTGCCACCGGCGGGACAATCCCGCCGGCGGTGCAGCATCAAGCCTTGTGGCCGCCCTTGGGCGGGATCTTCAGGCTCAGGACCACGGTGACCACCAGGATCGCGGCAACCACACCCAGCGATACCGGCACCGGGATCTTGAACAGGTCGATCAGCAGCATCTTGGTCCCGATGAAGGCCAGGATGACCGCCAGGCCGTAAGGCAACAGGTGGAAGCGGTCGGCCATGCCGGCCAGCAGGAAGAACATCGCACGCAGGCCCAGCACCGCGAATACGTTGGAGGTCAGCACGATGAACGGGTCGGTGGTGATGGCGAAGATGGCCGGGATCGAGTCCACCGCAAAGATCACGTCGGTGACCGCGATCAGGATCAGCACCACGAACATCGGGGTGAACCAGCGCACGCCGTTCTTCTCGGTGACCAGGCGGTTGCCGTTGTACTCGTGGCTGATGCGCAGGTGCTTGCGCATGAATTTCAGGGCCGGGTTGTTGTCCAGGCTGGGTTCTTCGCCGGCGGCAAACCACATCTTCCAACCGGTGAACAGCAGGAAGGCACCGAATACATAGAGCAACCAATGGAACTGGGTGACGAGCACGGAACCGGCGAAGATCATGATCGTACGCAGTACGATCGCACCCAGGATGCCGATGATCAGCACGCGCTGACGTTGCGTCTCAGGCACCGCGAAGTAGCCCATGATCAGCAGGAAGACAAAGATGTTGTCCACCGCCAAGGCTTTTTCGATCAGGTAACCGGTCAGGAACTGCAGGCCGATCTCGTTGGCCACGGCCGCACCGGCGGTCTCGTTCAGGTAGTACCAGAGGCCACCATTGAAGGCCAAGGCAAGCGCCACCCAGCCCAGCGACCAGTACATGGCCTCCTTGAAGGTGACCTTGTGCGGGCCGCCGTGGCGCATCAGCACCAGGTCGACAAGCAGGGCGACGATGACGACGGCAATGAAGCCGCCCCAAAGCCAGGGATTACCAATTGTCTGCATCATGGGGAAATTCCGGTCGTGAACGGGGATATCTCGGAACCACAAAGGCCAAGAGCTGGACACGGAATCGGGGAGACCGGGGACAGAGCTTCGCCATTGCGGCGAAGGTCTTGCTCACAGTTCCAGTGGTCGGAACTGCCGTTGCACCGGAGCCTTGCGGCTCGAATTGACGGCGACAACGTCTGGGAGCTACTCCCCTTCTGCGGCGGATAGTGCCGGTTGGGGCCGTTACAGTCAATGAACGGTCAGCGGGACGGGCCCCCTGCCCGGCTACAATAGCGCCATGAATACCCCACTTCCCGTCGTACGCCTGAAGAACGCGTGGCGCTCCAGCCACCCGTGGATTTTCCAGAAACTGGTCGAAAAGCCGACCGTCAAGCCGAAGTCCGGCACCATCGTCGACGTGGTCGGGGTGGACGGCGAGTGGATTGGCCGTGGTTTCTACAATGGTCATTCGCGCATTGCCGTGCGCATTCTGGAAACCCATCCGGACGTGGCAGTGGACCAGGCCTGGTTCACGCAGAAGATCGCGCAGGCGGTGTCGCTGCGTCGTGACGTGCTCAAGCTGGACGCCATTTCCAATGCCTGGCGCGTCGTCCACAGCGAGGGCGACGGCCTGTCCGGCCTGGTGGTGGACCGCTACGACGACCTGATCGTGGTCGAGTTCTTCGCCGCCGGCATGTTCCGTCACCGCGAATGGATCTACGAGGCGCTGCGCGAGCAGTTCCCGGGTTGCCGTTTCCACAGCTTCGCCGACGAGCACGTACAGAAGCAGGAAAGCTTCGATTTCCACGGCAATACCACCACCGAGCCGGCAGTGATCACCGAGTACGGCATCAAGTTCCGCGCCGACCCGGCCGGCGCGCACAAGACCGGTTTCTTCGCCGACCAGCGCGAGAACCGTGAGTGGCTGAGCCAGCAGGTGGAAGGCAAGAGCGTGCTGGACCTGTGCTGCAACACCGGCGGCTTTGCGGTGTATGCCGCAGCGCGCGGCGCGGCCGAAGTGCTGGGCGTGGACATCGATCAGGACGTGATCCAGATCGCCAAGGGCAATGCGCGCTTGAACAACGCCAAGCCCAAGTTCGTGCAGGCCGACATCTTCCCGTGGCTGCGTGATGCGGCCAACCGTGGCGACCAGTACGACGTGGTGATCCTGGACCCGGCCAAGATGACCCGAGACCGCGACCAGGTCATCACCGCGCTGAAGAAGTACCTGGACATGAACAAGTTGGCCTTGGGCGTGGTCAAGCCCGGCGGCCTGTTCGCCACCTTCTCCTGCACCGGCCTGGTGGCCGAGGATCAGTTCCTGGACATGCTGCGGCGTGCGGCGTTCTATTCCAACCGCACGATCCAGATCCTGAAGGTGGCCGGCGCCGGCCCGGACCATCCGTTCATGGCGCACGTGCAGGAATCGCGTTACCTCAAGGCGGTGTTCTGCCGCGTGCTGGACTGATAGCCAGCCAGGCATCCCGCGTCAGCCGCGGGATGCCATCACCCAGCCCGGCACCCGGGTTGCGGCCTGGCCCCGGTATCCGCTCACAGCGGGCCGGGGACCCATCTGCATTTTGATAACTTCATCACACTTTGTGCCGGAAACTGCGCGCACTTGTGGGGGCTGCGCTCAGCAGACCGGGGGAGCAAGCGGCAACGGCCGGCATCACGCCGGGGGCATGCCGTGCCCCGGTTTGCTTGCAGGTGCCTCCGCGTCCGTCGCGAAGGATCCTGCCAATGACCGCACCCTCGACAACCCCCACGCGCGCTGTGGGCTTCTGCCTGCTGCTGGCGTTGCTGACCGCCCTGCCCGCTGCTGCGCAGACGGTGCGATGGGAAGACTACCGGGGCATCGCCAACAGCAGTGGCCTGGCCAATGTCACCTATACCGGCCCAGCCTCGGCGCCCACGTTCAACCACACCCTGGCCGGTGTCACCGCCTTGCGGACCCTCTCCAGCAACCCCGCCAATGCCGTGCGTACCGGCAATGCGGTGAACATCGATTTCCGCAATGTGCTCGATGACAGTGGCCTGTGCGACAACCGCACCGCGGCCGGCCGTAATACCGCCGCCTGCAGCAATCACGCCATGGGCAAGGTGATCTACTCGCTGATCCGTTTCCCCAATGCCGGCACCTACACGCTAGGCGTCGCGCACGATGATGCGGTGGAGGTGAACCTGTCCTCCAGCTACACCAACACCAACTACCGTGCCGCCACTTACGACGTGCCGGTGGGGGCACTTACCAGCTATACGGACGGTGAAACGACCTATCGCACGGTTGGCAGCTTCAACGCGGCCACGGCCAACAGCTGCGCCTTGATCCGCGTTTACTGGGTCAACGCCGGTGGTCAGAATTTCAATCGCCTGCGCTGGCAGCACCCCGCCATCAATGGCGGAACCCCGGAGATCATTCCAGCGGCCCAGTTCCGCGACCCCGCCGCAGCTGCCAGTTCTGCAGGTTGCCAGGGTTCGGTCGTATTCCCGGTGCCATCGATCATGATCAACAAGGTAGTGGCTGGCAGGATTGCCGCTGCGGACCAGTTCACCGTCTCCATCCTTCAGGGGACCACCGCGATCCGATCCGCCTCGACCACAGGCAGTGGGACTGGCCTGCAGGCCAGTACTGGCGCTGCGCAGGTCGGCACCGGCACCCACACCCTGCGCGATGCCATGGCAACCGGCAGCGCCGCCGCCATTGCCGACTACAGCAAGACCATCAGCTGCACCGCGTATGTCCTCAACGGCGCGGATCAGGTCGTCACACCTACTGGCAGTGGTCCGGACTGGAGCATCAACGTCGCGGCAAATACCCAGTACACCTGCACCATCACCAACACGCCACAGCCCTCGGTCACCGTCCGCAAGATCAGTGAGGGGGGAATCGGCACCTTCGCTTTCACCGGCAGCAATGGCATCACCGCCCACAGCATCACCACCACCAGCGCAGGCCAAGCCGTGGCCGGCCCGCCGCAGGTGTTCGCCAGCTTGAACACCGCCACCACCCTGACCGAGGCGCAGACCGCGGGTTACAGCCTCAGCGACGTGCAATGCAGTGGTTTGCCTGCCGGTCTCAGCGCAACGGTGGATCTGGCCAATCGGCGCGTCACATTGCCCGCTGCTGCTGCCGTGCAGGGCGCCAGCATCGTCTGCACGTTCACCAACAAGGCGGGCGCCGACCTGTCGGTGAGCAAGACCAACGCGGTGACCTCGCTGGTGTCCGGCACCACCACGCGCTACGCCGTGGTGGCAAGGAATGCAGGCCCGGGGGATGCCAGTGACGCCGTACTGCGCGACGTCCCCGGCAGTGGCCTGAAGAACTGCACGGTCACCACATGCAGCGCGACCAACGGCGCCGCCTGCCCGGCGACGCTCTCCAATCTGCTGACCCCTGCCGGCGTTGCCATCAGCCCGTTCCCCGTCAATGGGCAAGTGGAACTGCAGGTGCAGTGCACCGTGGAATGAGTCGGCCGAGCCGTCCACACGCCCTGCCTCGCCGGCGTGCGTTGCGGGGCAGCTTCCGTGTCGTAGGTCACTGGCTGTGCCTACGGTGCTGGCGTTAAGGTCGGATTTTTCCGAACCCGGTGAGGCCCCATGACCCTGCGTCCGCTGTCCATGTTGATTGCCCTGTCCCTGTCCTGGCCGTTGGCAGCCTCTGCGGTGGAGTTCAGCCAGGCCGAACTGAGCAAGGCCACGGCCCTGCAGCAGAAGCTGCTGACCCTGGATTCGCACCTGGACACGCCGGCCAACTTTGCCCGCGCCGACTTCAACATCCTGCAGCGCCACGACCACAATGCGTTGTCGCAGGTCGATTACCCGCGCATGGTGGAAGGGGCATTGGACGGCGGCTTCTTCGCCATCTACACCGACCAGGGCGACCGCAGCCCTGCCGCGCATATCGCCGAGCGTGACCACGGCCTGCAGCGCATGCAGGAAATCCACGAAATGCTGGCCGCCAATCCGGACAAGTTCCAGCTGGCCCTGACCGCCGACGATGCCGCGCGCATCAAGGCCGCCGGCAAGCGCGTGGTCTATATCAGCATGGAGAACGGTAGCCCGCTGGTCGCCGACCCGACCCTGCTGAGCTACTACTACAAAGCCGGCCTGCGGCTGATGTCGACCGTGCATTTCGCCAACAACGAATTCGCCGACTCGGCCACTGATCCCAAGGGTGCCGAATGGAACGGCCTGAGCCCGGCTGGCAAGGCGTTGGTCAACGAGGCGGTCAAGCTGGGCATCGTGATTGACCAGTCGCATGCTTCCGATGCGGTGTTCGACAACCTGATCGAGATGATGCCGGTGCCTTTCATCCTGTCGCACAGCTCGGCCAAGGCCGTGTTCGACCACCCGCGCAACCTCGACGACGCGCGTCTGCGCCAGTTGGCCGCCAAGGGCGGGGTGATCCAGGCCAATGCCTATGGCGGCTATCTGATCGACGAAACCAAGAGCGCCGAGCGCAAGCAGGCCGAAGAAGAACTGGAGAAGCGCCTGGGCGGCTGGGAAAACATGACCATGGCCAAGGGCGTGGAGCTGCGCAAGGCCATGGCCGAGCTCGACCAGCAGTACCCGCGACGCAAGGCCACGCTGGATGACTTCTTCCAGCACTTCGGCCACATGCTCGACGTGGTGGGCCCGGACCATGTCGGCATCGGCATGGATTGGGACGGCGGCGGCGGCGTGACCGGCATGGAAGACGCAGCCGATCTGCCCAAGATCACCGCGTGGATGCAGCGTCGTGGTTTGAGCGATGCGCAGATCGCCAATATCTGGAGTGGCAACGTGCTGCGGGTGATGCGCCAGGCGCAGGACTACGCGGCGGCGCAGACGAAGTCTTGATCGCGCGCTGTTGGATGCGGTGAACGACGAAGCGGGCTCAGGCCCGCTTTGTTTTTATCCACAAACTGCTGGGGATAAGTGGCTTATCCACATGTGGGGCTGAGCTTTGAGACTGTGAGGCTTTGAGGCTTTGAGGCTCCAAGGCTTCAAGGCAGAAGCACCCCTCCCCTTGCCTGCGGCAAAGGGAGGCAGCAGAGCCGCCCCCTCCCATGCGCGTAGCGCAGGGGAGGGTTGGGGAGGGGTGCTCTTCAAGCGGAACCCAAACACTCCAAATACAAAAAGCGGGCCGAAGCCCGCCTTTCGTTTTATCCACAGCAGCCTGTGGATTACTTGCCGCGCCCCAGCACCGCATTGCGGCGGCTGTACAGCGCATACACCACCAGACCCAATACGTTCCAGGCCAGGAACCACAGCTGGGTACGCATCGGCAGGCTGATGAACAGGTAGATACAGCCACCAATGGCCAGCGGTCCCACCACCCACGCCAGCGGCGTGCGGAAGGTGCGCGGGCGGTTCGGCTCACGCTTGCGCAGCACCAGCAGGCACAGGCCCACGGCGGTGAAGGCCGCCAGGGTGCCGGCATTGGCCAGCGCAGCGATTTCATCCAGACGCGCCACACCAGCCAGTGCCGCCACCAGCACGGCAGTGAACAGGGTGATGGTGACCGGCGTACCGGTGCGCTGGTTGACCTTGGACAGACCGCGCGGCAGCAGGCCGTCACGCGACATCACGAAGAAGATGCGGCTCTGGCCGTAGAAGAAGGCCAGCAGTACGGTCGGCAACGCAATGATGGCGACGATGCCGATCACCAGTGCAGCGGTGCCGTGGCCGAGTTCACGCATGATCAGTGCCAGCGGCTCGGCGCTCTTGCCGAACACGGTGTAGCTCATCGCACCCACCGCGGCCAAGGCCACCAGCAGGTAGATGATGGTGCAGCCGACCATCGACCCGATGATGCCGATCGACAGGTCACGCTTGGGGTTCTTGGTTTCTTCGGCGGCGGTGGAGATCGCATCGAAGCCGTAGAAGGCGAAGAAGATGATCGCCGCAGCCGCCATAACGCCCCGCTCCACGCCGTCGGCACTGACCGACTTGGGGAAGCCATAGGGCATGAACGGCTGCAGGTTGGCGCTGTCGAACGCCGGCAGGGCGACGGCCACGAATACCGCCAGCGCGATCAGCTTGAACACCACCAGCACCGCGTTGACCGTGGCACTTTCGCGGGTGCCCAGCATCAGCATGCCAGCGACCAGGAAGGTGATGACGATGGCCGGCACATTGAGGAAGCCACCTTCCACATGCGGGCCGGCGGCCAGTGCCTGCGGCAGGGCAACGTTCCAGCCGAACGAGGTATGCAGCCACTCCAGGAAGCCGACGAAGTAGCCGGACCAGCCGACCGCCACCGTGCTGACCACCAGCGAGTACTCCAGGATCAGGCTCCAGCCCACCACCCAGGCGATGGTCTCGCCCAAGGCGCTGTAGCTGTAGGTATAGGCGCTGCCGGCGGCCGGCATCATCGTCGACAGCTCGGCATAGGCCAGCGCCGCACAGGCGCAGATCACGCCGGCGATGATGAAGGACAGCAGCACGGCCGGGCCGGCCTTGTCCGCACCCACGCCGATCAGCGTATAGATGCCGGTACCGACAATGGCGCCAATGCCCAGTGCGACCAGATGGGGCCAGCTCAGCGACGGGATAAGGCGGCGCCCTTCCTCGTGTTCGGTAAGCTGGTCGATGGGCTTGCGCCGGAGCCAGGACTGCATGCGGACCTCTCGGTTCGTGATGATTCAGGAAGCGCCCGAGTGTGGCTTAACGCAGTGCAGCAAATCCAGAAAAACCCTTGATACCGAGGGGTTTTGCTGCGAATGGATGGCAATTTGCCGAATTCAGCACAAAAGCGCGGATGTCAGCGCCTGCGTCGGGGATGCGCCAGCAGGTAATCGCGCAGGACCCTGGCCTGGTTGTACTGCTCGTCGCGGGCAGCAAACACCAGGGTGACCGGGCCGGCATCGATGGCATCCCGCAGCGCTGCCAAGCGCCCAGGCTGTGCGGCCAACTCGCTGCTGTAGCGGCTGCGGAACTCATCCCAGCGCTCAGGACGATGATCGAACCACCGCCGCAACGCATCACTGGGCGCCACGTCCTTGATCCAGCAGGCCTGCAGGGCCTGCCGGCTCACCCCGCGCGGCCATAAGCGGTCGACCAGGAAACGCTGGCCATCACCTTCACCGGCCGGCGCATAGGCACGCTTGCAAAGGATGTGCATGGCTGCGGCCTCTCCTCGGCAGGGAGAGGCCATGTTACGCCCGCCTCAGGTCCCGTCGACCGCGCGCCGGCCCAGGGCCGGATCGTCGGTGAAGAAGGCATCGATGCCGGCCTGCAGGTAGGTCCTGATCTCGGCCACCGAGGCCTCGGGGTTGCGGGCGTTCTCGGCGCCCTGGCGTGAGGCGGGCGGCAGGAAGGGGTTCTCCGGGCGGAAGCTGTAGGCCACTACCTGCAGACCTGCTGCATGTGCATCTGCAATCAAGGCGGTCGGCGCCGCCAGCTGGCCCTGGGCATCCAGCGGCACCAGTGCGCGCCGTTCCACGCCAATTGCATCGGCATAGCTGGCGATATCGCGCAGCCCAGCCGGGGTCATCATCTGTGCATAAGTCAGGTTGCCACCGGCCAATGCCACGTCAGCCGGCTTCTCGTCACCGCCATCGAACAGCTGCAACAGGCGGATGTTGCTGTCCTTGCCCAGCTTGGCGCGGATCTGCCGCAGGTTGGCGGTTTCAAAGGACTGCAGCAGGACTGGCGCGACCTTGGTGTAGCTGTTGCCCTGCAGGGTGGCCAGCAGCTTGTCTTCCATCGGCAGGCCGATGCCACGGAAGTAGCTGCCGTGCTTGATCTCCGGTGCCAACCCGATGCCGCGATTGGCGCGCCCGGCCTGCTGCACCAGGAAGCTGACGATTTCGTCCAGGGTGGCGATGCGGAACTGGCCATCGAAGGCTGTGCCGCGGATCTGCGGCAGGCGCTCGCGCGCGTACAGCGTCTTCAGCTCGGCAACAGTGAAGTCTTCGGTGAACCAGCCGTCCACCTTCTGCCCATCGATCAGCTTGCTGGTGCGGCGGTTGGCAAATTCGGGGTGGCTGGCAACATCGGTGGTGGAGCCGATCTCGTTCTCGTGACGAGCCACCATCACCCCGTCCTTGCTCATCACCAGGTCCGGCTCGATGTAATCGGCACCGTCGCTGATGGCCTGTGCATAAGCAGCCAGGGTGTGCTCCGGCAGCAGTGCGCTGGCACCGCGGTGCGCGTACACCGGGACATTGGGATAGGCAGGAGCGGCCAAAGTTTCCATTGCCCAGCAGGATGCCACGCCCACGCTTGCCGCCACCAACCACGCCCAGCTTCGCACTGCCGTTACTCCGATAGGAAAGGGCCGTAGTTTGACCGAGGCATGTGACGACGCGAAGAAAGCCCGTCCCTCACCCGCGCTGCAACTGCCAGCCCTGGTCACTGGCATGCAGGCGGCTGTGCACGCCGATGGCCTGCAGAAACGCTTCGTCGTGCGAAACCACGAGCAGGCTGCCGCGGTACTGGCAAAGCAGTTGCTCCAGCGCGCGCAGCGCCTGCAGGTCGAGGTGGTTGCCGGGTTCATCGAGCAGCAGCAGCTGTGCCGGCGGTTGTGCATACAGCGCACAGGCCAGCGCCAGCTTCAGCCGTTGCCCCCCGCTGAGCCGGGCATTGGGCAGCTGCACCAAGTCTGCATCCAGGCCCAGCAGGGCCAGGCGGCTGCGCAGCTCACCCTCTGGCAGCGCTTGGTTACGCTCCCGCAATGCCTGCACGGCGGTGTGCCCGGGCGCCAACAACTGCAGCTGCTGGTCGAGCAGTGCCAGCGGTACCTGCACCCCGCAATCACCCGCCACTGCTGGCAGCTGTCCGGCAATCACGCTCAACAGCGTGGATTTGCCGCTGCCGTTGGCACCGCTGATCGCCATCCGCTCGCCACGTCGCAGGGCGAAATCAACGGTGCTCAGCGGCCCGCCGACATGCGGCAGCCGCAGCTGCTGGCAGCGCAGCACCCACTCCGGGCCGCCGCTGTCGAGCTCGGGGTGCAACAGTACCGGCGCGGCCTCCTCGATACCGGTCAGCGCCTCGCGGGTGGCGGCCTGCAGCTGTTGCTGGCGCTCCTGCAGGGCCTGCTTGGCCTTGCCGGTGTTGGCCTCGGCGCGTTGCCGCTGCAAGCCCAGCAGGATCGGGGCCTGGTTGGCATTGGCGGCCTCGCGGCTGCCGCGCGCACTGCGCTGTTCCAGCCGCTGCCGTTGCTCGCGCAGTACCTGCTCCCCCTTGCGCTGGGCATGGCGGCGTTGCTGTAGCAGCTCGGCGGCGGCCGCTTGCTCTGCCTCGCGCGCGGCGACATAGCAGGCGTGGTTGCCGCCATAGCTGCGCAGCCCCTGCGGGCCGAGTTCCAGCACCCTGTGCACATGCTGCAACAGCAGACGATCATGGCTGATCAGCAGTACGCCCTGCCCGCGCGCCTGCAGTTGCGCCTGCAGCCATTGCCGGCCAGCCAGATCCAGATGGTTGCTGGGCTCGTCCAGGATGAGCAGGTCGGTCGCTTGCAGCAGTGCCCCCACCAAGGCAACCCGCATGCATTGGCCGCCACTGAGCGTATCCACCGGCGTGTCGGCATCCACGCCACTCAGCCCGGCATCGGCCAGCGCCTGTTGCAGGGTTTCAGCCAGCGTCCATTGCTCGCCGACCAGATCGAAGTCCGCCTGGGCGGTACTGCCCGCAGTGATGCGCGCCAGGGCATCCCATACCTCAGCCAGCCCGGCCAGTTCGGCCACGCGCTGGCCGGGCGGCGGCTGCACGTGCTGTGCCAGGTAGTGGACACCGCCAATGCGCCGGCAGCTACCGGCACTGGGCGCGCGCTGGCCGGCAATCAGCTGCGCGAGCACGCTTTTGCCCACGCCGTTGCGCCCGACCAGCGCGGTGATGCGGTTGTCGAACTGTGCGTGGAGATTGGAGAACAGGCAGCGCCCATCGGGCGTGTGCCACGCGACGCCATCCAGCGTCACCGAAACAGAAGTGGTCATGCGGTTTTCCATCGATGCCCGAAGCACCCAGCCGCCAATGGCAGCAGGGACTGGTAGGGACCGTCTTCACGACGGTGACATCAATGGCGCATTGGACCGGACTCCATAGGCTGGGGCATCCCGTAACGCGGCCAAGACTACCGCTGGCACACCGAACTGTCAGTAACCGGCGGTGCGTTTCCCGCCGTGCCACCGTGTCCGCAAGGCGGAGGGCTCAGGCCTTGGCCGGGCGATGCGTGGCACACAGCTTGTTGCCTGCCGGGTCCCGCAGATAGGCCAGGTAGAGCGGGCCGAACGGGCTTTGCCGCGGCCCCGGCGGATCTTCCACGCTGGTTCCACCGTTGCCCACACCGGCGGCATGCCATGCATCCACAACGTCGGCCGTGGCGCAGCTGAAGCCGATGGTGCCGCCATTGGCATGCGTGGCCGGCTCGCCGTTGCGCGGATGGCCGACGATCAGCAAGGCGCCGCCATGGACGTACACCACGTTGCCCTTGGGATCGATGAAACCCGGCTTGGCGCCGAGCGTGGAAAGCAGTGCGTCATAGAACGCCCTGGATGCATCCAGGTCATTGGCGCCCACCACGATGTGCGAAAACATTCACCACCTCCTGTTGTGTTGTCCAGCCGGTCGGCAAGCAGCGAACGGTTCCGATGCTATTTGCCGATGCAGAAACTCGAAAAAATCTTTCCCAGCAGATCATCGGCGGTCATGCGTCCGGTGATTTCGCCGAGTGCGTCATGCGCCAGGCGCAGTTCCTCGGCGGCCAGTTCCAGCTTGTCGTAATGCAGCTGTCCGTCGGCGGCATCCAGATGCTCACTTGCCACCGATAGCGCATCGACATGTCGCAGGCGCGCGGAGAACTCGCCCTGCATGCCCTCGCCTGCACCGTCGCTGGCGATCGCGCGCAGGCGCGCGTGCAGCTGCTCCAGGCCCGCGCCATTGGCGGCGGACAGGGCGATGCTGTCTTCGTCCAGGTGCTGCGGCCACTGCGGCAGCAGATCGCATTTGTTGTAGATCCACAGCTGGCGCGCAGCCTGTGCGGCGGCATCACCAATCGCGGCCCTGCCCGCCTCCGGATCGCGGGCGTCGAGCACCACGATGGCCAGGTCCGCGCGCTGCATCTCGGCGCGTGCGCGGCGCATGCCTTCGCGCTCGATGGCGTCGCCGCCCTCGCGCAGGCCGGCGGTATCCACCAGCTCCAGCTCCAGGCCGTCGATGCGGATGGTCTCGCGCAGGGTGTCGCGGGTGGTGCCGGCGATATCGGTGACGATGGCGCGCTCGCTGCCAGCCAATGCGTTCAACAACGAACTCTTGCCGGCATTGGGCGGACCAATCAGTACCGCATGCAGGCCATCGCGCAGCTTGCGGCCGCGTTCGGCGTCGATGCGCAGCTGGGCCAGCAAGACCTTGGCCTGCTCGATGCCGGCGCGCACCTGCGCGCCACCGAGCGTATCCAGCGGTTCGTCGGCGAAATCGATGGCGGCCTCGACGTGGATGCGCAGCCGCACCAGTTGCTCACCCACCTCTTCCACCCGCCGCGAGAACACGCCGTCGAGCGAGCGGCGGGCAGCGCGCGCGGCGCGCACATCACCGGCGGCGATCAGGTCGGCGATGGCCTCGGCCTGGGCCAGGTCGAGCTTGCCGTTGAGGAAGGCCCGCTCACTGAACTCACCGGCGCGTGCCTGGCGTGCGCCCAGTTCGATGCAGCGGGCCAGCAATTGCCGCAGCACAACCGGGCTGCCGTGACCCTGCAGTTCCACCACGTCTTCACCGGTAAAGCTGCGCGGGCCGGGGAAATACAGGGCGATGCCGTCGTCGATCACGTCGCCGGCCACATCACGGAATTTGGCGTAGTGCGCGTGGCGCGGCTTGAGATCTGGACAACCCAGGGCAACCGCAATCCGCAGTGACTGCGGGCCGGACATGCGCAGCATGCCGACGCCACCGGCGGCGGCGCCACTGGCGATGGCAACAATGGTCTGGCCTGTGGATATCTCGCTCATGGCTTACAGCTTCTGCAGTTGTGCACGGGCCTGGGCGGCGCCGCTGCCTTGCGGCTGCAGCTCCAGGTAGGTGCTGTAGGCTTGCTTGGCCTTGGGTTTGTCGCCGGCGTTGAAGTAGGCGTCGCCAAGATTGAGGTAAGCCACCGCGCGCGAGGGATCGATCTTCAAGGTGTTCTCCAGCCAGCGCGCGGCTTCGGCGTAGCGCTGCTGGCGGTAGTAGACGAAACCCAGATTGTTGGCCGCCTGGGCAAAATCGGGGCGCAGCTTAAGCGCCTCGGTGAACTGCACGGCAGCGTCGTCGTAGCGCTTCTCGCGGTAGAGCTGCAGGCCGCGGTCATTGGCCTGCTGCGCGCGCTGGCGGTCGGAGGTCGGCACCGCCGCCGGCACCACCAGCGTGCTTTTGCCGCCTTGCAGGTCGGCCACGGTCACCGGTGCCTCGGCCTTGCCGGCGGGCTTGGCGTCCTGCGCGGCGGCATCGACGCGACTGTTGAGGGCGATGGCATCGGCCGAAAGCTGGCCGCTGCCGGCGTTGAGGTATTCCTGGCTGTCCGGCACCTGGAACACGAACTCACCGCCCTGCGAGCCAGGCAGGCTGCCGAAGGCAGGGGTTTGCCGCGATACCGCCGACACCGCAGGCGCCACATAGGCGGCCAACTCGGTACCGGTGATCAGGCCATCGCCATTGAGGTCGCCCTTGCCGCCCAGCGCCTGCAGCAGCACCCAGGTGAACACCGAATGCCCGTTCGGGCCGCTGTCGGCAACCTGCTGGTCGGCGCCACCTGCGGTGAGCATCTGCCGCGCGCTGCGGCGCGCGTTCTCGCGCAGGAACGAAGAAGATCCGCCACCGCGGGTCAGGCCCAGCCCGCTGTAACAGGCGTCCATCACGAACAGCACGTGCTTGGCCTGCATGCTCTCGGCGATGTTCTGGATATCGGTCATCGCGATCGCATCGGTGGCGAACTCGTTGGGGTCCGAATCCACCGGAATGATGTAGCCAAGATCACGCCCTGAGGCGAGCTGGCGGGTGGCGCCATGGCCGGCGAAGAACACGAACACGCGGTCGTTCTTGCCGGTGCGTTCATCGGCCAAGCGGTCGTGGAAAGCGGCCAGGATGTTGTTGCGGGTGGCCTGCTGGTTCTTCAGCACGATCACCTGCGAGGACGGGAAGCCAAACTGGCCGGTCAGCGTATCGGCGATGGACTGCGCATCGCGGCCGGCATATTCCAGCTTCGGCCATTTGGCGTACTCATCGATGCCAATGACAATCGCCCAGGATTTCTCATAGCCGGTGGTTACCGTGGCGTCCGCCACCGCGCCCTTGCGCGCGCGGCTGACGCTGAAATCGCGGCCATTCCAACCGGCGAACTGGTAGCCATCGGCGATCAGCTTGTCCAGGATCTGCGGCAGCGCCTTCACCGCGCGGTCGTGGATGTCATGGAACAGGATGATGCCGCGCTGTTCCTTCTGCACCTGGTCGACCACGCGCTGCACGATGGATTCGGGCACCGGGTCGGCCCAGTCCATCGAGTCGATGTTCCACATGATGGATTTCAAGCCGGCTTCGTTGAGCAGCTGCAAGCCCTCGGCATTGCGTGCGCCATACGGGAAGCGGAACAGCGGTGCGCGCTTGCTGTCCACACCCTTGAGCAAGGTGTCGGTGTCGAGCACCTGCTGGCGCAGTGCGTCGCCGCTGGTGCGCGAGAGCTGGGCGTGGGTGAGGCTGTGATTGCCCACCGCATAGCCATGTTCCATCAGGTTGCGGCTGATGCCGGCCATCGGCCCCAGCTTGACCTTGCCATCGGCTTCGACCGCGCCCAGGTTGCGGCCCACTTCGAAGAACACACCTGGCACGTCATAGCGCTGCAGGATGGCGACGATCTCATCGGTATAGGCCTTGTGCGGGCCGTCGTCGAAGGTCAGCACCACGGTCTTGGCCGGCAGGTCGCGACCGAAGATTTCGCGGTCGCTGTCCTGCATCGACATCGGATAAGGCTCGATCACGCCGAAGTCGCGCAGGATCGCCTCGCGCTTGTACAAGGTGTTGAGGTGGGCGACATAGTCGTCCCACTTCTCGCGCTTGAGCTCGATCGCACGGGTGCGTTCGAAGCGGCTGAAGATGCGGGTCAATTCCTGGTTGTAGTTGCGCTCGATTTCATCGAGTGCTTCCAGGTCTTCGCCGATGCGCTGGTGCAACTTCACCGCCGGCAGCGAGGAATCCGCACCGACACGCTGATGCAGCTCACGCAGTACTTCGCGGAAGGCCAGGCGGTCGGCGTCGTAGAGTTCGGGCGAGGATTCGATGTAATCCAGCACCGTACCCAGCGTGGCAAAGCGCTGCGGGTTGGGATCGCGCAACAGCGCATCGAACTGCGCGGCGATGGCCTGGCGCTGTTCGAGACCGTCATGGAACAGCTGCTGGCCAATCCGGCTGGACGTCTGCCGATCATTTGCGGACTGCTGCGCTTCGTCAGCCAGCAATACAACGATGCGGCGATGCCCATCGAGCTGCTTCTGCAGCGCCGTCAACAACGGCGCTGCCGCCGGATTTGCCGCGGCGGCGGCTTGTGCACTGGCTTGGGTCGGCGTCGCGGTGGCCGTTTCCTTCTGGTCGGAGCAGCCAACCAGCGTCAGCGCGGCAAGCAACATGGCAGGCAAGGTCAGGCGGCGCGACAACGAACGTGGCATGGCGGGCTCAGGATGAAAGGGTGCAACAGTTGTGTCGATTCTACCGCCACCGGCCAAAAGGCCGGCTTGTGGCGCCGTGCGGCCGCGACGTAGCGACGTAGCGACGTAGCCGGGGTAAGCGCAGCGCACCCGGGGCTGTTGGCGCAGAGCGGGAAGATTCGCGGGATGCCCACTTCCCGGGTGCGCTGCGCTTACCCGGGCTACGGTTCTGTTTGTGGAGCTTCCCACACATGCGAAAAGCCCGCCTTGCGGCGGGCTTTTGCTTACTTGGCTTCGATCACCTTGCTCGGCGCATCTTCGCCGTGCTTCTTGATCATCCACCACTGCTGCAACAGGCTCAGGCCGCCGTTGACCACCCAGTACAGGACCAGGCCGGACGGCATGAAGGCCATCATCACGCCGAACACCAGCGGCATGAACTGCATCATCTTCTGCTGCATCGGGTCCATGCCCACAGCCGGGGTCAGCTTCTGGGTGAACCACATCACTGCGATGTTGATGATCGGCAGGATGAAGTACGGGTCACGTGCGGTCAGATCCTGGATCCAGCCCAGCCACGGCGCCTGGCGCAGTTCCACCGACTCCACCAGCACCCAGTACAGGGCGAAGAAGATCGGCATCTGGATCAGCAGCGGCAGGCAGCCACCCAGCGGATTGATCTTCTCCTTCTTGTACAGCTCCATCATTGCCGTCTGGAACTTCTGCTTGTCGTCGCCGTAGCGCTCCTTCAGCTGGGCGATGCGCGGCTGGAACTTGCGCATCTTGGCCTGCGACTTGAACTGCGCATTGGCCAGCGGGAACAGCGCCATCTTCAGCAGGATCACCAGGCCGATGATGGCCCAACCCCAGTTGCCGACCAGCTTGTGCACCTGGTTCATCACCCAGAACAAGCCCTGGCCGATGATGGCCATGATCGAGAAGCGGCTGTAGTCGACCACGCGGTCCAGGCCCTTCACGTCTTCCTTGGCGATCTGGTTGACCAGCTTCGGGCCCACCCACAGGCGTGCCTCGGTGCTCACCTTCTGGCCCGGGGCCACGGTGAAGCCCGGGCCGCGCGCTTCGATCACGTTGCGCGGGCCGTTCTGCGACAACAGGTACAGCGAGGACTGGTCAGCCTGCGGGATCCACGCGGTGAAGAAGTGGTGCTGCAGCATCGCCACCCAGCCACCACTGATGGTCTGGTTGAGGTTGCCGTCTTCCAGGTAATCCTTGAACGCACGACGCTGGTAGCCATCAGATGGGCTGAACCAGGTGGCGCCATTGAAGCTGAAGGAGTCCGGGTTGGTCATGCCACGGGTAACGATGGTCGGCACGCGGTCGAGCTTGCGGAACACATAGCCCTGCCACGGCGTGGTGCCGGCGTTGACCACTTCGTCCTTCACACCGATGGCGTAATCGCCACGCTTGAAGGTGTAGGTCCGGTGGATGCTGACGCCGTTCGGGCCATTCCACACGAACGGCACCTGCACCTGGTCCTGGCCTTCAGCCAATACGACCTCGGTTGCACCTTGCAGCGGCTGGAAGCCGTTGGCGCCCGGGACCGGCGAATTGGACTGGCTGGCCCAACCGGCGGTGGCCGAATAAGGATGTGCCTGGTCTTCGGTCAGCAATTGCACCGGCGGGCTGCCGGCGGCCTTGGTCTGCGGGAACTGCAGCAGGTCCGCATCCAGCACGCTGCGACCGTCCAGCACCAGCTTCAACACGTCAGTGGTGACGGTCACGCGCGGTGCGGCAGTGGCAGCTTCAACGCTGGGGGTTGCCGCCGGGGCCTGGCCAGGTACGTTCGCCTGCGGCACGTTGCCGGCGGGGGGCGGCGCCAGGTCGGCGTCGGTAGCGGCAGGTACGGCGGGCTGGGTTGCTGCAACGGTGGCCGGGTCCGGCGCGTTCTTCTCGCGACCCCATTCCATCCACAGCAGCACGGCCACCATCAGCCAGGCGAAAATCAGGAATACACGGGTCTGGTTCATCAGCAGGCAGGCTCGGCTCGACCGGGTGAGGCATCCGGTCCATTCAAAGGAAGGGGTTCAGCGCCCTCGCGCGGCGGCATTGTGCCGCCCGCAGCCGCAACGGGCAATGCGCCGGCACGGCGCAGCAGGCGTTCGAACGCCTCGCGGATCTGTTGGTTGCTGGCAGTCTTGGCCGCCGAACGGGCAACGATGACGTAATCGCCACCGGCCAGGCACGACCGTAGATGGCGTGTTGCATCCCGCAACACACGCTTGATTCGGTTACGACCGACCGCACGCGTATCGACCTTGCGTGACACAGCCAGACCGAGTCGAGCGGGGCTATCCCCTTTCAACCAGTGGAGTGTCATCAAAGGATCGGATACACGGCGGGCGCCGTTGAAGACCGTTGTATATTCGGCACGCGTACGAACCCGCGCAGAGCGAGGGAATCGCTTGCGCGGGCAGGTACTGATCACGATCGGTGTTGCGATTGCCGCATCACGCGGCAACGCAATCAAGCGCTGAGGACTTTGCGGCCCTTGGCGCGGCGACGCGACAGGATCTTGCGGCCGTCGGCGGTCTTCATACGAGCACGGAAACCGTGATCGCGCTTGCGCTTGAGGTT